>Ga0185299_10000049_pt1 | contig 353395 bp, 302 predicted proteins | sample PaiPotPPA55metaG_FD_128002 | JGI IMG/M metagenome (GOLD analysis project Ga0185299, IMG submission 128002) | Iron sulfur acid spring bacterial and archeal communities from Banff, Canada, to study Microbial Dark Matter (Phase II) - Paint Pots PPA... ...
ATCGCTGTAGTCCAGACCCACAATTACCGGTAAAGTACACATGGCTCGTTGCTCCAATGTTTGTGAATGAAAAACCCAACTGGTACGTTACCAGCCGGAGCAACGAGCTTTCATCCCCATCTGTGGAAAGCAATGGAAAGCATCCCCTTTGTTCCCCGGGTGGTCGAACGGTCATCAACCGATCTCGCTTAGTCGCGGTTATTAGCACTCAATGCGCATTTCATGGCGGGCGCGAAAATACGTTGAAATGAGTGGAACCCCACCCCTCCGGCGCCGCTCCATTGAGCAGCTTTGAGCGTCAATGACGCAGCATCCTATTGGCCAGGTGCTCCGGGAAGCGGAAAAGGGGAAAGGGTTTTCACATTTCCAACTACGTAGGCGACTGCCCACCGCCTTCAGAGGTCTGCCGCCGTCTCCGGCCCAAGCGGACCCGGAGATACACGAGCAAGGCCGCGAGGGCGGCGCATCCTAGGATGATCCAGGAACCCCAGGTCAGCGCGTGGTGCAACTGTTGCCAACTCCGGCCGAAGAAATACCCCAGAAGGCCGACGGCGCTTGCCCAGGCGAATGCGCCTGACGCGTTGGCGGGAAAGAAGCCCGACCACGGCATGCCGGCCGCCCCGGCTGCCGGAGCGATGACGACCCGCAACCCGGTGACGAACCGGGCCGCGAATACGGTCCAGGCGCCGTAGCGCGCAAAATAGTCCTCCGCCGTCCGCAATGCCTGGGGCGTCAACAGGAGGAAGCCTTGGCCGCGCTGGAGCCGGGAGTGGGCCAAACGGCGGCCGAGCCAAAAGCCGAGGTTATCTCCGAGAACGGCGGCCGCGAACGCCAGCGAGATCACCAGGCCGAGGCTGAAGTGTTCTCCGCCGGCCGGGCTGGCCAGAAAACCCGCTACCAAGACGGCGGTCTCACCCGGTACGGGGACGCCCGCATTTTCCAGCAGCACCCCGAGGCAGAGGACTGGATACCCGTAGGCCACATACCACTCGATGAATGTTTGAAAAGCATGTGGCATTAACTGTCCCTTTGGCTTGTCGTCATACCTTCCTCCGTTTTCAGTTTCAAGTCGGGGTCCGTCCGTTACCCCTCAGCTCGCCCAGCGCGACGGCGAGCGCGGCGAGGACGACCGGCAGCGCCAGCGCCCGGATGCCAAAATGAACTTCCAGGGCGGCCCCGGCGGCACAGCCGACGACGAACCCGACTACGCAGGCGAAGGTCACGCTTGCCCGGCGTTGAGCTTTGGCGACTTCGTCGCGGTCTCCACGGCCGTGGGCGAGCGTCGCCAGGTCGATAGTCAGTTGGGTGATGTTCGTCGTCATTACGGCGGTAGACGGCACGTCCTTGAGGGCGAGCTTCACCAGCACATTCTGGGTCGCCATGGCGGCGACCCCGAGCATGCCCGCGAGGACCGCCATCGAACTGTCGGCATCGGGGAAAGGGCCAAACCCAACACCCAGCCCCAGAAACCCGGCGAGGAGAATGGCTTGAAGCAACAGCAACGGCCGCAGCGGGGATGACCCAGCCCGTGCGATCGCGCCGGACGCCAGCGTCACCAAGCCCAGCACCGCCATGAAGACCGGGACCGCCAGGAGCGGCCCGACCTGGCTGAAACCACCGGTGACGTAGTGCGCGGCCACGATTACCACGTTGCCGGTGATGTGGGCGGTGAACAGCCCTCCAAGGACGAGAAAGCCGATGACATCGACTGCGCCGGCCGTCGTGCTCAGGACGGCCGGCAGCAACCAGCGGCAACGAAGGTGTGTGAGCCACGATGACATCGTTAGCGGTTTCACTTGCACGATTTCGCCGGGCGACCAACCGGAGCTCATCAGGTTGACCTGGCGAGCGGGGGGCGTGAGCCCCCTGATTCCGATCTAATTCAGGGGGCTCACGCCCCCCCGCTCGCCGATCATCGGGTAATTCTTTTTGCAATCCTACCTAGTTGAGCTTCTTATACTCCGGTTTGTAGACGTGCTTACGAATGAACGCAACCATGTCGGCCGGACGATCCATGAGGGCCAGGCCCGAATCGAAAACGAGCTTCGCCACCCGCGCCGCCGTCTGGATCTCGGTCTCGAGGATGTTCGACTGCAGCGGGTAGAGGAGGCCCTGCTTGAGCAACTGGGGCGGCACCTGATCCGCCACCGCCTGCGCGGCCTCGATAAACATCTCGTCCGAGACACGTTTCGCCTGCGTCGCGAAGATCGCCATACCGACCGCCGGGAAGATGTAGAAGTTGTTGGCCTGGCCCGGCAGAAACGTCTGGCCGTTGTAGTGGACCGGGGCAAACTGCACGCCGGCGGCGTAGATCGCCTTGCCCTTCGACCAGTTGTACGCCTGCTCGGCCGTGCACTCGGCATGCTCGGTCGGGTTCGACAGCGCAAGGATCACGGGGCGTTCGTTGATTCGCGCCATGGTCTCGACGACCTGCTGCGTGAAAGCGCCGCCGATGGTGCTGACGCCGATGATAGTGGTCGGGTTGATGCTTTTCATGGCAGCGATGAAGTCCTTGGTCGGCGCGTGCTGGTGCGCGTACGGCCTCTGGAAGTCGACAAGGTCCTTGCGGGTCGACTCGAGCAAACCGTTGATGTCGAACATGTAGACCCGCGACTGCGCCTCCTTGAGCGCCATGCCTTGGGCAACGAGCGCCGAACAGAGCAGGTTGGCAAGGCCAATGCCGGCCGAGCCGGCGCCGAGGAACAGGTACTTCTCGTCCTTCAGTTTCGTGCCCTTGACCTTGGTCGCGTTGATCATGCCGGCAAGCACAATGCCGGCCGTGCCTTGCACGTCGTCGTTATAGACGCAGTGCTTGTCGCGGTAGCGCTGGAGTAGATGCACGGCGTCCACACCCGTCCAATCCTCAAAGTGGATGCAGCACTTCGGAAACACCTCTTGCACCGCCTCGACGAACTCATCGACAAACGAATAAAGATCGGCGGTCGGCGGGCGCGTCTTGCGGAGGCCCAGATACAACGGGTCGTTCAGGTATTGCTCGTTGTTAGTGCCCGCGTCGAGGTACATGGGCAGCAGGTACTGCGGCGGCACTCCGGCTGCGGCCGTGTAGAGTTGCAGTTTGCCGATAGGGATGCCCATGCCGTTGGCGCCGATGTCGCCCAGGCCTAGGATCCGGCCGCCGTCCGTGACGCAGATGAACCGAATGTCTTTCTGCGGCCAGTTCTTCAAAATCTCCTTTACCTTGCCCCGGCGCGTGATCGAAAGATACATGCCACGCGTCTGGCGGTAGATGTGGCCGAACTTGAGACACGCCTCGGCGATGGTCGGGTCGTACACGATCGGTAGGAAGCGCGCCGGGTCCGACATGATGGTCCGGTAGAAGAGCGTTTCGTCGTGATCGAGCAGATTGATGAGGTAGATGTAGCGATCGAGGTCCGTGGCCTTGTGCCCGAGTTGCAGCATGACCCGGCGGAGCTGAAGGTCCTCCGACTCGGTCACGTCCGGGACCAGCCCGACCAGGCCAAGCGCCTGACGCTCGGCCTCCGTGTAGGCCGTGGACTTGTTAATCACCGGATCGTGCAGGATGTCGATCCCGCACTTCCTGCTTGCCGAGGTGGAAGGAGATTGGGGTTTTCCAATCTTGGAAGTGGTGGTTTCTTTGCCGCCTTTTACCGAGGTGGAGGTGGGCGTGGTTTTTCTCTCCTTCTTGGGGCTGGTGGTTCCTTTTTCGCCTTTTACCGAGGTGGAAGTGGGCATGGTTGTTCTCTCCTTGAGGTTAGTGGTTCCTGTTCTATCAGTAGGACGGATTGACAATCCGTCCTACGCCATATTCCTAATTCAGTTCACAGCCACGTAGGGCTTTACCATTTTCTGGGGATCGACAACCCGATCGAATTCTTCCGCGCTAACGGCGCCGAGCTTCAGCGCGGCCTCTTTGAGGGTCAGGTCGTGATCCAGGGCGTAATGCGCGACCTTGGAAGCCTTGTCGTAACCGATCACCGGGCTGAGCGCGGTGACCAACATCAGGGAGCGCTCCACGAAAGTGCCGATCTGCTTGAGGTTCGGCTCGGTGCCCTCGACGAGGAACTTGCGGAAATTCACGCATCCGTCGGTCATGATCCGGACCGACTTGGTGATGTTGAAGATCAGCAACGGCTTGTACACGTTCATCTCCAGGTAACCGCTGGCCCCGCCGACCGCGGCCGCGACGTCGTTGGCCATCACCTGGACCGCGAGCATCGCCAGCGCCTCGCACTGCGTCGGGTTCACCTTGCCGGGCATGATCGAAGAGCCAGGCTCGTTCGCAGGGATATCGATTTCGTGGAGGCCCGCACGGGGGCCGCACGACAGCAGCCGAATGTCGTTGGCAATCTTGTAGAGCGACACCGCCAGCGTCTTCAGGGTGGCGCTCAACTGCACGAGGTCGTCGTGCGCGCCCTGGACCGTGAACTTGTTCGGCGCCGTGACGAAGGGCAGCCCGGTTAGCTGGGCGATCTGGGCGGCGACGTCCTTGTCAAAACCCGGTAGAGAGTTGAGGCCCGTGCCGACGGCTGTGCCACCCAGCGCCAGCCGGTACACGCCGCGCAGCGCCAGGTCCAGCCGTTCGAGATTATCCGCGAGCATGCCGACGTAGCCGGAGAACTCCTGGCCCAGCGTCAACGGCGTCGCGTCCTGGAGGTGGGTGCGACCGATCTTGACGACGTCCGCCCAACTCCGGGCCTTGGCGTCGAGGGCGTCGCGCAGGGCTTGCACCGCTGGCATCAACCGCTGCTTCACGCCGAGGGCCGCCGCCACGTTCATCGCGGTGGGGAACGAGTCGTTCGACGACTGCGACATGTTCACGTGGTCATTGGGATGGACCGGCTTATGGCTACCGAGCGGCTGGCCGGCGATCTGCGAGCAGCGGTTCGCCATCACCTCGTTGACGTTCATGTTGAACTGGGTGCCGCTGCCGGTCATCCAGACGTGCAGCGGGAACTGGTCGAGGTGCTGGCCCGCCAGAATCTCGTCGCAGACGCGGACGATCAGGTCCTTCTGGGTGTCGGCGAGGCGGCCTGCCTTGTGGTTGGCCAGCGCGGCGGCCTTCTTGACGATCGCGTAGGCGGGGATCATCTCCCGGGGGATCAAGTCGTCGCCGATGCTGAAATGCTCCAGCGACCGCTGCGTCTGGGCCCCCCAGAGCTTGTCGGCCGGAACATTCACCGAACCGAGGCTGTCATGTTCGACGCGAGTAGCAGTCATGGCTTATCCTTTCATTTCTCTTCCGGCTCGATGTTGAATTTGTGGTCATGACGAAAGCTCCATTCAATTACCAGCGGCCGAAATGAGCGCCGCCATCGACGTACAGGATGTGACCCGTGACCGTCGCGGCGTCGGTCAGATACATAACCGCATCCGTGATGTCCTTGACCGTCGAAGGCCGACCCATCGGCGAAAGGCTCTCCATCACGTCCTTCGGAGTATTTCGGTGAAGCGGCGTGTACACGGCGCCGGGCGCGACGGCGTTCACGCGGATGCCGTCTTTCGCGTACTCCATCGCAAGATGCTGGGTGATCGTTTCAAGGCCGCCTTTGGTGATCATTGGCACCGCCGCCGGGACGCCCCGGATCGGGTTGCGGGCAAGGGCCGCCGTGATTGTGATGATGCTCCCGCCGGTCTTCTGCGCTAATATTTGCTTGATAGCGAGCTGGTTGACGTACAGGAAGCCCTCCAGGTTTGTCGAGACGAGCGACTTAAAATCCTCGGCCGTGTAGTCCGTGAACGGCTTAGAGAAGAAGATGCCGGCGTTATTAACCAATGCGTCGATCGACTGGAAGCGAGACAGCGCCGTCTCGACGACCTTGGCGGCAGTTGCCGGCTCGCCGATGTGGCCGTCCACCAGAGCGACGCGGTCGGAAGCCGCGACCTCGGTGGATTGGGTTACCTTCCGGGAATTGGCAACGACGTTGAACCCTCGTTCGACAAACCCTTTCACGATTCCCGCGCCGATCCCCTGCGACGCTCCGGTCACGATGGCTGTCTTCCGTTGGCTGCTCATGGTTGCTTACCTCGAAAATGTCTTTTCGCTAGAAAAAAATCGATGGTGGCATCAGCGCATCCACGCTAGCCACTTCTGGAACAGTCCCTTGACGAAGGGCGTAAGGCGCGTGCGGTTGTAGGCGTCGGCGACGCGCTTGATGGCTTCCGCCTGCGTCGGGTAGGGGTGGATGGTCCGGGCCAGCGTGCCCAGGCCGAGCCCGCCCACCAGGGCCAGTGTCAGCTCCGAGATCATCTCGCCTGCGTGCCGGGCCACCACCGTCGCGCCGAGGATGCGGTCGCTCCCGGCCCGGACGTGGACCTTGACGAAGCCGTCCGTGTCGCCGTCGAGGACCGCCCGGTCCACATGGGCCATCGGCTCCGTGAAGGTCTGTACGTCAATGCCGTGCGCCTTCGCCTCGGCCTCGTAGAGCCCGACGTGGGCGACCTCCGGGTCGGTGTAGGTACACCAGGGTATGACCAGAGCGCTGGCCTTGGCCCGGCCAAAGAAGAGGGCGTTCTGGATGACGACGCGGGCCATGGCGTCGGCGGCGTGAGTGAACTGGAAGCGCGAGCAGATGTCGCCGGCGGCGAAGATGCGGCGGTTCGTCGTCTGCAGCCGGTCGTTCACCTTGACCCCGTCCTTCTCGTCGTAGGCCACCCCGGCCGCCTCTAGGCCGAGTCCCTGTACGTTGGGCGCCCGGCCGACGCCGACGAGGATAGCGTCGGCCCGCACTTCCGTCGGCTGGCCCCCGCACTCCAGGTGCAGCACCTTCTCGGCCCCCTCCCGGGCGACCCGGACGACGTTGCAGCCGAGGACCAGGTTTACGCCGTCGCGCTGCATCGCCTTCTCCACGATGCTGGCGGCGTCGGGGTCCTCGCGCGGCATGATCTGCGGGCGGTTGCCCAGCAGCGTCACGCGCGCGCCGAAGCGGGCGAAGGCCTGAGCCAGCTCGCAGCCGACCGGCCCGGCGCCGATAACGGCCAAGCGCGGCGGCAGCTCGGTCAGCGTGAAGACCGTCTCGTTGGTGAGGAAGCCGGCATCGGCTAGGCCGGGGAGGTCCGGCCGAGCGGCGCGGGCGCCGGTGGCGATCACCGCTCGACGGAAGCGCAGCACGCGCCCGCCAACCTCCACCGCATCCGGGCCGGTGAAGCGGGCCTCGCCGAAGAAGACGCCCACGCCGAGGCCGCGGTACCGGGCCGCCGAGTCGTTCGGGCTGAGCGCCGCCCGCAGCCGTCGCATCCGCTCCATCACTGCCGGGAAGTTCATCCGGACGCCGGCCGGCGCCTCGACGCCGTAATCGCGTGCGTCGCGGACCTCGGCGGCGGCCCGCGACGCCCGGATCAGGGCCTTTGAGGGGACGCAGCCGACGTTGAGGCAGTCGCCGCCCAGGAACTCGCGCTCGACCAACGCGACGCGGGCGCCCAGCCCGGCGGCGCCGGCGGCGCTGATGAGGCCCGCCGTGCCGGCCCCTAGGACCACCAAGTTGTAGCGCCCAGCCGGCTCGGGGTTGGCCCAGTCCGGCGGGTGGACGTTGCTCACCAGGAACTGATTGTGGACATCGTATGGCTGCACCGAAAGCGCCTCAGGCATGCGGAGCTCCTTCCGTCTCGGCGTCGGGGACCGCCTGCTGCAGCGCCTGCCGTGCCAGGCGGGTGACGTAGACGGTGACGACGACCGTCGCCGCCAAGCCAACAAAGAACAGCACCAGCCGCGCCGGCCCGCCCTCGACGTTCCCGGCGGCGATGTCGGCCAGCTCCTTCACGGTCGAGCCGAGGTAGACGTACATCACCGTGCCCGGCAGCATGCCGATCCAGGAGGCGAGGACGTAGTCGCGGAAGCGGACCTTCGTCAGACCGAAGGCGTAGTTGAGCAGCGTGAAAGGGAAGAGCGGGGAGAGCCGCGTCAGCAGGACGATCTTGAAGCCGCCGGCGGCCACGGCTTGGTCGAGGGCGCGGAACCGGGGGTTGCCGACCAGCCGCTTCTCGACCAGGCCGCGGGCCAGGGTCCGCCCCAGCCAGAAGGCGAGCGAGGCGCCCGTAACGCTCGCCAGGGAGACGACGGCCGTGCCGACGATGACCCCGAACAGGGAGCCGGCGGCTAGGGTGATGAGTGAGCCCGGGATGACCAGGCAGGCGAGGGCATAGACAGCGGCAAAGACGACCGGGCCCCAGGCCCAGCCGCGAAACCGGCCGAGGGACTCGCCCAGGGCCTCTCGGAGGGACGGGTTGACGGAGAGGACGATCAGGCCGGCCACGGCGGCGACGATCAGGGTCAACAGCGCCAGTGCGCGAACGGTGTCCGCCTTCTTCATGACGTCTCCCGATGCTTACGGCTTCTTCCCGATTATCGCTCTTGCAGCCATTGCGGTGATTATCCCGTACGGCAGATTTACCAGCAGCAGGTAGACCATGAACCTCGGCCCGCCCTTCTCAAGCCCGAAATACCCCGCGCCGCTCATCGGCAGGAAGATTGTAAACAGCGCCAGCACCGGCGCGAGGAAGTAGAGAAGACCGAAGAGGTACAGCCGCCTCCAGACGGTCTTTATCAAGAGCCCGAAGGGGATACCCCACAGCCCGGCCCAGAAGAGCGGCCTGTATATTTCCGGCGCTTTCAAGGAGACTGGCTCGTTTACCCCGAGGGTCGCGCTAAGCCCCAACTGAAACAGGACGTGGCTGAAAAGGACCACGGCTAGTCCGCCTATGACCCCCGCCGCGAAGCAGATTGCCACCCGTTGTATCAGGGTCAATCCACTTCCCATCGCATTCAGATCTTTCTCCAACATGTTTGTGGTCATAACGAAAACTCCTTTGCCTTACCAGCGGCCGAAATGAGCGCCGCCATCGACGTACGGGATGTCCCCAGTGACCATCGCGGCGTCGGTCAGGTACATGACCGCATCCATGATGTCCTTGACCGTCGAGACCACGGTAGTCCTTGTTGGCGACGAAGTCGATATCCAAGCGAAACCCCAGTTTCTCGTTGAAGCGCTTGGCCCGATCGACGTCAGAGACAGGTACCACCAAAACTTCAAGTTTCATATCCATGATCAATACTCCTTTACTTTCATTTATTTGGTCCGATTATTTGACCGGACCGAGGCTGTCATGTTCGACGCGAGTACCGGTCATGGCTGATCCTTTCGCGCGGGCGGCACGCAGTATAGGGCTCGATGAGGAGTCGGTCCGCGTCATTCACCGGTACATCGACCCCGGCAGCAACTGCCTCGACGCGGCCGACGCTTACACCATCGGTCAGGGTCTTTCCCTTTCCTTGCTGGGACGAGTACGCTTCCACGTCGCCAGCCCGCACTACGCTATTTGGATATGTGAAGAAGGTAAATCCCCAATAACCCTGGGTAAGCGATCACTTACTGCCCTTCGGCTTACTTCGAAAAAGCAAATGTACACCCAGGGTTTTTGAGAAACCTTTGAGGAAGCAACAACCGTGCCGGGGAGGTCAGCACGTGGTTTTCCGCGGTCAGAGCGCAACGAACGACAACGAGAAGATTCTCATCCCCTTGGTGTTCAAGTCGGCAAGGGAGCATCTCCAGGGGCCGACAAAACATTTCTGAGCAGGGAACACGTGAGTCGGCCACTCGTGGCGTGGCAATCTTTGAGGCGCTTGGCTCAGAATTGGCCCACCGAGGCGCCGCCAACCCACTTTTTGACTGTTACCTCGTTCCCAAGGTCTGCTGTTTGGGAATGCCTTTTCGCGAAGCTCCTGTTTCGCTTAAACCTCTTGTCGGCGGATTACTGACCGGCCGAACGCATTGCCATTAGGGATGGGGGTGGCCGTGCCAAGCAAGCCAGAAGGTTCGTTTCCGCCCGACGAGGCAGGGGGGTGTGTGAGGGGGTCGAGAAACGAACTTTCGTAAGACCTATACCTGCGAAGGTTTCCGACAAAAAAGATCGATTCTCTACTGGTGACGGTGACGAGAAACGATAACAGAGAAGAAAAGATACCCGAGTAGGTTGATCATCATGCGCGTAGACCCGTTTCGTTTCACTCGTAATGCGGGAGATTTCGTTTCATTTCGTTCACTTCTTAAATGCCAAGGACTTGCGTCAAATCGGGTGTGGATGTGAAATGAAATGAAACGAATTGGAAGTGCGCCTCGACCCCTTGGACCCAGCTACGGAGTCGAGATCAGAACGATAAGGGTGTGCGGGGCAACAGGATACACGGCCATCGGCAAAATCAGAGGCCCAGTGGATTCAGGGAGAAAGTCATTCGGCGAGCGGAGTGAAGTGTCTACCACTCCGTGCCATGGCCGATCGGTTGGCGAAGGGGGGATGCGAAAAAGCACCGGATCGGCCGAAGCGTTACAGGCGACGTAGAAATCGGCGTCCGATTCACGCCCGGTTTCTCGTCCGTTCAAGGCATAGGCCAGGGTCAGACTACGCTCGGAGAAATCCGGCGTTTCGGGATCGACCCCGTGCCAGATGATGTCCGCTTTTTGCGGCCGCTTCGGGTCCTTGCCTTCGAAAAAGCCGCGCCGGCGCAGGGCGGGATGGCGCTTGCGGAGCGCGATCATTTCGCGGACAAAGCGCAGGAAGTCGGCATTCTCCTCGGCCAACTTCCAGTTGACCCAACTCACTTCATTGTCTTGGCACCAGGCGTTGTTGTTTCCTTGCTGCGACCGGAGAAATTCATCTCCAGCCAAGATCATGGGGACGCCTTGGGAAAGGAGCAGCGTTGCCATGAGGTTCTTGGCCTGGCGCCTTCTCAGGTTCGTTATGACTGGGCTGTCCGACCTGCCTTCCACGCCGCAGTTCCAGCTCAAGTTTTCATCCATGCCATCGCGATTGCCTTCGCCATTCGCTTCATTGTGCTTGCAATTGTAGGAAACCAGATCCTGCAAGGTGAAACCGTCGTGGCAGGTGATGAAGTTAATCGAATGGCGCGGCAGACGTGCGGTGCTCTGATAGAGATCGGAACTACCGCTGAGGCGCGTCGCCAGTTGGGAAGCCAGGCCGGGGTCGCCGCGCCAGAAGCGCCGGACGGCGTCACGGTACTGCCCATTCCATTCCGACCAGCGCTGCCCGAAAGGAAAACGGCCCACCTGATAGAGACCGACCGCGTCCCAGGGTTCAGCGATAAGTTTGGTGTCGCGAAGGACACTATCCTCCGAGATCATCTCGACTACCGGCGGCTCCAATAACACGTTGCCCTGATAATCGCGTCCCAGGACCGAAGCCAAGTCAAACCGCAGACCGTCGATGTGCATATCGGCGACCCAGTAGTGCAGGCAAGTCATTAAAAGTTGCCGAACGACGGGGTGGTTGCAGTTGACTGTATTGCCGCAACCCGTGAAATTCAGGTAATTGCCCTTAGGGCCGAGCATATAGTAAAGTTGGTTGTCCATCCCGCGAAAATGATACGTGCGGCCTTGGTAGTCGCCCTCGCCGGTGTGGTTGAAAACCACATCGAGGATCACCTCGATGCCGGCCTGGTGAAAAGCCCGCACCATCTCGCGGAACTCGTAAACCTGGCCATGTTGCGGACTGGAGCTTGCATAGGCGGCCTTCGGGGCGGCGAAGCCAAAGCTGTTATAGCCCCAGAAGTTTCGCAGCCTCTCGCCCGTGAGCGGGTTTTCGAATGGACAATCGTTTTCATCGAATTCGTGAATAGGCAACAACTCGACAGCCGTTACGCCCAGCGATTTTAGATACGGGATTTTCTCAACCAGCCCCGCGAATGTGCCCGGCTGCTTCACGCCGGACGATGGATGGCAGGTAAACCCGCGTACGTGCAGTTCGTAGATAATTGAGTCTTCAAACGGAATGCGCGGGGGTTCATCGTCCTTCCAATCGAAATGACGGCGGAAAAAGACGGACCGCCGAGTGGTACAATGGCGGTAGGGTTCGATGTGCTGGCCCCAGATGGCGCCATCCGAGATTTCCGTGGCGGACGGATCCAATAGAACTATTTCCGGATTGAAGTAATGCCCACGATCTTGGGGCCCATCGACGCGCCATCCATAGCGGAAAGCCGAGGGCAGGCCGGCCACCAGGATGTGCCAGTGATCGCCGGTGCGGTTCTGTTGCGGGTTGAGAGAAATCTCCGCCAGGACTCCGGGGCCTTCTATTGGATAAAGAACTAGCCACACGGCCATGCCATGCCGGCACAGCAGGACGAAATTGACGCCGTCCGCCAAAGCCGTGGTCCCGAGTGGCAGGCTGCGGCCGCGGGTCATCCGCAAAGAAGGCCCGGCTTGAGAAATCTTCTCAGGAAAACTTGTGGATGGCATTTAGGTTCTTGATAAAGCAACAGGGTTTATAGGGGATTACTGCATTTATGAAGGTAGGGCATCGCGGCCCAGGGGTTGGCTTCATTAATCCACTGGAATAAATGAAATGATTCGGTATACTCTTCCGGGTGCGATTACTGAGCGGGAAATTCACTTTGTTATCGGTCACTTTACCACACGCTACCTTTTCGGCAGAGTGGTCACATTTAGAGGAAGGGTTTATCCCTCCAGTTTCCACGGTCTAAGAATCCGTGGCCCTTTATCGTGATCATTCCGCAAAACCAATGTAGAGAGTTAGAGCGTAATTGGTTGTGTCCAAAGCTTTACCCGCGAACGGAGTGTAATCCATGGGGGCGCCTGTTTATTGGGAATCTCGGCGCCATTGACACTGTCTCAAGTTTAGTACACATCGCCTTGCGATGTGGGAGGAAGAATTATGGCCGTCGCCCGGACTGACGACGGGTCCAGCAACGTGACTCGTAAACGAACACCCCGAAAGCCGTCCGATGGAGCGCCGGGCGCCCCATCAGGCACGGCGACCGTTTCCCCGACAACCGGCACCTCGCTGCGCCTGGACGATCTTTATCGGCTGCCCATGCCGAAATTGTTTGCTCAAGCCGAACGCGAAGGGATTGCCGAGCACAACGGCATGAGCCGGGCTCAGCTAATCGTAGCCATGGTCCGCCGCCAAATTGAGCGCGGCGAAGTGGTCCGTGGCTCCGGCACGCTAGAAGTACTGCCCGACGGCTACGGCTTCTTGCGGAGTGCCGCGCACAACTACCTGGCATCGCCGGAAGATATCTATGTCTCCCCGAGCCAGATTCGCCGGGTGGGCCTACGCACGGGCTATGTGGTTGAAGGACCCATCCGCTTGCCCATTGAAGGCCAGGAAAACTTCGCCCTCATGCAGGTCGAGGGAGTCAACGGCCTTTCGCCCGATCAAAAAACGGGCGGGACTCTCTTTGAAGACCTTACGCCGCTTCATCCCAATCGCCGTCTCGTGCTGGAAACGGAAGCCGATGAACTTTCGACGCGCGTCGTTGATCTATTTACGCCAATCGGCATGGGTCAGCGTGGTTTGATTGTTTCGCCGCCTCGGGCCGGCAAGACGGTTCTGCTGCAAAAAATCGCCCTCGCCTTGAAGCAAAATCACCCGGAATGCTACTTGATCGTGTTGCTCATCGACGAGCGCCCGGAAGAGGTCACGGACATGGTTCGCACCGTGTCCGGACCGACCGCGGAGGTCGTCGCCAGCACCTTTGATGAGCCGTCTAGCGAACATATCCATGTCAGCGATATTGCGTTGGAAAAGGCCAAGAGGCTTGTTGAAGGCGGCCGGGACGTCGTGATTCTGCTCGATTCGATCACGCGTCTGGCACGCGCTCACAACACCGAAGCTCCGTCCGGTGGCAAGCTGCTAAGCGGCGGTCTCGATTCCAACGCCATGCAAAAGCCCAAGCGCTTCTTCGGCGCCGCTCGCAGCGTTGAAGAGGGCGGCAGCTTGACAATTCTGGCCACCGCCTTGATTGACACGGGCAGTCGCATGGACGAAGTCATCTTCGAGGAATTCAAAGGCACGGGCAACATGGAGCTTCACCTGGATCGCCGGCTCGTCGACAAACGCGTTTGGCCCGCTATTGACATCAACCGGTCCGGCACACGCAAGGAAGAGTTGCTCATGCACCCGGATGAGGTGGAACGCGTCCGCACGCTTCGCCGAGTCCTGGCCGACATGCACCCGGTTGAAGCCATGGAACTTGTCGTCAGCCGCATGAGGAAGTCCAAATCGAACGCGGAATTCTTGATGAGTATGAATTTAGGGTAGTTCGTTGTTCGTTGTTCGTTGTTCGTTGTTCATTGTTTGTTGTTCGTTGCAAATTGCAAATGGTTTCTTCCGATTGATAACTGTAAACAACCGCTGACAACGAACAACGAACAACGAACAACGAACAACGAAGAATTTAAGGAATATGATACGCACTTCGGAACAAGCCTACGCCGAACTGATACGCCGATACAAGGAATGCAACCTGCTTGGATCCTGCGCCAGCGTACTGGGTTGGGACGAGCGGACGTACATGCCGCGACAGGGGTCGAGTCATCGATCCGAGCAAATGGCGCTTCTGGCGCGAATGACTCATGAAATGCTTGTTGCGCCGCAGAACGGCGAGTTGCTGGCCGAGTTGGACAACAATCCGCTTTCCGAGCCGGCTGACTCCGTTGCGGCCGCTAACATTCGCGAGATTCGTCGTTCGTACAATCGCGCCGTCAAGATGCCCAAGGAACTGGTCGAAGAGTTGGCGCGGGTTACGACGCGGGCCCAACAAGTTTGGCAGGAAGCACGTCAGGCCGATGACTTCAAGCTCTTCCAACCCTGGCTGGAAAAGATCGTTCGCCTTAAACGCCAGGAAGCTCAAGCAGTCGGCTATAAAGAATCGCCATACGACGCACTTTTGGATGAGTACGAGCCCGGCGCAACAGCATCATCGATCACTCAGGTATTCGCCGCGCTGCGCGAAGAACTCGTCCCCTTGGTCGGCGCCATCCTTGCTTCCGGTAAAAAGCCGCGACAGGACGTGCTCGACGGCGATTATCCGATCGACCGCCAACAAATCTTTGGCCAGGCGGCGGCCGCGGCAATCGGGTTCGATTTCTACTCAGGGAGGCTCGACGTCACTTCACATCCGTTTTGCAGCGGCATGGGGCCGGGTGACTGCCGTATCACAACCCGCTATAACCCGCACCGCTTCAATGACGCTTTCTTTGGCATTCTTCATGAAGCAGGCCACGGCATTTACGAGCAGGGCCTAAATCCGGAACATTTCGGCACGCCCTGCGGCAGCGCAGCTTCGCTGGGCATCCACGAGTCGCAATCGCGCTTGTGGGAAAACCAGGTCGGGCGCGGCAACGCATTCTGGGAACACTTCTTTCCGCGCGCTCAGCAGGTCTTTCTCTCTACCTTGCGAAACGTCAACGTTGACGATTTCTATTTCGCTATCAACGACGTGCGGCCCTCCTTCATTCGCGTGGAAGCCGACGAAGCGACCTACAACATGCACATCATTCTTCGCTTCGAGCTGGAACAGGGCTTGATCAGCGGAGACCTTGATCCGAAAGACGTTCCTGGGGCGTGGAATGAGAAGTTTCAAACATCATTCCAACTGACGCCTCCGACGAATGCCCAGGGTTGCCTTCAGGATATTCACTGGAGCATGGGAGGCCTGGGCTACTTCCCTACGTACACACTGGGCAACCTTTACGCCGCCCAATTCATGGACCAGGCAAGGGAAGACCTTAGCGGCCTCGCCATTGATTTTCAGCGTGGGCAGTTTGGCGCGCTCACGAATTGGCTCAACGAAAAGATCCACCGCCACGGCCATCGGTTTTCCGCCGGCGGACTATGCCAGCGCATCACGGGCAAGCCTCTGAGCCACAAGCCGCTATTGGCTTACCTGCGCGGCAAGTATGCTCCGCTCTACGGAATAGATTAGAGTTTTGATTTTTTGAGCCTGAAGCGCCAACGAGGAAGACCGGTTTCGCTCGATGGCGCTTCGGGCTCAGATCAATGTCGATCTATTGACATTGAAACGTCGTTGTTCAAAGTTGTTCACTCCCAGTACTCAAGAGACCACGGTCCGAAAGAAAGAGGCGGGCCCCGTAGTTTCGGGAAACCCGCCTCAATATTTTTGACAATTCAGTTCTGATCACTGCAGAATATTGGTTATCACGTCGCCCTGCACCAACTCGCGCGGCTGATTCAGGTGATTGTAAACGATCGTGCCCGGGTCGATGCCCATGCTGTGGTAGATAGTCGCTAACATGTCTTTCGGATGCGTCGGGTTATCGACCGGCGCGGAGGCGGTCTTGTCCGACTTGCCATAGACGAAGCCGCGTTTGATGCCGGCGCCGGCCATGCAGGCCGTATAGCAGTAGGGCCAGTGGTCGCGGCCGTCGTCATTGTTGTCGTTACCCGAGGTGCTGACGCCGCGTTGCGGACTGCGGCCGAACTCGCCCACGGCCACAACCAGCGTTTCGGCCAGCAAGCCCCGTTGATCTAGGTCCGCAATCAGCGCTGAAAGCCCGGCATCCAGGAGAGGAGCGGCCTGGTCTTTCATGCGCTTGGACAGCCCGACGTGCACATCCCATGAGTGATTGTCAGAGTTGGCTACCTTGGGCCAGTTGACTTCCACGAACCTTGTTCCTGCCTCGATTAAGCGGCGGGCCAGTAAGCAGGATTGCCCGAATGTGTTCTTGCCGTACTTCTCCTTAGTCACGTCCGATTCCTTGGAGAGGTCAAACGCGTTACGAGCTTTTCCGGAAAGCACAAGGCCAAGAGCCTTCTCATAGTATTCGTTGAGATCATATTTCTTGGTGGCCTTTTCCAGGCCCGGCATGCCTTGATTGATCTGGTCGCGCAACTTGGCACGGCGGCCCAAACGATCGGACGGCACCTCAACCCGGAGCTTCAAGTCGTCGGTCTTGATCCGGTCCATTTTCGTCATGTCCATATCGTCGCCCGGCGGGAAAAGATAATACGGATCATAGGCTCGACCCAGAAAGCCCGCCGTGCCGCCTTTGTTTACCACGCCGCTTTCCTGAAGCGGGCGAGGCATCATGACAAACGGCAGCATCGGTTCGGTCGGCGGCTTCAAGCGAGCGATGTTGCAGCCGAGGTTAGGGAAGTCTTTCGGGGTCGGCGGTTCGAGCTGGCCGGACGGGCTGACCTTATCCGTCGTATAGCCGGTCAGGAGTTGATAAATGGCGGCCGTATGGTTAAACAAACCCACGGGCGTATAGCTCATGGAGCGGATCATTGTGAACTTATCGTTCACCTGAGCGAGCTTTGGCAGGATTTCGGTGAACTTCACGCCGGGCAGCTTGGTGTCGATCGCCTTAAAGACGCTGCGAACATTTTCAGGAACATTGTCCTTGGGGTCCCAAAGATCGATATGGCTGGGGCCGCCTTGGAGATAGAGGAGGATTACGCTCTTGGCCTTGCCGAAACCGGGGGCCATTTCCGTCGTCGTGGCGGCGGCTTCCTTGGCTTGCGCCTTTTGCAAACCCAGGATGCCGGCCAAACTGATTCCAAACGCGGCCGAGCCGCCTACGCGCAATAGCTCACGGCGAGTGATTCCATCACAGGTATCTTTCCCTGTATAACCGGGGATTACGAGCATGGCCTATACCCTCGAGGTGAGAGAAGCGAATCAGGTAGGCTGTATTCGAGCCAAATTCATGGCAGTGGCGGGCGGTGCATGGCACCTTAATCCCGATGGTAAGGCGTGCGAACCACATTTACAACAACAATTTACCTTTCATTTGCGATAAGGGCGCAATAATTACGCGAATTGTTACTTCGCAAGTATCCTTTCTCTGAGCTACTTGTGGACCAAGGGATTAGTTGCCAAAGTAGTTGGCGAGCCTTATCAAGTCGGCCTATTTTCACCCTTCGAATCACTAAATAAGTCGTCCTAGCAAGTTCTTTAACAGAAATTACTGCCACACCGGATTTTCTTAAGCCGGACCTCGCTAAAGCCGATTTATTCACTAAGGATGCCCCTATTCGCGCGCCAAGCCATTCCAAAGGCTTACCTTGGACTGCGGGCGGTTCGGCTGCCCGTGGACCCTTTCGGTCACTGGCGGGCGGGTTCGTTTTGAAGAGTTTCTGGTACGAAAGGACGCTTCGATGGCTTCAGGAACCGTGACAATGGCGTGCCTGCTCTTGGCGGCCAGTGTTGGCGCGCCGGAACCATCGCACATCAATCAGCGGGGCTTCCTTATTCCGTTACGCATCGACGAGACACGGCGAGCCGACATTCGGCAGGTGAATCTGTTCGTCTCCACCAGGGAAGACGGCGGCTGGCAGCCTGCTGGCACCATCACGCCCGACAAAGAAGGTTTCCCCTTCAATGCACCCGGCGACGGCGTTTATTACTTCAAAGTTCAGGTGGAAGGCAACGATGGCGGCAGGGAACCGCCCGACATCAACAAGGCGCCCGTCAGCCAGAAAATAATTGTCGATACGGTACGACCCCAATTGCAAATAGTTGACGCGGAACGGCAGGGAGAGAGCCTCGTGGTGCGTTGGGATGGTCGAGAAGAATACCCTGACGTCAATTCCTTGAAGCTCGAATATAGAACGCCCGATATGCCGGAGGGTTTGTGGAACCCCGTGGCAATCACCAATCCGGCCCTGCGCGGTCAGGCGTCCTTCAAGCCAGGCAACAATGGCGCGGTGTCCTTGCGCATGCAGATTCAGGACCTAGCTCAAAATCTTTCGGCGCCGGCCACGCTCGATTTGCCGGCTGCTCCCGGTTCGATAAGCTCCCCGGGCGGCACGCGACCCTTCGCGCAACCGGCTACCATGGTTTCGCCGGGCAAAGCGCAACCGACGCCGGACAACAATGCCGGAAACGGCTGGTCGCCTACGCAGGGGGCCCCGCCCGTTCAACCGGTCTCTTCCCGGAATAGTCCCAAAACGCTTCTGGAAGTGCCGGACTCGACGCATTCGGCGCCTCGGACCCACGCCGACTCGATCGACGATTTGCCTCCCCACGGAGGCGGCACCGGCTTGAATGCGGTTCCACCACTCGGCGGCGCGAATACGGGGACCAATCAACTGGTTGCTTCCTCGAACAATTCCCAGGCAGGCAATCGAACCACGGAACCGTCTCCGGCCCGCCCGGCCCGGGGAACCCTGCCCCGCCTTCAGATCATCAAGGATCGGCACGTGACGCTGGAATACGAGGCCAAACTGGGGCCGTCGGGCCTGGGCAGCGTCGAACTGTATTTGACGCGGGACGACGGGCAAAAATGGGAACGGCTCAACCTCGATCCCTCCAGCGTATCCCCGATTCCCGGTGACGCCATTAACCCGCTCACGCCCGTTCGCCGCTCGCTCACCGTGGAATTGCCCGGCGAAGGCCGATTCGGCTTCTACCTCGTGGTGAAAAGCGGCGCCGGCCTCGGCAAGCCCGGCCCGCGCGAAGGGGATGCCCCGCAAATGTTGGTGGAGGTCGATGAAACGGCGCCGGAAGCCAACCTCTATGCTCCCGAACCCGATCCCAAGCAGCACGACTCCCTCATCCTGCGCTGGTCGGCCAGCGATCCAAACCTGGCGCCCAAGCCCATCACGCTGGAATGGGCCGAACGCCCGACGGGTCCCTGGAATAAAATCGGCGGCGGCGAAATGGCCAACACGCCGAGCCAGTACACCTGGAAGCTCACGTCGGATGTGCCCCCGAAGGTTTACCTGCGGCTGCTCGTCCGCGATACGGCGGGCAATGTGGCCAAGGCGGAAACCGCCCAGCCGATCCTGGTCGACCTATATGAACCCGAAGCGCAATTCATCGGCTTGAGCGGAGGCTTGTCCGTAAAGGGCAAGGAATAGAGGTGCATTTCCAGGCCCCCAAATCGTTTCTCGTCACCGTCACCAGTAGGGAAACGATCCTTTTGCCGGAAGGCTTTGTAAGAATAGGTCTTACGAAAGATCGTTTCCCACCCCCTCACACACCCCCCGGCTGGTAAACGCACCCATTTGGTTCTCTCCATTTCGCCTGACCCCCCGTGGAAAGAAATGGAAAGAATCCGCTCTCTGCTACGGGTGGTAGAACGGCCATCAACCGACCTCGCCTGGTAGCGGTTATTAGTACCTAATGCGCACTTCATGGCGGGCGCGAAAATACGTTGAAATGATTTGAACCCCACACCCCCGGCGCTGCTCCATTGAGAAGCTTTGAGCGTCAATGGCGCCGCAGCCTGTTGTCCAGGTACTCCGGACCAAAAGTGTCATCGCTAGATCCAACGAATTCGCTTCCGACCCATGCCTCAATGGGCTAGGCGGTCTTCGCCCGAAAAGCCCCTCCGATTTGGTTCTCTCCATTTCGCCTGTCCCCCCGTGGACAGAAATGGAAAGCATATGGGGTCATCTATGGCTGAATGGGTGGAAATGGCAAATCAGTTTGGAATTTGATGCTTGCGATATCGGGAGAGTAGGGCGCGTCAAGTCTTCGCCGACGCACTGAGCGAACCACGAAAGAGCCGCGTGCTGCTGCGAGGTAGTCCCGCGATCCGGGAATCTCTTGTTCAGCGCAAGTTCGCTCGCCCCGAGCGTTGATATTTCAGCCCAGCAATTCGAGGGCAAGCGGAGGATGCATCGGGGGTTAGAGTTTCATTCACGCGATACCTCGGGTCGTTCTTCGATCCGGAGTGCCACAACGAGAGGGGGGTTTCTGATGCTGTCTCCATTCCGCTTTGCCGGGATCATAACCGTGATCTTCGCTGTCATCTTCGCTGTCTGCGGTCCCGCGAGGGCTCAAGCAATCGCACCTGCGGGTTCCGGAGTTTCCATTGATAAGCTTGACATCGAGAACGGACTCGCGCATACCGTCAAGTATTTCGTCAAAGGCGGTTCTCCGCGGCTTCAGGCCCTGGTCCGCCGCGTCGAATGGACTGAAAACGAGTTAAGCGTGATCGAACAACTGCAATTGCTGAAGCTGGATACCGTCGTCACTGAACGGCGCGGCGCGGCGTTTCGCACCGCGCAGCTAACCAATCCCTATTTCCCGCCCGGTTTCATTCCGCCCTCCATCGCTACGGACAACGGATGCTATGGCGCAAGTTCCCTCCAGAGAGCGCTTACGGGGCAGTTGGCGTACGAGGCAACTCCGCAAGCGGCCCTGCAACTGATCGGGTTTCTGGAGCAGCAGCAGACCCAACTCGATGCGGAGTTGAAGGCACTGCCGCCGCAAGAGAAGAAAGAAGCACAGGGTCCCATTGACGCCCTGCGGCCGCGGCTGGCTGCCTTGCCTCGCGGCGATGTTCCTCCCCCGGCGGTCCCGCCGAAAGCGCCGGTGGCAGGACCGGTGGCCGCCCCGCAAGGTAGGTTTCCCGCACGAGCGGTCCCGCAGCAGCTCCCGATGCCGCTGGATCCAGTTGCGGTTCAGCAGAGGGTGCGCCAGAATCAGGCGGAAGTGGAGTGGCAAGGGACCTGGTGGGCGGCCCAAGTCGTGAAGACGAACGGCGACCGTTACTACATTCACTACACCGGCTGGGACAATTCCTGGGATGAGTGGGTGGGCCCCGACCGGATACGGATGCCCGTGGCCAAGCAGTGAGGCACGGGCGGGTGCAGCCGATGCGGGGTCTTCGAAGGTGGTTCAATCCAAGTTGGATCATTCGGAATACCGGCCGTCACGCTTAACGACGGGCATTTTCTCGAAAGGGACTTATCGCGGGCTTCAAGTGCTTTGGCGGCGATGGCGTCGGTTGATGGGGCCGTCATTATAGACTGGGATTTCACGGTTTCGGGATTTGGCGCTGAGATACTACCCCGCCCGATTGATGATGACAACGAAATGGTGGAGCACGGAACGCACCCGTTCGGAAAACCACCTGATCGGCCGTTATATAAATACGGAATGCGGCACAGGTCCGCGTATCGTTTGTGCAAAGCGGTTAACAACTCCCTTGCGTTCGTAATTTCTCAAGACGGAGACATTCGAGTTTTTTGCCACGTCGATGGAAAGGTTAAACTTTTTATCGAATCTATCCCGGACCCGTGGATTTTTAACCGATTCGTGATTGCCCCCGGTGATGAAAAACCGGCGGGTCAAGAGTCAACTGAGACCTAGATCGGGGCTTGGTGGGCCATTTAATTCGACGGTTTTTACACAGAAACCTAAACCGAAATGGGTTCGTCAATCTTCCATCGCCCGTAATAGTATCCGGGGTTGTGTAAATCAGTTGGAGACAAGTGCATGTTTATAGGGATTCCTGCATCGGACCCGGCAATACGGAAAGTGATATGAGCGGCAACTTGTCCTTTAACTAATTGCGCGATTTCTTCGGGCACAGGTTCATTGACAGATGCATTGAAGTAGAACATACCGCAACCCGTTATGGAGAGACCCGCCCCTGTTAGAAATGCTTGCGGCATTTCCTCAACGTTAAAAGATTTGTCTAATTTGAGTGTGTTCGGGTATTCTCTTTGTCCGACTCGGAATGCCGCTTTTTGGCGGTGCTTTGGGAAGGCAGTTTGCTGACTTGAATGTTGCGTTAGATAAACCTGAGTATGCAATGTCCATCGAATCTCTGGTGGTTGTACTCTCTCATCACGTTTTGTAGCACTCAGCTCGCCGCTTATTATTTCCAGTTCCGGTAGTTTTTGGAGCGGGGATAAAAGCCTAAGGAGTTGCGCCCGAGTAGCCGACCGGGTTTCTATGTTTGCTCGCCAAGGGACTTCTCGATCAATTGGCCCGCCATCGGGGTTAGTTACAACGAAGGGGGCGCGATCAGTGGGGAAATACAGGGCCACAACCGTTACCCCATCTGACGGAATGTTTAGCGAGAGCGGTTCCGGGGCCAATTCGTCAAAGAATTTAGCAACGCTTTTGAACCAGTCCGAAAACTCTAAGAATTGGACGCCGGGAACGGTTCCCGCTTTTTCGTCTACGCCGATCAACCAAAGGACGGGTTCGCCCCTAGCCGCGTTTAGGTGTCCGGCAAGCCTGCGCGCCACCTTTCTAGGCTCTGGCCACTCCCGTTTTAATTCAACCCTGGAATCCTCTATCGGTTGACGTAGCCGAACGCGCTCAATAATCGACAAGGCCCAAGATTCTATTTCGTGGTTTCGCATTTCATCCCCTTGCTGGGTTGCTCGCGATTATATCACGCGCCCTACTCCTGGACGGCGAGCGCGTGGGATCGGAACCCGCACAAAGGCGACTGGGCGACGATCCCGGATTTTGTAGGGGTATCTTAGGTCAAGGGAGTGGGCTTGATGAAATGCTCAACTAGCGCCGCAACGCTGGCTACAAGGACCGCCTTGCCCGTTTCTTTGCCGATTTCAATAAGACCGTTGCACGCGGTTTTTATCCATTGGATTCGTGGGGATTCCTTCTTAACTTCCCCGGATAGAATCTCAAAATCCTGCAAAACATCCGCTGCCTTCTCTGGTTGTTCCCGACAGATTTCCAACACGGATTCGGAAACGCCTTTTAAATGTGGGATAATTCTCGCGGGGAGGACCCCCGACGAAACGATTTGGTTAAAGCTATCGCGGATTCTGTCGGCCATTATCACGTTGCCCTCAACCTTAAGATTCTCGGCAACTATCTGGTTTTTCGACAAGGTGGGATCTCCCGTAATTGAGCAATTGTGGAATATAAATCTGTCAACCAAAGGCTCGACCCCGGCCTCCGAGAGTTTCGAGAATCCCGACTCGTTTGTCTTTAGTTCCGGCATATCCTCTGCAAGTTGCAGCAAAAACTCAAGTAGATGCATCCGAATGTCATGCAGCACGCCGCGAAGCGTGGATCTTAGTATGACGTGACGCGGTTTTTCTAAAGTACAACCGTTTACCGTAACTCCCGGCATCCTACGATATATTTCCTTACACGGGTCCAACCAAGGAACATGAAACCAATACTTTCGTTCTTGAATCGTCGCTTCGATTACCCCGACGCTACTAAGCCAGGGAATAGCCTCAAAGAACTTCCTAACTCCGTCAGGCAAGTGCAGTATTGGTAAAAGGACATTGAACTTAACTTCGTCGCCGTAAAAATTGCCGCGATTTTCAATAGGGATTCTTCGATATTTCGGGACATTCAAATCTTCATACCCGTTTAGTTCGGCCTGAACCCACGACTTGAGTTTAGGACTCGGAATCTCTGCCGCCAGAATCCTGGCTCGCAAAAGGATTGAGGAAACTGCGTGTCTTTTGTCAGGAATATCCCGTAGAAGTTGCGTAAAAAGGCTCACGATGTCATCCCAGTTAATGGAGCCGCCCGACGGAGAGCGCAATGAATTGTGAGCGCTTACATGCGGCCAACCAACCCCGAAGGAACCAAAAGGAACCAAAAGGGGACGCGGACAGTTAGGTGATATCTGTCCGCGTCCCCTTTTCTTCTCCGTTTTTGTTTTTTGATCCAGCTTGAGTGTGCAGCCGAAACATAGTCATCTTGTCGGTTGCTCAGGAATGCCGTGTTCTGACCGACGCTTTGACCGATCTCGCCACATTTGAGATGCAGCACATGCAGCTGCCACCGCTGTGGCAAATCCGACACTCACAACTATGTCGCCAAGTAAGGCGACGAGATCCACAGAAACGGGACGACCGCGGTCTGTACGCGCAAATACCCAAGGAAAGCCAGCAGCAATGATATCAGGCTTTAGTGAACCCCCAGATCGTGGATAATTGAGCAAGACAGCGAGTCCTAGCAAAACTAACATCCAAACCATGAAAGAGCGCAAGTACATTTTCATACATAGACCTATGTTCGGTATTTTACGCTACTTACACCTGGAGCTATAGGGTCAGTCATTCTTATCATGCCGAGAAGCACCAATCCGCGCTGGGGCAGGGTCTCCTGACCCTGCCCCGTGGCCTAACCGTAGGTCTCCTGCCTCGCCATGGGACGGGAGACCTTCGGTCGCAGTTGGGGCGGGGTCGGGAGACCCCGCCCCAACCGCGCAAGGGGGGACGCATACGAGCTAGAACAGCTATCTTGTCGCGAGACTCTCTGGCGGGGTGGCACGCCCTGAGGTACTCCGAAGGGCGTGCCGAAGCGGCAATCGCATTATCCCCATGCCAACTCTGTTAACACTCTTTCGTCCATTTCCAGCTTCACCGGCCGCGTCCGGTCACGCCCGAGGAATGCATAGTGACGATAGCAGGAAAACGTCAAACGCGCGGCTGCCCGGGTTCGTTGTAACGTACGCGGCGTTTCTCCACGTAACTCTTGCCGGTCTCGGTATCAACGATTCGCAAACAGGCCAAGATATGCTCCGATCTCGGCCGGTGCAAGAATGCGATGGGTTATCGATGCTTCAAGCACGCCCTTCGGAGTACCTCAGGGCGTGCCACCCGCCACTCGCCACCCGCACGCAACCCGTGGAAGGCAGGTTCATCTCAGGACCATGCCCCGGCGGGGCAGCGGGAACTTCGCCTTGCCAAGCCTGTCATTCGAACACATAGCGCTCCTCAAACTCGATCTCGTGAACGCGGAGGAGTCCCAGGAGTTCGGACTTGAAGTCTTCCTTTTTGTGGTATTCGGCTTGCCCGGCGATATGCTTCTTCACGACTAGTAGTTCCTGCGATTTGCTAACCGTGAACACGGGGTATTCGCCAGGCGAAGGCACCGAGGGCGGAGAAGGTGTCATGCAGCTCTTGTTTGCATGAAATGACTAGTTTGCAAGGGGGGACGCATACGAGCTAGAACAGCTATCTTGTCGCGAGACTCTCTGGCGACCGCTTTGACGCTAAGAACGTCGTCCGGCAATGCCTCGCCAAGGGTACGGTTGCCCTGGTATAATTGTGCCAAGGGAGGTTCTGATCATGGCCACGGACACAACCAAGAAGAATAGTTGGGTTCAGAAGACGCCGGGCTTATGCGGTGGACGGGCCTGCATTCGCAACACGCGGATCACCGTTTGGGGCCTCATGAATGCCCGTCGGCTCGGTGCGACAGACGAACAGACCCTGAAGAACATTGTGGGTCTGACGCCTGAGGATCTCCAGGCTGCTTGGGAATACTACCGCGCCCATCCTGCCGAGATCGACAAAGACATCCGCGACAACGAGGCCGAGTAGCGATTCATGGCCAGGCTCTATGCCGATGAGGATTTCCCCTTGCCGGTTGTCGAAGAGCTTCGCCGCCTTGGGCACGACGTGGCGACGGTGCAAGAGGCGGGTCGGGCCGGTCAGGGAATTGCCGATGTGGTCGTTCTCGCGGATGCCACTGCCGACCAACGGGCGGTCCTTACCCATAATCATGCTGACTTCAAGCGACTTCATCGGCAGGGTCGGCCGCACGAGGGCATCGTTTCCTGTACCCAGGATCCGTCGGACACTATTGGCCTCGCCCAACGAATCCACGTTGCCGTCAGCCAGTTCAGCGATCTGGCGAACGAGTTCATCCGCGTCGTTCGTCCCAACCCATCTGTCAAACCGTAAGTATGCGGACAGCAACCTGTGGGGGGCGCACAAAGGGGACGCGGACAGTTACGTGATATCTGTCCGCGTCCCTTTTGTTCTCTCCGCCGTCGTCGAAGATTGGTTAAGAGATAACCTGCCCCTAGTGCTGCTAGGATTCCAGGCGGAAATCATGACGCCTCTGGGTGTTCCGGCTAGCCAAGTAGGAACGGAAGGGATAGAAGAGGAGTTCCGGAGTGGGCGATAGATTGGGACAACAGAAGGCAGGATCATGTAATTCCACAAAAATGATCCAACCAACTAGCTATTTGGCTTTATTAGTCAAAAGCGAGCCCAGATAACCGGCAGACGCGGAGGTTCGGAATGGCGAAGCTTTGGAAAAAAGGCCGCGGCAAGCTCGGGCCCTTTCAACCTCTCCACGGGAGCTGGGCAGCCGAAACCGAGTCCCCGATGGGCCGGTCCGCTGCCGACGAGTTCTGGAGGCGATCCTGGGCGGCCATTTCCTGCGGCTGACGGCGCGTTGGGAGTTTGGCCACCTGGAGCCGGGCCGAGCCTATGAGGAAGTCGCGTTGATCGGCGTCGGTGACGGCGGTCAGGTTTGCTTCTGGTCCTTTACGTCGGACGGCAAGCGTTCGCAGGGAGTGCTCGCCGACGTGACCGACCTGCACCCAGAGGCCGTCGGCTTCGAGGCCGACATGCCGGCCGGCCGTGCCCGAATGGCGTATTGGCCTGAGGAAGCAGGCGGATTCCACTGGGTTGTCGAGTCGAAGACCAAGAAGGGTTGGAGGCGCTTCGTACACCACAGCTACCGACCGACCTAGCGCCGCTATTCATCCATTCTGTTTTATCAAAGAGTGCCGTGAAGCGCGTTCACCAAGGCGTGTTGATCATCTCAACCCTGATTTTATCGAAGTGTCCTTGCGTAAAATCGCTAGAACGAGCCGGCGGAGCATGCGGAGGTTGAGCGGGCTGTGATCTTTGCGAGCGCGGCTTTTATCCTTGGCAAAATCACATCGAGGCGCCGGTACAGGCGATTCTCGCGAAGATGGCGTGGTCATGACTACGCCGACCGACGAAACGGGTATAATAACCGGGTGAAAGATTAACCATCGCGTGCGTTTGAGCCGACCTCCTACCATCGCCGATCTTCTGATCCACAAGTCTCCAACCGCTCTATATAGGCCTTGAAGAATCTCTGATGAAAATTGAACCATCCCTTGCTGAGGCCTTCATTCCGAGCCCCCTAGCGGCAAGCCGGCCTGCGCTCAAAGGGAAAGGATCGTCGGCGACTGCGGTCCATGACGACCTCGATATTCTCCGTGCCATCGTGGAGGGGACCGCCCGCAGCACGGGTGAGGAGTTCTTCCAGTCGCTGGCGCGCCACCTGGCCTCAGCTCTCGGCGTGCCCTTCGCGGCTATTTCCGAGTTCGCCGGCGTGAACACGCGCGTTCGCACGCTCGCTTTCTGGGCGCGAGGGCAGATTCAAGAGAACTTCGAGTACGACCTCGCCGGCACGCCCTGTGAGGACGTTATGCGCGGCCGGCTGTGCCACTATCCCAGCGGCGTGAAAGAGCGGTTCCCGCAGGCGAAGCCTCTCGTCCAGCTGGGGGTCGAAAGCTACCTGGGGACGCCGCTGCTTGATAGTGAAGGCAAGGCGCTCGGCCTACTCGCGGTTTTCGACGAGCGGCCTATGACCGCCCAGCCCCGACATCTGTATATCCTGCGAATCTTCGCAGCCCGCGTTGCAGGGGTGCTGGAGCGGCTGCGTGCCGAGCGACGGCTGAGCGCCAGCGAGCGGCGCTATCGCGATCTTTACGAAGAAGCGCCCGTCGGCTATCTGTCCATCGGCGTTGACGGCAGGATTCTCAGCGCCAACCATCGGGCGTCGCAGTTGGTCGGTTACTCCGCGGAAGAACTGGAGGGCCTCCCGGTTGCCGGCCTTTTCGCCGACACGCCGGCTGGCAAAACGCGGGACGCCGAATCCTTCCGGAAGTTTCTGGCCGGCGAGGAAGTGTCCGGGCTGGAGGTGGAGATGCGCCGCAAGGACGGCCGGCCGCTTTGGATCAGCTTATGGATGAGACCGATTCGCGGGGATGATGGCAAGGTGCAGGCCAGCCGCTCGATCTGGGTGGACATCACCGACCGCGTCATCGCCGAGATCGACCGCGCCCGCTTGCAACAACAAAACCTCTACCTGCGGGACGAAATCAAGGCGACCCACAATTTCGAGGAACTCATCGGCCAAAGCCCGGTGCTCCAGGCCGTGCTCGACAAGGTTCGCAGCGTCGCCCCCACGGACGCGTCCGTCCTGATCACCGGCGAGACCGGCACCGGCAAGGAGCTAATCGCCAGCGCCATCCACTCGACCAGCAAGCGCCGGGACAAGCCGCTGATCAAAATCAATTGTGCCGCCTTTCCTCCAGGCCTGGTGGAGAGCGAACTCTTCGGCCACGAGAGGGGCGCCTTCACCGGCGCCCTCGCCCGGCGGAGCGGCCGCTTTGAACTCGCCAACGGCGGCACGATTTTCCTGGACGAGATCGGGGAGATCCCCCCCGAAACGCAGGTCAAGCTGCTCCGCGTCTTGCAAGAGCGCGAGTTCGAAAGGGTCGGCGGCGGCTAACCGATTAAGGTTGATATCCGCGTCCTGGCCGCCACCAATCGCGACCTGCTCAAGGCGGTTCACGAGAAGAGATTTCGCGAGGACCTCTATTACCGTCTCAACGTTTTTCCCATCGCCCTGCCGCCGCTGAGGGAGCGGAAGGAAGATATCCCCCTGTTGGTCCACTATCTAGTCCACAAGTTCGCGACACGGATCGGCAAGCGCATCGAAGGAGTCACGGAACAGACGATGCGGCGGCTGATCGACTATTCCTGGCCCGGGAACGTCCGCGAGCTCGAAAACGTGCTCGAACGTGCAACCATCCTTACGACAAGCGCCACGCTGGGCATCGTCCTTGACCTACTGCCTGGGTCGGACGAGGCGCCTGCCGTCAAGCAAGAACTCACCCTGGAGTCCGTGGAGCGCGACCACATCGTCGCCGTCCTGCAACAAAGCGACTGGGTTGTCGATGGCCCCCGAGGCGCAGCCCGAATCCTGGGACTCCACGGGAATACTTTGCGTAACCGAATGAAAAAGCTCGGCATCACGCGCGCCTCCCACCACCCGCGGTAGCCTCCACCGCCCGCGGTGGCGCCGGCCCCTCCCTCTCATTGGAAGTGCACCTCGTGCTCCCATCAGCCTAACAATTTTAAGTCAAGACAGCTCCAACAGTTCTGCGCGAATTCGCAGCCTGCCCGAAGCACCGGCACGCGGGTAGCCTAACCACCTCCCGACGACAACGTAGCAATCTGGAGGAGTTCTCCATGATCCGGTTCACTCGGATTGCGGGCATGAACTCGACCCAGACCATCGTCGAGGCCTACTACAACCTGTGAGCTACCCTTCGTGTTCAAAATAAGCTGAATTAGGCTGTGGCTGCTTGTCGCAAGTCCATCGAACCTCTTCCCTTCGATTTCTATTCTTTCAGGAGAATCATGTCATGTTTGCGCGAATCCAACGAATTAGCTGGGCATTGACGTGCTTGGCGGTCCTTATGTGCGCGGCCCCGGCCGTTCAAGCACAAAGGCGAATGATGTCTGGCATGGCAACCCGTGCGATGGGCAGTCGCACCATGATGGGTCAAAGCTCCTTCGGCTCTAGTCGCACTATGATGGGTCAAAGTTCCTTCGGCTCTAGTCGCACTATGATGGGTCAAAGTTCCTTCGGCTCTACCAGCATGGGAAGTTCAAGTATTGGTGGCGGCTCTGGTGGTGGCGGGTCCGGTGGCGGCGGCTCTGGTGGTGGCGGTTATGGTGGTGGCGGTTATGGTGGGAGCGGCTCTGGCGGGGGTGCCTCAGGAGACAATTATTCCAACCAGTCAGGATATTCGACGGGTCAAACGCCGGCCGGCAACGGCGACGAGAATGCCATGACGAAGGAACCTCCTCATCGAACAGGCGAGGTCCGCTCCGCTCCGCCAGACGCGGCCGTCATTAAGATCACCCTACCTGATGACTCAGCCCGTATTCGGATTGACGATCAAGCAGTAACAAGCGCCGGCAAAACTCGTTATTTCGTTACGCCCGAACTCAATAAAGGCAAGGATTATCCGTATGCCATCAAGGTTCAATGGACCAAAAACGGGAAGCAGGTGACTGAGGAACGGAAAATAAATGTTGAGGCGGGCAAGATCGCCAACGTGAACTTCACCACGACTGTGGCAGCGCGCTGACGCGCAGAGTCGGCAAGGTTTATCAGCAATCAGGCCAGACCGTCCGGTGATAAATGATTCATGTGAGGCTGTGCATGGATGGCCGGAGCAAGCAGCCAAAGCTGTCATAGCTGCATTCGCCGGAATGCGGGGTAGGATCTGCCCGCGCCTCTACCCGCGTTCCGGCGAATGCGGCTACCGCCCGGTTGCGTCCGGAGTTTTCTCCGCCGCCCTACCGCTTGCCTTGCTTCAGCACTTTCAGCAGCTGCGAAGCCGGCTGGTCCCCAAACGATTTCAGCGCCGCCAGGCAGGTATGCACCAGCTTGCGCACATCGTTCAGCGAGCATTTCATGCCCATACTCGTAAGCGGTGGGTCAAAATCCACCATTTCAAAATCGAGGAGGATAACCTCCTTAGGCCCGTCGAGCCCGGATCGCGCCTTCAGGAAGTGGGCGACCGTCGTGAAGTCAGGCTCGGAATGAGACTTACCGTCCATCGTTTGTCCTCTCGATCTTCTGGTTCCTAAATCCCGTTTGGGAACGCTCTTCCTCGAAACTCCTGCGTCTTTTCGTTGTAAGCGCGAACCAGCTTATCGGAAGATGCCGGCCTTGAATCACGATTGCCGCCTTGGCGACATGGCGAACAGGCGGCAATTGCCGTGCTTGGACCCGACAACACGTCGCGGCGTTGGCTGAGGTCGTCGGTCAAGGTGACTAGTCTACCAATGACATGCCCGCAACAACGGAAAAGGATGCGGCATACGACCTTTATTGAATGAGTTAGGAATGCGCCCACAACTCCTGTCCCAGTCACCAAGGAAATCCGATAACGCTTGCCAATATATGGATGCCTCCTTCGCAGTGCGTTTTGCGTCTTGGGCCTCAACCAATAGTTCCCACGCTCGACAGCGGAGTTTGCATTCGTCGTCCCGCATGCAACATCCTAAATTGGCGAGCTGGCGTCCTTCCTTGGCGTCGGTGTAATCGGGAAATCTGTCAGCTACTGTATGGCTTGCGGCCATGAACAGGCAAAAGACGGATACGAGCATTGTGAATGCCTCCCTTGGATCGGACACAGAAGAAGGCCGGACGGCGCAGCGGGTGCTTCTCGGCCTTCACAGACTTATGAATAATCTTTTGGAAAAAATTGTGAGAAAGTGCGCACAAACGGCGCACGTGAAACAGATGATTTCGAACGATTGGGCCAAAAGAATCGTCGTTAGTCCGTTTGCCCAATGAAGGGAGAGAGGGGAAACCTTTGCAGTCTATTGGCAAAACCATGACAATAGGCCGCGACCAGCTAATCAAACCTGAGCAATTGAAGTGCCATAGCTGAAGAAGGCCACGCGATTTGCAGTAAGGCGATAATTCATATCAAGATAAGATGGCCCAAGAAAACAGCCTGATGATCCGATTTTGCAGAATGCCTAATCCATTAGCATAGAGTGTAATAAACTGTGCCGATGCTCCTGCTCAAAGTGCGGGCTGCACGGCACGTCGTTTGCATCATCCGTTAGCCGTTAAACTCAGTGGGTAAGACCGCGCGCGGCGTGAGTTTTGGACCCCAGCCCCCCGCAGAGGTCTTGTCCCCGTAGCTTCTCACAACTCAACACAAGGAGATGACAGCATGAACTTGGCCGAGTTGGAAACCCGATTGGACAGTGAACCAGGGATCGAGGAGGAAGTCCTGATCCCGGACATGCGCAACCGACAGACGCCCGCGGAAATGGTCGAGCGGAAACTGGTTTCGCTCTCGAGGGGCCTGCCGTTGCCGGTCAGTCAGCTGCATGCGTCGCAGCTGCCGCGCCGATCGCGCTGAAATGTCTCCGCCCCCGGAAGTCGCTCCCGATTCCCGGTTGTCGGCCGCGATGGCCGCCGTCTCTCCTTGTCAACCCTTAGTGCCCTGGCCCAGTCCTCTCCCTGGGCCGCCGATCCGTTCGGGTCGTTAGGGAAGCCTCTACGATAAGACTGTTACTCCAAAAAGGACCACCCATGAGTGGTAAGTCATCGTCCCGCGTCAGGTCGCTGTGGCACGAGGTTCGCGTGTTGACGCGGCGCGCCCGCCAAGTCTGGAGCATGGTGCCGCGCCGGTTCAAATGGGCACTGGGCGGCGCGGCGCTCCTCATGGGGCTGGCCAGCGCCTGCGCGACCGCTGTGCCGCTGGTGATCGGCTACCTTATCGACGGCATCAAGGACCGGACCGCCCCGCCCCAGGCTCCGGGCGAGTCGGTCTTCCATTTCGCCACGTACTGCCTGGTCGGCATCGCCGGCCTCGTGCTGCTGCGCGAGGGTCTGCACGTCTTCCGCCGTTACCTCGTCGAGAGTACCTGCACGCGGATCGACAAGCACATGAGCGTGCGGGTGGTCTCGCACCTCCTGCAGGTCGAGTTGTCGAAGCTGACTCACGAGAAGATCGGCGCCTTGCACGGCCGCATCTTCCGCGGCATCGATGGCTACATGCGGCTGCTGCGGATGTCGTTCCTCGAGTTCTTCCCGGCCCTGCTCACCGGCTTTTTCGCCCTGACGGCGGCCCTGACCAAGCAGCCGTGGGTGGGTCTCGCCATGGCGGGCGTGATCCCGGTTTCGCTGTTGCTGACAGCCTGGCAGCTCCGCTCGCAGAAGGGCGTGCGAATCCAGCTCAACCGTCGCCGCGACGACCTCGACGGCACCGTCGTCGAGCAACTCGGCGGCATCGAATACGTCCGGGTTTCGCACACTCTCGCCCACGAGGTCAAACGCGTTGCCCGCGTAGCGGAAAAGCGGCGCAGAAAGGAGTTGAAGCACCACGTCACGATGTCCCTGTTTGGGGCCGCCAAGGCGCTGACGGAGGGGCTGTTCCACATGATCGTCCTGGGTTTGGGCGTCTACTTGGCGGTCTCGGGCCGGATCAGCTACGGCACCATTTTCACCTTCTCGATGCTTTTTATGGGCGTCATGACCCCGTTGGCGGAGATCCACCGCGTTTTCGATGAGGGGCATGAGGCGAGCCTGCGCGTCGGCGACCTGGTGGAATTGCTCTCCCTCCCGGTCGACCCGTCTTTCACCACGCTCACGCACAAGGAACCGCGCCTGGAGGACGGGCGCCCGGTGTTCGAGGCGAATGGACTGTGCGTCGATTACGCCTCCTCCCACGGCGAATCCTGTCCTGTGCTGGGCGACGTGTCGCTGGCGATCCACCCCGGCGAGACCGTCGGCATCGTCGGCCGCACCGGCTGCGGCAAATCGACACTGCTGAAAGTGATGATACGCCTGCTGCACCCCACCGGGGGTCGTGTCTTCCTCAAGGGCGTGCCGCTGGAGGAGGTGTCGCGCGAGGCCATCAGCAGGCTGGTCGGTTACGTCGGCCAGGCGCCGTTCATGTTCGCCGGGACGATTGAGGAAAACATCACCTACGGCTGCACTGGACCCTTCCTGCCCGAGGACGTCCGTCGCGCCGCCCAGCGCGCCTGCATCCACGAGGAAATCATGCGCATGCCCGAGGGCTACGCGGCCGAGGTAGCGGAGCGGGGCCAAAACCTCTCGGGCGGGCAGCGCCAGCGGCTGGCCATGGCCCGCGTCTTCCTGAAGGACCCGCCCGTCCTGATCCTGGACGAGGCCACGTCCGCACTGGACAACATCATCGAGCGCAAAGTCCAGAAGGCGATCGAGGAAGCGCGTGTGGACCGCACCGTAATCCTCGTCGCCCACCGGCTCTCGACCCTGACGGACGCCGACCGCATCCTCGTGTTCGACCAGGGGCGCATCGCCGAAACAGGCAGCTATGAAGAATTAGTCAAGCGCGGCGGCCACTTCAGCGAGATGGTGTTTTCGGCGGAGAAACACTCCTCACCGCCCGCGCACGAAGCCGGCTCGGAGGAAACCGTTGCCGGCTCCTCGTAACCGGTCTCGAGAAAATCAAAGAATCAAAGGCCCGGTACTGGTCGGACGACGCGGACCGTCCAAGCTATCTCACGGTGGGTCCAGCGCCACGGCCGGCCAACTGGCTGGAGTGGATCAATCAGCCGCTAACGACAAAGCATCGACTAGAGGTGCATTTCCAGGCCCCCACATCGTTACTCGTCACCGTCACCAATACGGAAACGATCTTTTTTGCCGGAAGCATTTGTAGCTGTTGGTGTTACGAAAGATCGTTTCCGCACCCCATCACACACCCCCGCCATGATGGTCGGAAACGAACATATAGGACCTTCTAACCCGGCTTCCAGCGGTAGGGGCCATAAACTCAGATTCCATGCCGACCCCCTTGCTTCCTGAAGCATCGTCAATTATAAGAGATGAATGGCTACTATAATAGATTGGTCGAGCACCCAGATTGCTCGCCGCCTGCGCCTCGAGCGCGACATGCGGGGCTGGTCGCTGGCGGACCTGGCAGAACGCTCGGGGGTTTCCAAGGCAACGATTAGCAAGATCGAACGCGAGGAGGTGAGCCCGACCGCCGTGATCCTTGTGCGACTGGCCGGTGCTTTCGATCTGACTCTTGCGGGCTTGCTGTTGCGGGCGGAGGGCGAGGGGGAACGGCTGTCGCGGGCCGACGATCAGCCGGTCTGGCGGGACCCCGAGACGGGCTATCTGCGCAAACAAGTGTTCTGCCGGCCCGATCATCCCCTGGAAGTCGTCCAGATCGAGCTGCCGGCCGGACAGCGGGTCGTACTTCCGGCCTCGTCCTACGCCCACATTCGACAGGTTATTTGGGTGCAGAAGGGCGATCTCGTCATCGTGGAGGGCGGCGACCGGCATCTTTTGAGCGCCGGCGACTGCCTGGGATTTGGTCCGCCGTCCGAGGTGACGCTTGCTAACGAAGCCGCCGCGCCCTGCGTTTATCTCGTCGTCCTTGCCCGGAGCTAGCCGTCATGCCGGAGATCACAATCGAACCCTTGAATGCCTCACCGCGGATACGCGGGGCGCTGAGCGAGATCCTCGTCGAGGTGGTGGCGAACGGCGGCTCGGTTAGTTTCATGCACCCGTTGGCGTTAGAAGCGGCTGACACCTTCTGGGAGGGCTCGCTGGCTGCCGCTGCTCGGGGCGAACGGATCGTTCTGGGCGCCTTTGACGGCGAGAGCCTGGTCGGCACGGTGACGCTGCTGCTCGACTGCCCGCCCAATCAACCGCACCGGGCCGAAGTCGCCAAGCTGATGACCCGAATTAGCCATCGGCGTCGAGGCGTGGCGAAAGCCCTGATGCGGGCTGCGGAGCGCGTAGCCGTCGAGCGGGCGCGAACCCTGCTGGTGCTCGATACCGCGGCCGACGGCGGCGCCTCCGCGCTTTATGAGGGGTTGGGGTTCACGTTGGCCGGAGTGATTCCGGACTATGCGCTAAAGCCTCACGGAGGGCTGACCGCGACCATGATCTATTGGAAAAGGCCCGGAAAAGAACCCTAGGCTGGGTGGCATGCCCACGGCTTTGTGTGGGCATGCGAGGCAATTATGAGAATTGTTTGGCAGCAAGGTTGCCAGAGATATGTGCAAATGAAAGGGGGCCGGGTAGGGCACCCTCTCCGGCCCCTGGCATCTCTCAATCCATGACCACGATGCCAGTAAGAATCTAACCCAATCTACGGCAGCATTCCATCAATTTTCAGCCGACACCTCCTGGGCCATCGAGCTTTTCAATAATTCGAGTAAGTTCAGACGCCAGGTGATTCATGGTTTGAAAACGGTCTATTGATTTCTTGGCTAGGGCTTTGCCGCACAACTTGGCGATGGCCGGATCGAGTTGGGGTTGAAGGCTTGCGAGCGGCTCCGGTTCAACGTAAAGGATGCGGCCCATGACCTCGCCTATTGAGCCTCCCGTGAAGGGTTGTTTGCCGGTCAAGAGTTCGTAGAGAATCACCCCCAGGCTATAAATGTCAGTCGTTTCGTTTACTGATTCCAGGTCACCCTTCACTTGTTCGGGCGACATGTAAGCCGGTGTCCCGAGAATAGAACCGGGCTTGGTTAGCCGGGCGTCTTCCCCGTTTATGCTTCGGGCTAGCCCAAAATCCATGACGATCGGCTCATCGCGGGCATTGATCATGATGTTGGAGGGCTTAAGGTCGCGATGAATAACTCCTTCGTGATGAGCCGCGGACAGGGCGAGGGCAATTTGCCGGACACAGGTCAGGCCCCAAGAAACGTGGGGCGGGTTTGGTCGGCTTATGATAGTGGCGAGAGACTGGCCCTCGATCAAGGGCATGGTGAAATACACGATGCCGTCGATCCGGCCCACATCGAATACGGGGCAGAGATTGGGATGATGTAAGCGGGCCGCGGACCGCGCCTCGCGATAAAAGCGCTCCAAGGATTGAGGATCATCATCCAAATTGAAATTTGGGACTTTGAGAGCTACCGGTCGATCGAGCAGCAAATCGCGCACATGGTATACGCTTCCCATGCCGCCGCTCCCAAGAACGCGGACCTTTTGATACCTCCCTAATATTTCTGGCAGCTCAACAAGAATCGGGGCTTTTTGCCCAGCGGAGGAAAGGCCATTGCAGGTGGCGAAAGCATCATCCAAAGGAGTCGCATGAGCCGGCGGATCCTGGAGATTCCCTTCCGTGGCGTTGCGCGCGGCATCCGGTTTAACCATCTAACCTCATACCTCAGCGGCGAAGACGGACATCGGGTTCGCATCGATAAATGGCATTAACCGTAAAAGAAAGGCATGACGCCGCCTGGCGAGTCGTACCCTTGACCCTCGATGCTACGATGGCCGTATATCCGTTTTTCGCGTCCAAACCGGACATAAAAAATGAGGTGGGAAATTAAAATCCAGGCCAGTGAGGATACACCGGATGCAGCCTGGTGGACAATAGCATTGGCTTGAACCGGGCGGGTTAGCCTGCCAGCGGACGCCGGCAATCTCAAATGCCGGAACAGGTTGTCGCCCGGCCGCGAGGCGCGGTAGAATCGTCCGCCAATTACAAACATTTCTCAAAGCGGAGAACCCCCATGCTTCTTTCCTTGGCCTTGCCGATTGTCCTTTCGGCCGTGGCTCTCTTTTTCGCCAGCTTCCTTTCCTGGATGGTATTGCAACTTCACAAGAAAGACTGGGTCAGGCTGGAGAAGGAAGAGGAATTCATGGCAGCGGCGGGCAAGTGCAATATACCCGTCGGCAGCTACGTCTTCCCGGCAGCTTCGCATGCCGAGATGCAAACCGAAGCCTTTAAGAAGAAGTACGATGCGGGGCCGCGCGGCGTGATGACCATTATGCCAAGGGTTAACATGGGGCAAAACCTGGGGCTGACGTTCGTGTATTTCCTCGCGGTATCGGTAGGCTTGGGCTACCTCGCGACGATGGCATTCGAGCCGGGGGCCAAATTCCTGTCGGTGTTTCGGTTCGTGTTTACGGCCGCCTTCATGGTTTTCCTCGCGGCCTTTGTGCAGCACGCGATCTGGTTCCGGCCCCGGATCGTCGGACACGTAATCGAGTCGGTGGCCTACGCGGCGATCACGGCCACGATCTTCGCCGCCCTGTGGCCGAGCTGACGGGACAAGTACTTCATTTTGCCGGTGCATTAAGTAGGAACGACGAAAGTTTGACCGGGCGAGCGGGGGGCGAGAGCCCCCCGTGGTTGACAAGCAAACTGCACAGTGGGCTCTCGCCCCCCGCTCGCCGAATATCGCATCGTTCTTTTTGCAATCCAACTTAACCCAAATGCAGCATCTCTTCGACGCCGCCAGGCCAGGTATCCCTGGGTTCATATCCTAGCAAATCCTTGCTAGGCTTAAGATCGTACACCTCACACGTTACGGGCCGGCTGCACGCATAGACTACCGCGAAGCGCAGGTCGGCCGGGGCCTCAACGGCGCAAGCGAAGAAGCGTCCCGCATCGCCAGGGCTCAAATAGACGTCCGGGCCCCATTCCGTCCGCGCAAGTTCCTCGCAATGCTCGGGGGTGCGCGGGCACCAGCCTAGCCGGCCCGCGATAACGCTCATGCCGTGGGACTCGGCATACGATCGGCCGGCCGCTTCGAGGAAGACCTTGGCGACGGCATACCAGGCGCGCGGCGTCGGCGGTGTGTCCACGCCAATGGGCAGCGGGCCTGTGAACCGCTGAAACCAGACCACCTGCCCACTGCTGCCGAGTATCAACCGGCGCACGCCGGCCAGCCGGGCCGCTTCGAAAACGTGATAGACCCCGACCACGTTGTTCGGCAGGAGCTTCGTTAGAAAGTCATCGTCGTCGGGGATGGCGGCCAGGTGAATGAGCGTGTCAATCCCGTGGACTGCCCGACCGATCCTTGCGGCATCGGTAATATCGCTCACCAGAAAATCATCGACGCCCGGCGTCGGCGCCAGGTCAAGGCCCCGGACGAAATGGCCCAGCGCCTTGAGTTCCCGGACCGCCGCTTGGCCGACTCGGCCGGCTGACCCGGTGATTAGGACTCTTCTAGGTGATGCCGTCATGTCAACTATGCGATCCTTCTATTTCCGCTCGGCTTTTTCGCTCGCCCTCTTGGGATGGCCACGCAAATGTTCATCTCGCATTCGTTCGCTGCGAGCCAGGTAATCGCGCAGAGTCTCGAGCTTGAAATCCTTGGCGATCTGTTCGACCGATAAACCGGGCCGGCGGCTGGCCAAGAGAAAGAACGCTTCCGGTTGATGTACGTCGATGGCGATGTCGGGACCGTATTTTTCGCGAAGAGCGGGAAACTGGTTCTGGTTGAAATCCAGGTGGAAGATTTCACGGTCTACATTGACCTCGGCCACAACCCAGGGAGGCAGCCGATTGCCACGCACTTGCGAAGTCTCGGCCCCTTGTCGAGCCAAGTAGCGGCCGGACATGTCGATGATGGCGCTTTCGGCCGTGAAGGAAACGACGATCGTGAAGCCGTAGCGCAATGCCCAGTGCTCCAAAAGCCGACCGCCCCAAAACATCGATGGCCAAAACACCAAGCGGGCCCGCTGCTTCTCCAGTTCCTCGGCAACGCGCGGATAGTTCACGTCGAAACAGACGGCCGCGCCGACCCGAACACCGTCGCATTCGCCGACGGGCACTTCCCAACCCGGCGCTATGCCGGCTTCCATCTCGGTTACGGTCGGATAGTTTTTCCGATAGACCAGGACGAGTTTGCCGGAGCGGTCCACAATGGGCGTCGAATTGTAGATTTGGCCCATGTAGCGTTCAAGGAAAGGCACGACCAGGGTCACGCCCATCTCGTTGGCGATCTTGCCTACTGCCGCGACAAACGGCTCTAGTTCCGGCGCTTGTTTGACTCCCTTTGCCAAACCCGCGCCGATGCAGGCGCAGATTTCGGGAAAGCAAATGAAGTTGGGCTTATCCTTCATGACACGCTTGACGATGTCGCGCAGGCCGGTCAGATCCACGCCCTTGTCGTGATGGTCATGGGCTGGAGGGATTAGGCTAACCGCGGCAAGACGTACCAGGTGCGCCATGAAAGGTCCTTCCCCCAGTGCATAAGGAGCAATCCAAGAAGAATTAACCGAAACCGGCGAGCGGAGGGCGTGAGCCCCCTGGTGATGCGGCCTTATCAGGGGGCTCACGCCCCCCCGCTCGCCGGTTCCATCATTCGTCTTTCCTACTTATAGACAAAAGAGACCCGGACCATCATGCTGATCCAGGTCCCATTCAATTATGGCAGGTTGATCGTCCCGTTTAGAACTCTCGGGTTTTCTTGATTCCCGGTTGCGGCACGGGGTACTTGCCGTCGGGGCCGGCCCGCAAGGGCGCCGGGGAATCCATGGCCAGCCGGTCGACCTCAGGGGCAAGTTCGTGGTCGTGGTTGAGCATCTGATCGAAGGTGATAATCTGGCCGGTGTGGGCGGCCATGCGGCCCATGGCGGTTACGAGGCTAGCTTCCGCGCCGCGCTTAGCTTCGTTGTAGCGCTTGTCCTCGCGGATGGCGTGCATCAGGTCTTCCCATTCGACTTGATACGGATCTGGTTCTTCGGTACCGAATTGCCAGAGTAAGTTTTTATTATGGGTGTTGGGGTTTTGATCCTTGAGAAGACGGCTCTTGGCCGGAGAATGGCCCGCAAAGGAGATGACGGCCGAGCCTTTGGTGCCATGAGCATAGCTCGCGAATTCGGAATGGCAGCCTGGAATAGTCCGGCCTTCGAGGAACAATTTGGCGCCGTCGGGGAAGGTATACTCGACCGAGTAACTATCAAAGTTCTGGTCGATCGAGTTGTTGCGGTAGTGACGGCCGCCTGATGCCTGGGCTTTAACGGGCCAGGCGTCTTTCATCCAGCAACACTCGTCTATGTTGTGAATTAGAAAATCGCTATAGCAGCCGCCGCTTGCCCAGAGAAACGAATGGAACCGTTGAATCTGGTACAAGAGTTCCGTAATGCCGTCGGGTTTGGGCGGAGAATTCTCCTTGGCCGTAAGGCCGGCCTGGCGATAGGCCCGCAGCATGGTCAGGTCGCCAATCTGGCCGTCCTTGATGCGCTTGAAGAGTTCCTGCCTGACGACGCAATGGCGGCACATGAGCCCGACGCCGACCTTGAGGTTCTTCTCCTCGGAAGTCTGAGCTAGCTTCAACATCTTGCGCGTGCTTGGTCCGTCCACCGTGACCGGCTTCTCCATGAAGACATTGAGGCCCTTCTCAATGGCATGGGTAAATTGAACCCAGCGAAACGCCGGCGGAGTGGTGAGTATGACAACATCACCTGGCTTGAGGCAGTCCATGGCTTTCTTGTAGCCGTCGAAGCCGATGAAGCGGCGATCCTCGGGGACGTCCATCTGCTTTTCGTGTTCGTTTTTTATCTGCTTGAAGCTGCCGCTGAGCCGCCCCGGAAAGACATCGGCCATTGCAACCAACTTGGTGGGGCCGACCTTGGTGGAGAGCGCGTTCTCCGCCGCACCGGTGCCGCGGCCGCCGCAGCCGACGAGGGCGACCTGGATGGTGTTACTCTCCCCAGCATGCACGCTTGGAATCGCAATGCCGGCCAAAGCCGACACGGCGGCGATCTGGCCGGTTTTCTTTATAAGGTCGCGGCGCGACAGATTGTCATTCGTGGTGTGGTCCACAAGTAAACTCCTCCCCTGTATGGTTAGTATTCGAGAGAACTAGGCAGGCTTCTCCAGTTTCCAGATTCCGCGGTCAAAGTCAAAGAAGAAAAGCGCAAGAATGCGGGTAAAAGGCTTTCCGCCTTGGAAGTTTTGGCTTTATTCGCTCATGTTAGACTGACGGATTCCCCTGGAAGCGGGACAGCGACCTCTCCGAAGCCCTTTTCACGTAAGCTGCGTGCCAGGGCTTCCGCCTGTTCCTTTTCGCCGTGAACGAGACGAACTTTCTTCACCTGCCCCGCCAGCGGACCGAGCAGGGCCAGGAAATCGTCATGGTCGGCATGGCCGGAGAAGCCGTTGAGCTCAACGATATCGAGCCACTTGTTCCAGGTCCGGCCCATAAACCGCACGGTGGGTCGGCGTTCGAGGAGCTTGCGGCCCAAGCTGGTCGGCGCTTGATAGCTTACCAGCACCAAAGTGCTCCGCGGGTCGTCAATGTGATACTTCAAATGCCTCAATATGCGGCCCGATTCGCACATGCCGCCCGAGGCGACGATGATGCAGGGTTCGGGATGCTGGGTGATCCGGTCGCTGTCCTCGTGTCTTTCCAGATAGCGGACGGCGGTAACGGTGGGGTTTTCCTCGCGCTCGCCCATTTCCGGAATTGATCCCGGCTCCAAGTATTCCGGGTATTGGCGATACACTTCGGAGATGTGCTTCGCCAGAGGGCTGTCAACGATAATCGGGAGCTTGGGAATGAGGCCTTCACGCATCCATTTCAGGATATAGTGAACCACCACCTGAGTCCGGCCAAGGCTAAAGGCAGGGATCAAAACTTTGCCGCCGCGCTCCTGCGTCTCGCGAACGACCTCGGCCATGACTTGGGCCATGAAGTGCAACGTCTTGTGTCGGCTACCGCCGTACGTGCTTTCACTGATGAGCAGGTCGGCCGGCGGCGGCGACTTGGGCTCCGGGACGAACGGCAGACCGCGGCGTCCGAGGTCGCCCGTGAAAGTGATGGTGTGCTTTTCGCCGGCGCCGTTCAGAGCGACCGTTGTCATCGCCGATCCAAGAATGTGACCGGCGTCGAAGAACTGGAAGTTCACGTCCTTATTGATTTCATGCCAGTCGCCGTACGGCACGGCCACGAACAGATCGAGGACGCGGGCCACGTCCGCTCGCGTGTAAAGCGCGTGAGACTCCAGGTCCGTCAGACCGACCAACCCGGCGTGACGCGCATCCTCTTCCTGGATGCGCGCGGAGTCCTTCAACATAATCTCGACGAGATCGCGCGTGGGCGGGGTGCTAAAAATCGGTCCATGGAAACCTTGATTGACCAGCCCGGGCAGGTTGCCGCAATGATCGATGTGGGCATGGCTCAGAATGACGGCATCAATTTCATGCGGATGAAAGGGAAAGCGGCTGTTACGGCGGCGCGTCTCTTCGCGCGGTCCGCGGTACATGCCGCAATCCAGAAGGATGCGATGCCGGCCGGTTTCGATGAGGTGCATCGAGCCGGTCACCGTCTGGGCGGCGCCCCAAAAAGTGACCTTCGGCAAAGAGGAATTGTCGGAAATAGCCACTAGGATATCTCGGTAAGGCTCTCCTTTTGCCTCTGCAATCAGTTAATGGGCCGGAGAGGGCCAGCGGGTCAAATGATCGAAGTAATTGATTCTAACTGTAAATGTGTCTATTGAAAATGGCTATCGCGACCGAATCAACGATGCCCGGCATGTAGGGAGAGGCGCAACTCATGACTGTTAGACGAATCCTGAGCATTGGCCAATGCGGGGCTGACCATAGCCGGTTCACCCGGACTTTTCGCGAACATTTCAATGCCGAGGTCGTGTCCGCCGATGATGAAGCTGAGGCAAGCCAACACCTTCAAGAAGGACCGTTTGATTTAATCTTGGTCAACCGGGTCCTTGATTCCAGCGGTTTTTCTGGCGTCCAGATCATCAAGAATCTCAAGGGAAACCCGGTTGCGCAATCAATTCCAGCGATGCTCGTAAGCAATTACGACGACGCTCAAGAAGAAGCGGTGAAATACGGGGCGCTCAAAGGGTTCGGCAAGGGCGCACTCGGACAGCCGGCAATGATCAGCCGCATACGGAAGGTTTTAGGCGATAAGTAGCTGGCCAGGCCAGGCAATGATTCCCGCAAAAAAGCGCATTGTTGCACTTGCAAGCGGCAAATACGTGTGGACTAATGAAGGATGCCTATTCCACGAATCCTGAGATAATCCGGTCGGTATGATTTCTTTCCCAAGACTTGTGATTGCTTGGCGAACCTGGTATGCGGCCCTGGTGGTCATTGTCACTTGGGGTTTCATCACGCCTATGAATGTCGCTGCCAGCTGCGGCGACTACCTGCACCACAGGCAATCCGAGTCAACTTTGCACGTCGGCCCAGACTTTCAGCAGAAGCCGGTTTTTGACCCGGATCAGAAAAAAGAACCCCGGCCCTGTTCCGGTCCCTTTTGCTCTCACAGTCCTTCGACGCCGCTCGTGCCAACCACTCCACCCACCCTGCGCGTAGAACAAAACTGGTCGTGCCCTTCAATCGTTTCTACAAGCGTCCCAACTGGTTGGTCGCGATTTCTAGCTGATAAGGTTTTGTTCCTTTCTTCCGAATTCCCCTATCGGGTTTTTCACCCTCCGCGCTAATGCCTCATCCCGCTCTTAGTGTTTTGCCAGTCAACCTAACGCGCATTCTTGGTGAGCCAGGCCCTGGTTGTCTGTTGCAGTTCTTCTGCACCAAACGACCGCTTGCCGGGGAGCCGGCTAGCGTTTGTTGACGGTCTTGTCCAGCGTCACCGGCCTCCTGTCCGCCCGTGACAGCTTTCAAAATCAATGGCGACCAGGCATCACCCGTAATTACTCTCCTTAATGAGGCTGTATCCATGGACAACCCCGGCCACACAAGCAGCGTTGCAATCCCGCAGGCGCTGCGCCGGCCGGTGCTCAAAGACCGTCGCGGACGCGTCTATGAACCGGCTATAGGTCCACGATTAAAGATCTACCTTGCATTTATTTTCGCCGGAGTCGCCCTCTTGGGCGCGACCGGCATTTATTTGTTTGCGCTGTCCGCTTTGAACTTTACCACGGGAAGGAATTACACCAGTTACTTCTCGCTGTGCATGGTCTTCGTCCACACGTATGGCGGCGCCTTGTTCGTTCTCCCCTTCATAATTTTCGGATTGGTACATTACTCGACCGCTCGCCATCGTCCCAATCGCCGGGCCGTTCGACTGGGAATCGCTTTGTTTAGCACCGGCATTATCGTCTGCGTCACTGGGCTGGCTCTGGTGCAGGTCTATGACAGCCTGCAACTGCCGACCAAGACGATGGGGCGTTGGATCGTTTACGCGCTTCATGTCATTGCCCCGATGGGCGCGGTTTGCTTGTACGTTTTGCATCGCCGTGCCGGTCCCGATTTGAAATGGCAATGGGGAGCGGCTTGGGGCTTGAGCGTGGTCGGGTTCATCGGGATTATCGGCGCCATGCACGCCGTCAATCCCAACGACTGGAACCGCGTCGGCTCGCCGGAAGGCGAGAAGTATTTTGAGCCTTCGGCGGCGCGCACCATCGACAGTAACTTCATTGCCGCCGACACCCTTATGATGGACAGCTACTGCCTGAAATGCCACAAGGATGTTTACAACGATTGGTTTCATTCGGCCCATCATTTCAGTTCATTCAATAATCCGCCTTATCTCTTTAGCGTTCGTGAGACGCGCAAAGTCGCCCTGGCGCGGGACGGCAATATGAAAGCCGCGCGCTGGTGCGCGGGTTGCCATGATGTCGTGCCCTTCTTCAGCGGCAAATTCGATGATCCGAATTACGATGATGTCAATGATCCGACCGCCCAGGCCGGGATTACTTGCACGGCGTGCCACGCCATTACGAACATCAACAGCACCAAAGGCAATGGCGACTATACGATCGCCGAGCCCTTGCACTATCCGTTCGCAAAAAGCGAAAACACAATCTTGCAGTACCTGAACAACCAGATGATCAAGGCCAAGCCGGACTTTCACAAGCAGACCTTCTTGAAGCCGTTTCACAAGACCGCCGAATTCTGCTCGACGTGCCACAAGGTTTCCTTGCCGATGGAGCTAAACCACTACAAGGACTTCCTGCGCGGCCAAAATCATCACGACACGTTTTATCTGAGCGGGGTCAGCGGCCATAACGCCCGCTCTTTTTACTACCCTAAGGTGGCCAAGACGAATTGCGCCGAGTGCCATATGCCGCTGCGCGAAAGCAAGGACTTTGCCTCGCGGGACTTTGACGATAGCGGCATCCGCAAAGGTCACAGTCACGCTTTTCCTGGCGCTAATACCGGGTTGCCCTGGCTCTTGAGCCTGGACCCGGCCAAAAAAGAGCATGTCGACGAGTTTGTCAAGGCGGCAGAGGCCCACGCCAAATTCCTGCAAGACAAAAAAGTCCGCATCGACCTGTTCGGCCTGCGCGAAGGCGGCAACATTGACGACAAGCTCCATGCTCCGTTGCGTCCCGAGATGCCGAAACTCAAACCCGGCCAGACGTATCTCGTTGAGGTGGTTGTCCGCACTCTGGACATCGGCCATCCGTTTTCCCAGGGGACCGTCGATTCCAATGAGATCTGGGTTGATTTCGAAGCGCGCTCCGGCGACCGCGTGATTGGGCGCAATGGCGCCATGAGCGGTCCGGACGATTCCGGGAAGGTCGATGAAAATGCCCACTTCATTAACGTCCTGATGCTCGACCGCAACGGTAATCGCATCAATCGCCGCAACCCTCAAGACATTTTCACGCCGCTCTACAATCATCAGATTCCGCCCGGAGCGGCAAATGTTGTCCATTACCGGCTGGACGTACCCAAGGATGTGACCGGCCCCATTCAGTTAAAGGCGCGCGTTCGCTATCGCAAGTTTGACTTCGAGTACATGAGCCTCGTCTACGGCGGCGACGAAAAGGTTCCCAAGCTGCCCGTTGTCGATATGTGTTCCGATTCGATTACCTTGCCCGTCGAAGGATTCGATATGGTTGAGGATCAAAAATCGCCCATCGAACCGGCCTGGCAACGTTGGAATGATTATGGGATCGGCTTTTTCCTTAATGCGTCCAGTGATGCGAAACGCCCCGGCTTACGCCAAGCCGAGGAAGCTTTCCAAAAACTGACCGGTATGGAGGCACCTGATCCGCAAGCTCATGGATACCTGAACCTGGCTCGGAGTTATGTGCTGGAGGGAGACCTATCCAGAGCGGAGGGCGCGCTCAAAAAAGTCCAGGACGGGCATTTGCCGACGCCGTGGTGGAGCATTTCGTGGTTTACCGGGTTGGTCAATGCTCAGAACGGCCATCTTGATGAGGCGATTGCCGACTTCGAGAAAATCCTGGATCCCGCCAATCAGCCCCGTGAGCGCAAGTTTGATTTCAGCACGGACTATGTCGTTCTCAACGAACTGGGCAAGACCTACTTCAACCGCGCTCAGCAGGAATTGAACGATCGCCAGGAACAGGATCGGTTCTTACGAAAGGCCCTGAAACCGTTGGAGCGGACCTTGTCCCTCGATCGAGAGGACTTAGAGGCGCACTATTGGCTAAGACAGTGTTTTGCCGTCCTTGGCCATGAAGAAGAACCTCGCCAGGCAGAGGCTTCGGAGAAAGACAAGCCGACGTCCGGCAAAGTCGAGCGCTCGGAAATCGAGAAACTTGGCTCAATCTTGATGGACGGCAACCTAAGTCGCGAGCAAAGGGCTCAGGCCGGCTTCCAATTGGCCAAGAAGGTCGTTGTCTTCGGGGAACAGCCGCCGGATCCTCAGGTACACCGCTTGCTGGCTTTGCAGAATCTAATCACTTCGGCCACGAATGCCTTTGAAAAGGAAAAGGATCCTTTAGTGGCTGAAGCGACCGCTCAAGCGCTTGCCTCCTTGCATGGGGCCATGCACGGACTGCTAATCGAAGACGCCAATGCGAAGAACCAGACAGTCGAGAAGTACCGTATCGGCCATAAAGCCGCGGATAGGGCTTCCCAGGCCATCGTGATTTACCCGACCGCAAAGTAGCCCGCGACTCCCATCGCAAAGTAGCCCGCCGCTCCGCGGCGGATTCCGCCGCGGAGCGGCGGGCTACTTGGAGAATTATTATCCGACGCCTTCTAGATAATCGTCAGGAACAAACATGAGCGAAACCGTTACTGAAGCAACATCGCAGCTGCTGCCGCGTCGCTGGTTTCTGGGCCTGGGGCTAGGTCTCCTGGTTTGCGGGGGAGCCGGTGCGGGTCTGTGGTGGAAATTGAACCAAAAAGAGCCTCCTCCTCCTGGCGATACGGCCGTGGATACTCCCAAGCCCCGCGAAAAGACGGCCGCCATTCCATTCGTTCCCTTCAAAGACATAACGGAAAAGGCCGGCATTCGCTTTCGTCACACGAATGGCGCCTTCGGGAAAAAGCTGCTGCCGGAGACAATGGGCTCGGGGGTCGCTTTCTTGGATTTCGACAACGACGGCAAGCAAGATCTGTTGCTGATCAACTCTTGTTATTGGCCGGGCCATGAGCCGGCCGGCGAGCCGGCCCCCACTTTGGCCCTATTTCGCAACAAGGGCAACCTCGAGTTTGAAGACGTCACCGAAGCGTGCGGCCTGAAGATCACCCTGTACGGCATGGGGATCACGGTTGCCGACTACGACAATGACGGCTGGCCGGACATCTTCATCACCGCCATCGGCGGCAACCACCTCTTTCATAACGAACCTGTCGATCCAAGCGATCCCAAGAAGGGACGGCACTTTGTGGATGTGACCGACCAGGCAGGCGTGCGCGGTCCAGGGGGTTGGCCAACCGGGGCCGTTGATTTCTTGAAGTGGGACAAGCCGATCACGTTTTCGACTTCGGCCACGTTTTTCGATTACGACGGCGACGGCCTGCTGGACCTGGTTGTTTGCAATTACATAACCTGGTCCCCGGCCAACGATCTAGCTCAAGATTTCAAATTGGCCGGCGCGGAACGGGCCTATGGTCCGCCGACGACTTTTGACGGCGCGACGTGCATTCTCTACCGCAATAAAGGTGGCGGTAAATTTGAGGACGTGTCAAGTCAGGCCGGCGTGGAAGTCGTGGACAAGACCTTGAACCGGACCATCGGCAAATCGCTTGGCGTCATTGCATGCGACGTCGACGAGGACGGCTGGCCCGATCTCTTTGTCGCCAATGACACGGCGCCGAATTTCTTCTTTCATAACGAGCCGGTGGACCCCAACGATCCGAGCAAGGGCCGGCATTTCGTGGAGATGGCCAAGCGGCTCGGAGTAGCCACTGCTGAAGGCAACACCCGCGGGGCCATGGGCATTGACTGGGGAGAATATCGACCCGGCATGCCGGCCCTGCTAATCGGTAATTTTGCCGATGAACCGGACACCTTCATACGGAGGGACAATCCCAAGCGACTGATCTTTTCCGACGCCGCCTTGGCCGAGGGGATCTACGGGCCGAGCCGTCCTTACCTCAAATTCGGCGTCTTTTTCTTTGATTATGATCTTGATGGGCGGCTGGACGTTCTAACTTGCAACGGCCATTTGGAGCCGGATATTGCCTCCGTGCGCAATACCACTTATGCCCAGCCGGTGCAACTGTTCTGGAACAGCGGCAGCCCCAAGAAATGTTACGATCCGGTCGGCCCCGAAAACTCCGGCGAGGACTTGTTTCGCCCTCTGGTGGGCCGAGGCTGCGCCTTCGCGGATATCGACGGCGACGGCCGCCTCGACATTGTCCTGACGGCCAACGGCGGTCCGGCCCGGCTCTTGCACAATGAAGGCAAATCGGGCAACCATTGGCTCCGCCTCAAGCTGGAAGGCGACGGCCGGCGCTCCAACCGAAGCGCCATCGGCGCCCGCGTCGTCGTCAAGGCGGGCGACGTCGTGCAAGAGCGCACGGTAATGGCGGGTCGAGGCTATCTCAGTCAGAGCGAATTGCCGCTAACTTTCGGCCTGGGCCAACGGACCAAGGTGGACAGCATCACCGTCTATTGGCCGGGGCGTGAAGCGGGCAAAGAAGAGTTCGCTGCACCCGCCATTGATAAGGAACTCGTGCTTCAGCAGGGGCGCGGCGTCCCTTAACAGAAAACCCTGCAAAGCAGGAATTGCCCGCCGCTGGCTTCAGGGGATGAATAACAGATTACTAACCCAGCTTTTCACCAACTTGGAACGGCCGAAATATGACTTCATCAGCAACAACTCGAAATTCCGAGCGCCAAAGCAACACACGGTATTCAAATCCAGCTTTGGCGTGAAGGTGCACTTCTTCGAAGAGCCACTCGTCGCCCACAATCTGGGGCAAGTTATCCACCTCCTTAACTCCCATGAATCGTACAAGATACCAGCCTGTTGGCCCCCAAGGATTATCCGTCGCGTCAACGAGCAATTCCACAGTATTAGGACCAACCTCCGTACCTGATTTCACGCGTCCATCATGAAGAGTAACCTCCGAAAATGCCTTCATGCCGTCCGGGAGGAAAGGTTTGATTTCGCAATACTTTGACTGGTAAGCCTTAGATGTATTGAGCCAAAGGCGCTGTGATTCAGCGAATGACGAGGCAGAGTCCACCTGCTGGCTCTCGTAAAGTTGTCGCGTAAAATACCGCATCCATCCTCCAAGAAGCCGTGGCCTCGGCCCTTTACGGCGGCGGAATGCCCAGATCCCGGCAGATCTTCCGGCAGAGCGGGTCGGAGATTTCCGTGTGCCGAGGCACGGCCGAGCGCTGGCCGTTCGCCGGGTTGCCCCACCACGAATGCCGGCGGCCTTCGCGGACCAAAATGCAACCATGCCCACGCAGGTGCGCGAGAAGCTCGTGCCGCTTCATGCCGGGATGGCCACTTCCTCGTAGGCGCCGCTCGCAGCCGCCCGCGCTTCCGCGCGATTCATCTCTAGCGCCTCTTCCAACGCGTCGCCGAGGTTCTCCAGTAGTTCGCCACGGGTCTGGCCTTGGGAGTTGACGCCAGGGACTTCCTCGACCCAGCCTATCCACCACTCGCCGTGCTGCTGAATGACGGCGGTAAAGCCTGCTGCCATAAGGGCCTCCAAGAAGGATTAGGGCACGATCCGCAGCGGTAAATATACCGCGCTGGAGCGCCGGGTGACACACGGGTTGGCATCGCGCTCCGCCTGAAGAATCTATGCAAGCTGCGCGATTAGCCCCCTTATCTTCGCGGAAAAGCGCCCTGTCTTTAATCCTTTGTAGCCGATTCGCTTCATTCCTTTATTTGGCCACATCGCGTCAAAACGCAATCACCAAACGCTTCCAGGGTGCATCTTTTGGCGCAATTTCGGAAAAATTGTGTTGATTTTTGATCTTTAAGCAAGTCAATTCTCCACTTGAAGGTTCGGCTGCGGTTGTCTTAGCGATGTCAAGGTTGCTTCTAGTCCCTGGAGGCCTGTTGTGAACACAAGTTGCAACCGTGTTAATGAGTCGTTGCTGCTATGGGTGGCCGTTTTAGGTTTAATGCTGGCCCCGACCGCTGTTGGCTGCGGAAAGCCAAACGTAGGGTCGTTGAGAGGGAAAGTCATATTCGCCAGTCAACCTTTAGGCGGTGGGCAAATCACGTTTTTCGCCGGCGACGCCGGGAACTCTTCTCCCAAGACGTTTCCAATTCTTTCTGACGGATCGTTCCTCGCTTTTGATTTGCCGGCCGGCACGCTTCTCGTCGCCATTGACACGCGAGTCGCAAGGAGGGGATCTGAACCTATGGTGATTGTTCCTCCGAACGCCCGGCCCGGCGAGGGCGGGGGATTGCCGAAGGAAGCTTTGGTCTTCCAGAACAGTACCTTCAATCAGGGAAAACAGATTCCTGAAAAATACGCGGATCCTCAGACCTCCGGCCTGATCGTCATCGTTGAAACGGGAAAGGAGATTGAGAAAGCCTTCGAGCTTGATTGAATGTGTTTTTTCGCCTTTAGGTTGACCTCCCCTTTGCTAAGGTTTTGCGTTCATCTTTGGATTCTGCTTTTCCTATGGGACCGAGTCGAGGCTCAAATTGGAAAGGAACCAACCATGCCGATAGCCCGCCATTGGCTTCGCCTGCGCGCCTTCACGCTAATTGAACTTCTTCTCGTAATTGCCATCATCGCTGTCCTGATGGGTCTGCTAATCCCGGCTGTTTACAAGGTTCGTGAAACGGCAAGCCGGGTTCAATGTACGAATAATCTCAAGCTGCTGGGAATGGCCGTCTATCAGTGCCAGGACAAGTACCGCAAATTGCCGCCCGCCGGCGGCTACTTTCCCATTGCACCGCAACCGCCGGGCTGGAGTCCCAACATCAATAATTGGAATCCGGCTTCCGAGGGGTCCACGTTTTACTTCCTGCTGCCGTTCTTGGATGAAGAGCCTCTTCAGAGAAGTATACCGGTCGCATCAACCTGGGGTATATATTCCAAAGCGCCGAATGTATTCCTCTGCCCGTCCCAACGCAGTTACGGAGACGACAATGTTGTGGATGTTCAAGGCAGTAAATTTGGCTTGTCGAATTATGCGGCCAACGTCTACGTCTTTGGCGAAGATGAAGACGACTCGTTGCCAAGCTTTCAAAAGCGGGCGATCATTCCCGACACTTTCAAAAAAGGCGTATCGCGCACGATCCTCTTTACGGAGCGCTATGCCATATGCCCTGACAAGAGCGTTGGCCTTAATCCGTGGCTGGCCATACGCAGCGGCCCAACCGGACCGACTTTCGCCTGGGATTTCCTTTCGGCATCACAGCTTCCGCAAATTCGGCCTCCACTGGCCAAGTGCAATCCTTACACCACCCAAAGCTCTCACACGGACGTCATTATGGCCGGCTTGGCTGACGGCAGCGTGCGCGCGGTATCCGGAGAAATCAGTCAAGCCACCTGGATGAGCGCCATCATTCCAGACGATGGCCGACCTCTGGGGACGGATTGGTGAGGTATTACTCCGGTCGCTGACGCTCCCGGCTCGCCATGCAGCTGGACCCTGTGGATCAAATGACGATCTTCTGGAGCAACAATTATTGGTCCTCAGGGTGAATTGGGCATTAAGCGCAGTCGGAGTCTTTGAATGTCAGGAAGCCCTATGGTTTTCCAGCTGGACCCTCTGGACCACCCTTTTGACCCTCAGGGTCAAGTACCGACCCTCTGGGTCCGCACCAGTTGATCCACAGGGTCGGAGGGTCCGCAAATGGGGGCCAACCCCTCGCTTTGGCTCAACCATTGGCATCCTGCCCACGCCATTAACTTAGCCCTTCCTATGGTTGATCATGGCTGCAATCCCAGGCTGAGAAGGTAATCCCGGCGCACTTCCTCCGGGGGTCGCTTCTTGTCCAAGATTTCCCATTCCCGAGCTGCTTCGCTTAAGCATGCGGCGGCGTCTTTGTTTTCCAGCAAGGCGGCGCGGAGTTGCTTTACGAGGATACGGCTATGCTCCGCCTCGTCGGGCGTTCGTAGACGCAAAACGGGGTTTTTCACTCCGGGATGAGTCAGAGTGGTGCGAACGGCATTCATGAGTCCGACGGTCCGATCCGCATTGAGCCCGAATCCGTACCAGCTCGTTGGGGTGCGAAAATGCTCGCCGCGCGTCACCCCGCCGCCCCACTGGGGATCCATGACGATTTGCAGCGAGGTCTCCCGGCTGCTCAGTTCGCCGAGCAAGGCAAACGCTCCATCCGCGTGTTTGGTGTTCTTGAGGACAGCCGCCACATAACCTTTCGCTCCGAGGTAAGGGACACGGTTGCCCTTGGGAGAGTCTTTCTTGGCGCCTGATTGGTAATCGAAGTAGAAATTGGCGCCGGGAACAACGCAGATGCCGAATTTGTCCTTGACCGATTCACTTTTCTGGAAGCGCGGGGTCCAGAATGCTTCTGCCAGGCAAAGCACCGATTTGCCCGTTTGAAAAGCTTCCGCAGGATTCGAGGGCGATGTGCTGGGACGAAACCTCTGAAGGTCTTGGAGGAGCTTCAAGGCATGGACGAATCCTGGACCGGTAATGCGGGGCTTGCCTGTCCTCAAGTCATAATGAAAGGAAAAAACCTCGGCCTGGATTTCCGTATTCTGGGTTTCCTGGTCAAACGCATGCCGAGCGTAGCTGGCGGCTACCGCATAAAACTCCGATTCCAAATCGTCGTCATTGCCCAGCAATGGCGGCAAAGCGGGGATCGTTTGTTCGGGATGCCAGTTGCTGGAAAAATACTCGCTGATTTCCTGAAACTGTTCCCAGGTTGTTGGAGGCGTCAGGGCGTGGTGGTGCATTCTCTGAAATGCTTGCTGGTGAGCCGAGTCCTCCAAAAGATCCCGGCGGTAAAAGCATAACGGCGCCTCGCCAAGAAGAGCAAACCCATAGGCGATTCGATTCCAGACCAGTAACTTATCTCGAAACAGGGGCAGCAAATCCGACCAGTTATGCCTTTGATCTTGCAAAAAAGTCTTCGGGACTGGAAGCAGCTTGTCTTTCGAGGCCCAGGAAGGGAATTGAGGAGGTTTACAGACCACAATGTCGGCAAAATCGGCTTTATCTACTTCACCAGAATCTCCATAAGGCACGACGTCGATTTTTGCGCCTTCGCGGGTCGACCATCCTCGACCAAATGAAGCGACTATTTGTTGAGCCAAGGCATCCGGACAAGCCACCTTAATCGTGACTCGGTCAAGAAGTTCCTCAGGGGCGGAGTCTTTCCGACTCGGCTTATCACCACACCCTGCCGCGAGACCGGCTAAGCTCACGGCCAAGCATGATAGAAAACCGATGAAGGTAGTACTTTTCTGTTGCATGGCCAGCTTTCTTGTGCCTATGATAGCATGGAATGAACGGGGGAGATCCATAGTTTGGCAATGAAGCCCTGTAACCCCAGGCACTATGTTGGCCAACTAAGGGCCAATTGGGCGCACTAGGCCAATTCTCCCTGGGTCCCCTACCCTACTTTGCTCGCCCCGGACAGTTGTCTGAAGTGTAGAGACGGAAGCGCGTGCCTTTTGAGGTCTGCGCTCTTATCGCTGAGTAAATGTTACAGCAATCTGGCCTCTACGGGAACATAAGGGCAACCAGCCCTTGATTGGGGAAAAATCCTATCCGGTAAGGAACGAGGGGGTTCCATGAAGCTTAGTTTGGTCGTGTTAACGCCTGGGAAATCGCAGGGACAGGCTATTCCGATTACCTTGGCGCAGTTTCTTATCGGGCGGGATCCGCAGTGCAATTTGCGACCCGCCAGTGCTTTGATTAGTAAGCGCCACTGCGCCTTGCTTGTGAAAAGCGACAAAATATTTCTCCGGGATTTTGGAAGCACCAACGGCACTTTCGTTAACGAAAAGCCGGTCAAGGACGAGGTTGAATTGAAAAACGAAGACGTGCTCAAGGTTGGCCCGTTGTCGTTTTCGGTTCGCATGGAGGCCACCCCGGCAATTAATCGGCCCACGCCCGCCCCGCCGACCCGAAGGCCTGCTCCGGCTCACACTGCCGATGAGAATTCGGCTGGCGACCTTCTACTTTCCATGTTGGACGACATACCTGGAAGCTCTTCTTCAAATTCAAATGATATACCTGAAGGAAGCACGGTCATGGACATAATTGCCATGCCCGGCCAAGACGGGAATAATGCGCCGGCAGAGAAGCCGAAGGAAGAGGAAAAGAAGAAAGCGGTTTCCGGAAATACTTCCGTCGCCGCCAAAGCCATTCTTGATAAATACATGAAGCGCCCGCGCTCTTAGCCTTCATCATCCTGATTAGCCGCAAAGGGCCATTGGATCATAGCCACGGAGATCCGAATGGCCCTTTTTGTTTACTTCCCCATTGGTTGTTTTCGCGACCAGTTCTAACATTTCTCTGGAGACCCAGTTCGTTGCCATTTGTCCCCGTGCATCATCAACTGACATGGATCAAATTGAGAGAGGATCTTTTCAGGCGATTTCAAAATTAGAAGCTAGCCGTGTAGCTCGGAGGCTTGTGGCCTGGTTTCACCGAAATCGCCGGGATCTGCCCTGGCGACATGACCGCGATCCATACCGCATTTGGGTCAGTGAGGTCATGCTGCAACAAACGACCGTTAACCAGGTCGTCCCCTACTTTCATCGGTTCATGCTTGCCTTTCCATGCTTGAACGCACTCGCTCAGGCCGATGAGCAAGAGGTGCTTCGCGTATGGGAAGGGTTGGGCTACTATCGTCGAGCCCGCGACCTGCATGCCGCTGCGAAGATTGTCGCGCTAAAGCATGGAGGAATAGTCCCATCTGACCCAGAGCAGTTAGGTGAACTGCCTGGCATGGGCCGCTATACTCGAAACGCTATCCTTTCCCAGGCCTTTGACTTGAGGTTCCCCATTGTAGAAGCCAACTGCCAGCGCGTTTTGTGTCGGCTGTTTGGCCAAACGGGACATCCCAAAGACAGTTTGATTCGCAAATGGCTCTGGAAGGCCTCGGAGGGCCTGCTGCCCAGTCGCCAGGTCGGAGACTTCAATCAGGCTCTCATGGAATTGGGAGCATTGGTCTGCACACCTTCGCACCCGCGCTGTACGGAGTGCCCAATTTCAAACTATTGCTTTGCCTTTCACCAGGGGCTTCAAGAGGAAATACCGCCTACGCCGCGCCGAGCAGATATTGAATTGGTGCAGGAAGCAGCTGGCTTGATCTACCAGAACAGGCGCGTTCTCTTGGTGCAACGTCCGTCCTTGGGCCGCTGGGCCAATATGTGGGAATTTCCTCATGGGCCCATCCGAAAAAAGGAGGAGCCTGACGATGCATTGGTCAGGCTCATGCTCGAACTCTGCGGCTTAACGGTGGAAATCCAGCAGGAAATCATGGTCCTGAGGCATGCCGTGACTCGTTTCCGAATAAGCGTGGCCTGCTTTGAGGCAACAAGTGTTTCGGGCAAATTCCGATCAGAATTCTATCAGTCTGCCAAATGGCTGCGGCCAGGGGAACTGTCCAATTACCCGGTCAGCGTGCCGTACAGGCGCATGGCCAAAGCGCTTATTTCACCGTCTCGTCAACCAAGGCTTTTTTAAGGAGCTGCCCCGGATGTGCAGGACTCCCTCATATTCAAGTGGTATCATTTGCATGTATGGCATTCTTCATCCCTCGGAGTTTTTTCCATGCGCTACCGCCTAATTCAGATATTTCTATTCATTGCTGTCGTGATTATTCCCACCGGTTGCAACTCCTCGAACTCGACTTCATCGCGCGAATCATTTTCGTCCACCGATCCGCAGATTGAGGCGGATGACATCAATGGCCAGCGATTCAAGCTGAGCGACTTTCGCGGCAAGGTGGTCCTTCTGGATTTCTGGGCTACCTACTGAGGCCCCTGCCGGAGCATGTTTCCCCATGAGCGGTCGCTCGTAAAACAGTATGCGAATCAACCCTTCGTTCTTCTCGGAGTCAATGAGGATCCGGAGCGGGATGAGCCAAGAAAGGCCGAGCGCGATGGGCAGGTAACCTGGCGATCTTGGTGGGATGTGGGAGCCAACGGCAAGATCGCTTCGGCGCTGGGTGTCAGAGCCATGCCTGCCTTGTTTTTGCTAGACCATAAAGGAAAAATCCGAGAACGCTGGGATGGCATACCGGGCAAAAAGGAACTCGAAAAAAGAATTGATGACTTGCTCAAGGAGGCGATCCAGGACAATAGCCAAAAACATTGATGTTTGGCCAATTAGGACCGTTCGGCATGGCGCCCCTGGCGAATAAACCGCAATAAGTCAAGTAGCCCGACTTCTTTCCGGCCACTGACAAAGCTTGCGGATTGGGATAAGGGTTGCAATTCTGCCGTTAGTAGAACACAATTGTGTTGCTGCCTGCAGTCCCGCCTTCTTCTTCCTGCCTGAAATGTATGGGGGGTAAACCAATGATAGGACATCGCTGGCCCGCGCTGGCTCTAGGGGCCCTTTTCTTGCTTGCCGGGCATCCCTTGGCGGGGGACCTTTATAACAAGGAAGCGGTAAGAACCGATTCGGCGCCCCTGCCCAAGCCGGCCGAAATTCAGGGCCTCGATTGCTATCCGTCCCAGATTTTGCTTAAGGGAATCGACGATGGCGCCCAGCTAATCGTGACCGCCAAACTTTCCGGTGAACGGCTTCAAGACTTGTCCAGCGAAGTCAAGTACGAGGTGGCGGATCCTAAAGTAGCTCGCATAACGACTTTCGGACGGATTATTCCTCTGGCCAATGGCTCCACGGACGTTGTCGCTCGATTTGGGGAAAAATCCGTCAAGGCAACCATCGCCTGTTCTCATTGCGATGAGAATCTGCCCATCAATTTCGCTAATCAGATCGTACCAATCTTTACCAAGTTGGGCTGCAATTCGGGCGGCTGTCACGGTAAAGCTAGTGGTCAAAATGGCTTTAAGATCTCCCTTCTAGGCTTTGAGCCCGAGGTCGATTTTGCTGCGTTGGTCAAGGAGGGGCGCGGCCGGCGTTTGTTGCCCTCTTCCCCAGACAACAGCTTGCTTCTGTCGAAGGCCACGGGCAAAGTCGCTCACGGCGGCGGCAAAAAGCTTGACCCGGATTCCGATGAATATAAGGCGATTCGGCGCTGGATTGCCGCCGGAATGCCCTACGGAAAACCGACGGACCCTGTAGTAACCAAGATTAATATCTACCCTGACCATCGTATTTTGGTTCGAAACGGGCAGCAGCAGTTTGCCGCCTTCGCGCACTACAGCGACGGCGCCATCGAGGACATTACCCGTCGCGCACAGTATGAGAGCAACGACGGCGAAATCGCAGTCGTGGATGGCGCGGGCTTGGTTAGGACTCTCGGCATGAGCGGCGAAGCAGCGATTATGGCTCGCTATCAAGGCCACGTGGCCACTTTCCGGGCGACGGTGCCTCTTGGAACAGCCATCCCGGATTACAAATTTGAGCCCCAGACACTGGTGGATCAGCATACGCTTCGAAAATGGAAGGAATTGGGATTGGTTCCCTCCGATCTTTGCACCGATGAGGAATTCATTCGTCGCGTCTCACTCGACATTACTGGAACTTTGCCGACACCCGAACAGGTCAAGGCTTTCGTTACCGATAAGAACGCCGGCAAGCGCGACAAGGTTGTCGACGACCTGCTCGAAACAAACGAATACAGCTATTACTTCGCAAATAAGTGGGCGGATGTTCTTAGGGTGAAGCGCCGTCAAGAACCGCGCCGCGCACTCGGCACGTTCGCATTCCATCAATGGATTCGCGATGCGATTGCAGCCGACAAGCCTTACGACGAATTCGCCCGCGAAATCTTGACAGCTACCGGCGATGAACTTACCAGCCCAACGACTGTTTGGTACAAGGAGCTGCAAAACCCAGAACAATTCGTCGATGACACCGCCCAGGTATTTCTCGGTCTTCGCCTGGCTTGTGCCCAATGTCACCATCATCCTTACGAAAAATGGAACCAAGACGACTATTGGGGAATTGCCGCCTTCTTCGGAAGAGTTGGACGGAAAAACATTGCCATTCCTGGTGGTTTCCAAAACCAGCCGTTGCAAGACCAGGCCATCTTTACGCGGCCCTCTGGCTCGGTAACCAATAAGCGCACCGGCCAAGCAGCTATCATGAAGACCCTGGACGGTGAACCGATGAAGGACATTGGCCGGGAAGAGGATCCGCGCGAAAAGTTGGCGGAGTGGATGGTCGACCCGAAGAATCCATTCTTTGCCCGCGCTGTCGCTAATCGGTATTGGGCTCATTTCCTTGGCAGGGGCCTTGTCGACCCACTGGATGATATGCGCGTCACCAATCCGCCGTCCAACCCAGAACTCCTTGACGCGCTGGCCAAGGATTTGGTGGACAACAAGCACAGTCTCAAGCACTTGATCAAGACGATCTGCAAGAGCCGGACGTATCAGCTAAGCTCGGTTCCCTCCGAGTTCAACAAGCACGACAAGCAGAATTACGCCCGTTACTACCCCCGGCGTATGAGCGCCGAGGTTTTATACGACGCCGTCTGCCAGGTCACCGACAGCCCAACGCCGTTCAACGGCCTGCCTCAGGACAAATTCGCACCCAAGCGGGCCATCATGCTGCCGGATGAATCGTTCAGCTCTTATTTCCTGGACGTTTTCGGACGCCCCCAACGTATCAGCGCCTGCGAGTGCGAGCGGGTCGGCGAGGCCAACCTGGCTCAGGCCCTCCACTTGCTGAACTCAGATGAAGTTCAGGGCAAGCTGGCGCGCGGCGATGGTCGCGCCGACAAACTGGCCAAGGATCCACGCCCTGACTCCGAGAAAGTCGATGAAATAGTTTTTTGGGCCTATGCTCATAAACCATCCCAGGAACAGGTGGACGCAGCGCTGGGCCACATCAATAAGCATGCCCAGAATAAGAAGGTGGCTTATGAAAACCTTCTGTGGACCCTGGTCAATACCAAGGAGTTTCAGTTCAACCACTGAGAATCTTCTTGGTTAGTGCTAATCAATCTCGGCGGAGGCAGGACAAAAAGACGGGCCTCCGCCGATTTTGTTCACTTATCTTGAATAATCGTTATTCCTTTTCAGTTGCATGTGATCGATTCCTTTCCGGCAATCAAATCAGCCCGACGCAGCCGAACCGATCGCCTAAACTTTATGACTGGTTGTTCCATGACTGGCATGGAACATGGCCGATGGGAGGAATGAGGCCGTTTTCCGCTTTGCCTCAACGATAGACTCCAAGTTTAACTAGGCATGCCGGCGCGAGCGTCACAACTGAATTCGAGAATTGTTCACCGAGCGGTGGCGGCGTTTCTCCTTTTAACCTTGTGCTTGCTTTACGGGTCTGCAACCAGCGCCGATGCAATTCAATTGAGTGCAAATCCGCTGGAGCCAATTGAGGACTGCGCGACACCGGACAGCGGTACCTTTGAGTCCATATCTCACCCCGAAATCGAACGAAAACGATTCCTCGCCCGATTAGGCGTTGACCGATGGCATGCGGCTGGGATCAACGGCCGGGGAATCAAGATCGCCGTCTTGGATTCCGGATTTCGCGGCTACAAAGAACAACTCGGGAAAGCCCTGCCGGGTCAAGTCAAGGTTCATTCCTTCCGAAGTGATGGCAACATTGAAGCTCGCGACAGCCAGCATGGCATTCTGTGCGGCGAAGTGCTGCACACCATCGCGCCCGACGCGGAATTGCTATTTGCCAACTGGGAGCCCGACCGGCCGGACCAGTTTCTCGACGCGGTTCGCTGGGCCCGTAAGGAAGGCGCCCGCCTTGTATCCTGTTCGCTCATCATGCCCAGTTGGAGCGATGGCGAGGGGCACGGATCGGTTCACGAGGCACTGAGGAGCATTATCGGGGAAGGCGCCAAGACTGGAGACCTCATCTGTTTCGCGAGTGCCGGCAATACTGCCGAGCGCCACTGGAGCGGGCCTTTCAATGCCGATCAGCGCGGCCGGCATCAATGGGCGGCTGGGCAAATTGACAACCTGATAATGCCCTGGGGAAGCGACCCCGTTTCGGTGGAGATGTGCTGGTCGGGAGCTTCGGATTATGAGGTCCAAATCAGCGACAATGCGACCGGAGAACTAGTGGCTGTATCCCGACCGACCGAGAAAGGAAAACGAGTCTGTGCCATTGCCCGGTTCAATCCGGTATCGGGGCATCTCTATCAAGCTATGGTCCGGCATGTTTCCGGCGAAAAAGGCAATTTCCACTTGGTCGTTCTGGGCGGCGGTCTGAAATACGCCAAGGCCCAGAGCAGCATTCCGTTCCCGGCCGATGGGCAGGAAGTGGTGGCGGTCGGTGCTGTGGACGAGCAAGGTCGCCGGTTATCCTACAGTTCTTGCGGCCCCAATTCCCGGCAGCCGAAACCCGACTTGGTGGCTGCCGTTCCCTTTTACAGTCTATGGCGTTCCAGGCCGTTTGCCGGGACCTCCGCGGCGGCGCCCCAAGCCGCCGGACTGGCCGCCGTCCTTTGGTCCCGCCACTTAGACTGGACGGCCAACCAGATTCGGGAAGCCCTTCGCCTCTCCGCTCATGATCTTGGCCCCAGAGGCCACGATTGGGAAACCGGCTACGGCTGCGTGGCTCTGCCTGTTCTGAAATGAGGGCGGCATTACCCTCTGACCCTGTGGATCAATTGGCGCTGATCCAGAGGGTCGGAACCTGACCCTGAGGGTCAAAGTGGTGATCCAGAGGGTCCAGCTGTAATAGCACGAGTCCTTCTGACATCCAAAGAGCGCAACTGCGCTTACCGCCAACCCTCCCCTGGAGACCCTTTTTGTTGGTCCAGAGGGTGGTAAGGTGATCCACAGGGTCGTCACTTGAGGCACAGGATCAACAAGCCTTGCCACAAAGTGTACAAGCGGAAACTATACCTACGCAGGCCGGACAGATTCGTTTCATTTAACCTGCCCCACGCCCCCCCTTCATGCCCGTTGGCGCGGATTCCCTGTCTTCGCTTGAAGACCAACCTGTTCTGTGCGCCTCATCGACACCTTCTGCTTCTTCTTCACACGCGAAAGATCATTCAGGCTTAAACGAATTCGTTTCCGACATGCACCTCAATGGGCTGGGCGGTCTCGCCCGAAAAGCTCCTCCGATTTGGTTCTCTCCATTTCGCCAGACCCCCTGTGGAAAGAAATGGAAAGCATTTGGTGCGGCCTACGCCTGAAAGGGACAACTTTGATTTCCACGCTGTTGATTCTCCCCGTCCATTTGATTCTCCCGAGGACCGCACTTCGCCGGTCGTCTCCCACCGTTCCTGAGGTGCTAACAGCGGCCGGTTACTGCATAATGCGGTCGTAGAACGCCTTGGTGACCGCATAGCATTCGCAACTGGCGTCTTCCATCCTTTTTCGATTGAGAATACGGATGACGCCCCGATGATAGGTGATGAGGTTCGCCGTTTGCAGCGTCCCGGCGATGACCGTTACGGTCTGACGGCGAACGCCGAGCATTTCGGCGAGGAACTCATGGGTCAGCATGAATTCATCCTTCTCCACTCGATCAAGACACATCAGCAGCCACCGGCACATCCTCTGTTTCACCGAATGCAACAGGTTGCAGGCAACTGTTTGGTTCGCATAGCGCAGGGAATAAGCGGCGTAACGACGCACGAGCTTGTCGAGGGTCGCGGCCCCCTTCATCGCTTTTAAGAAAGTGGATACTGGTATGCGCAGACCTTCGCCGGAAATCTGGGAGATCGCCTTGGTTGGGCTGAAATCAAGCCCCTGGGCGACGGAGAGGCCGATCATGCCCTCGTTGCCGATGGTCCCCGCTTCGACTTCTTTGCCGTTCTCCATGAGTATCGTCAATGAGATCATTCCGCTCGTCGGGAAGTAGACGTGAGACAGGCCCCCCCGACCGTCTTCCCGGTAGACCTCAACTCCATGTGCTAGGGAGATGGCCTTCTCAGAACGAACCAATAACTTGTACTCATTTTTTGGCAAGCGGTTGAGTAAGCGGTTCCCTATCTGTTTTGGTGCGGCAGGCAACAACATAACGCCCCGTTTCTGAGCTTTAAGTGGGCGTGGGCCGTTTCTTTTCCGACCAATGGCGAGAAATTCTGTGCAAAATATGTGCCGCCACCAGTCGCCAGGACTGCGGGAAGCTGCTTCAAGACTGCTTCTTCTGTCGCAAAGTTCTGCCAAGTTCCTGACCTCTGTCATCTAGCGGACAGACAGAATTTAAGATACATTGTAAGACTTCTGAAGTGCGGTATTGGCGGCGGTTCCCTAAGTAAAATGCGGGTCGGAATCTTACCGCCCCTGCCTGCATTTTCGATTACCGGATTAACGAACCAGATTCATACCTATGATTATCCCCACGGAGCCGATCGGGAGTATCCCCAGGCCCCTTCGGTTGGTCGAGGCGCTCGCTACAGGAGATGGCACGGATCCGCGATTAGATCCCCTCTACGATGATGCGGTCCGGGACACCATTGAGCGGTTCGAGGCGACAGGCTCGCCCGTGATAACAGACGGCGAGCAAAGGAAGTATCACAACTTCTGGACATATTGCGTCCAGGGGTTGCCAAACACTGCCCCGGACGGCTTTAGGATCCCGTTTTCGGCCGGTCACACCCGCCGGATGTTGCGGCTAACCAACGGGCCCTTCCGCTACCTGAGACATGCAGACAGCTACCTGGACGTGGCTCTGCGCTACGCCCATGTGCCTGTTAAGCAGGCGGTTATCTCGCCTTCGGCGTTGAGCCTCATGTATCCGGCCGACGAGATCCCCGGGTACTCCCGCGATGAGTTCATCCGCGACCTGCTGCACGAGCATGAGACCGAGGTCCGCAGCTGCCTGCGGAAAGGCGCTTACAAGGTACAGATCGATTTCACGGAGGGCCGGCTAGCAGTCAAGATCGACCCATCCGGAAATCTGCTCCACAGTTTCATCGATCTAAACAATCTCGCGCTGTCGCGGTTCTCCGCCGAGGAACGCAAGAGCATCGGGGTCCACACTTGCCCAGGCAGTGACCTCGATTCGACCCACAGCGGAGACGTCGATTACGCCGAGCTGCTGCCCAGTTTGTTCGAGTTGAAGGTGGGGAACTTTTACATCGCGCTGGCGGGCGAGAAGGATCGCGTCCGGGTCCTGAAGATCATCCGCATCCACATGAAGGCGGATCAGCGGATTTTCGTCGGCGTCGTTGCGCCGATCGACCCACGCGTCGAGACGCCGGAGGAAATTCGGGACCGAATCATCGAGGCCGCCCAATACATACCGGTCGACCAACTGGGCACGACGGACGACTGCGGCTTCTCGCCGTTCTGCGACGACACTTCCACAACCCGCGACACGGCCTTCGCGAAGATTCGGGCGCGCGTACTCGGCACCGCACTCGCTTCGGAAAGACTCGGAGGCGACTGATGGCGCCAAACCAGGATGAAGAAGAACTTCTTCGCTCCGTCGCCCTGCGGAACGCAAAGAGCATTCATCTCGCACGCCAACGAGCCGAGGAGGAGCTCATTCGGGCGAAGGAAGCTTTGGAGCTGAAGACGCGAGAGCTCGCTCAGTCTCTCGCGATGATGCGCGCGACGCTGGAATCCACCACCGATGGGATCCTGGTGATCGACAGTGGCGGCAAAGTGACCGGCTCCAACGAGAAGTTCGCGCAGATGTGGGGCATTTCTCGCGACGTCATTGAATCAGGGGAACACCGACGACTGCTGGAAGTCACCTCCCAGCAGTTTAAGGATCCCCGGCAGTTCCTTGGCCGGATTGACGACATTTGCACGTCCTCGCCGCCTGAGAGTTATGACGTTCTGGTGCTCGCTGATGGAAAAGTGTTCGAGCGCTTTTCCAGAATCCAGTTCGCCGAAGGACGGAACGTCGGCCGTGTCTGGAGCTTCCGCGACATCACGTACCGCAAGCAAGCCGAGGAAGCCCAGGCACGGCTGGCGGCCATCGTCGAATCGTCCGAGGACGGGATCGTCAGCAAGGCCCTCGACGGCACCATCCTATCCTGGAACGCCGGGGCTGAGCGGCTGTTCGGCTACGCAGAAAAGGAAGCCGTCGGGCGAACGATCACCCTTATTATCCCGCCGGAGCGACTAGACGAGGAGCACGAAATTATCGCGCGAATAATGCGCGGCGAGCGGGTCGAACACTTCGAGACGGTGCGCGTTCGCAAGGGGGGCAGCCGAATCGACGTCTCCCTCACGATCTCTCCCGTCCGTGATCGCGCGGGCCGAATTGTTGGCGCTTCGAAAGTGGCCCGCGACATCACGGACCGCAAGCGAGCCGAGGACGCCCTTCGAGAGGCGGACCGGCGCAAGGACGAATTCCTCGCGCTGCTGGCCCACGAGTTGCGCAACCCGCTCGCTCCCATCCGCAACGCCGTTCAAATTCTGCGTGCCAAAGGGCCGCCTGTTCCGGAGTTGCAGTGGGCAAGGGAGTTGATCGACCGCCAGGTCCAGCAAATGTCCCGGTTGGTAGATGACCTCCTCGACGTGTCCCGAATTTCCATGGGCATGATCTTACTCCGCAAGGAACGGGTCGAACTGGCGGCGATAATCAACAGGGCGGTGGAAGCCAGCCGCCCGATGATCGAGAAGTGGGGCCACGAACTGACGATCACGATCCCGCCGGATCCGGTCTATCTGGAAGCCGACCTGGCTCGCCTCGTCCAAGTGCTATCGAACCTACTCAATAACGCGGTCAAGTACACGAATCAAGGCGGTCACATTTGGCTGACTGCCGAGCGCGAGAGCGACTACGTACTGATCCGAGTCAAGGATAACGGCATCGGCATCCCCATAGATATGCTGCCGCGTATTTTCGACATGTTCACCCAGGTTGACCGTACCTTGGAGCGATCTCAGAGTGGACTCGGCATCGGCCTGACGCTTGTGCAACGTTTGGTCGAAATGCACGGGGGCAGCGTTGAGCCGTACAGCGATGGCCCCGGACGGGGCAGCGAATTCGTCGTGCGCCTGCCTGTAGCCGTTGAAGGGAAGGGACATGGGAAGGAAGGTGGCGTTGGAAGTGAGAAGGTCGCTCCCGCTCCCAAGTTCCGAATTCTAGTGGTGGACGATAACAACGATTCTGCCGACAGCCTGAGCATATTGCTCCGGATGATGGGCAATGAAGTTCACACGGCTTACGACGGCCTAGAGGCCGTAGGGGCGGCGGCTACGTTGCACCCGGATGTGGCCCTACTGGATATCGGGCTGCCTAAACTGAACGGCTACGAGGCTGCTCGGCAGATACGCGAGCTGAGGGGAAGCGACACGGTGTTGATCGCTTTGACCGGCTGGGGGCAGGACGAGCATCTTCGCCGCTCCAAGGAAGCCGGATTCGATCACCACATAATAAAGCCAGTCGATTTCGAGGCCCTGATGAAATTGCTCTCCTCACTTCGGCTTTCTCATCCTTAATCAATGCCGGCCCTACGTCCTCGAAGGACACAAGGGACCCGTTCCCTTCTTAGGGCACGGTCTTTGCACTAGTGGCTGTTAGGGTTAATTGCTCAGGCCGTTTGGAAAGGCTTAGTCTCGATTGCTACCCCAATAAACCAGACAATGCCAAGGAGGAAGTGATGAATCAGGAGCGCTCAGAAATCATTGAGAAAGCGAGGGCGAAAAGGCGCCGCCGTGACGAAACCAAGTCGGCTAAGCCCACCCGTAGAAAAAACGCCTCGTCAGCAGATAAGGCCGGTGGCCTCACCGAAAGGGTGATCGACTTGGCCCAAGACGCAGCGACACGGGTCGGCGCCTTGGTGAAATCGGCTACTAATACGGTCAAAGGATTGGCAGACAACAAGGCCACACAAGAGGCCAGGCGCCGAAGCAAGAAACGGTAGTCTGCTGGGAACCAAAAGTGGAACCAAAAGGGGACGCGGAGACGCGGACAGTTACGTGATATTCTGTCCGCGCCCCCTTTTCTTTTCCCGCCCCCTTTTCTTTTCCCCGTTTTTTTTTCGTCTCGATGGTGGCGCCCGAGCCCATTTGGGACTTGCGGAGCTTGGTGTGCTATCGGCAGCAGTGGGTCGCGCAGCGCCTAGCTGACAAGGTGATCCGGACCACGCCGCTGAAGTATAAGCGAGATATGCGGGAGATGCCCCGATTGATTTGCGATGAAGAATTGTCACGGCCAAGCAGAAGCCGTTTACTCTATGGCGCTCTTGATTGGGAGGAATTTGTCCCCGCTAGGCTTATAGACGTCCTCACCACGGTTGCGCTTATCGGTAAGATGGTTGCGTCATTCTAAGCGGCCGCCTCGAACTTCGCATATAGTTCGAAGTTCCAAGCGGCCGAGAAGCGATTCTTACCAGCGGAAACTATACTGCACGTAAAACAACTCCGGCGATGGCCCGGGACCCGTTTTCTTGAGAAAGCTTCCCTCGTAGAGCTTCGAGAAACCGACCCAGACGTCTTGGTGCTGGCTCAGGTGAAAGTTGGTTACCAGGTCCAGCTCGTTGCCCACGTCCTTGCCGGCGCGGCCGGTAGGATCCACGCGCAGCACCTGCCCTGCCGGTCCGTAGAGCGCGTCCTTGCCGCTATCCAGCCGGAACAGGTGGTACTGTGCCCAGCAGGTGATCCACTTCATCGGCCAGAACACCGTTTGGAAGTTCAGGTCCTGGATGTTCTGCCGGCCTACCACGTCGATATAGCCGAAGTAGTAGTGCCCGAACGGAAACAGCTGATTGAACGTGCCGTGTGTGTCGGTCGATCCCGGATTGTGGTCTCCAGAGGCGAAGTCCCAACTTATCCAGAACTGGGGCGTCATCGGCAGCTTGGCGAAATTCCAGCCCAAGGCGGTCGTGTAAGCTCCCGCCGAGGTGTTCTGATTTGACCACGGCCCGAACTGGTACATTCCCTCGAAGTCGAACAGTAGGTTTTCTTGATTGCCGGCGTAGCGGGCGCCGAACGTGCTAGTGTTGAAGGAACCCCTGACCCGGCTCGTCCCGACGGTCTGGCCCAAGACGTTGTGATTGTCGTTGTCGAGGTTTAGGTAGTACAGATCGATGGCCTGACTCTTCTCGGGCCGGTAAGTGAACCAGGCGCCGCTGAAGTTCTGCTTGTCATCCACCGAATCAAAGCGAACCGGGTTGATGATGACCGGCTGGGTCCAGAAGAAACTGGCATCGAACTTCTCGGAATAGCGGAACAACTGTAGGCCCTCGAAGGTGCGGCGCGTGTTGGCCCAATCGAGGGGAGAGATCAGACGCTGCGAGCCAAAGCACAACTCCTGCCGGCCGCCGCGGACATAGACCGGTGAGCCGTCCAAGTCGCAAAGCTTGATGTCGGCGAAGGCGTTGAGGAGGTCCGATTTGTTGACGTCGATGGCTAAGGGCGCCAGATTCTGGCTGAAGCTCTGGGCGTCGATGTACTCCACGTAGACGCGCACCTTATCTTTGTACCACAGGTCGCCGTATACCCGCGTCCGCACCAGCTGGTAGTTATTGTCTTTGCCGCTGAGCCGGCTGTTTACTTCATTGACAGCTCGTATCCGCTCTTCGCCACCCACCGACAACATGAACAGGTCATCGCCGATGAGCATGCGCTTCAACGCGTCGGAGGGCGATTGCCATTCGGCGTCGGGCTTATCGAGGTAGAAGAAATTGGCGTTGAAGAATGGATAGATGTCAGGACTAATCGGGCTGTAAGGCTGGGGCGGCCTCTTGTCGCGGTAGTTATCGGTGATGAAGTCCCAGAACGAGTAGTAGCCGGGGCCTTGCGGAGGCATGAAGAAGACGCCGGCCTTCGGAAGCACCTGTGGGATGGGTGGCACCTTAGCGAAGATCGACTTCGGCCCGTCGGCTTGTCCGTTGCTGCCTGCCTGCAGGGATTGAGGCTGTGAAGTGGTGCTGTCCAAGGGTGTTGTGGCGCCCGGCCCTGGTGCGGTTTGATTCGAAGCCGCAGTGGGCGCGGAAATCGTCTGGGGCAGGGCTGCCGGCGTGGTCAGTGCGGGCGACCCTTGAGAGGGAGCATAGGAGTCCTGAATCTTCAACGCCCTCGGGGTCGCCGGCAACGGTTTAGGCTCTTCGGCTTTGACCACTGAGCCGTTGGCCAGAATTGAGCCGGCTGCTAGGCCAAAGGCGCTTGATGTTCGAAGCCACCATGACATGTTGCGCATACATCCTCCGCGCCGATCCCCATCCTAGGGGTTGGTTGATTGTGGGATCGTAATGGACGATCCACGGATACGATGATTTCCGGAAGAATATCGGCGGGAATAAGAGCCGAGAGTCGAGCAATTGGGCTTGGGACTGATAGGGTTCAAGGAAGCAATCGTTAGAATTGATACGGCTGGCATAATGGGGAGCTACGAAAAATACGAATGACCTGAAATAAGGGAAATTAAATTGGCCTAACTAGAATGGCTTAGCCGGCCTGGCCGGCCTGCAATCGCCCATCAACCGCATGCGAGGTAACCAAATGCAACCAGAAACGACGCGCAGGGACTTTCTTCGCGGCGGCACGCTCGCTACGGCCGGGCTCATGGCAGCAAACTCGGTCGGAAACGCTCAGGACACGAAGCCAGCGAAGCCACCCCAAGACGCCCACCAGCACGATCACGGGCATCCCCCAAACCAGGATTATCCGCGCGAAGCCCCGAAAACACGGCACCCAACTAACCGCTGCACCGCAGAGCCTGTCTAATAGCCACCAAAGAGGCTTTCCGCCATCTTAGGCCCTTAACCTCCCAGCTGACTACCTTCCCAACTCCACATTCCGTTGCCCACACGTCCCAGTTTGCGCTGACTTGGCATGGACATTACCCACCGGCAAACGTATTCACGATTGGGCATGCTCTCTACGTGCTCCGCTGGTAGGTAATTCTCCATGGGGAGAAAGGTTTTGGCGGCATGAGAGCGTCTCCATCCTGCTGCCGCCGGGTTGTCGAGGAAGTCATTATGTCCCGCTGTCGTAAAGGCATAGGGATCTGGGTCACGTTGCTGCCGGTGCTGTGCTTCATTCATCAATCTTTCGCGGGGGAGCCAGTTCCTCCTGCGCGCTCGTTGTCCGCGCGCACCGTCCAACGACCCGAATGGCTTCCCCGCTATGATCTTGCCATTCAGTTGGATATTGAACGCCACGTTGCCAAAGTTCACATGCGTCTGGTTTGGAAAAACCGGCATGAGCGCGCCGCCAAGGAACTGGTCTTCAACGCGCATTCCCATTACAAGGTGCCCCAGTCGGAAATCGGCCTATTCGCGAAAACGCTTGAAATCCTGCGCATGAGCCCGGGCGATGGGCTCGATACGGGCGACCCTCCCCTGGAAGTGACCAACGTCGCCTGCGAAGGATTTGATCTTCACTTCAACTTTGAAGGCGATACGAACACGACCCTGACCGTGCCCTTGCCTAGGTCCGTTGCCAAGGGGGAGAGCGTCACGCTTGACATGGATTTCGTGATGCACCTGCCCCAAAAGCAGGGTCGCTGGGGTCAATGGAAGGGCGTCACGTATCTCAGCAATTGGTTGCCGGTGCTGGCCTATTTCAACGAGAAAGGCTGGCAGCCGACTCCGTTCATTCCCTGGCACCAACCCTTCTTCAATGAAGCCTGCATCTACACGGTCCGGGTGGTCCTTCCTCAGGGCCAAAAAGTGGCTTGCACGGGCACCATCACCGCCACCCATGAAATTAACGATCGCTGGAAGCAGGTGGATATCACGGCCGACGGCGTACGCGATTTTGCCTTTCTATGCAGCGAGCGCTTTGAAGAATATACGGCCGAGGTTGCCGGCATCCACCTCCATTGCCTCGCTTTTCCCGAACATGAACACTACGCCCGTGAGATGCTCCGCATCGCCGGCGAGGCAATCCCGGTCTACAGCAAATGGTTCGGCCCCTATCCCTACAAGGATTTCACGCTCGTTGAGTCCTTTTTCGGTTGGAACGGCAATGAATGCGCCACGCTGGTCATGGTGGACGAGCGGGTCTTCGGCATGCCGCATTTTGCCTGCGGCTATGTGGAGTACCTCATCTCGCACGAGACCTGCCATCAGTGGTGGTACAACTTGATCGGCACCAACGGCTACTGCGAGACCTGGATGGACGAGGCCATGGCCACCTATTTCTCCCATCGCCTCCTCAATCAAAAGTTCGGCATCAATAATGACCTGATGTCCTATCCGCGTGGGCTTGAATGGTTGCCGAACATCGGCCGGGAAAACTATCGCCTCTACAGCATGTATGGGGCCATGCGCCGCGGCGATGCGAGCCCGATCTTGCAGCCGATTTCCGATTTCCATCATGTCATCAACCTATTCTCAATGGTTTATGACCGGGGCAGCAAGATCGTCGGCATGATCGAGAATCGCATGGGCGAAGACGCCTTCTTTGATTTCCTGCACGTGATCTACCGCAAATACGCCTTCGGCATGCTGCGCGTCGCCGATTTTCAACAAGAACTCCAGGATTACACGCACAACGACGCCTGGGACGATTTCTTCCAAAAATGGCTCAAGGAAATCGGCACAACGGATTGGGCCATCGAAAAGGTCAATGTCGAACCGCTTCAAGGCGCCGGCGACCGTGACCGGCGCGGGGCAACCGACATTCTCGAGGCCCTTCATCCCCGCTCCGGAAAGGCCAAGCAACCTTGCAAGGTGACGGTAATTCTCGAACAGCGTGCCGAGTACGATGAGCAAACCGTTCTTGGGTTCTGCCTGGATGATGGCCAGGGCGTCAAGGGGCTCGACCCGCGCACCTGTCCCTGCTCGATTCGCATTCCGATTCTGCCTCAATGCGAGGTCCTGCAAATCGAGGACCCGCCGGCCCGCGTGGAAATGCTGCCCGACCACCGGGTGCGCGTGGAAGTGATGTTGCCTTGCAAGCCGATCCAGATTGCGGTAGATCCCGATCAGGTCCTGGTGGATAAAGATCCTTCCAATAACTTTTGGAAGTCGCCGATTCGTTACCGCATCACGCCGGCTTATACGCTGCTTGAAGAGACGGACCTGACCAATGCCTACGATCGCTGGAACGTGATCCTCGGCCCCTGGTTTTACGGCTCCGCTTATGACGACGTCTGGTACTCGCGCTCCACGATGATCGGCATCCGCGCCGGCTTGTATCGCACACAGGAATTCAAAGGCGGCGCCTATGCGGCGTACCGAACCGATTACAACGACGTTGTCGTAGGAGCGGATGGCTTGTGGGACCATTGGCCATTGCCGCATACCCAGGTGGGCATCAATTTCGAAAAACGTATCGCCCGATTCGTCAACGAGGACAGCAATCCCAGTCGGGCATCGATCTTTGGGCGCTACGTCCTCGAATACGGGTCGAGCCTGTATCTGCCGCCGATTGAGTTCATTGAAGCCTTTGCCGCCTATCAGGACAATTTCCTGCCATTTCTCCGCAATAAGGTTCCAGGTGGTGAGCGCTACGACAATGAGGGGACGGCCGGGCTCCACTATCACCGCAACTACTTGACGCCTTATTGGTCCCCGGAGGGCGGCTACCAGGTCGACGTAACCTACGCCGGAGGCGTCGGCAATTTCCAGAGGCAAGAGGGCCTCCAGCAATTCAGCAAGGAAGAGGGCGTCCACCGACTCAGCGGCCAGGTCTCGGCCGTCAAGAGCCTTCCCGATTGCAGCGGCTGGGTCGATGACGAGACACGCCTGGGAAGGTTCGCCGGGCCGATCCTTCATTATCTGTCCGATACGGAACTCGCTTTTCGGCTTTACGGCGCCGTTGGATTGCCGAGCAAGGGCGAGTTGTTCCCCTTGGGCGGCAGCGAACTATTGCGCGGTTTCGATCTACAAGAACGGCAGGGCAGCGCGGTCTGGGTGGGCAGCGTCGAGTGGCGTTTTCCTCTAGCGCGGGATTTGACGTGGGATTTCGTCGATCATGTCGTGGGCGTGCGCAATATCAAGGCCGCGGCTTTCTACGACGTGGGCGATGCCTATGTGAACGGGCATTCGTTCGGCCCGGTCGCCCATTCCGTCGGCGCCGGGCTACGCATCGACGTTTCTTGGATTGGGTTCGTGGAGCGATCGATGCTTCGCTTCGACGTGGCCAAGACCATCAATGTGAATAGTCCCGTCATGTTCTGGTTCGGCATCGTCACGCCGTTTTAGCTGGAATCTCTCCCGCAGAAATACGTTTCATTTCATTTCACACAGCCACCCCTTTTAACGTAACTCCTTACCGGCAAACAACTGAACGAAATGAAACGAAACGGCCCCGTTCCGCATGAAACGAAACGAGGCAATCTTCATTTGGTGATCAACATACTCGAATTCTGCGCGGGTCATCCCCGCCGCTAATCGGCCGGATAAACCTCCATCGGTTCGCTGAATGCTTTGCGGCGTGAATGAGCGACCAAGATGCCCAAGACCGCCCCGGTCAGCGCCCCAAACAGCACCGCTACTTCTCGGATGCCGGTATTCTTATCGTAAATCGCGCCGATCAAAGCGCCGGCCAAAACCCCGCTGGTAATCTCAAAGAACCACACGAACGCATTTCCGCCCACCCGCCAGGTCTTGTTCCAAACGCGCATGGGAATCGTGACGAGATATTTTGGCAGAGTGACCGCAGTGACGAACGCTTTTCCACCCAGGCGAAATACACCGGCAACGGCCCCGCCCAGACCGTGAAAGATTCTCCGCACGGATTCGCCGGTGTTGCGGAAGCCGTTGACAAAAAGATTCAAGACAAACCAGACGATGAACCCCACAACGGCGAAGCCCAGCACCACCCCGATGGGGCCCGCCAGAAACACCACGGCCACGCCCAGAAGAGCAAAAAGGAAGATCTTGCGAATCAAATCAAAGGTGGCTGGCACGCTGTTCATGGGATTCCACTCCGGCACGAGATTAGGAAGCAGAGAACGGCTAGCAATAACGGGCCCGGCAATAGGCGATTAAGTCGCCCAACAGTAGTTCGTTCTATCTATTTAGTTATTTTGCCAAATAGCGCGGAAAAAAGCATTCTTTTTGACGGGGCGATGGCCAAAATCGCCGAAGCCTGTGCTCTGGCGCTGGTGAAATAGGCCGTAAAGCAATAGAATTCATAGGCCAACAAAGGTCGCTCGCGAACGCTCGTCGATACACGGAGCACTCAAAATGACTCCCGAAACTACCGCCTCGAATTCGGTTACCGAGCAGCCACCCCTGGGGCGGCGTAATCGCACGCTGGCGGAACTTGCGGCCGCCCGGGGCATCAAAGGCCCGCAAAACTTCGAAGCTCTTTTCGGCGCCGGCGCCGACTTGTGGGATAACGATGCCGATTTCGAGGAGTTCCAGGCGGCCTTGTGCGAGTCGCGGCGCACCGGGGGCTGATCCGTGGCCACACGGTTACTCGCCACGAACATAGTTTCTTATCTCTTTAAGGGCCATTCCCTGGCCGCGACCTACCGCCCCCATCTCGACGGCCACACAATGGCCGTTTGCTTCATGACCGAAGCAGAATTGTTCGAAGGCGCGTTTCGAGCGCAATGGGGGCCTCGTCGCATGGCACGGCTCGAAGCCTTGCTTGGCACATTTTTGTACATTCCGTCCAGTCCCGACGTGAGCCGGCGCTGGGGCCAGGTGCGAACGGAGCGGCAAACCCAACTAACGCCCTGTTAGGCGTCCTAAATCCCAAATAACTGCCGGGCATTCTGTGTGGTCGCTTCCGCAAGCGCGGCAAGCTCCATGCCGCGCAGAGTCGCAAGGCAAGCGGCCGTGTGGGCTACGAATCTTGGCTCATTGCGCCGGCCTCGAACGGGAACTGGGGCCAAATAGGGACTGTCCGTCTCGATAAGAAACCGGTCGAATGGAATGTCCTTGGCGACTTCGCGCAGGTCTTGAGCGTTCTTGTAGGTCACCATGCCGGCAAAGGAAATGAAGAGTCCCATCGCTAGACAGGCTTCGGCCGTGGCCCGGTCTCCGGTGAAAGAATGCATGACGCCGCACACCGGGCCGTGGCGTTCGAATTCTTCGCCCAGCATGCGAACAACGTCGGCTTCGGCTTTACGGCAATGTATAACCACGGGCAGCTTGTGTAGCCGGGCCAAATCGAGGTGGCGGGCGAAGTAATCCTCCTGTTGGGGGAACGGCGTGTAATCCCAATGGCGGTCGAGACCGGTTTCGCCCACCGCCCGTACGGTGGGCTTTTGAACGAGTTCAATGATGGTGTCCCAGTCGCCTGGTCGAGACTCGGCGAGGTTGTTGGGTTGGAGGCCGACCGCTGCTCTCAAGCAAGGATGCTTCTCGCAGAGGCCCACGTTGGCAAGGCTGGTGGCGGCTGTCGTGCCAATCGTGACGATTTGGCTTACGCCCGCCTGGATCGCACGCTCCAAGACCGCGGGCAGATCGCCCTGGAAGCGTTCGTCGTCGAGATGGGCATGGGTATCGATGAGTTGGAGCGTCACGTCAGCGAACGGCGGTTAGAGGATGAGCGGCGGCCAATTCTCCAAGTCGTTTGAGATGCTGGCGCTTCATTTCCAGGAGAGCCGTCAAAAGGCGCTGGGCCTCTTCCAGATTGACGCCGGCCAGGTCCTTTTCCAGTTGGGCGACGCCGCGCTGTTCGTCGGCAACCAACCGCGGCAACACATAATCGAGGGCTGCGTAGTTTATGGTCGTAAATGACGTGGGATAGGAGCCGGAATAGGGGACCGTGTGGCGCTTCCGTGCCAAAAACTGAGCCAAGGTGGCCGCTTCGGCACGCTGTTCATCGGCCATCTGGTGAACCTGGGCCAGCACGTCTTGTTCGCCCCTGGGCGTCCAGGGAAAAGAGTCGCGAATATATTGCAGCAATGACCGGCTCTCCCGGCGAAAAATACTCTCGATTAAGGCAAAGGTGGGCTTGTCGTTCATCGCTCTTGCCCCCCTGCCCCGCTAATCGAGGCTACGCGGGCTTTCTCATGGGGAAAAGGATTGAAGCGATGCACGCCGCGGTCGCCGGCTTGAGCCAGAGGTCCCCACAAGATAAAGACCACGACAATGGACGCGGCCAGCAGCCCGGCATAAGCAAGCGAGCTTCCCGGCACGAACAGGGGCGTGGGCGTAATGCCTTCGACTTCCTCGGGGGGCGCATCGAGCGCAACGACTTTCAAAACCTTGATGTAGTAGACCGCGCTTATGACCGTGTTAAGACCGCCGATCACGAGCAGGAGATACATGGTAATGCTGAGTCCCGATTCACCGGCGCCGTCATAGAACCGGCCCGCGTCATAGAGCGCGCTGAAGATCTGATACTTCGCGGCAAAGCCGGCCAGCGGCGGAATGCCCAACAGGCTCAGCAGGAAGATGCCCAGGGAAACGGCAAGGACCGGCGAGCGGCGCATGAGACCCCCATAGCCGCTCAAGTCCTCCGTGCCGATCTGATTGCGAATGAACGCGACGGACGCGAAGGCGCCCAGGTTCATGAGCATGTAAACAATGAGATAGAAAAGAACCGAGCCCGCGCCTTCCCGGGTCAGCGTGGCCAGGCCCATCATCATGTAGCCGGCATGAGCGATTGTGGAATAGGCCAGCAGCCGTTTCATGTTGGTCTGGAGATAGGCGGCCAAATTGCCAAAGGTCGCAGTGATCGCGGCCAGTAGAGCCAGCACGGGGACCAAGATCCGCGCCACGCCCATCCAGTTGAAATTGGACCCGCCTGCTGCGGTGTCCATGCCGCCGAAGACGAGTACCACGCGGGCCAAGAGCGCCAGAGCGGCTCCCTTCGAGGCAACCGACAGAAAGCCAGCGACCTCCGCAGCCGCACCTTCGAAAACGTCGGGGCACCAAAAGTGAAACGGCACAGCCGCCAGTTTGAAACAAATGCCAACGAGGAGGAATAGCGTGCCAAGTCCAAGGATGGGGTCCATGGGCACTCCGCCGCCGGGGACAGGCATGGCCGTCACATAGCCGGCCGCCACGGCCGGAAGATAACCGGTTCCGAATTTTCCCGCCAGCAGGCTGATGCCATAGAGCATTATGCCGGAAGCGCCGCCGCCATAGACGACATATTTGAGCGAGGCTTCGCTGCCCTGTCGCTTCCCCTTGAGAAAGCCCGCCAAGGCGTAGCTGGGCAGACTGGCCATTTCCACGCCGATAAACACCATCAGCAAATGGTTGGCCGACGCCATGATCGCCATGCCCAGCGTCGCGCCCAGCAACAGGCAGTTGAAATCCGCCGAATCCTCGCGATCCGGTATGCCGGTCAAGAGCGAGAGACCGATGACGAGGGCGGTAAACGTCAAAAGGAAGAGGCGTAGAAAGATGGTCAGGCTGTCATAAACCAACATTCCGCTGAATAGATCCTGATGAGCATCGTGCTGCCCGTCATCGAACCATTGATTCACGGCCACGCCGAGTGCGGACAGGGTTATAGCGAGGGCAATCCAACCCAGGTGAAGAGCGTTGAAGGCGTTGAACAAGCGCATCAACAAAAGCAGCACAATCCCGCCGCACAAGATCAATTCCGGCAAAAACCTTGGTAGATCCTGGCCGAGGGCCTGTTGCAATTGTTGAATTAGGGTCAAGGACATGAAGCAATTCTCGTTTTCTACAGTAGCGAGCGGGGGGTGATAACCGCCGTGTTCGCTTTTTGATTGGCGAGTGGGGGGTGATAACCCCCCGTGTTCGCCTTTTGATCGGCGAGCGGGGGGTGATAACCCCCCGTGTTCACCTTCACGGGGGGTTATCACCCCCCGCTCGCCGTTTGAGCCGTTTATTGGGCCAGCATTTTCACCAAGCCGGAGATGCTGGGCTCCATCCACGACAGCAGGAAGTAATTCGGCCACACGCCGAGAATGACGGACAAGATAACCAGCGGAATAACGCAGGCCAGTTCGCGAAGCGTGATGTCCGGGAAACTCTTGTAGGCGGGATTTTGGCCCATGTAGACGCGCTGAATCGTCCACAATATATACGCCGCGGTGATCACGACCGTCGCGGCAGCCAAGATGGAAAACAGAATACTGTAGTTCCATGTTGCCACCACAACCATGAACTCGCCGACGAACCCGCACATGCCTGGCAGTCCCATGGCGGCGAAGAAGATGATGGCGCTGATGCCTCCGTAGAGCGGCATGGGTTCATAGAGGCCGCCGAAATTATTCAAGTTCCGGTGATGAGCGCGATCGTAAATGACGCCTACCAAGAAGAACATGCCGGCCGAGGTGATCCCGTGGGCGATCATTTGGAACATCGCTCCGGTCATTCCCCAGTTCCAGAAGTTGCCGCCTTGATTCGCCGACCACACGGCAATTCCCAGAATGACATAGCCCATGTGACTAACCGAGCTATAAGCCACCAGCTTTTTGAAGTCCGTCTGGGCCATGGCGGCAAACGCGCCATAAACGATGTTAATCACCCCGAACAAGGCGATCCAGTAACCCAGCGTCTCGGCGGCCCACGGGCAGATGGGATAGGCGATGCGGATAATGCCGTAGCCGCCCATCTTAAGCAGCACCCCGGCCAGGATCATGCTGATGGGAGTCGGCGCCTCGACGTGAGCGTCAGGCAGCCAGGTATGGAACGGAAAGACCGGCACCTTGATCGCAAAACCGACAAACAATAGCAAAAACATCGTGATCTGGAACCAGGGCTTGGCAAAGAAATTCTGGCTCAAGCGATCGACATGCGCCTCGGCTTGCGGCTTCTGATCGGGACTGGCCGCGGCCGCTTCTTTTTCCGCTTGTTCCAGGAGATTGCCCGGCTTGTCGTGCAGGATATTGGCAGCTTCCCTGCCCGCTTTTTGCAGCAAAATGAGGTCAAACGTGTTTTTTGGCCGGACGCTGTGGACGACATCCTGAATGTTGGTGAAGTAAAAGGCCAACAAGGCGATCAGAATAAAGACGCTGCCCAGGAGTGTAAAGAGGAAGAACTTGATAGCCGCATACTCCCGGCGCGGGCCGCCCCACACGCCGATCAAGAAGTACATGGGCAGCAGCATCACTTCCCAGAAGACATAAAACAAGAAGAAATCCAGGGCGAGAAACGTCCCGATCATTCCCGTTTCCAGAATCAAAAAGAGCACGCAGTAAGCGCGCACGTGCTTCGTGATGTTCCAGCTCGCTATCATGGCCAGAAAACTGATGGCCGTGGTCAAAAGAACCAAGGCCATGCTGATGCCGTCGATGCCGAGGAAATACTCGATGTTGAACTTTTCGATCCACGGATAGCGGGCGATCCAATCGTCGCTCAGCCGCGGTTGATCCTTGTCGGGCCTTTGCCGGTTGAGTTCCTGGTCGTGCCTGGCTTCCAGCGAACCCTGCGGGGAATTAGCGCCATAGCGATCAATGACGTTATTCTTGAACTCGAAAAACACCGCCAAGCTGATGCCCAGAGTCAGCGCCGTGCCGAATAAGGAACCCCAACGCATCCACTCGTCCGGCGTGCCTCGCGGCATGAACAGCAATACGAGCGCAAACAGGGTTGGCGTGAAGATCAGCAGCGACATCCAGATCAGATCGTGTTCAGGCATGTTAGACGGCTCGAATCCAGGTAAAGTTAGACCCAGGTAGGGTGGGAAGAGTCTTCGAGTCCCACCTTGAAACTGGGTGGGACTAGAAGACTCGTCCCACCCTACAAACGTAAATCATCCGGCCGTAGCCAGGTTGACGAAATAACGCAGAATCATGAACAAACCCACCGCGGCCAAAACCAAGAACAGAACATAGCTCCGCAAATATCCCGTTTGGAAGCCGCGCAGCCAGCCGCCGATTCCATAGATCACCCGGCCCGTCAAATTGACCAAGCCGTCAACGATCGCGCCGTCGAAGATGCCATCCCAGCGCGAAACGCCCACTGTCAATCGCGCCAGGAAATGCAGAATGCCGTCGATTACGACCGTATCAAAGTAACGAAACCCGTAAGCGACGACGAGCGTTGGCCGGACCAGCATCACGCTATACAGTTCGTCGAAGTACCATTTGTTAGTGAGAAACCGGTAGACGCCCGGAAACTGTTCGCTCGACTCGGCCGGGTTAAGAAACCCATAGAGATAAATCAGCATGGCGAAGACGATGCCCAGACCCCCGGCGCCTAGAGCGAGGATCTCCGCGAGGGAATGGTTCTCCGCCACCTGCCGGGTCACCTGCTGATCGTGATAGCCTGGCACGATTGCATTCAAACTACTCAAGATCGCCTTGGGCTGGGACATCTCAAGGAGCTTTCCATGCCCGCCGACAAGGCTTTCCTCGGCGCTCCACAGGGGCCAACCCCACGCCACCGCTATGCTGAATGCCGCCAACACGATCAAGGGCGTGGTCATGAGCCGGGGCGCCTCGCGAGCATGCTCATGGACATGCTCGTCGCGCGGCTGGCCGGTAAAGGTCATGAACCACATGCGGAACATGTAAAAGGCCGTGATGCCGGCGGTGACCAGCGGCAGGACGAAGAGTAAAACATGGGCAGGATTGATTTTGTAGAATCCATACGCCTGAGCCAGGATGGCGTCCTTACTGTACCAGCCGCTGAAGAGTGGGATGCCGCAAATCGCCAAAACGCCCATGAGCATCGTATAAGCCGTGATGGGCATCTTCGAACGCAGGCCGCCCATCTTCGTCATGTCTTGTTCATGGTGACAGCCATAAATGACGCTGCCCGAGCCGAGGAAAAGCAGGGCCTTGAAAAAGGCATGCGTCAGCAGATGGAACAAACCCGCCACCCAACCGCCGACGCCGAGGGCCAGCATCATGTAACCGAGCTGGCTAACGGTCGAATACGCCAGCACCTTTTTGATATCGGTCATCACAATGGCAACGGTGGCCGCCACAAAGAGCGTGATGCCGCCCGTGTAAGCGATCACCAGGCGCGCTTCGGGCGTCATCAAGGGAAAGGCGCGGCCCACCAAATAAACGCCGGCGGCCACCATCGTGGCCGCGTGGATCAATGCGCTGACCGGCGTGGGACCTTCCATGGCGTCGGGCAGCCACACGTGCAGTGGAAACTGAGCCGACTTGCCGACGCACCCGAGAAAGATACCCAGTCCGGCGGCCGTCAAGAGGGCATAGGGAAGCTGGCCGTCTTTTAGAAGGCCCGGCAAAGCGTTGAAGATTGCGTCGAAATTAAACGTGCCCACGTAGGTCCAGATAATCAGCAGACCCAAGATAAATCCGGCATCGCCGACGCGATTGGTGATGAACGCCTTGTTGGCCGCGTTCGAGGCGCTTTGCCGTTCGTAATAAAAGCCGACCAGGAGATACGAGCAAATGCCAACCAACTCCCAGCTAACGAAAACCTGAAACAGATTGTCCGCTAAGATCAGATTGAGCATCGAAAAACAGAATAATGACAGAAACATGAAAAATCGGCCATACCGGCCGCGACGGCTGAAGTGTCCATGGTCGGTATGCACTTGATGATCCTCGACCATCGGCTGCAACTCTTCCGCCATGTAGCCCATCGAGAAGAGATGAATCAAGGTGGCGATGAACGTCACCATGAGGAACATGATGACGCTCAGACTGTCAATCTTGTAGCCCAGTTCCAGTGCGCTGGCGAAACCGGTGGAGGATGTGATTTTTGCAAACGTCGTGCTGGCCGCCCATTCACGATCGACATGAGGACTGTTGCTGTGAGCCGGCGCTGCATGCTCTTCGAGGCCGGCCTGGGCTTGGTGCGACTCCAGGCCGAAATCTTGTATGAAATAGAAAAAGCCCAATACGCTGAGCAGGAACGCGCCGGCAATCGAGGCCGTCGCGACATAAGCCGGCCAGCGGGGCGGATTGTCGCCGCCCAGCGTCTGATAAAGCGCGTTGCCGGCACTGGTGGCGCGATAAGCTCGGCCGAGCGCGCGGAATCCGGCCACGATCAAAAGGAAAGTGAACGAGGCCAACGGCAGAAGCGTCGCCGCGACATAGAGCATGCCCGGATGTTCCGCGATCTGGGCCATGGTTATCCTTTCAGTTCCTCGGCGGTATCCACGTCCACGGTCATGTGATTGTTGTAGAAGTTCAAAACAATGGCCAGGGCCACTGCCGCCTCGGCAGCAGCAAGCACGATTACAAAGAGAGCGAAAACCTGCCCCTCGACTTGAAACGCGGAATTATAGCGGGCGAAGGCCACGAAATTGATATTGGCGCCGTTGAGCACGAGTTCAACGCCCATGAGGACGCCGATGGCATTGCGCTTGATCGCCATGCACAAGGCCCCGCACACAAAGAGCAGCGCGCCGAGAATCAAACAATTGTTAAGAGCGTCGGTTTCACCCATCAGACGCCACCTCGACGGCGTTTAGCGCGAGCCAAGTAAGCCGCGCCGACCAAGACAACCAACAAATGAACGGAAACAATCTCAAAAGGCAGCAAATAGTTTGTACTGACTAGGTTGCCGCTTACCCCATGCTCCGGCCCACCCGGCAAACCAAGAAAAACTTTGCCCAGGACAACGCTGTTGTTCGAGCTCGCGGGGTCTTGTTCCGTCTTTTGCGGCTGATATCCCCAGTTTGCGGATACGGTGCTTACCGTCAGAACCGTGAAGAGAAGTATGCCGACCACAGTTGTGATGACCCATTCCGCCGCGCCGGCCTTCATGTTGATAAAAGGCCCCTGAGCCGTGAGCATGACGCCGAACACCACTAGAACCAAGGTGCCGCCGACGTAGACCAGCAACTGCGTCGCGCCCACGAAATCGGCCCCGAGCAAGAAGAAAATTCCCGAAGTGCCGGCAAGAGCAAAGAGCAGCCAGGTAGCCGCCCGCACAATGTTTTGTGTAACAACGACAGCAATGGCGCAGAGACCGGTAATTGCGGCAATCAGGTAGAAAAGAAAAGTGTGCAAATCCATTAGTAGTCAATTAAACGCTAGATTTATTCGCGGTCTGCAACCTCGACGGCGCCGAGGGAATCCAAAAGTTGGAAAAGCCGGCGGTCGGGAGAACACTCGATGTGAGCCTGATCTTGTAAACCATGAACAGGAAAACCAGGACGCAAACGAGAGCTATCACATATTTCAAATACGCCTGGATCACCTCCGGCACGAATGCCAGCCAGACGCTTACTCCCAGCAGCAGTGCGCAACTGATAGGCAGGAAATACTTGAGGCACGTCATCATCACCTGATCGATGCGCAAACGCGGCAACGTCCACCGTACCCACATCATCACAAAAACCAGCAGCCAGCATTTGGCGATGAAGACCACGACATTAATGATGCCGGCGACTATGAAACCGAATGTTGAAGGGCCGAGCAATTCTGTCAATTCCCTGGGGGCTACCCCTGTGTGCCAGCCGCCCAGGAATAAAAGGGTTGCAATGCCGCTCACGGCGAACATGCTGCCATATTCGGCCATGAAGAAGATAAGCCAGCGAAAACCGCTGTATTCCGTGTGAAAACCGGCCACCAGTTCGCTTTCCGCCTCGGCCAGATCGAAGGGGGCCCGTTTGCAACTGGCGGTCGCACACGTGAAGTACGTCCAGAAAGCCGCGAAGGTGAAGGGGTCGCGGAAAACCAGCCAGTTCCAAAAGCCCCCCTCCTGCTGGAGGCCGACCTGCGAGAGATTCATTGAGCCGGCAACAATGACCGGCACCAGCACGCAAATCGCCATTGGCACTTCATAGCTCACCATCTGAGCGGCCTCGCGCATGCCGCCGAACAGCGCCCATTTACTTCCCGATCCATAGGCGCCGAGAATGATGCCGAAGACCTCCGTTGACATCACCGCCAACATATAGAAGACGGCGATGTTCATATTCTGAGCGACGATGCCGTAGCCAAACGGCAGGGCCATGAATGCCAAGAAAGAACCGGCCAGCGCCAGATAGGGGCCGATCCGGAAGAGCATGGGGTCGGCATCGGTGGGGATAATGTCTTCCTTCACCAGGAGCTTGATGCCGTCGGTGAGAGTCTGCAGCCAACCAAACTTGCCGCCGACTCGCGTCGGACCGAGACGATCCTGAATGCGCGCCGAGACCTTGCGTTCGAGCCAAACGAAGAAAATGGCAGAAACCAGGACAAACGTGATCAGGATCAAGGTCGCCAAAATGGCCACCACGACCGGAGCAAGGATCGGCCCAAGGAGAGAATTAAACAGTTCGGTCACGGTCGAGCCCTTTAGCTCGTTAGAGGAGAGCGTGTACAAATCCCTGATTGACGGCTAATCTATGGGGGCCTTGCGGCGATGGCAAGTTCCGGAGAACCGGCTGACTAGGAGACAGCCCGTGTGGCGGTGCACTCTAAATAACAGGTCGAAACCGCAATCCTTGCGGCCCGCTTTACTGGCTAATCGACGTTTGCCGCTGGCCCTGCAACCCCACTTCATCAGGATTCCAGGCCCGGTCGGCGAAACGCGCAAACGTGAACCTGCCGCGCCCCTGGCCTTGCTTGAAGCTGCCCTTCTTGTTGCTGACGAGCCGTTGTCATCGCGCCGGCTCGCTGGGGTGATCGGATTGCCCAGTACCGCGGAAGTGCAACGGCTTCTTCAGGAGCTACAAGGGCTTTACGAAAAGAACGGCAGTTCTTTTCAAGTTGAGGAACTGGCCGGCGGCTACCAGCTCCTATCGCGCCCGGAGTATCATCCCTGGCTGTTGCGCCTACGTCAGACGACCAACCCCGTTCGCCTGACCTCTGCGTCCCAGGAAACGCTTGCCATAGTGGCCTATCGCCAGCCGATCATGCGCGCCGACATTGAAGGAATACGCGGGGTTCAATGTGGCGAGGTGCTTCGCCTGCTAATGGAAAAAGGCTTCGTCCGTATTGTCAGACGTGATGAATCACTAGGTCGGCCCGTGCTCTATGGGACGACGAAAAAGTTCTTGCAGATCTTCGGCCTTCGAAGCCTGGAGGAATTGCCGGCCGCTGAGAATCTGAAGCCTCCTCCGAAAGTGAAAGCTCAACGTCAGCCGGGCGCCCAGGACGGTCAACCTTGAATCACGGGATTCCGCAACAACCCAAGCCCGTCGATTTCCACCTCCACAACATCGCCAGCCTTGAGATAAACCGGCGGCTTCCGGGCCATGCCGACTCCCGGCGGCGTACCCGTGAAGATTAAATCGCCCGGATGCAAGGTAAAGATCTTCGAAAGATGGACAATAATGGTTGTCACATCAAAGATCATTTCGCGTGTGTTGCTGTCCTGCATTTTTTGCCCATTGAGCCGTAGCCGAATCGGCAGATTGTGCGGGTCTGGAACTTCGTCGGCGGTCACAAGTACCGGTCCGATTGGCGCAAAGGTGTCAAACGTTTTGCCGGCCATCCACTGCTTGCCGTCCTTTTTCAATTGCCAGTCTCGCGCTGATACATCATGGCCGACCGTGTAGCCGGCCACGTACTGCAAGGCTTCCCCCGGTTTGATGTGACGCCCGCTTCTTCCCACGACGATGACTAATTCCGCCTCAAAGTCCACTTCCTGGCTGATTGCCGGCAAAACGATTGCGTCTCCCTGTCCAATCAACGCCGTGGAATACTTGCTGAACAGTATGGGATCCTTCGGAATGGGCACTCCGCTTTCCGCCGCGTGATCACGATAGTTTAGCCCCAGGCAGATAATCTTCTCGGGATCAGGAATCGGCGGCAACAGCTTGACCGCTTGATCGTAAGACTTAGCACCCGGCTTCTTGGCCGAGGCCAAAGCCCTCTCCAGGCTCTGCGATCCCCCTGCTAGCAGACCCTTCACGCTTAATGGCAGCGATGGGTCCGTCGCCTGCAAATCAATAAAACGATCTCCAATCTGAGCCGCCGGCCGAGGTCCTTGAGAAGTTAAAATGGTTGCCAGGCGCATAATGTATCCAAGTAAAGTGATGAGTTTGAGGTTCACCGAACCGGCGACGAGGCAAACCTGTCCAAATCGAAGACTGAGGTGCATTCTCCGGGCGTTCACTGGAATAATGCAAGCATCCTTAAGTGAAACGCCTTGCGATTCCGTCCCTCTTACTCTATATAATTCCCATTGTAAGAATCGGGCCGCCCAGCCCGCCCCCTACATTCCCCGATAGCTCAATGGTAGAGCAACCGGCTGTTAACCGGTTTGTTGTAGGTTCGAGTCCTACTCGGGGAGCTTTCTGGTCGGTTGTGCGAACCAAGCCGTCCAGGGTTAACACATACGGAGCCGTTCTCGTGCGCGGGGGCGGCTCCGTTTGGCGTTTCCGGTCCGGGAGTTGAGTCGTCCGGGCCGCCGCTGCCACTGCCGAAGTCGAAGCCACGGTCGGGCCGGACTTCCGGGAACAGCCGCATAGCGTAGGTTCCCGTGCGGGTGTCAGGGTCAATCGGTCCGATTTCCACCACTTCGATGTAGTGCTGGAGGATTTGCATCCGCTCCTCCGGCGTTGCGGAGTCTAGAAGCTCGCCGATGTCCTGCCAGCTTTCCAGGAATGACCGGGCATCGTCGCTTACTCGTTCGACAGGTGCCTGCCGCCTGGCGAGATCAACCAGGGATTGCTTGAGTTGCCCCTCCTCCGTTTCAAGCCGCTCCAGTTCCGCCTGCACGCTGGCCAGTCCCCTCGATCCGAGCGACTTCAGGACCTCGACCAGTTTACCTGTATCGGCATGGACCTGGGTGAGGCGGCGACGGGCCAGGTCTTCTTCCTCACGAAGGCGAACCGCCTCGCCGCCGAGGCAGGCAAGTGCTTCCTGTACGATGCGGTCTCTTGCCTCGACTAATCGGCCGATGTCGCAGATGCGACCGATCAGGGCGGCTTCGAGCGCTTCCGCCGGAATGCGGGAAGAATCGCAGGAGAATTTGCCGCCCTCATGCTGCTGCCGCGTGCAGACGTAGTAGTAGCACGGGCCAGTACGGCCGTGGGCAGATGCCCCGACCATATGTGCCCCGCACTGGCAGCGAAGCAGCCCGGAGAGGAGGTAGACCCGCCCCCTCGACTTTTTGAGGTTCATGCGTCGGGCCGTGGTCTTACCGACAACGAGTTGCACGCGGTCGAATTGCTGGCGAGAGATGATCGGCTCGTGGCAGTCTTCCTTTACCGAGTCGCCCCACCGAATCTGGCCGAGGTAAACGGCGTTGCGGAGGATGCCGGTGACCTTCTGTTTGGTGAACAGCTTGCCGCCGCGCACCTTGTCCGAGCGGGTGCGAAACGTCGGGTAGCGGATGCCCAGCTCGTTCAGCCGTCGCGTGACCGCCCCGGCCGAGCCGAGTTCCTCGAACAGGTCGAAGATACGGCGAACAATGGCGGCTCCTTCCTCGTCGATCTCCAGTTTGCCTGGATCGTCGGGACGTGAGCGGTAGCCGAGAATGTGGCCGCCGTTCCATAGCCCGCGGTCGGCCCGGTCCCGCATGATCGAGAAGGTTCGCTCGGCGGTCATCTTCCGCTCAAGCTGGGCGAAGACCATGATGAGTTGCACCATCGCCTCGCCGGTCGGCATCGACGTATCGAACTTCTCCCGCAACGAAATGACGTTGACCTCATGCTCGGCAAACAAGGCCCACAGGTCCACGAAGTCCTTCAGGCTGCGGGTAATGCGGTCCAGCTTGAAGCAGATCACCAGGTCGATCTTGCCCGCCGCGATGTCGCGTTTCAGCCGCTGGAGCTGCGGCCGGTTCTGGTCCTTCGCGCTCTTGCCGGCATCGACGTAGAACTCCAGTGATTCGACCTGCCAGTTCTCGCGTCGCTTGCGAAAAGCGACTTCCTCCTCGATTTCGTGCTGCTGGGCAACGAGGCTGTCGCCCTCGGTCGCCTGCCGCTGGGACGAAACACGCACGTATCCGGCGATCCGTTGGGGTTTACTTTCGCGTTCCTTCTCGGGCTTTCGCATTCCACACCCGCGCTTTCGGAAGATTCGATTGTTGACGTGCCTGAACGCATGACCTAGCTATTGTACCGGGCCATCAGTTTCGCGCCAGGGCAGCCCGCGCCATGCGGGCAAGAATTGTGGCGATCAGACGCATGCGACTCACCGCCCGGACTTCCGGTGCGGAATGTGCCAGCGGATGGTGCTCGTTTGCCGCCAGTGAATCATCGAGCAACAGCCTGGCTTGAACCGGAAGCCGCCCACGCCGCTGCCGTGGCGCCGGCACGTTTTGCGGAGGAACGGGCGGTTCGCCTCCCCGCGGGTCGCCCATCGTGTTGTAATTACGCTTGTCCATGATAACTACTCAGATCTTCCAGCCCGGGCTTGCAGAACTCCGGGATTACGCGGGATATGCCGTGCGACGAAGAAGCAGCCCTTCGCGCTGGTAGCGCACAAGTTCCTGGTGACTGATGCACCAGGCTAGGAATGCCCCTCGGCCAGACTGCCGCTTGTGTGCCTGGATGCGCCCGTTGCGGCACCACTCGCGGCAGGTGAACTCCGACCTGCCCACGATGCGGGCAAATTCTTCGATCTCATAGAAATCCTTGACCGTCTGTCGCAGGACCAGGACGGTGAGCATGGATTCGATACGCTCAAGCCGTTCTTCCAGTGTCATGGGCCGACCCCTTAACATCACTCCATCATGAAGCCCATAAGAACCCCGGCCACCGAAGCTTCCAGCATGCTGCGCCGCTCCGGCGCCATCTCGATCAGCTCTCGCGCGAAATACTCAAGAGCGGACCGAAACATCACATCACTCCCGCTCAAGCGCCCGGCTTGCCGAGCGATGCGATCAAACAATGCGGTTTCAGGCATGTTGTCTGCATCCTTCCACGAGCGGGGCGCGGTGCGGATCAGCTCGACAACGGCAGCCATCGACCCGCCGGTCATTCCCGCCATGCGGAGCAACACGTTGGCATTGAACACCGCCCGCTCGCACTTCACCCGCCACGCTTCCGGAGACTCGTGCTTCGGCGCCTCCGTTTTCTTCTCCTCGTCCATGCAGTGAGGGCAGCGTCCCAGGGTCCCAGGCACGCCATCGAAGCACCCAGCACAGTCAGGGCAATAAACCTTCATACACACCTCGCTTTCCACCCAGCCGTTGGACGCCACGGCTGGTCTGTTGAAGAAAGAGGGGGCGGGCCGCGCCCCGCTCTGGATTGCAATCTCACAACTCGATGGCAGTGCGAAATCACATTTCCCTGCCGCCCCGGCTCTGCTCCTGCTCCGGCAGGCCGTGCTGCGGTTCGTCTTTGCCATCCTTGGTCCGGGGGTACATCACAAAAGCCGAGCCATTGAACAAAGCCGCTGCCACTTCGTGGGCGCCGTGCTTGGCCTGCTCTGTCAGTTCCTTCCCGACATCGCTGAGGATTTTGCTCAACGACAGGCCGGGTGCAATTGCCTGAATCCCCTCCTTCATGGCCTCAATTGGCCCCATCGACTGCTCTCCGGACTTTATCTGCTCGAAAAACTTCCTCGTTTGCTTGGACACGGGTTTCCCCTTTCATTGAAAAGTGTGGTAGAACATCGCCGCTGTGAACATCGCGGCGAGTACAGCGGCTGAGACAAACAAGCACGCCGTGTCGAAGACCATCTTCATCGGCGTCTGGCCAGTCGGACGGCCGAAGTCCGTTTCGTAGTACCGGACCAGCCATGTCCAGAGTGGCGGAACCCCAGGCGTGAAGGTGATAGCGGCCCTCTCATGCAAGCCAGTTACTTCCTCCGGCTTCAGGAGCTTCCGGCCGAGTTGCTGCCAGTTGTCGTTGGTGCTAGACGAGTAGCTGCAGTTCGTGCCGCCTTGCTGGTTGGGCGACCGGGATACGCTCGAACCGGTGCCCCCGCTCTTCACAATGATCGTCTCCTCGCCCAGCCGGTTGCTGACATACTCTGCCGTCTGCTGGTCGTTGACTCCGAAGAACACCTGCGTCACGTTGGAAAGCAGGGTCTGGTCGCGGCCTTCCGGCCAGCACAGCCGGAGCTGGCCGAGGCTCTGGTAGTAAAGCTGGAGCCGGACACCATAGCCCCGGAATTTGTCCACCGCGTCATCCAGCGCTTCCATGTGGCCCAGGGATGCGGCCTCATCGAGCACAAAATGCACCCTGGTCTTCTCCTGCAGGCCGCCCTTGACGACGGCCCGGAGCATCGAGCCGATCCAGAGCCTGAGCAGCGGGGACTGCGCCCGCATGTGTTCGGGCGGAAGGACCAGGTATACCGTCATCTTGCCGGTCAGCAGGTCGGCGGGGTTAAAGCTGCTCTGCTTCGTGTTCTCCGAAATTGCAATCGTGTCCAGGAACCGAAGGAAACGATTGGTGGTTGTCAGCGTCGAGGACAGCTCCTTATCCTTGAAGTGCGTGAGCTGGTGCCCGATTCGGGAGAGCATCCCTTCCCATACGTCCGACTGGCACATCAGCTTGATGGCAGCTTCCATCTTTAGGGGGTTGGTAAGCAGCGACCGCACTGATTGCAGCGACTTGTCGCTTTCCTCCGCGAAGCACACAGTCACGGCGGTCATTGCCGCGATCCAGAGTTCCGCCGAATCGGCCCAGTGCGGCTCCCTCTCCTGCCCGGTGCGGAGCACCACCGCCTCGGCCAGGTCGCGGCAGTCGTCGAGCGCGGTGGGTGATTCCTTGTCAATGAACTGGAGCGGGTTGTAGGTATCCAGATTCCGCGAGGTGATCTTGTACGGGTCCAGGACAACTACCTGATGCCCCATCCGCCGCCGGTAATCAGCCGTTAGGGCCGTCAGTTCCCCCTTGAAATCCACGACAACACACGATTCGGGGCAGGTACGCAGGAACGGGACCACCAGCCCGGTCGATTTCCCGCCGCCGGCTGGCGAAAACACCGCCGTGTGTATGGCCTTTGTCAGCCGCACCACATGCGTCGGCGGCTTGCGCTGGAAGGCAAGCAGGAACTTCTGGCAGGCAGCCTTGTCGGGCACGGCGCGGTCAAACAGTCCTTTCGTTGACCGCAGTCGGTCGTTCTTGCCTTCCGTCTGGCCCACGATCAGGCCGTTGCCTTCAAGCATGTGCGGAATGTCACTGGCGTCAGCAAACCTTGCGGTCCCATAAGCCGTGTAGCGGGTGGTTTTCCGGTATGCCAACACGACGACGATGACGACCGGCACGAGCCACGCATAGGGCACGAGATAGATCACCACTGCGGCCAGGTACGCCGCGAGCAGCACGGTTGCCATCAGGATGTAACGAAGTATGTGGTACATGGGTCCCTCAATTCCTGCTGGGATGCAGCCGGTGCAGCATCCGATGCGTCTGAATCTCGTAAGACTCGATCCCGGACTTCACGATCATGTAGAATTCTTCCCATGCGTCCTTGTGGCATGACGGATGCACACAGGAAGCGATGACATTTAGGCACGCCTTTGCGATGGCGACGGCGGCATCATGCTGGAATCGCTGGTTCGACATCACATCTCCCTTCCGCGATCTTGGGTCGCTTGTTGTTTTGGTTTGTTTTCGTACTTCACGTCCACGATCCGCTTGAAGCGCTGGCGGTCGGGGTCCGTCCTTGTTCGGAAGGAAGCTATCTCAGCGTGGCATTCCGCAATATCACGCTGCAACTCAGCGTCGGTCATGCCTTTCACCTTTCCCTGCCACCAGTCCCAGTCCCTCGCTTCTGTGTGTCCTTTCCACGCCTGCCGGTATTCCTCCATCTCAGCCGCATCGAGCTGGGCATCCTTGAACTTGGGTTCCAGATTCGTTACCCACACGAGGTCGCTGTACGCATCGAAATGAGCACAGATGAGCTTGGTTCTGTCCATGTTTCGCCCTTTCGCCGTCCTTCATCATGCTTTGAAACGTTTGCGCTCCGTACTGCTCGGCGGCCGTGCGACGGCGGCATCGCGCTGAAGTCGCTGATTAGTCATCACATTTCCCTGCCCTGATCCCTGGAGTGCTCCGGCGGTTTCGCTTCATTGTCCAGCGTGCCGTTGAGTATCTGCTGGAGTTTCTCCCGCTCGCTTGCGGCCTTGTCACGCATCAACCTGAACATGACCACATCTAATCGGTCGAAATGATTTGTCCGCATTTCCTCCAGTACCGCGTTGGAAAAACGCTGCGCTTCCTTTTGCCACGGCACCCAATCCGTCTTCTCCACCTGGTCGTTCCATGCCTGGCGGTAGCCCGTGATCGAGGCGGGGTCCAGGCCCCGATCCCGGAGCTGCGGTTCCACTCTTTCCCACCACGTCACATCGCGGCGCGCCTCGAAACAGGTCCGTATCAAGTCATCCCGGAATGTCGCCATGCATCACCGTGCTTTCGCCTTGTCGGCCATCATCCGAACCCAGGTCTTCACGTCGTACTGGTCAGCGGCTTTGCGAGCTTCTTTCAGCGTTTCGCTGAGCAACTCCACCACCCCGGCCATGTTCAGTTCTTCCCCGCTGATAACCAGAGTGGCCCCTGGCATGGCGACCTTCACTCGCGCCAGTTTGATCGTTGCTGCCTTGCCGTTGCGGCTCTTGCGTCCGGCTTGCTCGATGGCGTCCCGGCTCGCCCCGGACAGGGCCTGGGCAAGCATCTTCTCTTGCTCCGCAGGCGCCTCGCACTTGCTGATCGCGTAGACCGTGCTCAGACCTATCTTCCCGGCCGCCAAAGCCGCGCGAACGGGAGGGATCACTTTCGATGCCGACCGCAGCCGGGTCATCATGCTGGGATCGAGGCTGAGAAGTTCGGCCAAATCCTTGTTGGTCATGTCGGGGTTGAGTCGAGCGACTTCCTCCACCCCCTCGACTTGCTCGATGGCCTTCAGGTCGGCGCGGTGCATGTTCTCCGTCAACTGGATCACCCGGATTTCGCTGTCGGTAAGAAGGCGATCCGTGATAATGACGGGAACGGTTTCAAGCCCTGCCGCCAGCGCCGCGATGAGTCGGCGGTGCCCCGCGAGGAGGACGCCGGAAGGCATCACCAGCAAGGCCATGAGTACGCCCCATGCCTTCACCGAGGCGTTGAGTTTCTCCTGTTCCTTGGGATCGGAAGCCTTGCGGACTTGCGCGTTGACCACGATGTCCTGGGGCTTCATGTGTTTCATCTGCCAGCTAGCCATGTCCGTATCCTCCACGGGGCGACTGTTTCAGGTCGCTTTTTGCCACATCAGGGATTTCGGGGAGACGTTACTGCCGCTATGGTCACAGAAGGCCGGCAGCCTGCATCTTCTCATCAAAGGCCTTCGCCTCTTTGACCATCGTCTCGCAAACATGCTTGAACACGAGGGCATCCATACCGGCCATGAACATGTTGGATGCCAGGGCGAATGCCGCGTTGCCGTTTCCCACGTCGTACACTTGCCACGCGACGACACCCAACTCCGAGTTACGGAGCAGCAGGTACCCCATGACCTCGTTCGGAATCTGGCGGGCATTCATGAATGCCGGACACCAGACCCGCAATGACATCAGTCTGTTGCGAGGGGTGATGGCGACTTTCCTGACGCCGACCACGGTGTCGGTGAAGTGGAGCAGCATTACTTCGCCTTGGCGTTCATCGACTGACCAGCCCACTTCCCGACAGAACCGCTCGACCAGGGCCGGTCCCATTGGTGACTGGCCCTGTGGAATACCAGCACGGAGACCATCGACAGTCGATGACATGAACCCATTGGCGAAGCCTTCCGCCATGTCTTTGAAGAATCCCATGTTTCACCTTTTCCTTGAAAAAGAACCTGACGGTACATCAGGTGGATTTCACCTTGGACAAAAGATCCTCACACTCTTTCAGAACGGCCGCCGCCTCGTCGCGCTTTTGCTGCTTGACCAAGGCTTCCGCCCGGACCAGCAGTGCCTTGACCCGCCCCCGTCGCTTGCAATTGCGATCCAGGGAAGCGACTCGCCGGGCGATCCAGCCAATGAACACCCCGCCGGCAGCCCAGCCCCACAGGTAGCAATGCGGGTCGTTCAACGAACCAGGAATCCAGGCTTCCGGATGGCTAAGGTCCCAGCACACGCGGACTAAGCAGACGACCGCGAGCACGACAACTGCAACGGCCAGACTCCGTTTGTCACCACGGGTCATTCCAGTTCCCTCCTGATACAAGTGGGGCGAGCACTCCCGCCAGGCGTTACCACAAGCCAAATCCGCGGCCGACGCCGAATACGAAGCCGACTTTGGCCTCCTCCCTGGCCAGCTTTGTCTGGGCCTCCAGTCGCTCCTTCTCCAGCTTGAGCAACTCCTGCTGCCTCCACAGCTCGGGGTTCTCCCGCTTGAACGCCTCTAGTGCCTTTTCCTTCTTCGCCGCCTCCCTATCCTCCAGCAAACTCGCGATGCCCCGGAGCGCCGCGACCAGCAGAAAAAGGATGAAAATCCACTCCATCGCCGGACCCTCCCAATTACGGGTGACCTCACCGTTTCACTCCCGGCAGCACACGCCGCCAGGACACACAACGCAAATCTGTTCGTTTGGCATGGCCACGAGGACGATCACGCTCCGTTCCGCATGGCTTCACCGCAAACCTCACGCAGCATCGCGGCCTTTGGTAGCCGCCATCACTTCAGCCGTGGCTGGTGAGCCGTCGCGCCTAAACTCGTTTCCGCACTTGAGGCACCGTGCCCTGAAGTCGGCCACCGCGACTCGTGCCGTCGTGCAGCCGCAGCACCACTTTTTCATTTTCGAGTCGCCCCGAGGTCGCTCGGTCGGAGCCTTGATCTCGTGGTCGGGAGCGCTCACGCCGCACTTTCGCAGCAGTTCCTTGAACGGGCTGTTGGCGGCGTAGCCGGTCACGCCGCGACGGTCGATGATGAGGCCCAACTCCCGAGCCTTGGCCTGGAATTCAGCGTTGTGATGGTTCCACTTCCCTGGCGTTCCGTGCGTTTCCTGCCAGGCGTGGAGCAACTCGTGCAGCAATGTCCCGAGGACTTCCCACAGTTCCCGTTGGCCGGTCAGATACCGGGAGTTGATGGCGATCTCCCCGCGAAGCCCAAACCCGTTGTGGCCATGCCGGAAATGACCGTACCGATTGCTCGGAAGCGGATCGATGCACAGGGCGATGTCGCCGATGTCGAGTTTAAACTCGACGATGAAACGTGCCGCCCATGTTTGCAGACCGGCGACCATCTCTTGCCCGCCCCACGCTTCATCGCGCTGGTGCTTTGCCAGAGCGGTGTAGATCGTCTGGTCTGCACTATCGAGGTCGCCGCCGTTCGTGGTTTCAATCAACTCGTTCATAACTGCTCCCATTCCTCGCTTCTCTCTGGCGAAGATTCCTGGACTTGCTGTCTTCGCCTTCCAAACGAGCACACAGATTGGTGCGCGGAGAGAAGGGCCGCCTCGATAGCGTGCTTTGAGACATAGGAATTGTTCTTAAGTCCTTTAGAACCCGGCTCTTGGGCCACTTTGGCCCGATAAACCTGCTATCGACGTAGGCAGGTCTGAAGCTCATGCGGCCACTTCACGCCGCCGTTTGATGAGAGGTTCTTTTGCCCCGATTTGACGTTGAAAGACCGCAGTCCAAGCAAGCCGCAGGACAGTCCCAGCCGCCGCTCGATGTTGTCCATCTTGCGGAGGGCCACTTCGCCCACCTTGTCCAGGTGCGGGTGCCTTTTTTCAACGCAACACTCCGGAAACAGCTTGATGAGAGTATCGTCGCCGACTTTGGCCAGACCGATCAAAACGCCGTTACACAGAGAGCACCGCCGCAGCCTGCCTTGCATCACCAGAGGGGGTATTCGAGCGCAACCGCAAGTCGCACAATGAGTTCAATAAACTGAGCAGTCGGCGCATACGCGAGCTTCCAGAAACGCCGGCGCAGGAACTTGGGATCGCCGTGAAAGTCGTCGGGAATGGCGTCGATGTAGCGAAGTGACGGGATTCGAGATCTTGCCCGGTTCAGATGGATGCCTGCCAGTCTGATGCGATCGGTGCAAGCAAGCCGGCGGGACGCAATTGGACCGACAAGGTTCTCGAAGGCAAGGGTCGGAGAGCCCAAAGCGGGCCCCTATAGGCAACGGTGACCCTGGCCACGTCCCGAGAGCGCAGCCCAGTCATCATCGACTTTGCAGGAATTCGCGGGGCATGCCGACCCACGGACAACGCTCACCTACATAAGGACTCGCGACCGGCCGAGCAGGTCGCCGCCTTATTTGCTCATGTATTGCCCATTCCAGCCCGCTTCTCGGAGCCCGTTACGGCTAAGTACTATTTCTCCGGTTGCGCCTAACGGATTGGTCGTGTAAAGATTCATTAACCTTGTTCTGGCAGTATGAGGTAGGCAACCATGTCACGGAGGACAATACGACCAACGATCGCCGCACCACGACGCCTGACACACCCGACGGTACCGCACCGACGACAGCATCTACAGTCGCCTCTAAGCACCGGCAGGCCATCCTCACGGCAATTGCACAATACGCCGTTCTTGTTTGTCATACCTTCCCGCACCTGACCATTAATAGCGACGGTCTGTTCACTCGGGATACAGCCACCGGCCAGTTCATTCCCGTCACAGACAACGCTCGCGTAGAACCCAGCAATGCATATTTGAGCTTTAGGTTTTGCCGCACGGAAGCGTCCACCAACCAACGCCTCAACTCCACAACATTCTCTTCAACGGTGCAAAAGTGGACGGACAAACAATGGAGGTGGATAGACATCATTGCTACGGGGCATAGCTTTCCCCAGGCGACCACCAGACAAGATGTAAGCTATGATGATACAACTCACAGCCTCTACGTCTCCATTCACCCCATCATTGAGGCGCCTGACGCTACGATGCAATACTGTTTTACTAAGAGCAGGCGCGCGGCTATACCAATAATAGGCTTACTGGCCGTTGGGGCAGGCATGATAGGAGCCGATGCATATATACACCTCGGTCCGGCACCAAAGGAACCACCGCTTAGCCCCGAAGCCCGAGCGCAACGCGATCAACTGGCCGCGATGAGGGCGCGACTAAAGCATCCCCCACGCGACGACGTGGCGTTTCAGAACCCGGCCGACGGCAGCCGTTCAGATTGGAATTCCCCTAAAGTCAACAAGATAGTTGCACCACTCGAACTGGCAGCAATGGGCGCAGCGGGGGCCGGCATCGCATACGCCATCGGCAAGAAGTACCCACAGTTTGACAATGCGGCATCATGCGACACGTGTGTGCCATCCAGTGAAGGACCGCCGTCGCAAGCCGAGTGGCGGGACTTCGCTACTTCCATCAGCCGTCAGATAGATGCGCTATCCATCCCGGCTCCAGAACCTAAAGCGCCTCCTCCGAAATCATGGATCAAGAGGGTACTTGGAGGTGGACGACGCAGCCGAAACGAGAGCGACGGGAGCGAGCGCGGCTAGGGCCGACAAACGATGGCCCACTGAAGCAACACATACGACAGGCGGCCACACCGCCTTCGACCGGAGCGAGAGGACCAGCTTTTCAGCCGGGTTCCAACACACGCAGGCCATTCAGCCTGATTGCTCAGTCGGCAGAAAGATACACTAAGTACAATTCGTTGTCGTCATCCCGGAGCCGGCCGAGGCGGCGGCACTTGTCCCGCCGAGCAACGCTATGATAGCGGTTGAACCAAATACGATTGCCACACCCACACCGACGATCATCGCCGTACCCCAGGAGACTTTGCCAAGGAGGGCGCCGATACCGATGATCGTGATGCCAATTGTCGCAATACCACGCCCAGTGCTACCTGTAATCCAAATGGCAGCGATGCAAAGCGCGTTGCTCATTGGAGAGGCGTTTGTAACCGTTGACGCAATGGCATACTGCGGCACCATGAGAATCACAACACTCAGCATGACTACCAGACACACGTGCCAATCCATGTTTAAGTCTTTAGTGCGGGCCTTCATCATAATACTCGTTACCACTTACACAGTGACGCCAGTTTATCACACACGACCGTGGTCTATACACATATGTGCAAGGATGGAAGCCGAATGCAGCGCCATTAGTTACAATGTATCACAAATGCGTTAATATCCGGTTAACGCAAACTCGCGTGGTTGCGACAGAGCACTGTGGCGGGCGACACAGAGGTTGCCATATCGGCTCGCAACTGGTATGCTGAGTGACACATATAACTCTATATTGCATATGGTACTCGTTATGACACACACCCCCCTCTCCTCGTCAACGAAGCTATGTAAGACATGCCGTTGGTGCGTCAGAATCACCTTGGTTGTCATCCTGATCGCCTTCTGCGTGATACCCGGCACGGGCATCCAAGGCAAGCCCTTAAGCGGTGACGCGACCGCGTTTGGAACCGTCGTTGGTGGTGGAGGCGGCGGTGGAGCTCCCGAGATGCCTCCTGCGCTTGTTGCGGCATTCCTTGGCGTGGTCAGCCGGTTTGGCGTTAGCATACGCCGCGCCTATGCGCCGAAGTCTCGCTAGGCCAGGCAACCATTATCGCCGAAGGCTTCTACCACTGACGGCAGCCTGCCGGTAAAGGAATAGTAGAAACACGACCACCGCCACCGAATCAATTACCCATCCGATATTGGAATGAAACATCTCCACCGTCGTATCCGCGTTCTTTGAGATGCCTTGCGCCTTCATCCACTCTGCATACATAAAGATGAAGGCGATCCGCATAGCGTTAATGCACGGCATGTAAAGAACACCGAACGAGTAAAGCTCCACGAGATACCCGCGCGGCGACAAAAAGCGCCAATCCACGAGCAAGAATGCTGATAACAGGTAGAATAGCAGGAAGACGCCTTCGACCCCGCTGCACGGCCAGAAAATGGTGACGACAACATCGGACGAACGCAGTATAACGGACATGCCCTGGTGATATGTCCCGTGATACCCGGGAGTGTATACAAAGGCGGCCCAGGTTTTAGTTCCAGAAAGCCGGATCAGCGCACGCACCATCATTGTGGTCCCGGAGGCCGTAAATCTCCATATTAGCGTCGCCAGGGAGAGATAGGCCAGCGGGCAGCTGCATCCTAATACCGCAATTATCGCTGCGATGCGCTGGTCCTTCAGGCGGTGCAGGCAGTCACGGAACGGCACGAAAAGAAAAAACCCTGCGAGGCAGCTTACGCTCGCGGCAACGACCGCCTCCACGTCCACGCCTTGGCGGCATCGCAACACTGCCCACACCAACGCAGCGACGCTCAGGATGCAGGCCGACGGCGAGAAGGCCAAGCTGAAGGGTGTCGGCCCCTCATTATCCAGTAGGCGCAACAGCAGGGCCAGCGGCAAGACCATCGCGCCGACGAACACCATCAACCAGGCACTGCTGGACGTGGTCACGGCATTGTATGGACCCAAGGCGGGGAAGGTCGTCGTTATGGGCTCAGTATATGGTCCCAATCGCGGCAAGAGCGTCGTGGCATCTGAGAGAATAACAAAAAGGACAAATGCGAGCACCGCAAGATTGACCAGTGGCAGCAACGCTATCCGCCAGAATCTCCGCTCTTTGAGGCATTCCAGCGGCACGACCCAGGCAATCGCCCGGCCAACGCCGTTGGCTACCTCCGCTACCCATCTACTCCATTGCATCCTGTCGCTATCCCTCCCCATCCGCATGCGTCCGGACTAAACTGACCGGTTGCCGATAAATGGCAAGCCTGTATCGAAACCACGCTGGTGGTGAGATGTATCACAAGTGTGTTAACATCTAGTTGACGGCACGTGCGCGGTTGCTGATGCGCGCCGCCGCAGCGGATACCGTGCTGAAGAGAGTTGAAGAACCGGAGACCACCCTCACCCGTATAAAACTCCCCCCGACCGGCTGAGCAAGTCCCCGGCCTACGTGCTCCTGTACTGACCTGCGACCGTTATCTACCACCCTGTCATGGAAGTGTGACATGGCGGACGTTCAGCCTGAGAGTGGAAAGGAGGGGAAGCGTTCGGGCCAGGCTGGCCTCGACCCGCTGTGTGGGTTGAGGTGCATCAGCGTACTGCCTGGTCGCGACGGTGAGTTCGTGGCTTCTGCCCTGAACGCTGGTGCCAACCCAAACGGCGGGCATACCTCAGCATCGGGCATGGAAACTGATAAGATGGTACGCACATCATTATTGACATTAGCATTCTCCTAGACTCATTGTCTGTAAGGCCCGTCGGGGATTGTGGCCAATAGATTCGTTCACTAAAAACGATTGCGAGGGGGAGCTTATGAAGCGCACCGTTATGTTCTGGCTAGTTAGTTGTGCTGTACTTATTGCCAGCGCGTGGCCCCTTACGGTCCTGGCCGAGACGCAGGAAGCGACCCTCACCGTCGAGGGACGGACAGCGTACATAAACCTGCCCGCTAACCTTGAAAACAACCAGCGATACCCTTTGGTCATCGGCTATCATGGTGGCGGGGGAAATGCGGAAGGATACATCCGGCACTCCGGGCTTTTTTCCAAGGCGGAGGAAGCCGGTTTTATCGCGGTTTGCCCCGAGGGAAGCCTTGTCACCAGATTCGGCAACCATCGGGTGTGGAATTCAGGCCCTGAATATGCCAAAGCCACGCGCAATGTGGATGATGTGGCATTCACCAAGGCATTGATCGCCGCCGTCAGCGCGCAGTATCCCGTCGATCCCAGACGGATCTACGCGACCGGCTTCTCCAATGGCGGGCAAATGGTTTACCGCTTGGCCTTGGAGATGTCTGATAGGATCGCTGCTATCGCGCCGATGAGTGGCGCCCGGCTTGCAACGGGCGAGCGGCCGCGCCGTCGCGTTCCGGTCCTCCATTTTCATGGAACAGCGGACACCCTGTATCCGCTCCAAGGTGGATTGGGTGCCCAAAGCAGAGGCCACCGCCTCCATGTCCCCGTTCGGGATGCGATTGCGGAGTGGGTCCATATCGATGGCGACCAGGTAGCGCCTCACGTAAGTCGTTATGACGGCTGGCAAGTGGAAGCCCATGAAGGGCCTACCCCCGTGGACCTGGTCCTCGTGGATGGAATGGGACACCAAATTGCCGGCGGAAAGGACGATAGACTACCGCACCAAGCCTTGCGGAGCACTCCCGACTCAGTAAAATTGGCGTTTGAGTTCTTCCTCGCGCATCCCATGCCTTAAACGGCAAACAGGCCCGCGCCCGCGTGACACTCACCCACATAAGGAGCTGCGCCCGACTAGCGAAGGCGCCGGCCTATTGTCACCACGATGGGTGAGCCTGTGCCTTTTTGCCGCGACATAGCTCGTGATCTTATCGCTTATGCCCAGGTCACCAGCCGCCCAGCCCAACAGGAAAATCAAAACTGCCAATTCACGCCCACACCGGCAATGATAATGTCATTGATCGAGTCGCCGAAACTGCTCTTCTGATAGCGTAGCAAGCCACGGACATTGAGATTATCGGTTAGCCAGTACTGAGCGCCCACACCAACCCGCCCTCTGGTTTCGGATTGAAACTGAGACAAGACTACAAGACCGCTCACGTATGTACTGCCCGTCAACTGCGACACGCCAACCGTACCAATGAGTTCATACCTTGCGGCCTGATCGACGGGGAGATAAGCCATTGCATCCAAAGCAAAGCCACTAACGCTCACATCATCGTTTATGCCATTTCCTAACCCGTTAACTGTTCTTGAACGCGCGGCATCTATGTAACTTGCCTCGAAACCAAGGTGTTTATGCACCCGCACCCCGATATGGACATCGCCACCATTCAAATAATCGGCAAATTTGGCCTCCTCGCCATGCCTATAGTTCAACGCAGAATACTCATAATCGGCGCCGACGTATGGTCTAAAGAACCACTCACTGCCAGTTGCTGATCGGTCGGCGGCATCAGCCGTGTTGTTCAGCATAATGGCGACGGCGAAGACAACACTTAAGGTGGTTTTCATGGCTGGCGTCTCCTGTTACTCCCCGCTAACATGGAGCAAGGGTAACGAACAATGATTAAGACTTAGTTAGCAGCTGGTTGCTGGGAAAGCCGATCACGCTGCTGGTCGCATCACCCGGCCATTACGTGCCGGCGGCCAGCCACACAAGGGAATCAACGTGATCCTGCCCTGGGAATCGGCGATGACCCACACCGGGGCCGACATCCGCCATGGCAGTGACCCGCACGCCAACGACAAATAGCAACCGACCCCGCAGCATTGGGTTGCTGACAGGAGATCGGCTGGCCCGCTTACCGGGTTCAGCAGCTCTTTCCTGTCGTCCGTGACAAGCACCGCCTACTCCTAGCAGCACGCTCGTGGCTTTTCCGGCCACGTTGTCACGGAGCGGATGAAACGGCTTGGCGCGACATAGGGATTGCTGGACGATAGCAATCCAGGGAACTGGACCGAGAAAGCCATTCAGGGCAAGAGTGGGCAAAGCCCGAAGCGGGACTGAATAGGCAACGGCACCCCTAACCACGGCCCGAGAGCGCAGATCGGACATCATCGACTTGCAGGAGTGCGCGGGCCCCACAAAAGAAAGCCGGGCAAGTACCCTTGCCCGGCTTCGTAGAAACATTACTTAGAACAGATTAGGTCTTAGTTTTGCGGTTCTGGCGCACTACCCTCATAAATAGCAATATCATTAGTCCCGCCAGCAGTATAGTCCACGGGACCTTTGGGCGATGGTACCGCTGTATAGTCGGCCACATTTGAATTTTGTGGCACATCTACTACGGGCCATGTAGTACCTGTGCTATCCGTGTATGTAGTACCCGTTAATGTGTCACCTGTGACATTAGTCATAGCATCAGCATCAGTGATCCACTCCAGTGGATCAAAAAGCCACGATGTGGGCCCCATGCCGATGTAGTATATCTTACCAATCAGACCGCCACACCCAGCCTTCGTCATGTTTTTCTTTATAGTGGTTTGACTGAATGTATCTGGCGGGTTTCCGTTATCAGTACATGCTGAAGTAGCGGTGCAAGTGCCGATGGGAGTTCCCTTCGGTGGTTTTGGTCCTTTGGCGACGCCTGTCTGTTTCCAGTATGCGCTCACGATTGTGCACGTCCATTTGACTTTGACGGTCGTGACCGTCGTCGTCTTCACCGCCGCGTCGTCGGCGAACGACGTTGTAGGAAACCCAACCAGAGCGGTAAAGGCAGCTAGCGTAGCTAGCGTCACAAGGTGTCGTCTCATATATAACCCCGTATTATTGTGTTAAAGTATCAATGTTCATTAACATCACTACACATGGCACCACGAGTCAGAATATCAGCGCTGGTAAGGGACCACATGCCAATAGCTTACTCTTAAGCATAACTGTTATGTGTTAATTTTGTCTTAAGAGTGGTTAGAATGCTCGTGGCCAGATCCCGTGGTGCAAGCCAGGCCAGGCAAGCGATGTGTCTTTGGATGCGGTCAATCAGCGAGTGTGAGTTGTCGATGTGGGCGAGGCGGGCGGTAAACATGGAACGTGCGGTAATCCTTTCTCATGTGCAGTGCCCGCACACTCTCTGACCAGGCCCCTACGCTGGCGCGTGTAGAGCAGGGGCTGCGGGAGTTGCCGCTTTAGCGAACCCGACATTTGTCGCGGCTGCCGAGGCTATCACGGCCGGTTTTCTTCTCCCTGACCAGAAGATCGCCGAGTCCGGATCCACAACAGCGTTAATATGCGTTAACGGACCCTTGCGTCGTCGCCGGGACATGTGTGCAGGGGGGCGCCGCAGCGGACGAAACCCGCGGAAGCGAAGGCATCCTCGCTTCGCGCTTTGTTTAGTCCGCTAAACCGTCGAGGGTCTGGGTTGAAATGGCATGGCACGGTGGGCCAGCCATTCCATTTGGAAACTATCCGAGAACCGTTATGAATTATGTTGCCGACCTCGTTTTGTGTCGCAGCGGAAACAGCGCTAAGAGATTGGACGACCCGGTGTCATCGGCGGTGCGCCGGAGGGTTACCCCATTCTCGATACCCAGCAGTGAAGCAAGCGTACCGGCAGGCCAGCTCACCAGAGGTGCGTAAAGGTAAGTATGCACTCTGGCTGGTCTTTATACGTTGCATCGTGGGACAGGTATAGCGCCCCTGCATTAGCAAGCTGCTGCGTGGTTTCATCGGGTGCATTGGTACAATGAGTCGCCACCTCGGGCGGCACCACCGGGGAAATTGGCTCAATGATGCGGCCGGTGACCGGGCTGCCATCATCGTATTTCGTATCAACGGCAAACTGCTCAGCCGGTGTTAAGTTGTTATAAGCATTCCCAAGTGAATCTGCATAGGCGGCTCCCAAAAGGGTTCCCACATGCTCGGGTATTAATGCCAAGCTGGGTTTACCGAACTGCTGATTCATTTCAATGCAACTATCCCCGTCCAATACTACCCACCCCGCATTGGTAGCCAGGCCTGTCACTGGCGGTAGGTTAATCCCAGGCACAAAAGCTGCTGCACCTACGATGCCACCGCTATAGTTGCCGGGGATCAGGTTCGCCGCCCCAAGCTGCTGCCAGAATGTAAAGATTTCATATATGGTCTCGCTGGCGTCAAGGCGCCCGTCGCCATCGCCGTTGCAGGTGGCCGTCCCCGGCGTGCTGTTGAATATAACTGCCGGAGCGATAAACGTTGCGCCGACCAGACTAGGACAAAGGGCGCCAGCCATAGTGCCAAAATAATCCGTCGCGGTCGCGCAATCGCCGGGAAGGCAGTTGAATTTGGTTTTGAAGGCATTCACCGCAGCAATAATCTTTTCTGCCTCGCCAACGGTCTTACGCAACTCCGCCCCGCGAATGAGATCGCGGCCAACCAAGATGCCGCCGACCAGTAGGCCGATGATGACCAGCACGATCGACATCTCGATCAGTGTAAAGCCATCCATAGCATTATGTGTCGCGTGCCTTTGTGGCATCTTCTTGTTCCTGAGGTGCGCTTACTGCAATTATAACCCAATCCGCCGTTTTGATAAACCGGTTTGTTACTGCCCATTAACATGCTGACTGACCGCAGGAATATCGGGCATTCGTCTTTGCCCACTCCTTCAAAACGACCTGCAACCAGCATTCCTCTGGCTGAATGAGGTCATCGCAGAGGATGTGCACAATCCTACGCTAGGCGACGGTAATGGGTCAGTTTGCATCCGACTTTATGCGTGACACCGGCAATAGAAACCGGTATAAGCGACCATGTATGGACACTGGAAGAAGTAGCCGCCTTGGCCTCTCGATAGACAGTCGCTGAGGGAGGTGGAGAATGGTTCAGGAGGCAGCGAAAAAAGGAAAAACGAGCTGGTTTCCCGTGCCGCCTTTGTTGGTTGTTGTCATAAAGGTTTTGGAAATATGCGTTTCCCACCCACCACTATCCGTCTGCGAATTATTGCAAGTGTAGCCTTGCTATCAGGGTTCGCTGGCACGACTCCTGTCTATGCACGACACGATGATCGTAGCGACGCACGTGCGATTCAGTCTGACGCTCAGATCAAGGATCAGGGAGACCGGGATAACAAGCGTGCTGGCAATGACCGTGAAGGACAGGCGGGGGAGAGCCATGCCGAACAGGAGCAAGCTCACGGGCAGCCTCTTCTTTACCTCTCACCTAATGGCGGATCGCGGGATATGCTCACCCTCTTTCAATACCCTGAATCGTGGCCGAGTGTCCTGCATCGCATGGACGTATTCAGCATCAATCTCTACAACCTCAGTGATCCGCCGTCCGCTGCCTGCAAGCAGTGGTGTGGCCCGAACACCTTCCCCGCCCTGAAGGCGGTGGATGCCTTCCGCGAACTCAAACGCTGGGGGAAGCGGCTGGATGTCCAAATGGAGCCGATATCCCCTTCACCGGCGGGCGCGAGGGTAGCCGCACGCGACAATGCTGATGCCAGAGCCCAGATGACGCTTGCCGGACTCGATAACCTGACTGCGGCCGGTGGGGAAGTCGCTTCCATAACCCTGGATGAGCCGCTCCAATTCGCAACCAGGGATACGTTTCACAATAATTATACGTTACAGGAAACGCTAGACGCCGTGAAGCATTACGAGCAAGTGATCCGCAGCCGGTATCCGGCCGTGCGGATCGGCGAGTTCATGCCGTATCCCTATTTCAGCGCTCAGCAGATTATGGATTGGTACGACGCGGAGATCGCGGCGGGGGCGGCTCCGTCCCATGTGCATCTCGATGTGAATTACCCACGGCTGCTCGCTCCCGGCCACGCGGCTGAGCTCGCAAGGTTCCGGCGTGATTTGCCGCAGCTGATCGGCTACTTTAGGAAACGCGGCATCGTTCCAGGCATAACGTTTGACAGTACGGACGCTGGTCACCTCAATTCCAATCAGCAATTCTACCGTTTGACGATGAGGCATTTTGAACTTGTCCGGTCAATTCTTCCCGCCCTGCCCGAACATATCCGGTTCGAGAGCTGGGACAACGATCCTGGCGGAAAGAAGCTCTGGCCCGACAACCTGCCGGAGGACGGTAATTACAGCTTGACCTGCCTGATCAATCTCATTCTGAAGCTCGCCCCGGTCACGTCATGTGCGGAGAAATGAGCGATTAACAGCACATGTCTGTTAACCCTGCTGTATAACAACCGCCAAACAAACTGAGATACTACCCAACGTTTCCTATCAACCTTCAAACTGACCCGCCACCATAGGCGACCATAAGGAATGGTGAGTGCGTTCCCGAACCGGATTTCAACCGCACGAACCCGAAAGAGCACATACGGCCACCTCCTTAGGAAGCTGGCACAAAAATAGCTCTATGTGGTCTGCGCCGGTCAGTGCAGCTTCCTGCCGGGAATTGCCCGTGAATCGCCGATGTGCTCCACCGCCATGTCCGCGAAATCTGCATAGAGCGTCCTGATGCGTGTCTCGGCGTCGTTAAGGTCCTTGACCATGCAGCACGCAAGGCGCTGAACGATGCGGGCATGCTTAACGATGTAGCGTTGCAGGTCGTCATCGCTCGCGCAATCAGCGAGTATGCTTGCAAGGGTGGTATCTGTGTCATCCATAAATCTCCTCCATTTACTTTTCTCCCCGCAGGAACGCCGGAGCGTTCTTGCCGAGCCATTCCTTCAGCGCCGCCTGCGACTCGAATTCCGCGACCTGAATGCTGTCGATTGTCGGCCCCGTCTCGCCCACCTGCCTGATGTCTTCCTCCGGCATCTCGCGAATCCATACGATCCGTTGCCGTTGGAGGCCGCCTGTCGTCAGGTTGATGGCGCCTTCATGCAGCGGTTTGTCCAAGTTCGAGCCACGGATAAGGACCAAATAGATTTGATCCCCGCTGAACTTGAGCAACAGACCCTCGGAGGGGTTGTACCGCCAGGGGCCGAGCAAGCCGTAGGGGAAGAAGGTGCTTGTCCCATCGCGGAAGCGGAACTCGATCGTGCCTGGCACGTCGCGTACGCCGCGCAGGTAGCCAAAGGCGGAACACGAAACTTCCGTTTCCTCGGCCTCGGTTTCTTTGGCCGGTCCATTCGTGGCCTTGCCTTCCGAGTGGAGGATTTTCTTCAACCGTTCCTGATGTGTCGGCTTATCATCGGTCATGGCTCATATCCCGTTCTGGCTTCAGGATTCTTGGAGGGTTGTACTGGGCGAACCCCGCCATCCGCCGGGCAAGCGCCAACGGCTTTGCCAGCCGGTCCCGCACTGTCGGTTTGCCGTTCGTCGATTCGGCAAGTTCTGTTGCCGACATCGGATCGTCGGGCCGGCTGATCGCCCTGAGCAGTTCCTTCCTGTCGTCCGTGAACACCGTCGCCTGCTCCCTACCCCTGGTCAGCGCCACATAGGCCGTGCGCTCGTTGGTCGCGGGCAGCGACTGGCTGGAGATGGCGACGAAGACTTTCTCGACAGTATCGCCTTGGCTGGCGTGGCTTGTAACCACATACCCGTGTGTCAGGTGGCCGAAATCCCTGTCGATAACCCAGCCGTGATCGACGATGAGGTCGCCCCGCTTATTGAATCCGTCCACGGTCAGCAGCGACCCGTTGGTGAGGCGATGCTTGCCGTCCCTGGTCTTGCCGCCCGCGGTGATACGAACGCGATCCCCGACGGCTAGGGCCAACTGCGTCGGCCGGTACGCCTCGAATCGCTTGGCAAGCTCGGTCGGCGGTAGGCTGCCATCGCCTACGATCAATCGCGATCCTTTCTTGTAGCCCGGCGCGTTCTGGTGGAACTGTAGTAAATCCCCAGGTTCATAGACGGTCGGGTCCGCCTTCTCGGCGTCGGTCAGGTGAGAGGGAATCCAGGCGTTGACGATGCGTTCCTTGCCGAGTTTCCCTTGCGACTTCAGGCCGTCGCGAATTGCATCCGTGATCCGGTGCCCTTCGGCGTGCGTTGGCGACACGATGAGCGCCGACTTGTACTCCCCGTTCTTCTTCTTTTCTGCGACGGCGGCGAGGTAGGCCGTGGCTAGCTGCTGGTTGCGGTCGGCATCGTCAACCTGCTTGATCCATCCGAGCTTATCGAGTTCCCGGAATGCATCCCCGGCCCGGCCCTCGGCGAGCGCCCATGCCGCCTTCTTGTAGTCCCCGTCCTGCCGAAGGATTTCCGTCACCTCGGCCACCGGTAGTCCTGCCCTTTCCTCCAGCAACTTGAGCGGCTCGCCAGCGGTGACGCTGCGGTGCTGCCGTTTGTCGCCAACGAGCAAAACCCTTGAGTTTAATCGTTCGGCCAGATCAAATAGCTGGGCCATGTCCCGCGTGCCGAGCTGTGACGCCTCGTCAACAAGGAGGAAACCCCCTCTGGCCGATAGCTGCATCTCCTCGTCCTTCAGGAACCTGGCCACCGTATCCGCCGTAGCGAAGCCCGCTTGCTCCCGCAGCACGTCCCTGGCCTTGGTGGATTGGGTCATCGCCACCACCGCCTTGCCGGCTTCGGCCAAAGCCTCCCCAATCTCCTGTTGAAGCGTAGTCTTCCCGCTGCCGGCAATCCCGCGAATGATGATAACGCGATCGCGGGAGCCTAGCACATGGCTAACAGCGGCTTTCTGTCCCGCGTTGAACCAGTCACGGGAGCATGGCCGCTTTGGGTCTCCAACCGGCCGGAAGCGGCCGCGGCCCTGGCGGGCGAAATCGGTCAGCCGCGATTCCAGGGCCAGCATCTCTTTCGTCGTCGCCATCTTTCTCCCGACGACCTCGCTACGGATCAGCGGCCGCTCGGCGACCTCGCGTTTCACACCGTCAACCGTGACCAAGCCGATGCCGCGTTTCAGGGCTTCGGTCAGCAGCTTGCGTTCCGGCACCACCGCTTCGCGCACGAAACTATGCTCGATGGCGTGATCGACAGCCAGTTTCTCGCCACGTTCCGGCCGGGCATAAGCACGCTCGCGGCGATGAACCGACGTCAGCCCCTCGCGCTCCTCATCCGTCAGGCGGGAATTCCATTCCTTGCGTAAGGCTTCCCAGCTAAGGGCGGACCCCTTCGCCTCGCGGGTCTCCGCCCCGAGTTCCGCCTTGCGGTCCGGATCGGAGATGCCCAGCTCCCCGGCTTTCTTTTCGATCAGGGCCGTGCGCCGCGAAAAACGTCCCAGCACATCTGCCGGTATCCCGGCGATCTCGAAATCGTCCCGCTTGCGGGCAACTCCGAAGCCGATGTCCTGTAGCCTGTTCGCCAGCCGGACCCGGAATGCCGCCTGGAAGTACGTGGCGTCTCGCTTAATGTCCCCAAACTGGCCGGCTTTCCAGCGGCGTTCCTCCTCGTCCCAGGTGCTATTGAAAACGAAGCAGTGGGCATGAAGCTGGGGGTCGGGAAGACCGTCAACCGGCCGGGAAGTGGTGTGGATGAATTCCGCCCAGACCATGTTGCCGGTGACACGGTCTTCATCCCTGCCGCCCATGCGGACACGCGCCTTCATCTCCGTCTCGATCTCAGTCATCGTCTCGGCGACTGCCCTACGGAACGCCTCCAAGATCTCCTGGTCGCCGCTCATCGCGTACAACAGTGAAACCGACTTCGGCACGGAAAAGGTAAAATCGTAACCCACCCTCCGCTCGGTGCGCGTTCGCACGGTCAGGGGTTCCCCGGTCATTGGGTGAAGGTTGTCACACAACCGCTCGAAAGAGAATTTGTCCACCGTCCCTTCTAGCCCGAGCCGGGACGCGCCTTTGCCGCCCCATGAACCGACCAGCTCCTGTCCTTCGCTGTAATAGTCAGCCGTCGCGTAGTAGCGTTTCGCGGCCCCGGCACTGTCCTGTTGCGTGATGCGGATCATGCCTAATTTTAGGCTATCACACTTTCGTTAACGAAATCTTAACGATGATCTGCTCCACCGCAGCCAGCCTCAGTTTGCGGGGATTTCGTTTTCCTCAATGTCACCCGCGCGCCACCGAAATGTCACCCCCATGGCCCTAGAGAATTCCTCCCTCGGCCAAGATTTTTTGCACCGGTCCTTGACCACTCTGGCTGGACACCTGGATGACGTAGCGACTCGTTCCAAATCCCGAAGAGCGGCCCGCATTGCATCGCTCAGACCATTTGGGCGCCTCGCCATCCAGGCGACCGTGTGCCTCCGGCGCTCCGCATACGCTCGGTTGGCGTACCGACGCCATCGCCCCTTCGACCCCCTGACGCGAACACGGAATGCCCCTTCTCTGCCGCAGCCCTCACTTGTCACACAAACGTCATAAACCGGCACTTGTGCCTGTTCGTCGCACCGTGGTAAAGGTTTATTAATTCCTTTCCACTACTATGGACTGACCCACGGCACGGACGACACCATGACGCCGAAAGAAGCCACCCAGAAACTCATTCAAGCCGCACGAAGCGGCAATCTTGCCGACGCAAAGGCAGCCATCGCCGCAGGCGCTGACCTAAACGCCAGGGATGACCTTCGGCAGATGCCGCTGCATTGGACTGCCGGGAATGGACACGCTGAGCTTACCCGGATGCTCATCGAGAAAGGCGCCGAGGTCAACGTCAGAGACCCCGAGCACAGGACGCCGCTACACTGGGCCGCCATGATGGGCCATGCCAACATTGCACGCCTGCTGATCGCGAAAGGCGCCGAGGTCAACGTCACGGACAAATGGCAGCGGACCCCGCAGCATCGGGCGACCGCCAACGGCCGCACCAAGGTTGCAAACCTCCTTGCAACCGCCGAGCGGTGGCATGGCTATGTCAGGCCATTGCTAGGCGCGGACAAGAAACTAGATGCCACCCAATTGGTGGATCAGGCCGGCCAGCCCACCGAAGCCCTGAAGAATCTCTTGCCCAACGACCTGTTCGGGGTCCTCGCCCGGCCCGACTTCTATCGCCAGGGGATGGACGGCCTGGTACTGGTGTTTCCCTACTTCCCTGAAGCCGTTCAGGCCAGCATAGATCTGGCACCCTGGCGCAGGGCCAAGCTTCAGGGGGTGAACGCAGCAGCCGGCCCAGAAGGCGGGGTCGAGCGGTACGTCAGACCACGTCGTACTCCTTCATCGGAGGTGAGCCGTTGACCCCACAAGAAGCCATTCACAAACTGCTTCAAGCCGCAAAAATCGGCGATCTTGCCGACGCGAACGCAGCCCTCGCCGCAGGCGCCGACCCGAACGCCGTGGACGACGAGCAGCGGACACCGCTGCATTTAGCTGCCGAGAATGGCCACACCGACCTCGCCCGCCTGCTGATCGACGAAGGCGCCGACCTAGCCGCCACGGACGAACGCCAGTGGACGCCGCTGCATTTCGCTGCCATAAATGGCTATTCCAAGCTTGCCCGGTTGCTGATCGAGAAAGGGGCCGATCTCAACGCCAGAAGCCTAGATCAATGGACGCCGCTGGATTTTGCTGCCATAAATGGCTATTCCAAGCTTGCCCGGTTGCTGATCGAGAAAGGGGCCGATCTCAACGCCAGAAGCCTAGATCAATGGACGCCTTTGCATTTCGCTGCCGCGCATGGGCACACCGACCTTGCCCGCCTGCTCATCGAAAAGGGGGCTGACCCACACGCCAAGAACAACAGTGGATGGATACCGCTGGATTTTGCTGATCTGAACCACTACTCCGGCGTTGCCGATCTTCTTGCCACTGCCGGACGGTGGCACGCCTGTGTCAAGCCCTTGCTGGACGCCGACCGGAAACTCGATGCCACCCAATTGGTGGATCAGGCCGGGCAGCCGACCGAGTCGCTGAAAAACCTTCTGCCCAATGACCTGTTCGGGGAGCTCGCCCGGCCCGACTTCTATCGCCAGGGGATGGACGGCCTGGTGCTGGTGTTTCCCTACCTCCCTGAAGCCGTTCAGGCCAGCATCGATCTGGCGCCCTGGCGCAGGGCCAAGGTTGAGGAGGCGAATGCAGCAGCCGGCCCAGACGGGGCGGTTGAGCGATACCTCCGGTCACGCCGTGCCCCGCCAACGGACGTGACCCGTTGAGGCCCACCACCGGCACACCAACACTCGATCACGCCCATAGCTTCGCCCCCCGTCCACAGCAGCGATCCTTCGGCCGTCTGAACCACGATCCTGGCCAATTCCTCCTTCCCCGCCGGAGAATCATTGGATCAGGTGCCGCAAGTCCACAGCCAAAGCAAACATGGCTACAAACATTCCGAGTGCCACCAGGGCGATAACGACCTCAGTTGTTGAAATGCCACTAGCATTCATTGGATTCTCCATCTACGGAACATGCACGACTGGAACCGTGACAGCAAGCATTTTGTCATAATCCGCGACTTGCGTACCGTGTTTCATATACCCGCCCCGGCGACGCCACGCGCGACACCAGCCGCCCTACGATGCTAGACCAAGAGAAGTGTTTCAGCGGGGATTCGACCCCCAGGGGTCATCGTCTTGGTTCGATTGGCTCGGTGTCTCCCTGGCTCGCCGGCCGGACGCCGCCACCAGGCACGCCCATCGTATGCCCGCCGTCACACAGGCCGCAGCGATGCCGGCGGCCGTCGCCAGGATCACCGTTACGCCATCGTGGGGCGCGCTTCCAAGTCCCCAAATAAACCCTCCAGCCCCCCCGCCTACTATCACGAGCATCCAAACGAGCCATTGCATTCTGTCTCTCCCGAACCAGCAACGATTTGGCGGGAGCCTAGCAAGTCCCATGCTCCAGGGCAACCGCTCCGTAAAGCACTCGCAACGATCTTCTTGTGTTCCTTTCCAGTGTCGCACAAGCTAGCGCCCTGACCTCTCGCTGGACCTTCCCCCGGCCGCTTCCGGCCGGTACACGGGGCTGCCAGTAGCCAAAGCCCAGGCCCCCCCCTAAAGCATCCTCTCCGCCGTATTAATGGGTTGCGCGCAATGACACCACCACTACAGGTTGTGGTCTTCCAGCAGCACAGCAACTAAGACAGTCGCACAAATACTACATTCATACACAGCGCTTTACACATACAAAGCCCCGACACAGTATTTCTCAACGCTTCCAGTGACTTACACTACTCAGCATCCGAACCTAAATCCGCCTCCTACTGTCCGCCAGCTGCCTGGAACGCAGGGGCACTTGGCCCGCCCTTGTGGCCACGCTCGACGCGCTGAAACTGGCTCCCAGTGCTATTCTCCGAGACATTTGCGGGTCAGTTATGATATACTCATCAAATGGCATAGGAGGCCGGGCGATATGCAGGATGTTCCCGAGACAGGATTCTTACGACTACGACAAGTATTGAGCCTGATTCCCGTAGGCAGAACCAGTTGGTGGAAAGGCGTCAAATCAGGACGCTTTCCAAAACCAATTAAACTATCACCGCGATGCACGGCTTGGAGGGCTGAGGACATCCACCAGCTAATCAAGAGCCTCTCCGACCAAGAAGGCCCTGCCCCCTCTTCCTAACTCACTTTCACCACCCAACACCCAAGTGCCGCCACAGGTCAGCATGGCATGCTAACCATTCCGCGGGTCTCTTCCAGTTTCAACGGGAGTGGAACTGCGCGACGGCAGAAGGCCACAAATGTGCGGGCCGGTTCCACTCCGTCGCCGCCGGCTCCATCCGCCGCACGCGGCCACGGAGACCACGCCACCGGCCAAGTCAGCAAAGCCTCAGTTTCCTCACATCGCGCCGGAATGGCCCTCCGGGGTCGGAGCGCCATTCCGGCGTCCCACACCCTTCCAGATTCCGGCCAAGTGCCTCCAATGGCCCCAAGGTAGCGCCCACTGCCGCAGAACATCGCTTGCGTTCTTCGTCCGTGCTTGACGATTTGTGTTGCCAGCGGCAGTCCCATGTGCCAGATGTCATTGCACAGTTAATTGTTAATGTGCACTAATCAATGCCTCTACACCGAAGCGACCGTTTTTGCGGGTGAAAGTGCGGGTGAAAGTCTTACCCACTCTTGGAAAAAGGCATTATGCGTCCGCACCTTAGGTCGCCATTGTGAATCCTGGCGCCATCTTGGGGTATAAAGGTGGGGTACATGTTTTCCAGCCACACTGACTACTTGAGAGTTCTCAATCGCTTAAGTGCTCAATGTGGATACCGTAGGGGTCGCCACACTGGTGGACACCGGCGTCCAACCAAATACGCAAACATAGGCCGAGAGCCAATCTGCCTGACACCGGTGGGTACCGGTGGTCGCTCTTGTTCGTTGACATCCACCCCAATATGGGGATATATTCACGCGCAGATACCCCTATGAACTGCTAAATGTACCCCATGTCGCTTTCGGACGCCAAAGTACGCAATGCCAAACCACGAGCAAAGCCCTACAAACTCGCTGACAATGAAGGCTTGTTCCTCCTTATCATGCCGTCGGGCAGCAAATACTGGCGCCTAAAATACTTTGTCGCAGGTAAGGAAAAACTGTTGGCCCTGGGCGTGTACCCCGAAATCACCTTGGTCGAGGCACGCGAGCGACGGGCCCAGGCACGCAAGGTCCTCGCGAATGGAGCTGATCCCGCTGAAAAGAGGAAGGAGGCTAAGCAGTTGGCACGCCTCAGGAATGCCAACACATTCGAAATTGCTGCCCGCGAGTGGTTTGAGACCCGGAAACACGAATGGGCGTCCACGTCCGCCAGGCTCTTTCTTGCCCGCCTGGAAATGCATATCCTCCCGAAGCTCGGCCAAAGGCCAATAGCCGAGATAACGGCCCCCGAGGTGCTAGCCATGCTTCGTGCCGTCGAAGCGAGAGGCACGCTAGAGACAGCTAAGCGCATCATGCAAATGTCCGGGCAAATCTTCATGTATGCCATCGCTACAGGCCGGGTGGAACGCAACCCCGTTCCAGATTTGCGCGGTGCCCTGAAAACCCCGGTCGTCAAACACCACTCTTTCCTGAGCGCAAAAGAGCTACCCGACTACCTCAGCAGGCTGGCCGCATATGATGGCAGCCCGCATACGACGCTTGCTCTCCGTCTGCTGTTGCTCACCTTTGTTCGCACGAACGAATTGCGATCCGCCCGATGGGCGGAGATCGATTGGGACAGGGCAGAATGGCGAATTCCTGCCGAACGCATGAAAATGCGAGAGCTTCATATCGTACCACTGTCAAAGCAAGCAATCGGCGTACTTCGGGAACTCGAAAAGCACACAGGTAACCGGGAGTACCTTTTCCCCAACGAACAGAAGCCGACCGGATTCATGAGCGAGAACACCATGCTCTTCGCCCTATACCGCATGGGATACCACTCACGCACCACTGGACATGGTTTTCGCAGCACCGCCAGCACGATCCTAAACGAGCATGGTTTTAAGGCCGACGTGATTGAACGTCAGCTAGCACACAGCGAGCGAAACGCCGTCCGTGCTGCTTACAATTACGCTCAGTACCTTCCCGAGCGTCGGAAAATGATGCAATGGTGGGCCGACTATCTCGACCGGGCCGCGAAGAAAAGCAAATAGCCGCTACCTGGCCTCGCAAGCTCCGTCTCGGGTCCGAACGCATGCTCCCTCGATGACGGGGATGCCGTGCATCCCAACTGTTACCCTTCTCTCGCAATGCAGCGCGCGGCCCGGCATTCCTGATGGCAGCGCTTGGCAGTTGATTATCTCCAGCCACTCTTTGTGCCCGCCTCTCCGGCTCTCGGCCCGGACATCACACCGTTCATAGCCGAGCGCACGCCATCCGCTGAGGGCAACCTCCTGCATCCTGCGTCTTCCCTCGTTTTCGCGTAATGCAGGCGGCGGCCCGGCATTCCCACGATGATATTGCCGTATCCGGTTCTCAAGGCATCCCGCTTTCTCCCTTCGCCTAGCTGCCAGACCGCCCGCAGGCAACCTTTCCTTTCGCTGTGTACAGAAGCCGGCGCCCGCCGCAACGAGACAAACGGCTTTCACAAGAAGTGTTTTTCCCAAGGTGTGAACCTTCCGTTTCTCACGTTGCAGCAGGCACGTACCGGCATGATGCCGGCCGTGGACACAAGGCCCGCCTAGCTTCTGTCACGGCCGCTTTCGGAAAGGCCGCATGGGGCGGCTGACACTTTAAGGAGGAGAAAGCTTATGTCTCAAGACACGAACACGGAAACCAGCGGCAAGGTCAAGAGAAAGCCGAGCCATATCGCCTACAGCATCCGCGACCGCGAAGGCAAGGACTCGAAATGGACGGAAATCGGGGTCGCCTTCCAGCACAAGGACGGCAAGGGCTTTGACATTCTGTTCGACGTGGTGCCCCTAAACGGCCGCATCGCCATGCGGGTGCAGGAGCAGAAGTAATCGCGATTAAACCGGGCGGGCCAACGAAACGGCCCGCCCATAACCGGAAAGGATTCCACCATGACACATTTCACCCTTGGCATCATCGTCCCCCACGACGTGCCCGATGTCGAAAGCTTCATTGCCAGGCAGATGGACCCGTACTACGAGCACAGCGAAGCCGAGCCTTACGTCTGCTATTCGCTGGAACAGGCTACCGCCGACATCGCCAGCACCATTCACCGGCTGGAGCTGATTATCAGCCGCGCCGAGCCGCACTACGATCTCACGAAGTGCCGCGAGAACCTGGAGCAACTCCGCACCATGACACCGGAGCAGAAATACCAGGAGCGCATCCGCTTCCACGAGGATTTCAACAGCCGCGGCGAGCCGATCTCTACCTACAACCCGCAAAGCAAATGGGACTGGTACGTAATCGGCGGCCGCTGGGACGGCTGGATCAACGATCGCGACACCAGTGCTGAGTCTGTTCTCGACAACACCGCCCTGACGGAAGACGTCATCGCCAGGGACAAGATCCCGCACGCGATCATCACCCCGGACGGCGAATGGCACGAGCGCGGTCACATGGGCTGGTTTGCCATCCTCGTCACCGAAAACCAGAACTGGGACCCGGAGGCCAAGGAGCTTCTTGCCCGCTATCCCGGTTATCGCGTCGTCATCCTCGATGCCCACATTTAACCCAACGAAAGGAGTCACATCATGAAAACCAACGTCAACATCTCCAAATGCATCGGCGAGATCGGTATCGATGCCGGCCTGTGCTGGATCGGCGATCCTTGCTACATCCTGCACAAGGACCAGCCGCCGAAGGCCATCGGCAAGAACTGGGATGAATTCTGCGACATCCTCAACAAAGACGACCAGTATCCCACGTGCAAGCCGTTCAGCTACGACCTGGGCCATCCCGGCCTCGGCATCGTCGTCTCCACCGGCTACGGCGACGGAGTCTACCCCGTATTCGCCGAATTCAACGATGAAGGCCGCATCGCAAAGGTCTGGGTCGAATTCATCGGCCAGGACGAAGAATCCAACGAAGCATAGGAGGCGCCCATGAACGCAATCAGCATAAATCCTTTCTACGCGGCCCGCTTCAGGCGAGTCGCACCTTCCACGCAGCCTCAGCGGGACGACAAGCCGGAGCATCCGCTCTACGCCAGGCTGCCCAGGGCACCTAGGAACGCCAGCCCTGTCCCACACCTGACCAGCCTGTACCACTTCCATCGGGCCGGCGAGTACGGCGACCGCTCCTATCCCGGCAACTGCGGCGGCAATCTTATCCGCGATTTGCTCCTGTACTTCAAGCCAACCCTCCTGCTCGACCCAATGAGCGGCTCGGGAACCTGTGCCGACGTGTGCCAGGAACTTGGCATCCCCTGCCTGGACTGGGACATCCATCGCGGCCTGGACGCCTGCGACCCTCAGGGCTTTGGCTCCGGCGAGACGTTCGACTTCATCTGGGCTCACCCGCCCTACTGGCGGCAGAAACTCTACGCGGCCGATGAACGGGATCTCTCGCGGGCGCCCACGCTGGAGGACTTTCTGCGGCGCTACAGCCGATTCATCCGCAATTGCACCGCCGCCCTCAAACGTTCTGGGAAACTGGCGATCCTGATGGGCGATTACAGCGATAGGGAAGCCGGGTTTGTCCCCCTCACCTACCACACCAAGCGGTTTGCCTTTGCAGCCGGTCTCCGCCAGCACGGAACCGACATCATCCGCTTCAGCCACGGAGCCAGCAGTTCGCGGAAAGTCTACCGCAGCAGCTTCATCCCCGGCCTGCACGACGTGTGCATGATCTTCGAGAAACCCGAGTAACCATCAACCCGAAAGGAGCATTTATGACCATCGACAGCTATTTCATCGGAAAATCCGGCACGCGTTACCGCTATGCCGACATCGCCAGGCTGGTATGCGAGAAAGCCCCGGAGACTCTGGGCAAGCATATCAGCGTCCAGCTCACTGCGATTGGTTTGCTGGAAGAGATGGAAGGCGGCGTCACTCCCTGTGGCCTGCCATTCACTTTTGCCTCTGAGCCGCCCCTGATCCGCAAGCAACTGACCAGCACTGCCATGTTCCATACACCGGGACTCTTTCGTGCCTTGCAAAATGATTATCGCATCAAGGGCAAGACACGCCAGCACGCCATAAAAATCCTCAGCGATGGCTACGGCCTATCCCCGGAAGAAGCCCGAGGCTTATTGAGTGGCTCCATCCCCGTGGAGATCGACGAAGCTGCCGGCACCATTACCTACGAAGCTGCTTAACCATCAACCATAAAGGAATCGCATCATGAATCGTACCCATCACATCCTCACGGCAATCGCAACTGAATACTTGGGCATCCCAACCCTCGAAACCCGCCGGTCCGACCGCCTCGACTTCTACGACCTTGCTGTCTGGCAGCTTGAAGCGGCACTGAAGGCCGCCTTTGAAGCCGGAGCGAAGACTGGCCCTTTGCCAACGACACTTGCAGGACTGCCGACTCCTTATGATGCTTACGAGATTCACGGGATGAAGCGGCTGCCGGATGGTCAGGGTCAGGAGGAGGTGCCGGTCGGCTCGGTGATCCGCGACTGCGAGCAGGTCGCCGACAACGAAGCCGAGTTCTGGTCCCTGTTCGGCCACATACCCGGTCAGGGTATTGATTGCATCGGCGATTTCGCCACCCGCGAGCACGCCGAGGAAGTGTTTGCCAGAATCACCGGCCAGCCTTATACAAAGCAGACCCACGATTGCAGGAGGTGCCGTCCATGAGCAGTGATCCCGACGAAATCCTCGATGGGCTGTTCCACGCCTGTGCCTTCGCCGCCTTTCTCGACGAGGCCCACGCTCAGCAAACATGGCCCGACATGGAGGCCACGCGCCGGCGGGCCTATACCTATTACGAGCACGACCTGGCCGTCAAAAACCGCCAACGTCGCTAGTCGGTTCAGGTCGCCTTCGCTTTCCGCCGTCCACTTCCGGGCTTCCCCACTGTTTCTGCCGATCTGGCTGCCGGGATCAATTCACCCGCTAACCCTTGCCCCCGTCGTGACACCCCGCCCCGGCCTTTGACCTGGAGACGCTAAAGCCGCCGCCGGGACAGGCAAGGGCCAGCGCCGCCACACCCGACCCTTGAAATTCTGGCGAGCAGAATTTCAAGCCTGCCTTGGCCCTTGCCTGCTACGGGCTGAAAGCCTCCCGGCCTGCCGCGGCTTTGGGCGCGTTCCCGGAAAGGCCGCATGGGGCGGCCTGCAACTCAAAAGCAAGGAGAACACAATGACTCATCCCCTCGACATTCCGCTCAGCGAAGATCTGGACCACTTTGGCTGGGACCCGAGCGAAATCCGCGACCTGATCCAGACTACACCGCTCCGCTTCGACGATGACGGCCTGCCGGTCGGCTACGAAGCGGAACAGCTCTTCGGCTTTGAAGCGGCCTACCTCGTCGGGAGGGCAAGATGATGACCGCACCAAACCATTCCCCAGCACCCTGGGCCTATGAGTATTCGCCGTACCAAGGTCGCAATGGCGAAATACCAGCCTTTGAAGTCTTCGATGCTGACTGCAACAAGATTCTCGATACCAACGAGGATACCCCGTGCGAACTTCAGGAGGCAAACGCCCGGATGGCGTCATCTGCCCCAAGGCTGCTGGCATCGCTCATCACCTGTGCCAACCTGCTGGCCGACTACGACGAATCGGACGGAGAAGAAGGCGAAGCCTACCGGGAGGCACTTGCCGCCATCCACGAAGCCATCGGGAGGGCAGCATGAACATGCAGCAAATCACAAACGAAGCCCTGGATGCCTTCTGGCAGGTGATCCTCAGGCATTTCCCCCAGGCAACCACTGGCGACCTCTCACCGCTGGCAACCTTTCAACTCGATCAGGCCGCCGAAGTTGCCGTCAGAGAGTGGATTGCCAATAACGTCACGACCCAAGAGACTGAAATAGCGGCAGGATACCGTTTCAGGCTCTTCCGCCCGGTTGACCGTTTCCCTGATTTTCTCGCTCCCGCCGACTTGACTGGAACACTGACCGCCGTCGATGACAGCGGTGTCTGGGGCCGCATGGATCAGCACATCGCTGGTGCCGAGCAGTGGGATAACCAAATCCACTGGCAGACTCGGGAAGAGTTCGCTCGGGATACGGTTCCTATCTGAGCTTTGCTTAGGTTCTTCAATGGCTTAACTTCCTCAACCTATTCTGGGCGCCTCGGCATCCTGCCGACCGCGTGCTTCCGGGCTCCGCTTTCGCTCGGTCGGAATACCGACGGCTCCCGCCCCCTCCCGCCCGCTGGCGCAAATACAGCGGCCAATCTCAAGCACCGTCAGTGATACCCCACCGGGGTCAGGTGCAGTACCCCCCTATCCTATGCTGTGATACCTGCCAACATCCGGGTCCTACCCTTACCCGGTATCCATCAACCATCAACGACTCCGAGCCCGGCTATGCCGACGCTCGGCTGCATCACACCAACCTCTGAAATGCGACCACCGGCATTGGCGGCCGGGGGTTTGCCCGATGGCTGCCCGCCCAGACGGAAGGGATCGCACACACCGCCACACATACCCCCTACGGGCTCCCAAACTAGCCCCAAAAACGCAGGTTTCCAGACGTGGGAACATGGCAGTTTTCCAAACATCACAATGCAATCTTGACTGTCAGGCGTCTCCCCTATGCACGGCATAGGCAAAATGGAACCGTTCCAGCCGCTCCAGCCGGATCGAACGGTCCACCCACATAGCCTGGGAGACGCCTTTACGCGGCATCCTGACGCCAACGCCGGCAATGCATCGTGATTGCCTTTCCAAAATCGGGCCGCCTTCTCGGATTTCCGTCCCCCCAACCTGCGGCATCCTTGACCGCAGTTTGGGACCCTGGCCGGAAATCCGGGGCGATGGTCAGGCGGCGGCCGAATGAATGCAAACACTGCCCCGAAACGGCCTGAGAAGCCTTCTCGCAAAGCCGCCCAAAATGGCGCAAAACGCAATGGGCAAAACCGTAGGATTTCCGCCAGTCTCAGAGGTACCAAGGCTCGGAGAGCCGCAGAAACCCTCACTTTTTTGCATATGAACACGCGGAAACCCGCAGCCAGCCTCTTGCGCAGCGATATTGAAGTGTGTTAATATCTTCCTTAATAGGGGTTAATGATTAGCCCCTATCAACAGCAAGGAGGATCACATGTCAAAGAAGCGCACACCAGACGAAAAATCAACAGAAAACACCACGGCCGTGGCAGAACCGCCGGCACCAGAAACCGGCGGAAACGGCCAGAGCTTTGCCGACAGGGTCGGCCAAAAGAAACGGGTAACAGCCGCCGATCCCTTCGGCATCGCCACGGACAACCTCGCCGGCGTCCGCCTGTTCGAGAGCAAGCAGGACCGCCAGATGGCGATCAAGTTTGGTGAAGGGCGTCCCGAGGACAAGCCCAGCCAGGCAGTCATCGACACGCTGAAAGAGGCGGGATACCGCTGGAACCCCTCAGACAGGGTATGGACGCACCCCGTTTGGTCAGAATCCGCCATGAGCACCCGGATCGACGCTGAAAGGCTCTATCAGGAAGTGTGCAAGTTGATCCGGCAGGAGAAGGGCATCGGGCAGGAAGTACCTTTCTAATCAGGGGGTTGCCCCATGACCCTACCGCCAACCTACCAACTTCACGAGCTTGGACCGCAGGCCCAGGCTATGTCCAGGAATTGCGGCAACGACAAAATGGCCATGATTCTTCAATATGTTGCCCTCGGTTCCATGATCGTCATGGCCGGAGTGGCGGCGAGCCAAGTCTTAAAGGACGTATTCGGCTCGCCCGGCCACGATCGCGGCCGCGGCAGGTCAAGATGAAGATGCCGTGCAGTACCTGCGACGACCAAAGGCCCTGCGTCGGTTTGCCGACACAGGGCCAGCCGGGACTGGGTAGCCGTGCCGAACGCTGGGAACCAGGTCTACCCGATGGTTCCTGACGATGGCACGGAAACCGCCGGACTGGCACCAACCCACCTTATTCCCGCCCGACCCAGCCAATACGCCTGAGCCTGAAGACAATACAACCCAAGAAACCAATGGAGACCAACATGCAATACAAGACCATCATCCTCGAACTCCTGCAACAACGGCCACAGATGCACGAGCAGTTGCGGAAGGAACGCAAGCTGCTGACAACGCTGGAGTTTTACGCGAAGGAGCTGAAGACCAGCCACGAAGCCTGGAAGGAACTTCTCGAACAGTCGAAGCCGGGCAGCGACCAGAGCCAGATCGCGAGCGAAGCCCTGGAGATAGCCCTCAAGGGGCTGGAGGATCGTTTGCCCTCCGTGTCGGAAACGGGCGAGGAAGAGGCGATTTCGCTCGACGAAGCAATGGCTTACCTACGCAGTCACACGTCGAGAGGGTAAAGGCATCCCGCCAGCGCGGCCTCTTCGATTTTCCGGCCGAACACCCGGTAGCCGAGCGATCACCGCCAGCTGAGCCACCCGTCCCCGACCAGAATCGGGCGCCTGTCCCGCCCATCAAGGGCATTCAGGAACAGGAAAACCGTCCGAATCACAAACCAGAACAATCGGCTACCACTCCTGTAGCCATCGCTAGTGGCGAAAAAGCCAAGGCCCGCGACATCCTCGCAGCTATCCGCACCCTCAAGGCCATCGAGCGAGAGCAGCGGAACGCAACTCCCGAGGAAAAACAAGCACTTGCTCGCTTCGCCGGCTTCGGACCGGTGGCCCTCTCGATATTCCCTGATCCCGTTAGCGGCCGTTACAAGGATGCCGGCTGGCAAGCAATGGGGGACGAACTCAAGACGGTGCTGACGCCGGAGGAATACGACAGCGCTAAGCGCACGACTTTCAATGCTTTTTACACTTCGCCGACCGTCATCGCCGGTATCCACGAGGCTATCGCCCGCCTCGGTGTTCCCGCTGGTGCCACGATCCTGGAACCAGGGTGCGGCACGGGCAACTTCATGAGCCAGGCCCCGCGAGGGACACGCTTCATCGGCATCGAGCTGGATTCGATTTCCGGCCGCATCGCCAAAGCCTTACATCCCGAACACGACATCCGCATCGAGAGCTTCCGCGACACGAAGCTGCCCGAGGACAGGATTGACGCCGCGATCGGCAACGTGCCGTTTGCCGATTTGAAGCTCGATTACCACGGGCAGAAGCTGTCCCTGCACGATTTCTTCTTCGCCAAATCCATAGACGCCCTGAAACCCGGTGGCGTACTGGCCCTGGTCACGTCCCATTTCACGCTCGACAAGCAGAATGCCGCCATCCGCGAATACCTCGCCTCGAAGGCCGACTTCGTGGGAGCCATTCGCCTGCCCTCCGATGCTTTCAAGCGTCAAGGCACGGCCGTGGTCACCGATATTGTCTTTCTTCGCAAGCGGTTACCGGGCGAGCCGGCCCACCATGCCGATCCCGACTGGCTGGGCATTGCACCGCTTGCCATCGAGGGGATGGACATCCCGATCAACCGCTACTTCATCAACCATCCCGAAATGGTCCTTGGCACCTGGACCCGCAAGGACACACTCTACGGAGGCGAAGGCTACAGCGTCCTTGGCAATGGCGACCTGCCCAAGCAACTCAGGCAAGCCATTGAACGACTTCCAGAATTCGGACCGCTGCAAGCATCACCGGTCCAGAATGACCCTGCCCCGGCTTTCACGCCACCGCCACCAGAGCGGCATATCAGCGAAGGCAGCTTCTTTGTCGGCGATGACCGGACGATTTACCAGTCCATTGGCGGCCAGGGTGAACCCGTCGTTTACGGCGGCACCACCCTGAAAGCGGACGGCACCCTGACCGGCAAACGGCTGGCCGTACTTGTGGGCCTGCGTGACCGTGCCCGCTGCGTCCTGCAATCGCAGAACGAAGGCTGGCCGGAGGCCAACCGCCAGGAGGCACGCCGGGAACTGAACTGGGCCTATGACCGCTTCGTCGGTGCCTACGGACCGATCAACAAGACTACCTTTGGCGAGACCGCCGACGGCACCGTCATCCGCCGCATGCCTAACCTTGTGAAATTCAAGGAAGACCCGGACGCCATGCTGGTCATGTCGCTGGAGGACTATGACGAGGTGACGGGCAAGGCGGCCAAGGCGGCCATCATGACCAGGGACGTGGTAGGCAAGAAGCCGCCCGTCACGCACGTCACGAGCGCCGAGGAAGGGTTGCTGGTCTCTTTGAACCAGCGCGGCGCGGTGGACCTGCCGTTTATTGGCACCCTCTACGGCAAGCCGAAAGCAGAGATCGTCGCCGAGCTGGGCGACCTGATCTTCCCTGACCCGGAATCCAGAACCTGGCAAACCGCCGACGCCTATCTCTCCGGCAATGTGCGGGCCAAGCTTGCCGCAGCCCAAGCCGCCGGACCGCAATATGCCCGCAATGTCAACGCCTTGCGAGAAGTGCAGCCGGAAGACGTGCTGCCCGGCGACATCGACGCCAATCTCGGCGCGCCGTGGATACCGGAAAGCGACATCCAGTCATTCGCCGCCGACCTCTTCAAGGTCGAGCAATCTTCTATCCCGGTCGCCCACCTCAAGAAAGATGCCGTCTGGAGCATCGATGCCGACTACGCCGCCAAGGCTTCGGTCGCCGCAACCTCCGAATATGGCACAGCACGCGCCAACGGCACGTGGCTGCTCGACCTGGCACTGAACATGAAGACGCCGACCATCTACGACACGATCCAGAATGGCGACCGCGAGGAGCGCGTGGTCAACCAGGAAGCGACGATGGCCGCTCGCGAGAAGCAAAAGCTCATCAAGGAACGTTTCCGCTCCTGGGTGTTCAGCGATCCTGACCGCACTGAGCGGTTGGTGCGGACCTACAACGACACCTACAACAATTTGCGCCCTCGCCTGTTCGACGGCTCGCACCTCGATTTCCCCGGCATGAACCAAACCATCCGGCTGCGGCCGCACCAGGATGACGCCGTTTGGCGGGGCATGAGTTCTGGCAACACATTGCTGGCCCACTGCGTCGGGGCGGGCAAGACCTTCACGATGGCCGCGACCGGCATGAAGATGAAGCAGGCCGGCCTTATCAAGAAGCCCATGTACGTGGTCCCCAATCACCTTCTGGAGCAGTTCTCCCGCGAGTTCATGCAGCTCTATCCCAATGCCAGGCTGCTGGTCGCCGCCAAGGAAGACTTGAGCCGGGACCGCCGCAAACTCTTGACCGCCAAGATCGCCAGCGGCGAATGGGATGGCATCATTGTGACCCACAGCAGCTTCGAGCGGATCGGCCTGTCGCGGGATTACCAGGAGAAGTTCCTCACCGAGCAGATCGCCGAATACGACGAGTTGCTACGCGAGCACGCAGGCGCCAAGGGTGCCAACCGCAACCTCATCAAAACCATCGAGAAGCAGAAGGCCGCGCGAGCCGAACGCCTGAAGGACCTGCTCGCCGAGGACAAGAAGGATGACGGGCTGGTATTCGATCAACTCGGAGTCGATCACGTCTTCATCGACGAGGCGCATTATTTCAAGAATCTGGAGACGCCGACCAAGATGGAGCGCGTCGCCGGCATCCAGACCGGCGGCTCGGAGCGGGCCTTCGACGTGTACATGAAAGCCCGTTACCTCGACGAGCAACACGCCGGGCATGGCGTGACGTTTGCCACCGGCACGCCGATTTCCAACACGATGGTCGAGATGTTCACCCTACAGAAATTCCTCGACCCCGAAGGGCTGAAGAGCCGTGGCCTGGAGCATTTCGACGCCTGGGCGGCCACGTTTGGCGAAGTCATCGACACGATGGAAATCTCGCCGGACGGCAAGACGCTGAAACCAAGGAGCCGCTTTGCCCGCTTCACCAACTTGCCGGAACTCCAGCAGATGTTCCGGGCGTTCTCCGATGTGCAGACGGCGGAAATGCTCGACCTGCCGCGTCCCAGCCTGGAAGGCGGCAAGCCCATCGTCGTTGCCTGCCCGATGTCCGAGGAGCAGCACGCCCTCCAGCAGGAACTCGTGGAACGCTACGAACGTCTGCGGTCGCAGAAGGTTGATCCACGAGTCGATAACGCGCTCAACATCACCACCGATGGACGCAAGCTCGCAACCGACGCAAGGATGCTTTCGGCCACCGCACCTGACTTCTCCGAATCGAAGGTCAACAGGCTGGTCGAGAACGTCACCGCCATCTGGAATCGGACGACAGCAAAGCGCGGCACGCAGATGATCTTCGCCGACATGGGGGTCAATCCTACCCCGTGGGGGTATTCGCCCTACGCCGACATCATCCAGAAGCTGGTTGCCAACGGCATCCCCCGCGAGCAGATCGCCGCCATCGGCGACGCTGAATCCGACGCCAAGAAACAGGCCCTCTTCGAGAGAGTCCGCAGCGGTTCCGTTCGCGTGCTGATCGGCAGCACCCAGAAAATGGGGACCGGAACCAACGTACAGAAACGCCTGGTCGCCCTCCATCACCTTGACGCTCCCTGGAAGCCCGCCGAGGTCGAACAACGCGAAGGCCGCATCCTTCGCCAGGGCAATGAGAACGAAGAAGTGGCGGTCTATCGTTACGTCACAACCGGGTCGTTCGACAGTTACATGTGGCAAGCCCTTGAAACGAAGGCTCGTTTTATCAATCAGGTAATAACGGGCGACAACGCGTTGCGGCATGCCGACGACATCGGCGGCCAAGAACTGAGCTATGCCGAGGTCAAGGCGATTGCGTCGGGCAATCCGGCGGTGCTGACCCTGGCCGAGGCCGATGCCGAATTACAGCGCCTCACGCTGCTCAAGAAGAACCACCTGGACGAACAATACGTTGCTCGCCGCAGTGTGCGGGACCTGCCCGGCACCATCGCCAGCCTGGGCGAACGGCTATCGAAACTCAGCACAGACGAGGCGACCGCGACGGTCCACGCCAGCGACCCGATCACACTCGGCAAGCGCCAGTGGCCACGCGAGGACGCCCCCGCCGTCCTGGCAGGTCAGCTCGATCACCTTCCACGCGGCGTGCGCGACACGACCCGAGTTCCGCTCGGCACCTACCGGGGTCTGCGCTTCGGCATGGTCCTGCATCCGCAATTCCCGCCGGACGTGTACCTGGAAGGCGCGATCACCCGCCAGTCCGTGCTGTCGCGCGACCACCAAGGGCCGCGCGCCGTGCTAAACGCTCTCGAACGCCTGGCCACCGGCTACGGCTCCGAAAGCGTCCGTGTCCGGCAGGACCTGTCCATTGCCGAATCGCAGCTGCGCGACTACCAGGCCCGCCTCGGAAAGCCTTTTTTGCACGAGAAGTATCTCAACGAACTGACCGAGCTGCGTGACCGGCTCAAGGTCAAACTGTCGGTGACGGGGCACGAGTCTGGCGAAGAACGCGAGCCGACTGCCTTCGAGCTGGCAGACAGGATCAAGGCCCTCAAGGCGGCCAACACGATCGAGGGGACGCCGCAGCGCGCCCGCCAGAAGCATTCTACTGCCGAGGAGCCCGTTACCGCCCGCATCCGCCGCAGGGCGGAAGCGGGTTATGATTCCGAGTCGGCGATTCAACCCAATGCTGCACCGGGTCCAGGGACTGCCCTGTTGCCGGAACAGCAGAAGCCACCCGGCAAGCCGCCAAAGACGTTCCAGGAACGCATTGCGCTGGAGCGGCAGCAGTTAAACGACGGCCCAAGCCCCAGCTGATGGCAATCCGCGAAAGCGCGGGCGAAAAGCCAACCCTTTACCCACCCGGCACTAAATCACGCAAGGGCGCTACCCCGCAGGTGGAGACTTTGGTAGACTTGACTCCAGTCCCCGCTAACTCCCGGAGAAACGCGGCCTCATGACCCGGCTGAATGAGTATGTGAAGACTGCGGAAGCCGCCAGGATTCTCGGGGTCTCGCAGAACACGCTCCGCGCTTGGGCTGAGTCAGGCAAGATCCCCGTGCGTCGCAACCCGGCGAACAGGTATCGCCTCTTCCTTCGGCGCGACCTGGATCGGTTTCTGGCGAAACTTGCGCGGCCGGTCAAGGCTTGATCCTGTGGACAGTCTTCATGGCCAGGAAGAGTAGCGGCACGCCTGCATTCGCAGGAGAGGTCAGCGTCGATGACCACACCAGTTTTCAAGCCTTCCACGGAGCAGGAGAAGGTGATCGCCCACCGGGGCGGTCATCTCCAGGTCATCGCCTGTGCTGGGGCCGGTAAGACCGAAGCAATCTCCCGCCGCGTGTCTTCGCTCATTGAAGAGGGCGTCGAACCAAGCCAAATCGTCGCGTTCACTTTTACCGAGCGGGCAGCCGCGTCCCTGAAAACCCGCATCACCAAGCGCGTCGAGGAAATCAAAGGGACCACGTTCCTGGACCGCCTCGGGCCCATGTTTGTCGGCACCATCCACGCCTACTGCCTGCGGATGCTTCAGGACCACGTGCCGGAGTTTGGCAACTTCGACATCCTCGACGAGAACCGTCTCGCCGGCCTCCTCAGCCGGGAACACAAGCGGCTGGAACTCGCCAAGATCGGCCCGCAGCACTGGCGGCCGATTTTCGACTTCCTCCGAAACGCCGAAGTGATGGAAAACGAACTGCTCGACCCGGCCCCGCTCAATGGCACGCCGTTTGGCGACTGCTACCTGGCATTCAAGCAGACGCTCTTCCGTTACCACTTCCTGACCTACGGGCTGCTCATTTCGGCAGCGGTGAAGGCGCTTCACCGGCCCGAGGTCTTCGATCGCGTTCACGGCGGACTGAAGCACCTGATCGTAGACGAATACCAGGACGTAAACCCCGCCCAGGAAAAACTCATCGCCCTTCTCGCCCAGCCGCCGGTTCATCTTTGCGTTGTGGCCGACGATGACCAGGCGATTTACCAGTGGCGCGGCTCCGACGTGTCGAACATGCTGGAGTTTGCCCAGCGGTACTCCGCAACACCACTGTTGCTCTCAGTCAACCGCCGATCGCGGCCGACGATCATCGGCAACGCCAATTCCTTCGCGGCGTCGATTTCCCCGCGCCTGCCGAAGAAGATGGAGCCACACCGGCCCGCGGAAGGAGCGGAAACACATGCCTGGTCGGCCGAGACCGTCGAAACCGAAGCCGAATTCATCGCCGACACCATCGAGCGGCTACACCAACGCGGCTTCCGCTACAAGGACGTGGCCATTCTCTTCCGCTCCGTCCGCACATCGTCCCCGCCGCTTATCGACGAGTTCAGGGCACGCGGTATCCCGTTCCGCTGTGCTGGTAGGACTGGGCTCTTCCTGCAACCGGAAGCCAGGGTTCTCGGCAAGACCTACGCATGGCTGTCAAAGAACGACTGGAAAAACGAGCGCTACGGCCAGAGCCAGCCGGTCGATCTTGACCAGCTCGTGACCGAATACGAAGGTGCTTTCAACACCGGCAACCCCATCGACGGCCTTCGGGAGTACCTGACCGATTGGCAAGGGATGGTCGGCGACACCGCGGGCCAGGTGAACCTCGTCCGCGATTTCTACAGGCTCTTGCGCGTGTTGGGTGTGCATGACCTGGACCTGGACGATCCAACCAGCTCGGCCCGGATGGGTTGCCTCGCACGGTTCTCGCAGATCCTCGCCGACTACGAGCACGTTACCCGGCGTTCGCGGTACGTCGAGGAAGACGCGGGCAAAGTCTTCCGCGGTGGACAGGACCGGGGCACCTGGTACTACCAGCGGCTGTTCAATTATCTGCAGTATTACGCGCTTGACGCTTACGAAGACTTCGAGGGCGAGGACACCTTCGACCTTGACGCCGTGGACATACTCACCGTCCACCAGAGCAAGGGACTGGAGTGGCCGGTTGTATTTCTGCCGGGACTGGTCGAAGGACGGTTCCCGTCCAGATATGCGGGCCAGCCGCAAGACTGGCTGATCGACGAAAGCGTGTTCACGCCGGAAATGCGGCAACGGTACGAAGGGGGCGACGCCGAAGAACGCCGGCTCTTCTATGTCGCCATGACACGGGCGCGGGACATGCTCTACCTGTCGCGATTTCGCCGAAAGCAGAACCAATTCAAGCCGTCGCCCTTCCTTATGGAGGTGGCTGGTGGAGACCCAGCGGCGCTCTTACCCGGCTCGATATTGCCGCTGCCGGAACCGTTCACGGCTCCGCCAGACGAAGCCGAGGAATTGCCGACCGTCTCGTTCTCCGAACTCGCGCTCTTCGAGGGCTGCCCACTTCGCTACCGCTACAGCAGCTCACTTGGGTTCCAGCCGCAACTGGTAACTGAACTCGGCTACGGCCGGGCGATCCACCACATCCTGCGCCATGTCGCCGAGATGGCGAAGAAGCACAAGACGCCGCCGACGCCGGTCCAGGTGGACGCCATTTTCCAGGAAGCGTTCTACCTTCCATTCGCCAACAACGCTGCGTTCGAGTCGCTGTTGAAGCGGGCGCGGTCGCTTGTTGATAAGTACCTCGCCGACTACAGTGCCGACCTGCTCCGCATTTGGCAGACGGAGCGGCCGTTCGAGTTGCACCTGGAGAAAGGCATCGTCAGCGGCCGGGCCGACGTGATCCTCGACCGTGAGAAGGGGAAGATCGGCCGGCTGGCCATCGTGGACTACAAGACGGCCAACGAGGGAAAAACCGATGACATCTTCGCCTTCCAATTGGCGATCTACGCGGCGGCCGGCCGAGGCGAGGGATTGAACGTCGATGCAGCCTACCTGCACGCCCTGAAGGAAAGCCAGCGAGTGCCGATCCCGGTGGACAAGGTCAAGCAAAAGGTCGCCCGCGTCCGGGCTGACGCGCTAATGGAGAGCATCGTCGCGGGAGAGTTCCCGGCACGACCCGAAGCGGCCAAGTGCAAGGCGTGCGACATGCGAGCGATCTGCAAACACGCCGAGTGTGGAAAATACGACTTCTGACCGCAGTAGCCGGGCCAAACACTCCCCGGAGGGCATCACGACATGGCGAAGAAACGCAAAACCGCTGGAGATGGGCTGGCCAACGTCAGCGACTACCGGCACGAAGGGACCAAGCGGAAGAATATCCCGCCGGCCAAACTCGCGGCCGAGGGAACGGTGCCGGTGTTGCCCAAGCTCGAATACAGCTACAGCCCGCGGCGGCCGCCAGTGTTGCGGTTCGATTCGTCCGGCGATGCCGATAAACTGCCCGTACTGCTGGCGGAGGCGAAGAAGCGGAAGCTGACCGATGAAGAGGTACGGCTGCTTGCGGAAGTCCTGCGCACGCAGGAACCGTGGCTAGAGTGGGCCGGCAAGCGGGAGATGCCGGGCTTTGCGGTTGATCCCGTAGCGCTGCACATCCACGAACGCGTCTCGGCCCAGGCCATCCTCAAGATAGCTGCCCGTCAAGACGTGCAGCGCACTCTCTTCGGTGACCCGGAGCAGGAGTACCACGAGGCTGTCCAGTTCTATCGTCACGACATCGACTGGACGAACCGCCTGATACTCGGCGATAGCCTGCAAGCGATGGCCTCACTCGCCAAGCGGGAAGACCTGGCAGGCAAGGTCCAAATGATCTACATCGACCCGCCCTACGGGATCAAGTATCCCAGCAACTTCCAGCCGGAGATCGGCCGGCGGGATGTCAAGGATAAAGAACAAGACCTCACCCGTGAACCCGAAATGGTGAAGGCTTACCGCGACACATGGCATATCGGAGTGCATTCATACCTGACCTATGTCCGTGATCGACTGATTCTTGCCAAGGAGCTTCTCTGTGACTCCGGGAGCATCTTCGTCCAAATCGGTGACGAAAACATTCATTTGATTCGGAACCTGTTGGACGAGGTTTTCGGTCGAAGCAACGCATGCTCCGTCATCAGTTATGCGAAGACCACGACTACAACTGGGCGCCTGCTTCCCGGAACGAATGACTTCATTCTTTGGTATGCAAAGAATGTGCAACAAGTGAAATTCCATCAACTTCACAGCATCAAGTCCGTTGGAGGTGCTTCGGCATCAAACTACTCCTCCGTTGAAGAACCATCTGGAAACAGACGCGTGATGACTGCGGATGAAAAACTAAATCCCGAGTCACTTCACTCTACTTTACGCCCTTATCGGATCGACAACCTGACATCACCAAGAATCCGTGAAGGGCGCACGGGTTATTACTCAATCACCCTCGAAGGCAAATCGTTTCTGCCTCGGACTGGTGAATGGAAAACCAATCGAGACGGGATGAAACGACTGTTACAGTGTGACCGACTCGCGTCCACCGGGGACGGCATATACTACGTCCGCTACATCGACGACTTTCCCGCCTTTCTGCTCAATAATTCGTGGGTCGATACTGTCGTCGCTGGTTTTGCCTCGCAGAAGGTTTATGTGGTTGAAACTAACGCCAAAGTCATTCAACGCTGCATGCTGATGACGACCGATCCCGGCGACCTCGTCCTGGATCCCACATGCGGCAGCGGCATGACGGCCTATGTCGCAGAGCAATGGGGGCGCCGTTGGATTACGATGGACACCAGTCGGGTAGCGGTCGCCATTGCCAGACAGCGGCTGCTCACCGCTAAGTTTGACTACTATCGCCTTCGCGACGAACGGGCCGGCTTGGCGGGAAACTTCCAGTACAAGACGGTGCCCACATCACCCTTAAGAGTATCGCCCAGAACCCGAACCTCGATCCGATCTTTGCCAAGTTTGAGCCGATACTCGATGCCAAGCTGGCTGCCTGCACTGCGGCACTGGCGATCGTGCCCACTGAACTACGGGAGTCACTTGCCCGTAAGGTAGCGTCGAAAGAGAGGAGCGAGGGAAAACGCGCCGTGACGGACGCTGACCGACGGCGCTGGAACCTACCAACGAAGGGGATGACGTGGGAACACTGGACTGTTCCCTTCGACACCGACTCGGATTGGCCGACAGAACTGCAACAAGCGGTGACCGAGTACCGCGACGCCTGGCGCTGCAAGATGGACGCAGTAAAAGATTGTATCTCCAAGAACGCAGATCAGGAGGAGATGATCGATCAACCGTCCGTTCAACGGGGCGTGGTTCGTGTGAGCGGGCCGTTCACTGTCGAAGCCGTCCAGCCGCCGGAAATGTCGTTGAGCCATGTCGTAGCCACACTAAGCCCGATCGGCGGCGAACCCGATGCACTCGAAGGTTCGTTCGAGCCGGCGAGGACGGTTCGCTTCGTCGAAGCTCGAAACGACCTGGAAGTGAAGAATGTCGAGGCGTACCTCGACGAGATGACGAGGCTTCTCCGGCTCGACGGAGTGCGATTCCCGAACAACAAGGAGATGGCGTTCTCGCGACTCATTCGTCTCGCGGATGGATTCGGGATTCACGCCGAGGGCCGCTGGAGTCCCAAGGGCGAGACGGATCCGGACTTGGAAGGCGATGCGACCGTGGGTGTCGTCTTCGGGCCGCAGTACGGCCCGTTCACGGTCAAGATGCTGGAACACCTCATCAAGCCTGCTGGCCGACGGTATGACGATCTCGTCATCGCTGCGTTCAACTTCACCGCTGAAGTTCAAGACCTGTCTGCCAATCCGACGCATCCGAAATTGAAGATTCACGTAGCCCACATCCGCCCGGACGTTAATCCTGGAATGGCCGGCCTCCTGAAGGAGCAACCGGGCAGCCAGTTGTTCACTGTGTTTGGCCAACCACGAACCCGACTCGAAACAGCAAGCGGCGAGTACATCGTTCATATGGAGGGTGTGGATATTTACGATCCGGTTAACAATGTCATTCGCAGCACTGAGGATTCCAAAGTCGCCGCATGGTTCATCGACAGCGACTACGATGGCCGGACATTTTGCATCACGCAGGCGTTTTTTCCGGACAAGTCGGCGTGGGAGAAACTGAGCAGGGCCCTTGACGGCGTGGTCAATCCCGAACGCTTCGAGGCGCTCGCCGGCACGACAAGTTTGCCATTCCCGGCGGGCAAGCACAAGTGCGTGGCAGTGAAGGTCATCGATCCGCGTGGCAACGAAGTAATGCAGGTGCATCGGTTGGAGGCCACGCAATGACCGACTCAGTCGCGAAAGTGCCTATCCAGCCGGTTGAAAAGCCGATTATCTGTCCTCCCTACGAGGAGCCGAACGACCACTGGATTTACGACACGCAGACCGGAGCGGCTTCCCGAGCCGGCATTCGCCGGCCAGCGAGCTACTGGTACAAGACGGAACGCACTGGTTCCGCCCAGCAAACACTGTTCCAGGAGGAAGAGCGGGACGACCTGCCCCTTGTGAATCTACTGCGGGACGACGTGCGCCGGTGGCGCGCTGCCGACTATCGTGGCGCCACCAAAGTCACGAAAGAATTGCTCCACTGGTGGGCGAGCCCGAATCGCGATCGGCGATTGTTCTTCTGCCAACGAGAAGCCGTCGAGACCATGATCTATCTGGCCGAGATACGGCTGCCGGGCCGAACCGCCAAACTGCGGTTCTCCCCAAAGCTCACGGACGAACAGATCGGGCAGCTTCTCCGCGGCGACAAACCCAGCGGAATAAACCTTTCCAACCCAAATTTCTGGCCGATGCTTATCGACCGTGCGGCTGACCCTGGCTTGCTCCCGCTACGTCGGCTGGGCTGCAAGATGGCCACCGGTTCTGGCAAGACGGTCGTGATGGGGTTGCTCGTTGCGTGGGCATTTTGCAACCGAGGTGTGAACCCTTCCAGCACTGAGTACCCAAACGCAGTGCTAATCTGCTGTCCAAACCTCACGGTGAAGGAACGGCTGCAAGTGCTGCGGCCCGAAAACCCCAGTAACTACTACGCCGATTTCGACCTCGTGCCGGTGAACCTGCGGCCATTCCTCCAGGCTGGCAAGGTTCTCATCGAGAACTGGCATCGCTTCGCCCCGGAGAGCGAACACAAGGAAGGCGATAAGAGCTACGGCGTCGTGAACAAGGGACCGGAAACGCCGGAAACCATTGCCCGCCGCGTGCTCGGTGACCTGTATGATCGGCTTCCGATCATGGTGCTGAACGATGAAGGACATCACTGCTGGCGGCCCGCGCCACTCGATCCTGACCAGGCCGACGAATCGGCCCCGAAAACGAAGGGACGGAAACGAAAGCCGACCGACGAAGATGCATTCGCAGTGACAGAAGACGAACTAGCAGAAGCCCGTGTCTGGCTGGAGGGCCTCGACCTGATCAACAACTGCCTCGGTGCAGATAGACGTGGCATCTCGTTCTGTATCGACATGTCAGCTACGCCGTTCTACCTTCGCGGCAGTGGCTATTCGGAAGGCCAACCGTTTCCTTGGCTCGTAAGCGACTTCGGGTTGGTGGATGCCATCGAGAGCGGGATCGTCAAGATTCCCCGGCTGCCTGTTTCGGATACGGCGGGGAAGAAGGACGAGGTAGGCCGGCCCGACCCCAAGTATTTCCGCCTTTGGCACCACATCGTCGGGCCACTCAAGCCGGCCGAGAAGCACGGGAGCGGCAAGCCGAAAGCCGATGTCTGCTACCGGGAAGCTGAAGGGGCATTGAAGCAGATTTCCGGACAGTGGCTCGAACGGTTCCACTATATCCAGCAGGCAACCACGGATCAGGATCAGGTGCCGCCGGTTCTGATTATCGTCTGCGACAACACGGACATCGCGGACACGTTCTACCGGAAGATCAGCGGCGAATCCGAATCGGAAACGGTCACCCTCCAGGATGTAGAGGACATCGAAAGCGGCGACGACGATGAAGCCCCGGCTGTCAAGAAGGAGAAAGCCAAGAAGCACATCGTCTATGGAAAGAGTGCCATCCTGCCGGAGTTCGCCAACACGCCAGGCCGCAAGGTGACTGTCCGCATCGACTCGAAGCTGCTCCAGGAAGCCGAAGCAGCGGACCCCGCTAAGGCGCGCAAAACCGCAGCCGAAGAACTGCGAAAGATCATCGCTACGGTCGGAAAGCAGGGCGAGCCGGGTGAACATGTCCGGTGCGTTGTCTCGGTGTCGATGCTAACCGAAGGGTGGGACGCCAACAATGTCACCCACATCCTGGGTGTCCGTGCGTTCGGCAGCCAGCTCTTGTGCGAGCAGGTCGTCGGTCGCGGGCTGCGTCGGATGAACTACGAGCCCGACCCGACCACGGGACTGCTCACTGAGGAATACGTCGATGTGTACGGCATCCCGTTCTCGGTGATCCCGTTCAAGGGCCGGCCGGTCAACCAGGCGACACCGGAGGACAAGCCGAAGCACCGCGTCTGGGCATTACCCGACCGGGACGAAATGGAAATCCGCTTCCCGATCGTCGAGGGATACGTTTTTCGCATGACGAAGGGGCTGCTTCGCTGCGATGTTGACAAGATCGAGCCGCTGGCCATCAACCCGAAGCTGGAACCAACGGCAACGTTTTTGCGGCCGACGGCGGGCTACCTGGACACGCAGGCGGCCGCTGTCGTGCCGTTCCAGTTCGTCAAGCAGGACCGCAACAGCTACTACGCCGCCACTCACTTCCAGACCATTCTGTTCCAGATTACGCAGAAGATCATCGAGGACCTGTTGGCGCCCTCCACGGCGAGTAACGACAAGAAGAGCCGCGTAATGCGGCTTCAATCTCGGCATCAGCTGTTTCCTCAAGTCTTCGGGTTCGTGCAGGCGTTCGTGACCAAACGGGTGAACCTGAACGGGATCGACGCGCGGGAACTGGGCCTGGACAAGTACGCCACGCTGATCGTCGAACGGCTTCGCGATGCGATCCATCCGGACGCCTCCGCGGGTGAACCGCCGCTTCTACCGATCCTCAACCGATACCGGCCCGTGGGAAAAACCACAAGTGTGGACTTCCCGACGACGCGCCCCGTTGCCTCGACCACAAAGAGCCACATCAACCTTGTCGTGCAGCATTCCGATTGGGAAGCCCAAGCGGCCCAGACGCTTGATGTCTGCGATCTTGTGAAGTGCTACGCCCGCAACGACCATCTCGGCTTGGTGATCCCCTACGAGTTTATGGGGACCGAACACAGCTACGAGCCGGACTTCCTGGTACGGCTGGTCATCGAGCTTAATCTCTTGCTCGAAATCAAGGGCTATGAGGTCCACAACCCGGAGCTAAACAACGCGAAGCACGGGGCCGCAAAACGCTGGATTGAGGCAGTCAACAATTTGGGAGAGTTCGGTCAGTGGGACTTTCTCGTCGTTCGGGACATGGCCGACCTGCTTCCCGAACTGGCAAAGTTGGCCGCTGGCCACGATACCGCAGCAGTCCGGAAGCGTCAGCGAGTGGAAATGATGATCGTCCTGCTGATCCAGTCCGCCAAACAGGACGGCCGAGTTTCGATTCCCCGCGACGACCTGACACTTGGCCTGGCATTCGTGTTCAACGATGCGGCGCGGAAGTCGTTGAACGGCGAAACCCTGAGCACGCAGGAATCGCGCCAACTGGATGACCTACCCGAGTTTGTCGTCGGGCTGGATGAGTTGCTTTCGCGCCTGGGAATCGCTGACTTCATCACCATGCGCGAACACGAGGGCCTGCAACTGTTTGCCGCAGGGACGGCGGCACTCCCCTTGGAAAAGGCCCCGCCAGCGGAAGTGCAACTTGCTCATGCGGCATTGAAGGCGGTCAATGGGATGAAGCCCAAAGACAAGATCGCCTGGAAGAAGAAACTGTATGCCCATCAGTGAACTGTTCGATGAGCCGACAGCAGACGCGGCGCAACCGCCCGACAATCCCTCATTTTGGGTTCGCCGGCTGGTTTTGGTTGCGGGCTTGTCCGCAGACACACAGGTGATCCGTGAAATCCCGTTTCGTCGCGGGCTGAATGTTGTCCGTGTGGCCGATCCGCCGGCTGACTATTCCGGCCCGGTCGGTCACAGCGTCGGCAAGACGCTGCTGACACGCTTTCTTCGCTACTGTCTCGGCGAGAAGTACTACGCCCCCGAGGAAGTGACGACACGGATTGTCGGCGTGTATCCGGCAGGATATGTGCTTGCCCACATCGCAGTTGGCCCAGCAGACTGGATTGTTGCACGCCCCCTGGCCGTCGCCGGCACCTTGTCTTCGTTCTCGATGCAATCTAACAACTGGCGTACGTTACTTGGCGAGACGGATGACCGCGGCTCGTTCGACTCGTTCCTGACGGCCCTTTCGGAAGCTCTTGTCGGGCAATGGCCCGGCCTGCAATTGCCGGAAGCCAAACGCAGCGCTCGCTGGACGGACGTGCTCGGCTGGCTGGCGCGCGACCAGGAGTGCAACTTCACGCATTACAACGTTTGGCGCTCCAAGGACGCCCACTCCGAATCAAGGGAACACTCCCGCAACGATTGTAGTTTGATCGCTGCCTGGGCTTTGGGCCTGATCGACCAGGCCGAGAACGAATTGCGCAGAACTCACCAGAGTCTCCTCGACCAGAAGGAAGTTGCGGATCGGCAGAAGCGAGAAGGCGAAGCCGCTCAGTCCGCCTCGAAGCGACTCCTTAACGAACGGTTCCCGTCGTTGAGCCAGGAACAGGACGACGATCTCTTCACGAAGACTGCGGGAACCGAAGCGGACGAAAAGGTTCGCCAATTGAAGGAGTTGCAGGCCGAAATGGACGCTCCGGCCAACCTAACCCAGATGAAGGCAACCGTCAGCGACCTGCGAAAGAAGCAGCTTGAGACCAACGGCAAGGTCGAACGGCTCAAGGCTCAGATTCAGGGGAAAGAAAGTCAGCTCGAAACCGAGCAGGCGGCAATCACGGCTTCGGCCTATAGCCCCACATGTTTGTGTCCAGCCAAGCCGTCCGCTTGTCCACGAAACGGGTCCAGTGATACCGACCCCGCTGCCCGCCGCCAAGCCGAGACAATGCAGCGGATCGAGACAGAACTTGTACCGCTTCGCGCCGACCGGAATCAAGCCATAGCGGACCTGGAAGCAGTGTCCGAACAACTGCGCGCCGCCGAAACCGCATTCGACGCCGAGGGGGGCAAACACCGCGACAATCTCAGGAAGCTGGCCGAGAACATCGGACGCTGGGAAGCTCACACCGAAGAAGTGCGTTCGTACTCTGAAGCAAAAGCGCGCGGTATTCAAGCTACCCAACGGTTGGAAAGACTGGAGCGGGACATCTCCCGCTCAAACGAGACGTTGCGAAAGGCGAGAGAGGTACAGGACCAACGAGTTAGCCAGCTTTCCCTCGCCTATGCGGAAGTTCTCCGCGAATTGTTGGGGCAGGACGTGCCGGGACAAATCGAACTTGACGGGTGGGGCGTCCGTCCAAAACCGGGTATCGAACTCAAGACCAACGGACAGGCGATGGCGACACTGGCCACGGTCATCGGCTTCGATCTTGCGTGCCTGCGGGCCGCCACGCTCGGGCTGACCAAGCTCCCCCGGTTTTTTATTCACGATAGCCCGAAAGCATCAGACCTAGAATCCGCACTCTATGACCGGGTTTATCTTCCTTTGTTGCGACTCCATTCGCCTGAAGGTGATCGGGAACCAGCATTCCAGTACATCATCACCACGACAACGATTCCACCCGGTGCCGCTGCCGGCGATCCCTTTGTTTGTCTCACCCTTGATGCGCGGAGTCCCGAAGGGCACCTTCTCAAAGCCAAGTTCTGAACACCAGAACCGCGGCGCGCCTGATCGCGTTGCCCCTCTTCAGAATCCCGTTGCCCTTGCGATCACAGCAACTGCCGGATTGCTTCAAGACGCGCCGCCAGGGCCATGAGGTCGCCGAGGGTCGCAGAATTCATCTCGGGGCCAGGCAGATGCGGTGGAGTCCTTCGCCTTCGATAGCACCGTCCGAGGCCCCTGTCTTGCTGAGATAAGCCAGCAAATCTTCCTGACGAGGTTGGCCAAATGCCAGGCGGTAGATGGCCAGCATCTCCTTGAGACGCTGCAACTTCGCCACCTCCCGGCTGAGGGGAAGGAGCGGAACCCGGCGCTCAACGGACCAGCCGCCTTCGGTTTCAAACAACCAGTATGGCATTAGCTCGCTCATTCCTGCCGGCCGGTCTACCGCGGCACGCGCGAACAGCTTGTCCCACGGGTCGTGCCACCCATTTCCGTCCAGACCACCTAAGCCATACGCTTTTGATACATTGCGGCGCACCGCATGCCCCTTGTAGCGATGTACGCGGCCTTCACGCTGTTCGAGATCGACCGGGTTTGACGGCAGGTTCCAGTGGTAAACAACGTGGCAGTATGGATGGAAATCGAGTCCTTCCTGACCGACCGACGTTGACGCCAGAATGAACGGACGGAAGGGCGAGTTAAACGCCTGGCGAACGCTGCCCGAACGCACCAGTGTTTGCCCTCCATCGTCGCGAACATCACCAAACCGCAGGGCAAACCGGCAACGGATCGAAAACTCTTTGAGCCGGATATGGCCATGCGGTGTCGCTTTCAGGTCGTCCACACGCAATGACGATGGGCGTAGCGACAGGGCTTCCCGCATCGCCTCGGCAACTCCAGTGGCAATCTCAAACCCCGGCCGCTGCCCCAGGCCGACGTTCTCCTTGAGGACGTGAGCGTACTCGTCGAGTACCGCCTGGAGGTTACCGTCGATTCCGTAGCTCAGCACGCGCCGCCAGTAGGGTATCCGCTCGTCATGCGCCCGAAGCAGAGCCGTGGCATCCGGCTGGTTGAACAAGGCACGCAGGCCGTTACCGACTTGCGAAGCCGCCGATAGCATCGATGGGCTTGTATCGATCACGTCCGCCGCGATTCGGCGCAACGCACGGAGCGCACAGGTCGCCGGGGATGCCAACGCCAAATCAGCCAGCACGTCGAGCAGGTCGTCCGGCTTTCTCCCAAGGGCCACGTCGCCGTCGAGCGCTTCGATGAAATGATCGACATGCTGCCGGAAGCCGTCGGCAGCGTCTCCGTCTTCGGCTGCCTGCGTACTCAGCCAGCCCTCCGTCTGGTCGCGGACCCAGGTCGCGGTGTCACCGGCAAAATGCCCGTCGAGGATTGCAAGGGACGCCCAGTACCAGCGTTGATCCGCGAGGCCATCGGCCGGAGGTTGAGTGTCAGTTACTTTTGCAAGCAAGTCACCGATTCGGCGCCGTGCCTCGGCGCGCACCGTCTGGGCATCGAGGGGCCGTGTATTGCCAGCGGCCAGCACCAAGCCGAGGGGATCGATTTCGCGCGCGAGCGTGACGCACGGATAGATCAGGGCGAGCGCCGGCATGCCCGCCGGCCGGTTGTCCTGCGGATCAATCCGGAACTGAAGCAGTTGCCGCCGCTTTTTGTGCAGCTCGTGATACTTCGGCAGGTCCGGTTCCTGCTGCAACATCAGCCGTTCGGATTCATAGGAACAGATGGCGGCAATCGCATCTGGAACCACCTGCCAGCTCGAAAAGATCAATGCCTTCGTCGCCGGAATGTCCTGTGCATACGCACCATCCGGCTTCAAGTACGGCAGCGAAGGCGGAAGCCACAGGAATTGCCATTGCCCGGCCTGGACCGTTTTCGCCAGAAGCTGGCGCAACCGGGCGTTCGCGGGGTCAATTACCCGGTAGCGTTGAACATGGATATTGCGCAGCAGTTCGCCGTCACCCTCCCGGAACACCGTGTGCAACTCTGGAGAGGGTGCCTCGCAGCATTCAATGAGACGCCGCTTCAGGTCGTACTCACCCATGAAGTTGACGAGGTAAGGGCTGGACTTCCAGTATTCAATCGTTTCGCCGGCACCCACGGCCTGTGCAATCCGGTCGATGAATCGCGCTGCCTTCAGGTCAGCGGCCGTGACTACCGCTGCTTCCGGGGGTTCGGCGACCATTGCGTTACGGGACCGCGTTACGTCGATCCGTTCGGTCCGGGCGATGACGGAACCCAGGTGCCCCTCCAGACATTCCCGGACCCGCGCCGCCTCCACTCCGCTGTCACCGCCTAACCGGTACAGCGCCTGGCGAAACTGGCGAAACTCGTTCTTGATCTCCGCGATCTTCTGGTCGTCGTTATCGAACAGGAACCCCAGCGTTTTCAGGAAGTCCTCGTAGTGGTCATCTTCATTTTCATGATCGAGGGACAGCATCCGGTACGGTGTTGCCGAGAGCAGGAGCACTCGCACTTCTGGATGTAGGAACAATTGCTGCGCCAATTCGGCAGCCTCGTCTTGTCCGGTGAGTAAGTCTCTGAAGCGTTGGAACTCGTCGAGGATAACCAGGTCGGGCTCAAGGGCGTCAATGCACACATCGGCCAGGCGCCGGCGCAATTCGCCGATCATCCGGTAGCGCTTCTCCGAAAGCCCGCCGTGAATTCTCTTTGCACGTCGAAATTCATGGCAGACTGCCTGGAGTTCCTCCAGAAAGGTGTGGTCGGATTCAATGTGATTGCGAAACGCTTCTGCCAATGGCTCGTCGTATTTTGTCTCGTACTCGCGAATCCACCAAATCCACGCGGCCCGCTGCACTTTCGCCTGGAGTAGGTTGAAGAGCGGCGTCTTGCGAATGCCGAACCGCCCCGCCAGCATGTGGTAAATGAGGACTCGTTCCTCAACCCTTCCGCCGCGCGACCGCAGGTCGAAGGTAGTGCCCGGCGTGAAGCTGATGAAATTGATCCCGTTGGCTTTCAGGCTTGCCAGCTCGGTGGGCAGCAGTGTAAGCCGCGTAGCAAACGACGACGTTTCTTGATCGGTGACGTTCAGGCGATTGAGGTTTTGCTGGGCAATCGTCGCGTTGGAACAGATGTAGAGAATATCAATGCGATCGATCTTCTGCGACTGGAGACGTTCCACCACTTTGGCAATGATGCCGCGGGCAACCATCGTCTTGCCGAGGCCGACCTCATCGGCCACCAGGAAGCGGCGCGCCGGCGACTCGTCGAGGTACATCCTGTTGAACACGTAATCGACGGTCCGGCGCTGAAAGTCCTTCAGGCCACTCATCGCGGCAGCGACATCAATCTTCTGCGTGCTCATTCTCCCGCCTCCGGCAAAAGCGAGTCGAATGTGTTCCACAGGGCCATGAACTCCGCCGGAATGACCTCGCGGCCTTGCGCCGTGTCGCCGAGCTGCTCAACCAGTGTCCGCACCGACCGCAGGCGGTTGGGGTTGCGGCAATAAGCCCGCGTCAGTTCTTCCAGCAACGGCAGTGCACCTAGTCCGCTCGCTGCCGAGTTCCACGCGCCACCGATGGCAGCGGCAAGATCGCTCAGGCTCGCCGCGGAGTCAAAGTCCTGCAACAGCAGCATGAGGTAACGCAGGAAGCCTTCGCGGTTGGCAATGATGGTCCTGAGTACCGCTGCTTCGCGCGAGGCCGGCATGTTTTCCACCGGAACATTTAGCACGAAGCAAACGGTGTGATTGCACAGCGTGCTGACCAGCTCGAAGGCGACAAAACCCGTGACCGATGCCGTGGCACAACGCGGCACTACCACTGCGCCCGCCGTAGCCAGCGACGTTGCGTCCACGGCGCGTTCCTGCACCAGCGAGATCGGCCAGAGGCGGATCGACGCTATCAGGTCGAGGTTGATCCGGGTTTTCGATGCCAGCTTCAGATCCCACACGTCCTCGCCGGCAGGCCAGCAGGTCAGTTGCAACTTTGCCCGCGTCAGGGCCGACCGCACCGAGTCGATGATGTCTTCGGCCTGCTCTTCCAGCGACGGAGGGGGAGGTTCCGCCGGCGGAACGAAGTCGATCAGGTACTCCTGTAGCCCGTCATCGCCGAGCATGGCGTCGATCCCGCCGACGGCGCTCTTGTACCCGGTGAGTTCCGCGAGGATTTCGACATTCGCCCCGGATAGCAGCGACGGCGCCGTTGCATTTGCTGAACCGAGGTACAGAATGGTTTTCCACCCGTCTTCAGCGATGTATGCCTTTGCATGCAGTCCGCATGTCAGATGCTGCGCGGCCACGGCGTCGTCACTGTCTTCGGTTTCCGCGCTTTCATGCAGAACCTTGATTGCCCCGAAGCGGTCCAGCGAAGCCTTCGGAATGCGGGCCAGTTCATCGGCTCGCGCGATCAGAACAACCGGCTCCTGGCTGGTCGCCGCAAGCGAATCGAGGGCACCCGCCGATACAAACGGCGAGATGACCGCCAGCCGTTTCGATGGCTTCGGCATCCAGGATTTTTTGGTCAACCCAATGGCATGAAACGCGAGCGACTCGAACTTTCCCGGTAACTCCCACGCCGTCCGGCGCATTTCGTCGGCAAGCAGCGAGCAGTGTTCACGGATTCCCGGAGATGGCGTCACAGCCCCCAGATCGGGAAGTGCCGACACCAGATCGGTCAGGGCCCGGTTCTGGGAGACTGTCCGCTTTCCCGGAACACCATCGACACTAAGGCTCAAATCCCACGAACGGTCATTGCTGAGGTTGCGCGAAAGAACGAGCAGGCGGAGCACAACGTCATCGCCATCGGACGGGTTTTGAAACCGCAGCACCCACAGCTTCGGATGAAATACCCCGCCGTTGGGTGCGTTTACTTCGATGACGGATTGCTCCAGCAGGCCGTAGAGCACATGCGGCAGGTTCGGTGCCCCGATGCGCCCCTGCTGGCAAAAGATGGCGAGCTTGTCTGTTGTTCGGCGCAGTGCTTCGAGCAGTGCGACGCCGTCCTGGAGCATCTCTTTACGGTTGCCGGCGGACAGCAACGCCAGGTGCAGGGGCACAGACAGCAACGTCGTCAGGTCGAGCGTATATGTCGTGGCAAGTCCGACCGAAAATGCGTACCCGGCAGGCGGGCGGAGCGAATCGACCAGGAGACTGCGGGCGTTTGGATCAAGCATGTCCGTCTCCCGCCAGTCCATGTTGCAAATCGCTGGCAAACTGCGTCACCGTCGGCCAGCGATAGTTAAGCCGGAACAGGCCGGCCGCACCCCTCCACTGATCGAGTGCCCGCGGATTCGTAAACCGCGAGCGTCCGCCCTTGAGTCGGATTTCGCGAGCGCGGATCAGCCCTCGGGCAGCGAGATCGTCGAAAAGCGAATCGCCCAGCGAACAGACCATGCCGAGCCATTTCCCGCAGAAGTCGAGGGTTTGCGGAGAGACAACCTGTTCGTGCGCGAATGCCAGCGGCACCACCCAATTGAGCGACCACTGCCGCAGAGCGGCGCGATCAAGCGATTGCAGCCAGTCCTTGGCATCGTCGCGCCGTGCCTCCTCCAGTTCCTTGCTTCCCTGGACTTCAGCCAGCATCAGGTTGTAAAGAATGGCTGCTCCGTAGGTGATTTCTGAAAGCAGCCGCGCATGATGCAGCAGCTCGCGATGCCCTGCCGCGAAACGAGCCAGGTCGGGGTGTTCCCAGGGGAAGGCCACCGAGGGTAAGGGAAGCAGGATCACGTGGGCCAGCATCGACTTCGGATGCGTGGTGACAATCTGGTCCTGGATGAACTGCGCTTCGTCCCGCACCAGGTGGATGCCGGCTTCCTCCGGGAAGCCATGCGGCGCGGCTGGCAATTTGGGATGCCACGTAATGGCAGCGTCTTCATGGATGGCATCGTGCCCTTCTCCGCGCCTGCGCGCTGATTCTTCTGACCGCTTCCGCGTGCTTCGCAGGCTGTATATGTTCTCGATGGCTGTGTGATACTGGTCCTGTGATCCCTGAAATCGCCGTATCTGCCACATGCCGAGTCCTGCCCAGTAGACAGAACTGGGCAGGCGTTTCAGCCCGCCACCGGCACGTTTGCCAAAGACTCCGGCGGTATCGTCGCCACTTGCAATCAGGGCCTTTACAATCATGACTTCCAGCCGGCGGGCTTCATCGGCGAAGGTCTTTTTGTCGCGGTGTTTTTCCTCAAGCTTCTGGTAAATCCACGGTACGAACAGCATGTACCGCAACCGGGTCTGGATCGTGCTGGTGCCGGGGAAGAGTTCGTCGGCGATGAGGTCACGAATGACGCCGATGCCGAGTTCGTCCCGCGTTTCCCGCTCACGGAACAGCGACAGGATTCGGTTCATCCGATCCCGATCCGTCGCATCATGGTCGAGCCAGGTGAGTGTTGCTGCCAACGGGTCATCCCCCATTTACTTGGCGTTCGATTTCCCGTTGCGCGCCAGCTTCGTAGCCGAGTTGCCAGAAATACATGTCCACAAGCTTCATGAGCGGATAGTGCGCTCCGCTGTGGTTTCTGATGATGGCCTGCTCGCGACGAAGCTCCGCCAGATGCTCGCAGGAAAAAGCCAGGAGCTTCTTGACGAATTTTGCGTTGAGGTATGAATACCCCAACCCCGCACCCCTGAACCCAGCAATGAAATACTGATCGCAAGCAGGAAGACATCCGAATGTGCCGAGAAGTACCTTCGTTACCAGGGTTTCTGTCGGCTCGCCGAACTGACTGTATGCCGTGCTTATTTCCTTCGCCGCGTCCAGGATGACCGGCACAAACTCGACTTCATCCGCTTCAGACCCAAACTCACGTTCCCAAAGCGGAGCGAAGCGCGGTGAGGCAAGGCAATCGACAACGCCCAAATGGACGGTGTACGCGCGCTGAAGCAGGAAAGTTGACCCGCGATACATCCCCCAACTTGCGAGATAGAACCCAAGCTGCAAAGCCGCATTCTGTCGTTGGGCCGCTATCCCGGAAGGCGTCAATTCCCGGAAGAAACGGTAGCAATGCTCCCAGGACCGATAGCGGTGGTGTGGGTCACCTGTGACTTCCCCGAAGTAGGCGCCGATTTTCTCGTGGATCATAGCAACACCTGGCACTTCACTCTTGAACCCCGTACAGAAGAGCCGGAATCTTTGCTTTGCGAATCTCGTCGATGACCGCCTGGGAGGACTTCCAGGGATCGCCTGGAATGCGTCTGATGAGTTCTCCCCACACTCTGCCGAAAGCCGCAATGGCATCATCGTCGCTGAAACTCACTCCCGCAGGAAGCAAGGGAGCGATGTCCTCCGTAAGACTTTGATTGAGCTTCCTGAGCATTCGCTCCTCGGCGTTCGCCCGGCTGATGGGATGTCCCTCCAGCGTGAGATAGTGCTGGAAGCATGCGATCAAGCGATCACAGTCGAGGCCGAGTTGGAGCAATCCTTGATTAAGGTCGAACAGGTCGCGGTTCTTGTGCCGCTGAAGCAGCGCTCGCAGCTTCGTGCCAAAAATCTCCTCCGACTCGAACGAGACAATCTCCGCCTTGGCCTGATGCCAACCACAGTTGACCTCGAATGGGTAGGTCTTAAGGCCGTGGAGATTCTCATGCTCGCGCGTGTTGATCTCTACCTTCAGCTTGAGTTGGCTACCGGCGTCCGCCTCCGGAGTGAACCTGAATACCAGGTGCATCGAGTGAACAGCTTTCTCCCAATTGAATTTTCCGAGCCAGGAAAGCGCTCGACCTATCCCGTCAACCGTCGTCCCGATCGGTTCAGCCTGTATCTGGACGAGATCGATGTCTTCCGAATAGCGCAGCGGTTTTGCGAACAAGAGCTTATGAATGGCCGTGCCGCCGCGAAAAGCGATTTTTCCTTGCAACTGCTCGCTGCTGAAGAGGTCGCATAGCGCACGGCAGATAAGCAGGTCCTGCTCTACCTGCCTGAGATCAGGCCAAGGCGCATGGGCGCTCCACTCCTGCAAGTAAGCGGTGGGGATCAAGCGTCAATCTCCACTGGCACGTTGATTACGAGCTTCCATTTCGGATTCTTCTCCTCACTCACGCTCAAGGCCGCAACGATCGCTTTGGCCGCAGGATCAAGATCCTTGAAGGACTTCGCCTTTTCGGCAAAGATTTGGAGTGCGTTGGCCTGACGGTTATGCCCAAACTGCTCCAAGAGATAGCCAAGGCGTCTGACCGCGGAGTTTTCGTAGGCGCTGGCAGCCTTGGCGAGGATGCGGGGATCGGCTTTTTTCCCCAGGTCATGAACAGCCTGCGCTGCACCGTTGATCCCCGCCGCCCGATGGAAATAACGGCATATGTCAAGCAGCGTCAATTCCACGCCGGCGATTTTGGCGAACCCGGCCTCTGTTTTTAGTTGTGCAAGCCACTCGGGACGGTTCGACTCGGCAAAGCCGGCGGGGGCCTGGTACAGAAACTCGACTCGCTGGCGCCCAAGTTCAATTTTCGGAAGCTGCCGCGGCGCAATGACCTGAAAGACCATCGCCGCTTGGTGAGCCGACCCGTGGAAAGCAGCGGCACGCAGCAACGAAACCCGATAATCCAGCCCCAGATGCTTCATGAAAGGCTCGATCCATCGAGACGGATCGGGCGCACCGAGTTGCCGATCTTCCGGCCGGAGAATCAAATAAAATCCCCTCCGTGGAGAGGCCAGCCGGCCCTTCTTCCTCAACCGCGCCACGGCCGCCTGGAAAGCTTGTGGCGTTAGCCCGAGTTCCCCCAAGGCCGTCGCTTTGGAAAAGGTCGCCCGGCCTCGGGCAAGCTGCGAATCGATGAATTCCTGAAGACCGCTCATTCCCCAATTATATGCGAAAATCGACGCAGATCAACTGATTTCTGATATGACCAGGGTGATGGACAAGATCGCAAGTAACAATCCTGCTTCGACTTGCCTTCAAACCAGCCCAGCCGCCGCTGCAAACCGGCCTTGCAGCCAAGAAAGCCGGCCGCGAGGAGATCGATCACGGCAGAGACCGCACAAAAGCGGACCCCCCGCCCGGCTCACTCTGGCTCAAGAATCGCGTGTAATACCTGCCACAATGCCGCCTCTGCTCACCGGTATGGGGTCCGGGCCGCCATTTTATCACGGCATCCGTGCCGTGATGCGGCCTTTTCGACCCCCATACCGGCGAGCGACGGCGACGGAATCGCAGCAGGGCAAAATCTGTCTGGCATCAAGCCAGGTCGAATTCTGCGACCAACTCACGGATCATCTGAGGATCGCTCAGCCGATAATACCGGCGATTGCCGCCACAGGACGTATCGTCGGGCACGAGGAATCCGAGCTTCGCCAAAGTCGCGAGCATGGACTGGTGAAACGTCCCGCCGAATCGTTGCCGGTAACTTCCCTCGACCCATGAAAAGCACACCGAACGCTCCTCGGCGGGCACGGGTTCGGTCAGCCAATAGGCATGGCAGGCCCAGAGGACCCGCAGAAGTTCGGCATTCAAAGTTGTCGCCGTCGCCATGTTTATCCCCCCTTATTGATGGTCGAACCACCTGGAAGCAAAACCATCAGCCGCGCCTCTCAGGTTCGCACCTCGCCCAGCGTTAATGCGCGCCGGTAGCGTGGATTCCACTGCCGTGAGTATTCGTACGTCTCTACCGGCGGGTTCATTCGCGGGTTGATCTGCTGGCCGATGGTGACCGCACCCCCGGTCGGTCCGGCGTAGAAAAGGTGAATCCGCTCACAGCCCGGCATGTGGTCCCGGATTGTCGTCAATACCTCCCGAAATTTATTGGCCACCACGGCGAGCTGCGCAGGCGACCGCAGCCACAGCACATCCGGCTTCTTCACCGACATGTCGATCTCGACCGCCCCGGTCACCACGGCGCGCGTGTCGTCAGGCGCGATCGTCGCGCTAAGCGAGACGCGAATCACCGCGTCGCCGGCTTTGCTCACCTTCCTGGCCGGAACCCCCTTCACCTGAATGTCCAGATCCGGGTTGGCCGCGTCGTCGGGCCACCTCCAGGTCTTTCGCTCGCGGTCGAACTGGTAACACTCCACTTCCACGCGGTCGGAAAGCACGAAGCCGAGGTGTAGGGCCAGGGGAATCTGCGCGAAGCTGAAGACCGAGAACCTCGGCAGCAGGTCGCGGCTGCGGTCGATGGCCTCATTGACGATTTCGGCTTGTTCGACTGCGGCAGCGGTCCACGGTAAGTCGCCCACGGTCGGGCGGACCCACAGCGGCGCACCAAACGGCCGGCCGGGCGCCATCGCCGTCGCTACGTCACGCAGGTTGATCGGCGACATGAGGTCTTGCACTAACACGAAGCGCCCTTCAGCGACGGCCTGCTCGATGTCTTTGCCGTTCGCCCCCGGCGCGAAGAATAGGTGCTCGTACCCGTTCGGCGCGCCCAGAACCTCCGCCCGTTTCTGTAGCGTGAGCTCGCGCGCCATCTCCCACAGGTTGTCGTTGCTCAGGTGGTCGATGGTCAGCTTCGGGTATCTTTTGCGATGCGTGTCCAGCGCACCGGGGATGTCCGGTGGCAGGCCGCGGCGGGCGTTGTAGACGAACACCCACACGTTGAGAATCGCGTTCCAGTGCTTCACCGCGCCGTCGAGGTCTTCTTTGATCTTCTTTTTCAACTCCGCCTGTTTCAGTTCGTCGGGCGAATAGACTTGAAAGACTGTGCCCTCGGCGTGAAACAAACCGTCGCACTTCCGGTCGCCGATGTTGCCGTAGGGCTTGATCTGGATGAACTCGGGCCGGGCGCGCTTGATGACGTTCTCGAACAGACGCTGGAAATCCGCCGACGAGCATTCGTGACACTGGTACTTGAACCAGAGCCAATGGTTCAGCGTGATCGGGTCGTACCCGGTGGGGATCATGTCGTTTACCTCGCTCAGGGCCGTTCGGCCGCCCGCATCTTCTCGAACATCTCTGCCTGCGCGCGGGCGTCCGTGAGCGCGTTGTGGTCGCCTGGCTTGGCTGACTGGAATTCGGACCGGATGCGGCTCGACTTGGTTTCTTCCCAATCGCAGCCGATCAGGCCCATGTAGTAGGCCTTAACGTCCAGCGGCGCAAAGCCGAACGGGTTTTCGCCCAGAAAATGGATGAAGTACCAGTTGACGAAGGACCAGTCGAAGCCCGCATTGAAGCCCACGAACACCGGCTTCGCGGCCTTGCTGACCTTCTTCACCCAGTTACGCAACTTCGACATCGCGTCTTCGGCCGTGTCACCCGACTTGGCGAGCTCGGCCAGGTCGAACCCGCTCACCTTGAGCGCCTCCGGAACGGCGTTGTCGTTGAGCGGCTTGATCTCGACGTAGAAGCCTTCATCCTTGCCGCCGACCACGCACGCACCGAGCGACAGCATGCTGTAATCGCCGGGGATCGGCCCCGCCGTCTCTACATCCACGGAGATGAAGCATTCTTTTTTACCGGCCATTGTTGTCGCCTTCCTGCATGAGCGGCGTGGGTTCCATCTCGCGCGCATGCTGAACGAGGTCGGCCACCGTCAACGCGCGACGTGCGGCATAGGCATCTCGCATCGCGGACGGCACCAATCGATCAGTGATGTCCGACCAGGTGAACGTGGCGCCGAACTTTTTCTGAGCTTCCGCTCCGGTCGCAGTCACCAACTCACGCAGATGCTTGGCGCTCAGTTCGACCTCGGGGACCGACTGGCGGAACAGTTCGGCCCGTTGTTCGTCGTCCGGACGCCGGAAAGTCAACCGCAGCGCGGCCCGTCGCCGGACCGCCGGGTCGAGCGCGTCGGGCCGGTTGGTGATGAACATGACCGCGATGCGGCGACCGCCGAGCCGCAGACCGTCGATCCGCTGCAAGAGTGTATTCATCCCGGCCTTGTCTTCGTGGTGCATGTGCTGGTCCACGCGCTTCGCGGCTAGCGCGTCGGCCTCGTCGAGCAGCAGCAACAACGGCTGGCCTTTCAATGCCTCTGCCCGGTTCTCGGCCTGTGTAAAGGCCTGCACGATCAAATCCGTCATTTCCCCCACCATGCCCGTGCCGCGTACCTGCGTGTTGATCTTCAGCAAGTGGACCTTGCCCCCAGCCAGTTCGGTCAGCGCGTCGCCGATCGTTTCCGCCAACACCGTTTTGCCGCAGCCGACATCCCCTTCAAGAAGCACCAACGGCGCGCGCGTCGCCATTATCTGGCACGCACGAATCTCTTTGCCATGATGCTTGCGGCTCCAGGCAACCAGCCGGTCCGGGTAGAGCAGCAGTTCCAGTTCTAGCAGCAGCCGCTTTTTGTGGTCGTCGATGCCGACCAGTCGATCGTACCACGCCCGCGCCTCGGCATTGGGGTAGACGCGCTCGGCCTCGAAAAAGCGGCTCGCGTGCGACATCTTTGCGCTCATCTTCTGCCCCTGTTCCTTGCCGGTGCCACCGGTCTGGCCCGGCTTCACCCGGAGTTGGATCGCACCCGGCCGGTCGCCGCCGCGCACGCCCTCGAGCTTATCCACCGCGTCGGCAAGATCGCCGTCGCTGATCGTGCATCCGGCCGCCTCGACGTGCTGCCGCAGGATCAGCGGGAAGCACCGCCGCTTCGACATGGTGTTGTCGCGCGCATACTGCTCTGCCTCGACAATAATCTCGTCGGCCCCCGCGTGCAGCGTCCCCACGGGCTCGCCGCCGCCGCCGATCAACTGCATCGCAACCATGCGGTTCCTCACCGGATGAACCGGTCTCGGGCGACGCCGAAGTCGTCCCTGGAGTAGGTCTTGTCGCCCGTCCACGTTCCCTTGCTGTAATCCAGCATGCCACCGGTGGTCCAGCACAGCTTCAGCCGTTCCTGAATGTCGAGCTTCTCCACGGGTTCCATGTCCCACCATCGCTGTTTGTAATGGACGCGGAAGTGAAACTCGGCCCCGACCAACACCGACCGGTAGCGGATGTTGCCGGAACGGTCGTCGGCTAGGCCGAGGCCGCCGACGATGACGCGGTACGAGTAAGCGTCGAGAACCTCGTTGGTCCCGCGCCGCGTCCATGCCAGGTACACCTTCTCGATCACTTCTTCGTCCATGAGCACGCGAACATCGTGCATCACGTTGATGGCCCACTGCTCGCTGCCGTAGCAGTACGTGTCGATGATGGCGAGGAGGTCGGCCTCGACCTTCCTCGCCACATAGACAATCTTGCTGAGGGTTCCCGTCTGGGTTCCCGCGCGCGTCTGCGTCGCCGACATTTGCTAGTCCTCCTCATCTTCGGACAAATCCCTGAACGCCTCACCAAACACCCGGCACCAGTGATCCACCGCAGAATCCTCATCGCGGGCATTCTCGGCGACGCGGGCGTCATTCATCGCATCGTACGCTTCCTGCACCCGGTCGAGGAATTGCTCACGCGTGACGGCCGTCCAGTCGCGGGTGACGTTGTTCGCGGCGTTGACCGAATCCAGCACGATCACGACATCGGTCGGCAACTTTACCGTTTGCGGGTTGTAGTAGTCGCCGAAGACGATTGGCGTGAGCAGCTCATGCCGGCGAAGGAAGTTGAAAATCTGCCGCAGGCTCGATTGCCACTCCGTCGTCACGCCGGTCTCGGCGAAGGCCGCCGCCGTGATCAACTCGCAGAAGATCGAGGGCTGAACCAAGTCGCCCTGGAGGTTATTCCACCATTTCATCATTCGCACGAGCCGGTTGAAATGGACCGGCCCGGACACGCCCTTGCTCTGAACGTTTCGCTTTGAGACGAAATCGTTATGTGCCGTTACCGAGGTGAGCCGCCACTTATCCTTTCGGGGAATCCAGCCCGCATTCTCGATCTTCAAGGTGTCGTCCTTGATGATCGGAGCGACATCGACCCACAACTTGATCCCGCTGACGAACCGGACCCGCACCGCACTTTCGAGAATCTCGAAGTCGTCCTCGTCCTTTTGGTAATAAATCTCGATCAGGCGGTCGCGGGTGAATTCCAGTAGCGTGCTGAGCCGTTCCTTGGTCGCACCGCGGCCGGAATAGTACGCGCCCAGATCTACGTCGAACCGGTTGTCTTCGGTCTTGCGAAGCGACGTGTGCTTGGCATTCGACCCGGCCCGCAGCACCTTTTCGAGCGTAAAGCTGCCGTCCTCGGAGACCTTGTCGTGCAACTCGTCGATCATGTGCTTGGTCTGGCGGTTCGCCTCTTTGAAGTGCTCCTCGGTCGGCTTGATCCGCCGCGTGAACCGCTCGAAACGCCCTTTGATGGTCATGGGATCTCCACGCTTTCTGTAGGGGGCGGTGCGGGTTGACCACGCAAGTTCGCCCGGGCGGGTTCCAAGCCCGATGGTTCGGATATTCAGCAGACTGCGCGGCAGCGCAGGAGGGAATGTCAACTCGCCAACTTGACAGCGACTGCCGTGGGCGTACATAATCGATGGGTCGCAAAATCAGACCCATCTAGAAAGTATACCCATCAAGGCTGGGGGAGGCAAGTCGAGTGGGCAAACAACGGAAGAAGGGGCGTTGGCCCGTTGAACAACGCCTCGAATTCATCGACTTCCGCCTGTTCTGGGAAGGCCATGTAAACCGCAGCGACCTTATCGACTATTTCGGGGTCAGTGAGCCGCAGGCCTCGGCCGACCTGACCCAGTACCAGGAACAAGCCAAAAGCAACGCCGTCTACGACAGAAATCAAAAGACTTACATCGCGGGGCCGAGGTTCAGGCCTGTCTTTTTCGAGCCATCGGCCGACCGCTACCTCGCGCAGCTGCGGATGATCGAATCGGACCTGCTTTCCGACGAGGAGGCGTGGGCGGTCCGCACGCCAGCCTACTCGATCGTTCCGATCCTCCGCCGCCACATCGACCCGAACACCCTCCGCAGCATTCTCGACGCGATCCGTTGTGGGGCGATGGTTCACATCACGTATCAGGCAATGAAACGCCCCGATCCAAAGCCTCGGTGGATTTCGCCGCACGCCCTGGGCTTCGACGGGTTCCGCTGGCACACACGGGCCTGGTGTCATTCACGCGGCAGTTTCGTGGACTTCGTGCTGGCTCGCATCCTTGAGGTCGGCGAATCGAAGGAGTCCGAGATTGACCCGACCGAGGACATCGGCTGGCAGCGCGAGATCACGCTCAGGTTCGCGCCCCACCCGGAACTAAGGGGGGGTGCTCGCAAAGCGATCGAGCTCGACTTCGGTATGAAGAACGGCGAGACCTCGATTACGACCCGCGTCTGCATGTCGTACTATCTGGAACGGCAATTCGGGTTGGACGCCGAGGCGCCCAAGGCAAAGGGGCAACGGCAGCAAATCGTGTTGGTCAACCGCGAAGAGCTTGAGGCGGCGAGAAGAGATGTGGGCGACGCCTGCGGAATGGACTCGACCGCGGCCGTGAAGGACGACGACTGAGCCGTTATCGAGCCGGACTAGTAGTGGCCGGTGGTGCCGGGAAAGTGCCGAGTAAGGTCCGAACGACCCGAGGAGAGCCGATGATCTTTTCGTGCGAGAACCCCGATCCCGACAACCGCCGTTTCATGGACCGGACGGGCGTGGAATGCCGCGCTCGCATCGCGAAAGTCACCGTCCCTCTCTTTACGGAGCAGTTCGGGAAGACGTTCGTCTGCGGCAGTGGAGTGCTGCTCCAGATCGCCGAAAAGGGATTCATTGTTTCAGCAGGCCACACCTTCGATGCCCGGAAGATCGCCAACCTGCCGCTCTGGGTGACGAATGGCGTGGTAGACAGCAAGTTGCTCCCACTCGGTGAGGTTACCATCCGCTCGTCCGCCACGAACGACCCGGTTGACCGGACCGACGAACCTTACGACATCGCGGTCTGCGAACTGCCTGCGGAGACGACGGCACAGATCGTCGGCGAGAAGCAATTCCTCCGGTTGATCGATGTCGATCCGTGGGATCGACAAGACCCGCGGAGTTGGTACAAGGTTTTCGGTTTCCCAACGGCGCTCAGTCCTGCTGACGAGGCGGCGAAGCGTATCCCTTCGCATGCCGTCGCCCTGGCCACGTTCCTCTACCGTGATGAGCGAGGGCCGCTGGATAGGTTCGAACCCGATGTTGGAATCGCGGTGGACTTCGACACGACAAACATGCGGGCCGATGACGGTAGTCCCGCAGTGCCACCCCACCCAGGCGGGATGAGCGGGTGCGGTATATGGCGGATTGTCGAGGCCGATACGGAAACGAATGCTTGGAAGCTGGACGACGTGAAACTCGTCGCCATCGAGCACACACTGAAGACCGGCAAGAAGGTGCTGGTGGGAACACGGATCAGGTACGCCTTGCAGATGATCTACCGGAATCACCCAGACTTGCGGCCTGCGATGGAGATGCGCTTCGGGCAGCGCGCACGAAATCTGTAGAGGTAGCGATGGAAGCGATCTATCGAGCCGGTCTACTTGCTGCGGTGAAGGCAAACCCGGATGAATGGGAATACCGCCTGCGTCAATGCGGGCGACACATCCTTGCCGCCGTCACGTTCCGGGAAACCTCGCGGTCAACTTGCGAGAAGACCGAATCCACGCTCCTGCCGGTCATCGGGTACTACTACTCGATCTTCCACATTTCGGTGGCAGCGCTCTATTTCGAGCACAAGACCGCGACGGATGAGTTGAAGCGGTTGAAGCACGGGCCCCTGCGAAAGCTCGTCCAAGAACGGCTGGTGAACCCACACCTTCTGTCGAAGGGGTTGCTGAAGCTCCATTCCGTGCTGCTCAACCTGCGAGAGGATGCGAACTACGAGTTCGGCGGGAAGACCCGAGTTGATCGAAACGACTACTGGGATCGCGTGCCCAAGCTGTACGATGAGACGGCCCCCGCGTTCGAGGAGTGCATCGAGCTGATCCAGGAGTTCAGTGTGATCGTGGACGAGGGCCTTGAACGAGAAAGAGCGCTCGGCACCTGGATCGACGATGGCATCGGCAACGATACATCCAGCAACTACCTGTCGAAGGCCGACGCCGAGCTAGTCAGCAAGTACATGCTCGACAGGCATTTCTGTGCCTGAGAGTTCGCAAGCAAGCGGAGTCGTCACACGGCGATATAGTCGGTCATCGACGAGGCTGCGAACTGGGCCGGAGACTGAAGCCCCAAAAGTAGAGCGAGCAATGAGCGTTATCATCACACCTAATCAACTTCGATCCGGTGATGTGATCTTATTTGCCTCCGACGAGTCACCGAGGCCGGACGGCCTTTGGAACAAAATGAAATGGTGGTTCTTTACCAAAGTGACGCGAAGGATCAAAGAGGAAGCCAACAGCAATTACACTCACGCCGCCATCTGCTATGATTCAGACACCATTGCACAAGCACCCAAGCCGAGATACCCAGTCGAGAAAGTCAGTGTTGCGGATGCCGTTGCTGGATGCAAGTTCGCAGTAGTGTTCAGAAGCAGCTTTGCATACTTGGCTCCGGTCCGGGTTCAAAAGCTGAAGGCTTTTCTGGACAAGGTTGTTGCAGACGGCGCAACGTACAACTGGTGGGGGCTTTTCCGTTTCTCCGCGCGAAAGGAGAAGCATTTTCAGACGCTAAAAGAAAGATTGGATGCGCACTTCGCCGGGCAAGGTGCCAATGTATCGTTCGATAGTAATTCGTATTTCTGCTCTGAGCTTGTTGGCGCATGTCTTTGCGTGATTGATGCCATTGAGCCGAGTGCTGCGATTGTTTACGACCCTCGCGTTACTTCACCCACAGACCTTGGTCGAGATCCAACCTGGGGAACGTTCATTGGGTACATGGTGCCCGATCCCGCGACCGAGATTCCCGAAGATGACGAGTTTTATCATAACGCGCCTCTGCCAATCGAAATGGGAGGCGTTGATTACGATGCCTGACTGCGAGGGAAGACGATACGCCCCAATCATCGCTCAACCGCTGTTCGCCAACTCTGGGATGGAGTCGGACCTGCAACAGGTGGCCGAGGCACTGGCCGCGCTTCGGTCACCTCGACCGCTGTCACGAACCTCAAATGCGCAACCTGCTCCGGACCGACACACCGAATTGAGTTCCTCGCCTACTCGGAATCGATAGCGGCCGGGTTCGTGCTCAGACGACTGAGCACATGCGTCACTCTGGCCCGGCTGACTCCGAGGTGACGGGCAAGTGCAGCACGGTTCTCGAACTTGCCGGAATCGAGGAGTGACTGGTAGTATCGGGCGAGCTTGAGGGGTTCGCGGGATTCTTTCGGAGAGGGCGGCACATGCGGTTCAGGGCTGCTGGAACCGTTCCAGGGCATGAACTCGATAACCGCCGCTCGCCGTAACCTCTTGAGGCGAAAGGTTCCTCGTTCAATGAGTCCTGGTTCGAGTTGAGACCGCCTCGGGGAGCTCTCAAACCTTAGCAAGGTTTGCTAAGGGGCCAGTTAGCAGAAGGAATCTCGATTTCCTCGCGTTTTTCGCAAAGAAACGCACTTTTTCCACTTGCAGAGAGAGTTTTTCCCGATCCACATTGTGATCCTTTACCGCACTTTTTACCGAAACTCTCTGAAGCTCTCGGAACGAGTTAACAGCCAACGGATTTGCCCGTCTAGCAATCGTCTGTTAATCAGGCTGTTAAAAGTTAGCATCCTACTCGGGGACCTGCTCGATCTATACAAAAAGTGCCAAAAGCCGCTTAACACGTAGAGTTTCGATATGATCGCGTTTTTGCAAGGAAACTTTTTTCCCCTTCGTGACAGAGAAATGATGCTTACGCGGAATGCCTGAACTGAGAGCGCGCTCTACCAATACACTCTGAATATCTCTGAACGAGTTAACAAATTGTCCGCTCGCCGCGACCAATTGCGAAGCCCGCGAACTGGACGCGTCCGCGATAGTCCACGCCGTGACGGCCCATAAATACCAAGACTCCAGCTCTGCCGCCGCCAGACCTTTGCCGAAACTCTCTGAAGATCTCTGAATGAGTTAACAGGCAACCAACCTCCATGCTGAAAGACGGCTTGACTGATTGGTTCGCGGCGCGGAGAATGTCGCATCGCTCCCGAATTCTGAAGGCCCTCTCGTGAAAGGATGCACGGACGTGGCAAGCAGTCTCTAATCTTCCCCGCGCCACGCAAAGTCGACCAAACCCCTCGCTATTTGCACGAAAGCCAACGAGCCCAAGGTCCCGACGAATCTTCCCAGAACCACTCTTTGGCATAATCCAGTATGCAAAGGCAAGTAGGAAACGACCGATGTCCACCGGCCACCAGTTTCAGTCAAATGGATTGAGAACACGCGAAACTCGTCCGTTCTACTCCGTCAAAAAGAGGCCCGAATACCAGCTCGGTTCGCGGCGGCCGATCGCCGAGTTCTTTCGCCGCCCGACGCGCGGCGCGGTCAAGTTTTGTGTTAACGCAGGCGTCCATCCCGACCTAGTGTCTTACACGTCCGTTGTGGCTGCGGCGGGGGCAGGTATCTGTTTCTGGCAAGCAAAGGGGTTTGGCGCATTGTTGATCCCGGCAGTAATCTTCTGCTATCTCCGCTTGTGGCTGAACATGCTTGATGGGATGGTAGCGCTTGCCTCGGGCAAGGCGAGCCTCAGGGGAGAAATTGTGAATGACTTGCCCGATCGGATCTCGGACGTGATTATTTTTGTCGGCGCGGCCCATAGCGGGCTATGCCACATTCTCGGCGGGTATTGGGTTGCGATATTCGCACTTGTGGTCGCTTATGTCGGAATCTCGGGGCCGGCGGTCGGCGTTCAGCGTGAGTTTAGCGGTCTGATGTCCAAGCCGTGGCGAATGGTCATGTTGCACGTGGGCGCATGGATTACTCTCGGGCTTCTCTGGTGGGGCGATGGGCGGCTCCGGTACGGCGGCTTCACGATCCTGGATTGGACCTTTGTGATTATCATCGCCGGATGCCTAGAGACGATTTGCATCCGCCTCATCCGCGTTCTGCGTGCCTTGCGCGCGCCAGAATTCGCCCTCAACGACGGCAGATCATGACGGGAGAAGCGCTGCATGTCGCCGCAGGCCGCCCGGGAAAGTCCAATCTTCTGGTTCTACGCCAGTGTCGCCCTTGTGCTTCTCATCCTGGCGGGGGCTGTACTTGCCATTCTGAAATGGGGATTCCAAAAAGACGTGGACCACGCCTGGCGGTCTTACCGCGGCTGGCTGATCCTCGCGCCGGCGGCGTTTGGCTGCATCTTCATGGGGCGCGTCACTGCCATTGTTTCTGTAACCATCGTGGCTGTTGCAGGCTTCCGGGAATTCGGTCGAGCGACGGGACTATACCGCGACTGGATAATGACTGGCGCGGTGTATGTCGGAGTCGTCGCCGCAGGAGCCGTCTCGATCTTGCGAGATCCGGCGGACGGCAACCCGGGGTGGTACGGGCTGTTCATGGCGCTACCTGTCTTCGTGATCGCGACGATTCTGGTTGTCCCGATAGTTCGTAACCGCGCGCAGGGTCAGCTTCAGGCGCTTTCGCTAGCCATTGTTGGATTCATCTACTTCGGCTGGATGTTCGGGCACCTAGCATTCCTCGCCAACTGCCAGCATGCGTACGGTTATCTCCTTTACGTCCTAGTTGCGGTAGAACTGAACGACGTTACAGCATATGTCTGTGGCAAGCTCTTCGGCCGTAAAAAGCTCCGCACCAACATCAGCCCGAAGAAGACCTGGGAAGGATCCCTCGGGGCACTGGCATTTTCAATGCTTCTGCCGTGGATCATACACTTCGCGCTGCCACACTTCCGGGCCACGGAATGTATCCTGGCAGGTCTGATCGTGGGTATCGGCGGGCAACTGGGCGATCTGGCGCTAAGCGTCATCAAGCGCGACGTGGGGATTAAAGACATGGGCACGACCATTCCCGGCCACGGCGGCTTCCTCGACCGGATGGACAGTCTCGTCTACGTCGCGCCGCTGTTCTTCCACATGGCCCGCTTTTTTCACAATCTGTATTGAAGGGGCCTTTGGTGATTCAATGACAGGCGTTGACTCGCAAACGAGGATAATGCTACCCTCTGACCTTGCCAGGATGCTCCCAATGTTGACGGCGGCTGTGGAGGCGAGCGTATGGAGATGCTCCCGTGGCAGTACGAGTCGGCCCTCGATCACGACCGACCAGTCCTCGAGCGGTTGAAGCATTTCCCGCGTGAGCCGGACCTTCTTGTCTACGCCGTGCGATCGATTGCGGCCCTGATCATCCGCGGCTGGCTACGCATTTACCATCAGTTTGCGATCGTTGGGCGTGACAACTTGCCCACGGACCGGTCTTTCGTCCTTGTCGCCAACCACTCCAGCCATCTCGATACCCTGTGTCTGCTTTCCGCGTTGCCTCTGGGCAAGCTCCATCGCGCCTTTCCCGCGGCAGCGCGGGATTACTTTTTCGTCGGCGTCCCTGGCCACTTCGCGGCGACGGTGGTTGCCAATGCGCTGCCGTTTGATCGGCAAAACGATGTTCGTGAAAGCCTAGATCTGTGCCGTCAACTGCTGGAGAACCAAGGAAACATTATTCTGCTTTTTCCAGAGGGCACGCGCTCGACGACCGGGAAGGTCGCCGAATTCAAGGCCGGCATTGGCATGCTTGCCGCGTTGAGCGGCCACCCCGTGGTTCCCTGTTACCTGCACGGAACCAGAGACGCCTTGCCGAAGAGGAGCTGGCTTCCAAGGCCTAGTCGCATCCGGTTGATAATCGGCGAGCCGCGAACTTACTCGCACCTGAACTCCAGCACGTCGTCGGCCCACCACATCAGCCGCGAATTGCGCCAGGCAGTGTTGGCCTTGGCCCCCCGAACCGAATCCTCGTTCCGATTCGCGCCCCGACAGGAGTTTGCCGCATGACTCACGTACTTGACCTTCCGATCCCGGCGACATTGCGACCGCGTCTTTCCGAGCACACGCTGGTGATGGCGGATGGCGCTACGCTGTTCTACCGCGCATGGATTCCGCCACGCACCGCGGAAAAAGCGCTTGTGCTTTTTCACCGCGGGCACGAGCACTCGGGCCGTTGGCAAGAGACGGCGGAATCGCTGGCACTAGACGACGTGGCGGTTTTTGCCTGGGACGCGCGCGGCCACGGACGATCATCGGGCGAGCGCGGCTCCGCTCCCGACATCGCCACCGTCGTTAAAGACGCCGACGTTTTCATGCATCACCTTTCGGAAGCCTACGGCATTCCTCTCGAGGACATGATTGTCCTTGGGCACAGTGTCGGAGCTGTCATTGCCGCAGCCTGGGTGCACGACTATGCCCCGCCCGTGCGCGGAATGATCCTTGCCACGCCAGCCTTTCGCGTAAAACTCTACGTGCCGTTTGCGGTCCCGCTCCTGCGGCTGCGCCAATGGCTGCTCGGGCCTGGTTACGTGAAGAGCTACGTGAAAGCAAGCATGCTCACCCACGATTCTGAGCAAGCTCATCGATATCGAAACGACAACCTAATCTTCCGGCAAATTGCCGTGAACCTCCTACTCGATTTGCACGACACGTCCACCCGCCTACTGGCGGACGCGGCCGCGATCAGGGTGCCGACGTTGCTGTTGGCCGCCAGTTCGGATTGGGTTGTAAAACAGTCCGCCCAGAAGGAGTTCTTCGAGAAGCTCTCGTCGCCCGTCAAGTCCATGGAAGTTCTTTCGGGCTTCCACCACGCCATCTTCCACGAAAGGAACCGCAATCGCGTGGTTGAGAGTGTGCGTGCTTTCTTCGTTGACCGCTTCAGGGAACCGGTCCTGAAAGCATCGCTCGTCGATGCCGACAAGCGCGGCTACACCAAGGCGGAGTACGATCGCCTGTGTGGTCCGGGTAGCTTGTTTTTTGGCGTCGCCCGTTTGGTCCTCAAGACGGTAGGACTACTAAGTAGCGGCATACGGCTTGGGTGGCGCACCGGGTTCGATTCTGGCATGACGCTGGACTATGTATACGCGAACCGGCCTCAAGGCATCACACCGCTGGGCCGACTGATCGACCGCTCCTTTCTCGAAAGCATCGGCTGGCGAGGCATCCGTCAACGCAAAGCTCATCTTGCGAGCGCATTGCGATCGGTGATCGAAACGGTGCATGGTTCAGGCCGCCCGGTGCGCCTCTTGGACATCGCCTCGGGCCCGTGCCGGTACCTCTTAGAAACGATGGACTCGCTCAAGCACATTCCAATGACGGCGCTGCTTCGAGACTACAAGGAGGAGAATCTCGAAGCGGCTAGCGAGTTGGCCAGTGAGCTTGGTCTGGATAATGTGAAGGTCGCTCACGGTGACGCCTTTGACCAAGCATTCCTCGGCGCTTTGTCGCCGCGCCCTAGCATTGCAATCGCGTCAGGCCTCTACGAATTGTTTCCCGACAACGGCTTAGTGTTGCGTTCCCTTCGCGGCCTAGCCGAGGCTATCGAACCGGGAGGCTATCTCCTGTACACCAACCAACCGTGGCATCCGCAGCTGGAGTTCATCGCCCGCGTGCTAAGCAACCGCGAAGGGAAACCCTGGGTTATGCGCCGCCGAACCCAGGCCGAGATGGACGAGTTAGTGCATATTGCTGGTTTCGACAAGGTTTCTCAAGAAATCGACCCGTGGGGACTGTTCACCGTTTCTGTCGCGCGCGGAAGCACGGCATGAAGGTCACGGCTGCCAAAACATCCCTGTTCCTTTCCTTGCTGTTTCTAGTGGTGTATGGCGCCACGAACTGGATCACGGCTCTGCGCGCCGATGTAGGGACTTGCTATTTCGAGTGGGAACGTGCAATCCCGTTCGTACCTTTCCTGATCGTGCCCTACCTTTCAATCGATCTTTTCTTCATCGCGGCGCCTTTTCTATGCAGGGATCTTTCTGAATTGCGAATGCTGGCCCGACGAATCAGTTTCGCCATCGCCTTCTCCGGCGTCTGCTTCCTGCTTGTGCCGATGCGGTTCGCCTTCGAGCGACCAGAAACTAGCGGCTGGCTGGGTGCAGCGTTTGATGGGTTTCGAACTCTCGATGCACCATATAACCTTGTGCCGGCGCTCCACATCTCACTTTGTATCATCCTCGCGACCGTGTACGGAAAGCACACACGAGGCAAGAGGCGATTTGCCGTATGTGTGTGGTTCAGTCTTATCGGGTTCTCCACAGTCTTGACCTATCAGCATCACGTCGTGGATATTGTTGGGGGACTCGCACTCGGCGGCATTTGTTGTTACCTATTTCGTGAAGACTCTGCCCGGCTGGCCACGGCCAGAAATCTTCGCGTCGGCTTTTGCTACGGTCTGTGCGCCGCAGCAGTGCTTTACCTGGCTGCCTTGTATCAACCCTTTGGCACTCTTTTGCTATGGCCCGGACTGGCTCTTACTGTCGTGGCGACCGCGTACTGTGGAGTGGGTCCGTCGATCTTCTGGAAAAGTGGCGGACGCCTGGCCGTGATCTCGCGGCTTATCTTAGGGCCCGCCATTCTGGGTCAATACCTTTCCCTGATCTACTATCGGCGGCGAGGCCGTCGTTGGGATGTCGTGGTTCCGCGCGTGATGATCGGGGGCAAGCTCAATAATGCCGAGGCCGCTGAAGCGGCTCGCCAAGGCGTGACGGCTGTGCTGGATTTAACCGCCGAATTTTCCGAGGCGGCCCCCTTCTTGGAGATGACCTATCGCAATCTGCCGATCCTGGATTTAACTGCTCCCACGCCGAATCAATTGCGGGAATCCGTGAAGTTTATCTCAGAACAGAGAGCCCACGGAACGGTCTATGTGCATTGCAAGATCGGCTACTCGCGGAGCGCTGCTATCGTCGGCGCCTATCTCCTCGCGACGGGACAGGTTGCTACTGCCGAGGAGGCGGTGGATGTTCTGCGGGAGCGCCGACCGGGCATCGTTGTTCGGCCGGAGGCATGGGCCGCCTTGCGCGCGTTCGAGCAGCGGCAAGATACCTGGCCAAGCGGTGATCTCACCCCTCCTTTTTTCTGTGAAATTCCATCACCCACAACATAGCGATTGTGAGCAGATCGCAATAAATGTGGAAGTTCCGCACGCCGAACGGTCCATCATAGTCCGGAGTCGCAAGAACCAGTGTCGGCTCGAGGACCTCCGCGACGCGTTTGTTGACGTCCGGCGCGTCGGGGCTGGACTGCTTTGACTCCTTAATTAATTCGAGGGTGGCGAACCGTTGTACCGTCACGTCGTGGATCGCGTCGAGGTTCTTGTAGGCAAACATGCAATACAGCACAGTAACCAGCGCGGTTTTCAGTAGATCCCGTCGCGGGCGGAACGACGAGAATGCCACCAACCCGCCGATCACGATAATGTAAATGTTCCAATACCATTGCAGTGCGTTAGACCGCTCGAAGTAAAGTTGAATCAACTCGTCGTATTTCATAAAACTCGGGCCTCCAGATATTTGGAAACCATCGCCGATCGGCGCTCACAAGGAGTAGCGCGAAGTCGCCCGTTCCAATCCGGTGCAGATCCGTTCGCCATGCTGTGAAATGGAACTTTTTGCCGGCGGCCGCCGATTCTACTACCTTCTGGCAGATTCGTAAATGCCTCTCTGGCTATCGGGAAAGTGTGCCTCTCATCACCACAAGGTGCGTACTGCTTTCTTGGTCTGCAATTCAAGATTTGCAGATGCGCCTCGCAATTGCGGCAGCCAAAAGTAAATGAGACGACGAAGTTGGACGTAACCCACCCGCCACCCCTTGCATCCAGGCCGTCGGTGCTTAAACGGGCGATTCCAGGACGACAAGCTGACTCGGGCAGCCGCCGACGCTGGTGCAACGGACGGCCAAGCGGCGTCACCCTGGCATCGACAAACTTAGCCTGCACCAAATCCTGCCGGCCAAGGACACCAAGGCTGAAAGCCATTGGAGGGCCTTACCCAGCGCCACATAAACAGCCTCATAACCATCCGTTCTGGAACCCCGCTCGGCGAAGTCCAGTGACGATGTGGGGGCAGCGCTGCATCAGCCGCCAAAGCAGTCCCGTTCGGTAGTTCTCGATTGCCAGGATGATCGGCCCCTGGTCGATGCCGAAGTGCCACGGGGACACCCAACCCAGAGCGCTTCCCTCCACGGGAAACGTCCGGTTGAAGGTTGCCTTGAACCCATAGGGCTCGAGCATTCCCAGGTCCATAAGGTCAAAATTCTTGATGGTCGGCAACACGATTTCCGGGGCGAAGGGCAAGGAGGCAACCACGGCCCACGGGGCGATGGTGCCGTCGTCGGGACCATAGGGCGCCCCGCGCGCGATGTAATCAAAGAATCGTCGCTCGTTGCCCCGGATGGTGCGCACGGTCCAACCGGGGCCATCGCTCGCCGTGATCCCCCAGCAATGTTCGTTGTAGCCCTCGAACTGAAGGGGGTTACGGATCGCGTACTGCTGTTGCACGTAGGTGGCCCGCCGACTATTTTCGAAGTAGTCGATCCCCCGCTCGCGCATGAAGGCGTCCTGGATGCCGCGGAAATCGATCCACAGGTGTGCGAGTTGGTGGATGAAGAGCGGCCCTGCGTACAGGTGCTCGTGACCGTAGATCTCCTTCCATTCGTAGGTGGAAGCAAACGCGGCGTAGCTCTCCTCAGGAAGCGCGTAAGTCGGTGAGCCAAGGCCGAGCACGTAGAGTAGCAGCGCCTCGTCGTAGCCTTTCCATCGGTACGGCAAGAACCCGCTCTCTGGCTTCCAGCCATGCGTTATCGTCGCTCCGCCGTTCTGCGCCCAGCGCCAATCCGCCCGCCCGTAGAGCGCCTCGGCGAGCGTGCGGATTTCGTGCTCCTGCTCCGTGTCCTGATCAAAATAGGCAGCGGCGGTCAACATGCCCGCGAGAAGGAATGCCGAATCGACGGTGGACAACTCGCATTGCCCCAGCCGCCGCCCGGTGTCCATGTCCAGGAAGTGGTAGTAAAACCCCTTATAGCCCGTGGCGTCCGGCTCCGGGCCTTGCGGGCTGCTCCAAAAGAACCGCAAGCGGTTCAACACTCGCTTGGCCAGCAGGCTGCGCGGTAAGAGATTTCGTTCGGCGAAAACTGGTATCGACGCGAGCGCCATGCCGACGGCGGCGATGCTGGCTGGAGAGCCGGGCTGCGTCTTGTCGGCGATCAGGCCGTTCCGGAAGTTGGATTCACGGATGTAGTATTCAATCGTTGTCCACTGCAGCCCGTTGAGTTCTTCCTCACTGCATGTTACCGCGTCCATAGCCGGGTCCCTGCGGCCGCGAATGGCCTGACGGAGTCTGCCAAGAGTAAGTTTATGATTTGGTTGCCGGTCCGGGGTAAAACAGGTGATGTAGACAACGAGGGAATAGGCTCCTCCGGCATGGCACGAACTCGTGTCGGGGATCGCTTGCCCGTCCCCTCCGGGAAGTCTAGCCAGGCGAGAGCAGGCAAACCGTTTGGCGTGACCCTGGCCGTTGCGGTGTGAACCATTCTACCCGGACAAACCTGGTGTACTACTGCCGCTCGAATTCGGCAGGTGTTTTCATCGTAATCTTTTCCCCGTCCGCGAACGCCACCGTCAGCGCCGCGACGGCGTGCGGGGGCATGCACGCCTCCATGGACAGCGTCCCCCCCTCGTATCGCCACGGCGGCGCTTCCTGCCGCAACCTGCTTGCCTCATCGAGCTGCTCCACCTCCGCGCGCCGCAGGTACTCGGGGCTGCCCATGCGGCGCCACTCAGCCTTGGCATTTGCGTGGTCGTCGTCGATCCGCTCCAGTGTCACACCGCAGGGCGTCGGTGCGTCGATGATCTGGATCGCAACCTGCCGCGACTCGATCGGCTGCCGCGGCAGGGCGTGGTTCGTCAGCAGGATCGTCAGCGCGTTACCGCGGCGCGCGGCCCAGGCATCAACCGTCTCGTGCTCTCCGTCCACAGGGAGCTGTTCATCGCCCATGCGGTGCAGCAACTCAAAGGCGCGGTAGGTTGGCTTGGGGATGCCATGCAGGTTGAGCAGGCCGAAGCCACCGTGGAAGGGCACCGAGGGGAAGTAATTTTCCTCGAAAATGTCGGTGAAGGTCCAGAAGCTGTACGCCTCCACCAGCCCGTTCACCTCCAACACGCTCTTAACGGCGAACGCCGCCGCATAGGGGTCGTCCTGGCGCGGGTAGCGCGGGTTCGAGGAGACGTTCCACTCCGCGTACAGAAGCGGTACGCCGCGCGCGTTACGGTGCGCCTCGACGGCCCACTCGCGCAGGATACCGCGCCGGCTGGCGGCCAGTTCCGACTCCGTGTCCTGCGCCTCGCTCCAGAGCGGGTCATTGGGGTAGTGGTGCGTGCTGACGAAGTCGGCGGGGAGGCGCTCACGCGCGCAGAAGTCGAGGAACTCCGTTACCCACTCGTTCTTTGCGGTCGCCGGGCCGCCCACGCGCAGCCCGGCATCTACCTCCTTGAGCGCCGCGGCCGTGTGTCGGTAGAGCGTGAAGTAATCTTGCCGCGTGCCCGCCCAGAACGCCCGCAAGTTCGGCTCGTTCCACACCTCGAAGTACCAACGGCGCACCTCCTCGACCCCGTATCGCTCGACCCAGTGGGCGGCGAGGCGGCGGATGAGGTCCGCCCAAGCGCGCGGGTCGCGCGGCGGCGTGACATTGGCCCGGTAGTGGAAGACCATGTCGCGCCCCGAAGCCAGCGCCTCCGGCATAAAGCTCATTTCCAGGAACGGCCGCACGCCGATCGAAAGCAGGAAATCGATGATCGCGTCGGCATTGAAAAACGAATCGATAAGACGGCCTTGATGCATGACGCAGGCGCCTACGTCGTCGCAAAGCAGGCCGTGGAAGCGCACGAAGCGGAAGCCGAGCTCGTTCCGGCAACGCGCCAGCTGCGCTTGCCAGTCTGCCCGCAGCGCCAGCGGCGCGTGGCAACTGCCGACCGTGTGCTCCCAGAAGTGCTTCAAAGCGGTGGGCGGCGCCGTCCAGCGCGTGCGAAAGTGAGCGTCAGCCACGTGTCCGTCTCCTACGGTTTGCGGAAAACTTCGTGCCGGTTTTCCATCAGCCGCCCAATAGGAGTAGTCTACGAGGCCGGTGATACCGGGAATTCAATCTTTGCTTAATTGACATGCTCGCCTCTTTGCCTCCGCGCTCGCAATCTTGAACGGTGGCCACGGTAAACTCATAGGCTCAGTTTGCCCTGGCGGCGTAAACTCACCGTATCAGGTGGACGCAAGGGCTCCCCGATATCCTGAACCCCCTTGTGCGAGTCTAATGCTTCAGCCCTTGCCGTGCTTTTGCGAGGGGCGCACCGGTGGCGCCATCGATCGCGTCGTCATTCTAGACAAGCAAATGATCGGAGGTCGTCAAGGAGAGGAGAATCATTGCATTCGTCCCATCCAGGGATTAGCCTCAATCACCGAAATCGTCTTCGAAGCTAAGGCCGGTGAGTTCCATCTCGCTCACATCTGTGGGCCATTAAGCCGGACCATGACGAGGATCCACAGGCGGATTGGGGGCAATCATGAGAGGACTAGTTTGGGTTTTCACGGCCCTGAGTCTGGTCTTGGGCGCCGGGGAGCGAACAGGAGCCGGCCCGATCGTCTAACGGCTCCGATGTTTCCGCGACGGATGGCCGCGGCCTCTTCTCACAAGGTTATTGATGGAGAAAGGCGAGGACGCTTTGCGGCCTGGCACGCCTCCGCCGTCAGGCGGCGGGGAACGTCCGGCCACCGCGCCGTGGTGGTTCCGACTCCTGCTGATCTTCGCGGGACTCGCCGCCTGGTTCTGGACGCAGTCGCTGATCGGGGCGCGACAGTTCCCCGGCGACCGGATCGGAGACGGCCTACACGAGTGGTCCGCCCCGGCCAACGCATTTCTCCACGGCCATCCGGCCTGGGCCGACGGCCTCTTGATCACCAGTTCTGCGCTGATCGACAGCCTCGGGTTTTTCCTGCTCGCCCGGAGCGTCTTCTGGCCGACCATCCGGCCGTTCCTGGGCCTGATGATCCTGCTTGGCCTACGCCAGATCTTCCAGGGGCTGTGCGCGCTGCCGGCGCCCGAGGGCATGATCTGGAGATACCCGGGTTTCCCGTCGCTGCTGGTGACTTACGGGGTGTCCAACGACCTCTTCTTTTCGGGCCATACCGGCGTGGCGGTGTTCGGGGCCGTGGAGCTGGGCCGCATCGGGCGGCGCTGGCTGACATCGATCGCAGTCGCCGTCGCAGCATTCGAGGTCGCCACGGTGCTCGTGCTCCGGGCGCACTACACCATGGACGTGTTCGCCGGGGCCGTCACGGCCATGCTGGTGGCGGTCATCGTCGCCTACCTCGCTCCCCCTTGTGACCAGGCCCTGGGTCGGGCCTTTGCGCACTTCCGGCCGAGGTAATCCGGCGTGTGACGCTTGCCCCGGACAAGAGAGGAAAAACGCGGTCACAATCCAAACAGACTGAAGGAAAAGATGAACGCGACAACTCCGGTGGAACCAGGGCCCGTTGGGCGCATCCCGATGTGGGTGAAAGTGAGTTACACCGCGTTCATGTGCGTCCTCGTGCCTTTCTACTGGAGCGCCTACGGTCCGACGAACTTCCTCTATTTCTGCGACCTAGCGCTGCTCCTGACGCTGGTTGCCCTTTGGCTGGAAAATCCGCTATTGGCGAGCATCGCTGCCGTCGAGATTCTCCTGCCGGGTACGCTGTGGGTGGCAGACTTCATCACCGAGTTGTGCGGCGGGCGCATCACTGGCATGACGGCCTACATGTTCAAAAGCTCCACCTTGCCGTTTGCCCGCGCCCTCTCCGGCTACCACGGCTGGTTGCCGGTTCTGCTCGTGTGGGTGGTTTCCCAACTCGGTTACGACCGCCGCGCGCTCGGAGTTTGGACGGTGCTCGCATGGGCGCTGATGCTGGTGAGCTACTTCTGTCTGCCGGCGCCACCCGCTCCCGCGGCTACCTCGAACCTGCCCGTCAACGTCAATTATGTCTACGGGCCCAACGCTCAACAGTCCCAAACGTGGATGGCGCCGGGGCTCTACCTCGTGCTGGTCATGATCGGGTTTCCGCTGCTGTTGTTTCTGCCGGCCCACTGGATACTACTCAAACTGTTCGGCCAGGGCGAGGGGGTCAAGAGCGGGCTTAAGCAGATGCTCCGTTGGTAGAATAACATCCTGAAATGGAACGTTTGCAGGTTTTGCGGTAAAGTGATGCACGTCTCCCATGATTCGCTTTGACGCATTCTGGAAGGGGCCATCATGGTGTGGCTTCGTTACCTTATCTGGGGCCTGGCCCGGTGCGTTCTCGCATTGCGATACCGGCTGCGCGTTCACGGGCTGGACCAGATTCAGAGCCTGAAGGGGCCCGTGCTAATCCTGCCGAACCACCCCGGTTACATCGACCCGGGGCTCGTCCTCGCCGCGCTGTGGCCCGCACTGAAACCGCGGCCGATGGTCTTCGAGACCATGTTCCGCAACCCACTCCTCTGGCCCTTCGCGAAACTGCTCAACGCCCTGCGTGTCCCCGACCTCGATTCGCAGGCCAGCGCCCAGGCCCGCGAGGTGGCGCAAACGGCGGTCAACGCCGTCATCGACGGCTTGAAAAAGGGAGAAAACTTCGTCCTGTGGCCTTCCGGGCGCATCCAGCGCGGCGGCGTCGAGGTGCTCGGCGGAGCGCGGGCGTTGACCGACATCTTGCAAGGAGCGCCGGCGGCGACCGTCGTCCTCGTGCGCACCACCGGCGTCTGGGGCAGCATGTTCAGTTTTGCCCGGACTGGCAAACAGCCAGAGTTGACAAAAGTGCTGTTCGCCGGACTTGGCCTGATCCTCGCTAACCTCTTGTTCTTCGCCCCCCGGCGGCGCGTGGACGTCACGGTGGAAAAGCTGGACCGCAACCAGTTGCCCGAACTGGAGCGCGAGAAGATCAACCCCTGGTTCGAGAACTGGTACAACTCCAAGGGCCAGTCGCAGCCGATCTTCGTGCGCTATCACTTCCTGTTTGGCACGCGCACTTTCGCTTTCCCGAAGCTGGGCGGTCTCGATGAGGTCGATCTGAGCAAGATCAAACCGGAGACGAAGGAAGCCGTCAACCAGTTCATCGCGGACAAGCTGCACCGGCCCCTGACCGAGCCGGAGCAGAAGCCGGAAATCACGCTCGACCGACTCGGCCTCGACAGCCTCGACCGCATGGACGTGATGCTTCAGGTCGAACAGCGGTTCGGCTTCTCCGGCGAGCAGGTGCCGACCAACCTCGGCCAAATCTGGACGCTGGCGCAAGGTCTCGTCGAGAAGGCGACGCCGAAGCCGCCGCCCGCCGCATGGTTCCAGCCGCTCACCGACAACTCACCGCCGGAGATCAAGGGCGACACCATCGCCGCGGCGATCGTGACGCGCGCCCTGGCGTCGCGCAAAGACGTGGCAGCGGCCGACGACCTGGCCGGCGCGATCACCTACGAACGGCTGCTCGTCGGCGCGCTGCTCATGGCGAAACGTCTCGCGAAGATTCAAGCCCCGAACGTCGGGCTGCTGTTGCCGGCATCGGTAGCCTGTGACATCGCCCTGCTCGGCCTGCACCTGGCAGGCAAGTTGCCGGTGGTTCTCAACTGGACGACCGGGCCCGCGAACCTGGCCCACGCCGCCAAGCTCCTGAACCTCACTCACGTCGTTACCTCCAAGGCGTTCGTCGATCGCACAGCCATCACCGTCGAAGGGACCGAATATCTGTACCTCGAAGAAATTCGCAAGGGCATGGGCAAGCTCGAACAGTTGCTGACGCTGCTGACCGTGCGCCTGAGGCCGGGGAGCGTGCGCAACCATGTCCCGAATGTCACACCGGACCAGCCGGCCGTCGTGCTGTTTACGAGCGGTTCGGAAAAGGCGCCGAAGGCGGTGCCACTGACCCACTCGAACATCCTCAGCAACCAGCGCAGCGGTCTGTCGGTCCTCGGCCTCACGCGCAAGGACTCAATCCTCGGCTTCCTGCCGGCGTTCCACAGCTTCGGCATGAGCGTAACCGGCCTGCTGCCGCTCGTATCCGGCCTGCGCGTCGTGTATCACCCCGACCCGACCGACGCGGGGGGCCTGGTGCGCAAGATTGCGGCGTACAAGCCGACCATGCTCGTCGGGACGCCGACCTTCCTGAGTTACATCCTTGACCGCGCCAAACCGGGAGACCTCGATTCGTTGCGGCTCATCATGGTCGGCGCGGAGAAGTGTCCCGAAGCACTGTTCACGCGCTGTGCCGAGGCGGTCCCGCATGCCGCGCTTCTGGAAGGCTACGGCATCACCGAGTGTTCGCCGGTAGTCTCGGCCAATGTGCCCGGTGCGACTCGCTCCGGCACGGTCGGCAAACCTTTGCCAGGCGTCGAACTGCTCGTTCTCGACCTCGACGCCGAGAAGCCGGCGGGGCCTGACCAGCTCGGCATGCTGCTCGTAGGTGGGCCGACGATTTTTCCCGGCTACATCGGCTACGACGGGCCATCGCCATTCAAGGAGATCGCCGGCAAGAGATGGTACGTGACCGGCGACCTGGCGAAGATCGATGAGGACGGGTTCGTGCTTTTTTGTGGGCGGATGAAGCGTTTCTTGAAGGCGGGCGGCGAAATGATTTCGCTGCCGGCGCTGGAGGAGCCGTTCGCGCGGCAGTACCCGCCGACGAAAGACGGCCCGCGCGTCGCCGTCGAGGGGGTGGAGACCGACGGGGGCCGGCGTATCGTTTTGTTTTCGACGGAGGCGCTGAACGTACATGACGCCAATGCCAAACTGATGGAAGAAGGGCTCCGCGGCGTAATGCGGCTCGACGAAGTGCGGCAGGTCGAGAAGATCCCGGTGCTGGGCACAGGGAAGACGGATTACAAGATGTTGCTGGCCCTGATAGAGAAATAGCCGGATTTGTTAGCAACAATGTCATCGAAAGGGGAACGATGGCCCATGCTACTTAGAAAAACGTGTAGAGCGAACAAGAAGCCTTCGCTGAAGCCGTAGTTCTTAGGGTGATTCATGTTTTCACCAGGTCGCATTTGTCCGCAGCTCTACAGCCGGCTCGATCCTCCGCTGGCGGCGCCCCGGGGCGGAGATCCTTTTTGCTTGCATCCACTTTCTCTCGGCTCGACAATCTGGGCATGGTGACCGTTTGTCGTTGTCTCGTTTGCAACTCTCGATTAAAGGCATCCGCTGCCCTGGCCGGCAAGAAACTGAAATGCCCGGAATGAAGGTGCTCCTATGCGTTTTGTGTATTTTGTCCTCCTGCTGCTCGCCCTCGCCGCGGTCGTCGTCTTCGCCATGCAAAACAACGAAACCGTCACCCTTAGGTATCTTGATCGGAGCATCACCTGCGCCCTGCCGCTCCTGGTCGCCGTCGTTTACCTATTGGGCATGGTTAGCGGCTGGACGGTCATCGGCTTGCTGAGGCGCTCACTGCGGCAGGTGACAGAGCGTCGCAAGAGTTGACGGCCCCGCTTGGACGGTCGAAAGAGGGGATGTTCTTTGTTCCTTGCCCAATGAAAACGTGCTTTTTGCCCTTTCCTCGACAGCCCCGCGGGAGAGAGGAAACCACAAGCTAGGACAAGATTAGGTCGAAGCCCGATGCCAGAGTCCGTACGCAGCAGCAGCGCCGGCGACGATCTGGATGACGACGATAAACCAGAAGACGATCCGAAAAGCTCCTTTGATCGTCTTGTGGCGAAAGGCCCACATTCCAATGTAGGCGCCGAGGCAACCGCCGATGATCGCGAATATGTGCAACACAAACTCCGGAACACGACGGCCCCCGTGTACGGCCTGGAACTTGTCGTAGCCGTAATAGGTGAAGGTGGTGATATTGACGCATAACAGCCAGACGCCAAGCACAAGGTAGGCGCTGAAGAAGTCCCGAAGGAGGAGCAAGACCGCAGCCGTCGCGACGAGCGCAATGCCAACGCCGACGGCGCCGTGAAGCCGGGCTGGGCGTAGGTGGTTGGACATTCTCTGGTTCACCAACGGTAAGGGAGCGTCAGAACCTTCTCGATCCCGCAATCGGGACTTCCAGCTTCAGTCGAGATTCAACCCCTCATATTCGCCGACCTATCGCTTCTTGAATATCAGGGGGCCACCAGAGCCGCTGACATAACCAGCCGAACCAAGCGGCTGAAGCTTCTATGAAGCCGATTCTATCAAGCCCCCTTTAAATTTCTTGCTAAGAAATCTTTCGCGCCGACTGGGGCGCAGACTTTCTGCGCCGACGCTTTTGGCAAGCGTCCAATCAACCCGTCCGCATTGTTTGGCCGCCGCGACTGCCGTCATCCCAGGCTGCGGCAGTCGCGGCGGCCAAACAAGGCGCCCCTTTAGCTTGGCTCCTCACCCTCCTCGGGATCGCGACGTCCGCGCCGCTCTGGGACTGGCGGCTTCGCTTGGCGGGCCGTAAGCCACCTCAGGATGGCTTGGTTCCAGCTCAGCTCAAAAGCCAGGTGCAAACGCGGGCCATGCGTGATACTGTGCACGTTGTGGGTCGCTGTCATGATGGACTCCTGGAAAAGAGGTTTGAATTCAACACCAATCAGGAGCTTATCCGACAGCGATCCGCTTATTCATAGTTTCTGACCGAGTTCGCGTTTCGGCTTTTCAGTGTTCACTGTCGCGCCAGCGGCCCCGGCAGCTTAGCCTGAGCGTTCGGCGATGGAGGCGACTGCGATGGGGAACGCGAAATCGCCCGAGCCGCGACCGCCGCGGCCGGCAGGTATCCCCCGGTGGCTGGCGCTCGCGCTGGCCCCCGTCGTCTGGCTGGTGGCCCTCCCGGCCGTACACGCGGGCATTCCGTGGGCTCTGTCCCGCCTCGGCCCGCGGTACGGGTGGGCCGATGGCGGCCCGTCGGGCTGGAACCTGCTCGGGTGCGTCCCGGTCGCGGTCGGCGCGGTCCTCCTCGCCTGGATCATGGTGTTCGGACTCACCCGGTACCGGGACCTGCCCGAGCGGGTGCCGACCGACTGGAGTCCGGCCCTCCTGATGACCGGCGGGCCGTACGCCTTCAGCCGCCACCCGATGTACATCGGCGAGCTGGCCCTGTGGCTGGGGTTGGCCGTCCTGTATGGCAGCCCGGGAGTCCTGGCCGGGTTCGCGGTCTGGGTCGCGCTCATGCGGTGGCTGGCGGTTCGGGAGGAGGTGGGGCTGGAGGCGGCGTTCGGGGATCCCTACCGCCGGTACAAGGCCGGAGTCCCGCGCTGGATTGGGTTGTCCCGGCGTGCGCGGACAGAGGCCGAACCAGGCGCTGCAGCAGACCGGCGGGGCATGTAGGCTTTTTCTAGATTGGTAGCTCATTCAGCCCCGCCGGCTGCTGAGCTTATTGTTCGGCGACAAAGCGTGGAGGCGAGTGGATGAGTACGGGTAAGCGGGGGAACACGAAGGATAGCGATGACAGAACAAGAAGCGTATGATGTCTCTCTGAAATATATCCAAAAGAAAGGCATTACCCACTATGGGTGCGCCTACAAAGGCAATTGGATCGAACGCGATCTTCGTCTTGGCTCTTTGTGCCCTAAGTTTCCGAAAGGGTGCCGCCGTAAAGTGTGGTACTTCCAGTTTGCCCTTCTGCAGAAAGAACCAGATACCGTGGTATGCGGAGGGGAGTACGTCGTCTGCGTGGATGACGATACGGGCATTTGTGGTCATTTTGCCTCCCTGTGAACTGACGCGTCTTGGCGTCCTGCATTCTCGCTGGCGTTCCCTCCGTTGGCGGGACGAAGGAAGGCATGGCAATTTGCCTTGTTGGGCTGCCACGGCGTTCCGGCTTGTTCTTCGTGGGCCGGGCAGAACGTCGTTAAGTCGTGGTCTGGGGGTGTCGTGCCGAACCAGCCGTTGCAGCAGACAGGGGCCGCATGATGGTTTTGCGGGACTCAACGTCCCACCAGCGGCCCCTGCTGCTGAACTGTGTCGTTCGGCGGCGGAGGCACTTGGCCGCGCCATCCTGTCCGGTGGTCGCGGCATCCCTAGAATCGGAGTCAGCGGCTGGAGGCGGTCCGCGTCGGACGGCTCCCCGCCCGCAACTTCTTGGAGGCAAACATGAAAACGATCCTCTCGGCGGCGCTGGTACTCGGGCTCTGCGGCCTTGCGAGCGCGCGGGACGAGAAGGCAGACCCGGTCGGGACGTGGAAGTGCGAGTACGAGATCGGCGGCCAGAAGCGGATGTCCACGCTGGCGATCAAGAAAGACGGGGACAAGCTCGCCGGGACGATGAGCTGGCCGGACCAGAAGGAGACGAGCCTCAAGGACCTGAAGCTGAAGGACGGTACTCTCACGTTCTCCGCCGTGCGGAAGTTCATGGATAACGAGATCACCGTCGAGTACACACTGACGATTGACGGGGACAAGATCAAGGGGAAAGGCGCGGCGGAATTCGGGGGCCAGAAGCAGGAGTTCGACATCGAGGGGAAGCGGGAGAAGAAGGACAAGTAGCGGTTGGGCGGTTGGCGCGCGGTTTTTCACCGGACAGGTGACGCGGTGGCACGCCCTGAGGTACTCCGAAGGGCGTGCTGAAGCGTCCACGACCTTTGTGCTGCACCGGTCGCCATGAAGAGCGTCCCTCGCCCGCCCCTGCTAGAATTGAAGACGGTTGGCGATGGCCGCGAGCATCTTACGAACTGCACAAAGGTAAGGTGGTTGTAGGTTCGGCACGCCCTTCGGAGTACCTCAGGGCGTGCCACGCGCCGGTGTCGTGTGGCCGACCCTGCCGGCCGAGATATTGGAGAAGTTTGCAGGCATGGACATCCTGGTGTCGGCCGTGTACCTCCGTCGCATCGGCACCACGGCGAGCGAGCAGGCCGAACTAGGCGCTGCACCTGACCGGCGGGGCATATAGCGAATTTGCGACGTATAGCTCACCGATGCCCCGCCGGGCAGGTGAGCTGGGACGTTAGCCCGAGCGGTTCGCTTTCGTGACATGACCGGAGTTTATGACAACAGCCGCTTTTGATATCGAGAATCTGGACATCGACGAAGATCGCTCGCGCCTTGAATCCCTGAGGGGGAAGCGCATCGGACGGCTCGTGGTCCATATTCGCGAACCCGATGACGCGGAACGCGTCGCCTCCTGCAAGAGTGTGGACCATCTCGAGTTGTGGGGCTGGAAGGAGCCGGATCTTACTTCAATAGAAGGTCTTGCCGTGAAGTATTTGCGCATGGTTCGCGGGCGGCAAACGAGCGTGAAGGGCTTGAACTCCAAGCGGCTGAAAAAACTTTCGGTCCAATCATGCGGCAAGCTACGAGAACTCGACATCCCGCACCTTCCATGGTTGTGGGTATGGGCGTGTAACAACCTGGACGCGAATTCTTTCGGTTCCGTGCGCGGCCTGGTCGGTCTCGATTTTCACATGCGAAGGGAAATCAGTTCCTTGGCGTTCGTTGCCGAGTGCCGTTCCCTGAAGTGTCTGAGTATCGACACCTACTCGTGGAAGACGCAAGACTTCCAACCCTTGGTGGAGGCGCCGGCATTGGAGTTAGTGGGTTTTAGCCGCCGCTGCCCGGCCTTCATCGAGGCGCTTAGCGTCGCAAACCAAAAGCTCTTGATTGGCCATACAGATTCCGGCTGCTTTATGCGGGCTGGCCGCCGGGTAACCGAAGAGGATTACCTTAAAGGTCGGAGAGCATTCAATAAGAAATACGACGTCTAGGCGCCGACAGGGCCGTCCGAGGGCCATCGGACCATGTGTTAAACAAGGCGTTCAGTTCGTACAGCGGCGTTACAGGGATAGAATCTACCCTCGGCTAACCACAAGTTGCAGTTGACCGGGGCCGCGATACTCCTTTTCCGGGCTCCAACGTCTCTCCCGCAGCCCCGGTCAACTGCAACTTGAGGGTTCGGCGGCTTGAAACGGGAACAGTCAATGGCAGTGTTTGAGCATGGATTGGATTTTCACAGTCTGGACGATGCCGTCGCCTACGCACGGCTTTGCTTGACTGCCGGCTATGATCGAACAGGAAACTGGGACTTGGCTCAGACGTGCCGCCACATGACGGATTGGCTTCGTGCGCCGCTTGACCGTCCGCCACCAATTCCTTGGTTGATGAAGTTGCCCATGGCCATGGTTCGGCTGACCTTCGGGCCGGGCATACTACGAAGTTTCCTTACCGAGCGAAAGCTGCCTGCAGGGATGGGCACGATGGAATCCACCGTTTATCCGCCCGAGCCGGACGCGACTGCCGCGGTCGATGAGTTCGCTGCTACCGCAGCACGGTTCGCCGCCCACACCGGCCCTTGGTTGCGTCCTTCCCCGCTGTTCGGCAAACTCGATCCCGAGCGAACCCTTGCAATTCAGCTCGTCCATTGCATGCACCACTTAGGTCGCCTCAAACCGCGAGCGAAGAATGCAAGAGCCGAATCAGGCGCTGCAGCAGACGGGGGGGTGGCACGGCGGCGTGGCTCGCCCTGAGGTACTCCGAAGGGCGTACTGAAGCGTCCACGATCTTTGTGATGCACCGGTCGCCATGAAGAGCGTCCCTCGCCCGCCACTGCTAGAATTGAAGACGGTTGGCGATGGCCGCGAGCATCTTACGCACTGCACAAAGGTAAGGTGGTTGTAGGTTCGGCACGCCCTTCGGAGTACCTCAGGGCGTGCCACCCGCCGGAAAAAGACAACGGCCGAGCCGGAGCTCTTTGGCAAAGAATGAGCGGCTGTAAATGTACGCTGGCGCCTTTTATTTCCCTGTAAAAGTACGCTGTCCCCTTTTCTTCTTTGACCGGGGCCGCCATGCTAGTTTCGCGCGGCATCAAGGCGTTGCAGGCCGCCCCGGCAGGTGAGCTTGGTCATTAGGCGCCCAAACTCGTTTCACAGCCATCTTCATGCTGAACGGAGGTGACGATGTCACCCTTCTCACTCGCCTTTCTTGCGATGCTGATCGCCTTCCTGGCCATTACCCTTGCTGCCGCGGTCCGATCTCTTTGGCTGCGCTTTCACCCTCCGGGCAGTTCGAAGGCTACAAGCGAGTGGTCCTCCGGCAAGTCAACCGCCTCCGATGGTCTCTTGTTGCTTGGCGTAGCAATGGCCTGGTACAACGTGTCGTCAGGTTGGATCGCCCAGCTCACGATCTATCCCATCTACGCCGACATCAGCGTCTACGGCCCGCAAGCCTTCAACGCCTTTAGTCAAGGCTATCTTTCACGGCTTCCCATTATCATCTTGCCCGCTGGAGTAATGTGCTTGTCTTGGGCACTCCTGCTATGGCTGCCATGCCGCAACGTGCCACCGAGCATTGTGTGGGGCATAGTCGTTCTCTGCGTCGCCTTTGTGGCACTCACTCCCATCCCCGCGGGCGCCCAAGGTCAGATGCACGACGAGGGCTTCTCAAACGATCTGCACGCCCGCCTTCTTTGGTCAAACGGCATCCGAGCAATCATCTTCACCGCCATCGGTTTCCTGTCGCTCGCTGCGACGCGGAGGCGTTGGTCGTCCAATGAATGCTTGGGCGCCTGACCTGGCCCTTTTCCCTTCAAAAAATGTACGCTGTCCCCTTTTCCCTTCTCGACTTACTTACCTCATGGCCCCCCTTACCCCGATCCACTTCTTGGTTTGGCGCTTTGGCGCGCCAACTTCCGTGTGAGGACAACCCATTGATCGTGGCCCGACTGAAACTTTACCACCCGGTCAACCCTCAGGCAGCAGAGGGCAAATAATTGCTTCATGTGCTGAGTTACCTCTAGTCATGGCACTTTCCAGCGTTCCGTCCGTGTAGAGACTTCTAGCAGAAAACAGGGGACGCGGACCGTTTCATCTTGCGTGTAAGTGCCGGGGAGCGTTGCCGTTGCGCGGCCTCTCACTTAATGACGTTAAGAAACTTATTTCCGCGGGCTTTGCCTAGCGCATCCACTCCCGCATTCGTGATCTTGGTATTCGACATGGTGAGCAGATCGAGCTTCGGGAAGTCTTTGACATTTTGAAAGACCTTGAGTCCTTTGTCCGAAACCTCGGTTCCGTCGAGACTGAGTCTCTGCAGATTCTTCAGGGCCCGCAATTCCTTGAGACCGGCGTCGGTGACTTTGGAATGGGTCAGGGTAAGAAATCGCACATCGGAAAGCTCCGTGATATACTTGAGTGTCTCATCGGTTACGTTTGAGCCGTTGACGCCGAGGTCCTTCAGCCTCTTCAGATCCTTCAGCTCCTTGAGTCCTTTACCCCTGATGTGCGTACGGTCGAAGATCAACAGCTCCAGATTCTCCAATCCGCGCAGTTCCTTGACTCCCGCGTCGGTGATTTTGGTGGTCATGACGCGCAAATCCTTCAGCTTCTTAAGGCGACCCACGTCCTTGAATCCTTCGTCGGTGACACTGGTGTCGTTAAATCGTAGCGAGTTCAGGTCCTTGAGTTCGAAGAGGAGCTTCACGTGGCTATCGGTGAACTTTTCCCCTTCGAAAATGACCATGTTTTGAGAACTTACCGTTATCACTCTGCCGCCGAGCTTCTTGATCTGCTTCACCGCGTCCGTTTCGTCAGCGAGGCTGTCGAAGGTCAGAAAGAAGATCACAATCAAGCAAGTGCATGTTCGCAACAGGGAGGACGCCATTGGTAGTCTCCAATTGGGGCAATATCGATTACATGGACGATCAAAGATAGCTTGCCGAATGAAGGTGTCAAAGTCTGAGGGGACGTGTACGTCGCTCATGCCTTGCGGAGATCGCCACCGAATTGGCGCGTCGAGGCCTCAATGAAGTTGACTGGAGATAACATCGACGTGGGCGCGTTCAGCCCGGACCTCTGCCACGGGCCCCGACCGAAGGTCTCCTTGTCCTTGCACGTGGAGGGAGACCTTCGGTCAAGCCAAATGACACGGTCGGGAGACCGTGTCACAACTGGGGTCGGGAGACCGTGTCACAACTGGGTGGTAAAACTGGCTGGCCCCCGAACGGCGTTGCGCCAGCATCAGACCGTAACGGCTGGGATAAACTGTGTACTTGCTGAGCAAGCTGCCGCCGCTGTTCTCGCGATAAGTCCTGTTTATTCGCTCGTGTCGTCAAATTGTTTCTTCATTCTCTCAAAAATCCTGAGATTTATCTCTTTCTCTTGAACTGGATTGTTAGCTAAGCTTTCTTCCGGTTGATCGCACGTTGATAGATCCAGTATGCGAATCGCAATTTTGTCGCCTAAGGTCACAGACTGATTGACCCAGCGTCGTTCCTCGCTGGTTCCATCATCATGAAAAGCCATCCCTCCGACACTAACTGCTAGTTCCTCTTCCTCGCGCCGCATCAATGTTAAAGCCGCAGTTAGAAATCGAAGGTCACTAACGCCGGCTGTGCAAATTAGCTTGTCGTTAATCTTGAGTTCAAAGCAAATCACAGGATTCTCCCTTTGGTTACGGAAACGTAAACCATACACATCGTATACTCGGAGGAAGGTGGGAATTACGCAAAAAAGGAAAGAAAAGAAGGAAAGAAAAGGGGGGAAAGAAAAGGGGACATCGTAGATTATTCTGGCCGTTTCTCGTCCCATGTGGCCTAATCGATCGTCATGCCACGCGGTGTGCTAATGAAGCCTTTTGACTACCAAGTGCGCCCATGAAAATGCGTTTGTGACTCGATTGCTCAAGTGACCCACCGTCGTGATCAGCGCCAAATGAGCGAAAGGGTTTACACGTGTAAACCCCACATTGCCAATCGACCCGACCCGGTGGGCCAAGCTATCCCACCCTGTATTCCAAGCGCGCTCCCTGTGTGCCACCAACATTGGCATCCTGGGGGGGGTGGTTAGAAGCCCTGAGGCGACCAGTGAGATTGTCGTTGCCGTTCGCTTTCATTTGATGAAGTGCAACGACAATCGCGGGAGGCAAGCCAGTGTCACCGACCAGGGGCAGCAGGACTCACTGGCCGCGCAGCTGGACCCTGTGAATCACCTGACCACCCTCTGGACCAACAAAACGGGTCTCCAGGGTGGGTTGGGGGCGGTAAGCGCAGTTGCGCTCTTTGGAGGTCAGAAGGACTCGTGCTTTTGCAGCTGGACCCTCTGGATCACCACTTTGATCCTGAGGATCAGGCTCCGACCCTCTGGATCAGCGCCAATTGAGCAACAGGGTCAGAGGGTCGGTTCCGAATGCTTTCCATTTCTTTCCACGGGGGGTGTGGCGTAATGGAAAGAACCATTTGGCAGGAACTCCCCCAGCGAGATCGCTCAGCCCATTGAGGCGCGGGTCGGAAACGAATTCGTTGCAAATCGAATGATCGTCGGCGGTCAACCAACGAATTCACAATCAACGACGCTCAGTCAAGAACTATGGACGCTAGAACTTCCTCGGACGTTGCCGTCCAGCCCACGATGCCGTCCTGGGCCCGGACCATGTCCAGGGTCGCCTTTTTGAATTCGGGGAAATAACTCTCCGTTCCATCCTCGACCAACAGACATTCATAGCCGCGGTCATTGGCCTCGCGCATGGTGGTTTGCACGCACACTTCCGTAGTCACGCCGGTGAAAAACAAATGGGATATGCCGTGTTTCTGTAATTCGGTTTGAAGCGAAGTCGCGTAGAACGCTCCTTTGCCCGGTTTGGAAATGACCAATTCTCCTGGCCGCGGCGCTAAACTGGCGACAAAATCGTTGCCGGGCTCGCCTTCAATGAGGATACGTCCCATGGGGCCGCGGTCGCCAATTTTCAGCGCGCCGCGGCCACGATTGCGTTTGGCGGGAGGGCAGTCGGCCAGGTCGGGCTGGTGACATTCCTTGGTATGGACGATTGTCAGTTCTTTTCGACGGAAAGTCTGAAGCAGTTTCGCCACGTTGGGAACGATATACGCCAATCGATTGACGTCGTTGCCCAGAGCCGCGCCGAAACCCCCCGGCTCCAGGAAATCCCGCTGCATGTCAATGATGACGAGCGCCGCCCGAGCCGGATCGAACGAGAAAGGGTACGGTTGGGCGGCAATAGTCGCCATGCGCTCCTCCGCTGTAAGGACCTAACTCAATGGCCGGCCATGTGGCGTCCGATGACTTGCCTATCCGCGGAGTCGATGGGCGTCTCGTAGACGATCTTCCCCTCGGAAATCACCAAAACGCGGTCCGCCAATTCCAAGATTTCGTCAAGGTCTTCGGATACGAGCAACACGGCAGCGCCGCGATTTCGTGTCTCCATGATCTGCGAGCGAATATCCGCTACTGCCTTGAAATCCAGCCCAAAGCACGGATTGGCGGCGATCAACACCTGCACTTCCTCGGCCAACTCACGAGCCAGAACGGCACGCTGAACGTTGCCCCCTGACAAGTTTCCGATCGGCAACGTCGGCCAGGGCGGCCGAATGCGGTAGCGGTGAATAAGGTCCTCGGCGCGGCGGTGGATCGCACCTGAATTAATAAATCTCCGAGCCCGCGTAAGGGGAGCGCGGTCAAAAGTGCGAAAAGCCAGGTTCTCGGCGGTCGACATCTTGCCCACGCAAGCGTTTTGCAAGGGCATTTCGGGCAAGACATGAAAATGATGGCGGCGAATCTCACCCCGGCTGGCTTGATAGGCTTCGCCGTGAACCTGAACCGTGCCACCGGTAGGAACGCGCTGTCCGGCCAGCACCTGAACCAGTTCGCGCTGCCCGTTGCCGGATACGCCCGCGATGCCGACGATCTCATGCGGGCGCACTCGAAGCGACAGGCCGCATAGTACCTCGACGCCACAGTCATCATCCGCCGTGAGGTTGTCGATGCCCAAACTGGCCTCGGGTGAAGCGTCGTGGGAAATTGCCGAGCGGGCGGCAGGCTCGGGCAGCGTGGCCTTGCCCATCATCATTTCACTCATCGCCTTGGGATCGAGATCGCGGACCGCTCCCTCGCCGGTGAGCTTGCCGTGGCGAAGAACAGTTACTTCATCGCAGAAGCCCATGACTTCGCGAAACTTGTGCGTAATAATCAGAGCGCTGAGAATGCCATCGGAACACATCCCCCGCACCATGGTCAAAACTTCGTCGGCCTCATCGGGCGTCAACACCGAAGTCGGCTCATCTAGAATGAGGACCTTACGTTGGAGATAGAGCTGCTTCAGAATCTCCACTTTTTGCTTTTGGCCCGCCGCCAGATCGCGAACGACCGTGCGCGGATCAACGCGGAAGGGCATGTGATCCATAAACGCGGCGAGGGCTTCGGTCTCCGCCTTCCAATTGATCACGCGCGGCAAATGGTCGCGAGCGATGAAGAGGTTTTCCACGACGGTCATGTTTTCGACCAGCGTGAAGTGTTGGTAGACCATGCCAATTCCCAGGGCATGAGCATGGCGGGGGTTCTTGAGTTCGACCTCACTCTCGCCGACACGCACAAGGCCTGTATCGGCGCGGTAGGTGCCCATGATGCATTTGACCAACGTGCTCTTGCCGGCGCCGTTTTCGCCGATCAGGGCTCGGAAGATGCCGGGGCGTATTTTCATGGACACATCGGTGAGTGCCTGCAAAGACCCGAAGCGCTTGGAGATATTGCACACATCGATGGCATGCGGCAGGCCCGGGTTGGAAGACAAGGCAGCGCCATTCTTCGGCCCGAATCCATGGGAATGAAGAAGTTTATCGGCGGTCTGAAATTGGGTGGGAAGCGCGGTCATGCTACGGTCTCCAATAGAGAAGCGGATTTGGCCACAGCCCCGAACACGCCGCCTTGCATCGTTATCATTTTGATGGCGGCCAAATGATTGCCATGATCGGTAGCGCCGCAACAGTCTTCCAAGAGTAGGCACTCGAAGCCGCGATCGTTAGCCTCGCGCATGGTCGTGTGAACGCAGACATCGGTGGTGATTCCGGTGAGAATAAGGTTCTTCACTCCCTTGCGGTGCAGGACTAGCTCCAGGTCGGTGGCATAAAAGGAACCTTTGCCGGGCTTGTCGATGATCGGCTCGCCGTTGGCCGGCGCCAGTTCCGGAATAATGTCCCAGCCCGGTTCACCCCGTACCAGAATGCGGCCGCATGGCCCCGGGTCGCCAATGGCAGCGCCGATGCGCTGGGAGCGCCAGCGTTTGTTTGCCGGCAGATCAGAAAGATCGGGCCGGTGGCCTTCGCGGGTGTGGATAACGTGAAAGCCCCTGCGCCGCATGGCCGCAAGAACTTTCGTAATGGGTTGAATGGGCGCGCGGGTCAGGGACAAGTCATAACCCATCGTGTCCACATAGCCGCCCTTGCCGCAGAAATCGGTCTGCATGTCGATGACGATGACCGCCGTATTGTCCGGATGCAGGTCGCCGTCGTAGGGCCAAGGATAAGGATTGGCCTGGATGAACGTCTTGGAGGAAGGCATTGCGTGTCGTTTATCCTCATCGATCCATTCGGAGCCATCATCGGAGAACCCGGAGCGTCGCGGGTGCCCCGGCCATAGCTCGGGCCCGCGAAGATGTCAAAATCATGATGCCCAGAGTCAGAATGTAAGGGGCCGCATTCCAGATATACGCCTGTGCGGCCGATGTAAGGTTTTGTCCCTGTAAAGCCAAACCCAGTGAGCCGACGCCGCCAAACAGCAGGGAAGCGCCCAGGCAACGAATGGGATCCCATTTGGCGAAGATGACGAGGGCCACGGCCATGAGGCCCTGCCCCGATGAGATTTGCTCGCTCCACGAACCCGGATAGTAAAGCGACAGGTAACTGCCGCCGATCCCGGCGAGCACTCCACCGGCGGCCGTGGCCAGGATGCGAATCCGATTGACGGAATACCCCATCGCGGCCGCGGCCTCTTCACTCTCACCTGCCAACCGCAGGATCATGCCCCAGCGCGTGTACTTCAGCATCCAGGCAAGCAACGGCGCCAGAACAAGCCCTATTAGGAAGAGAACATTAATTCGCAAAGCCGCTTGAACCTGTTCGATGCTGGACCACCACCCGAAATTGAAGGCGGGCAATTGCGGCGCGCTTGGTTGGATGAAAGGCTTGCCCAGATAAAATGCCAACCCCATGCCGAAAAGCATCATGGCGATGCCCACGGCGACCGAGTTCACTCGAGGCCGGTTGCAGATCACCGCATGCAGCGCTCCCATCAAAGCGCCGGCGCTGCCGGCCGCCAGTACACCCAGCCAAGGTGAACCGGTCAGGTAACTAACGCCGTAACCCGTCATGGCGCCCATGACGAGTGTGCCCTCAAGACCGAGATTGACCCGCCCGGCCTTTTCGGTCAGGCATTCACCCAGACTGACATAGACGAAAGGCGTGCCCACGCGAATGGCCCCCCCGACAACCGCAACGGGCACTGCCCAATAACCAAGGTCCATCACCGAATCGGTCATTTGAGCACAACCTCCTTGGCTGCGGTGTGCGGCACAGGGGCGCTCTCCTCCGACCCCGTGAATTCCACCATGCGCGGTAGGAAAATACGGAACCTGCCATACAAAGTCTCAAAGAGCAGGATCATGACGAAGATCATTCCCATTAGGACTTGCACCGAAGCGTCGGGTAGGTGCAGCGTGCGCTGGAGCAAGCCCGAGGACGCACTTAAGCCCCCGAAGAGAATGGCGGCCGGAATAATGGCCAGGGGATGATGGCGGGCAATAAAGGAGACCAAGATGCCCGTGAAACCGTAACCGGCTATCAAGGAGGCGTTGGCCTGGCGATGGACGGCGGCTACCTCCACCATGCCGGCCAAGCCGGCGGCGGCTCCTCCCAGCAAGCAGCTAGTGAAAATGAGTCGGCCCACCGGCAATCCCGCTGCCTTGGCTGCCCGAATGTTGCCGCCCACCATGCGGGCCGCGAAGCCAAACGTTGTGTGATCCATCAAGACATAAGCGACCAGACAAAATACGATGCCAAAAGCCAGCCCGAGGTGAATGTCCATGCCGAAAAGTTTGCCAAGCATGTATTCCGGGGCGATGGGGTAAGTCGATGGTTTGTTCAAGCTGGCCGGGTCGCGCATTGGCCCTTCAACTAGAAAACTAAATACGGCAATAGCAATGTAAGTGAGAAGCAAGCTGGCGATTGTTTCGTTGACTCCCCGGCGTTCTCGAAGAAGACCGACGAGGGCGATCAATAGGCCGCCGGCCAACATGCCCGCCAGCGCCATCCCGATCTGAACGCCAACGACCGGAGCGCCGTTAAGCAGCAAGCCGACGCTCACCGAAGCCAGGCCGCCGAGGACAAGCGCCCCTTCCGCTCCGATAACGATCAGTCCAAGGCGAGCCGGCAAGGCCGTACAAAGTGCCGTCAAGATGAGCGGCGCCGCCCGGGTCAGGGTATTTTGCCAGGAAAACTTTGTTCCAAAACCGCCTCGGTACATCTCATAGAAAAGCTTGTCCGGCTGCACCTTGGCAAACAGCAACATGAAGACGCCAAAGAGACCCATGGAGGCCACGATGGCCGCCACGGTGATGACAAAAGTCTCCAACAAGGATCGCCACTTCATCCTTTTTGCTCCTCGGCGACATTGCGGGTTATCCTGATCGGCGATGCATTAACCCGCATGGAGGCGCCACTGCTTGATTACAAGCAGTGGCGCCGCGGGCGGCACGCTTATTAGGACTACTGCCCGGTCGCGCCTTCAACGAGATAGTCCATGCTTTCCAATTCAATGGCGGTTTGTGCATAACTCTTGCCGGCAGGGATCACCATCTTGCCGGTATTGTCCTTGATCGGCCCCTTGAAGATCACGAACGATCCGTCCATGAACTTCGCCTTGGCGGCATCGGCGTCCTTCTTAGCCATGTCGCCAACGGCCGATCCGTAAGGCGAGGGTTTGACAATGCCTTCCTTGATGCCGCCGCGAACGAGGTTGGGGATCGTTTTGCCAGCCTTGAAGTCTTTGACGTAATCGGTATAGACCTTGGCCCAATTCCATTCGGCGCCCGTCAGATAGCCCTTAGGCGCCAAGGTTGCCTGGCTGCAGTGGTAGCCGCACGAATAAATGCCTCGCCGCTCGGCCGTTTCGATCACGACTTTCGGGCTATCGACATGGCAGGTAACGACGTCAACGCCCTGGTTGATAAGGCTGGTGGTAGCTTCCGCTTCTTTGACGGGCATTGACCAATCGCCGGTGAAGATAACCGTGCAAGTGATTTCGGGATCGACGCTGCGCGCCCCCAGGATGAAGGCATTGATATTGCGTCGGACCTGAGGAATGGGCTTCGCGGCCACAAAGCCCAGTTTCTTGGATTTAGTCGAATGGGCGGCGACGATGCCGGAGAGATATTCACACTCGTCGATGTAGCCAAAATAACTTCCCACATGTTTGGGGTGCTTGGCCTTATCCCACAGGCCGCCGCAGTGCAGGAACAAGACATCGGGGTGATCCTTGGCCACTGCAAGGACATGCGGATCGAAGTAGCCGAATGAAGTCGGAAAGATCAGCTTGGCGCCGTCCAGTTCAATCATGCTTTTCATGCTCTTTTGAACGTCGGCGGTCTCGGCAACTCTTTCTTCTTCCTTGACCTCTACGCCTGGGATTTCCTTGACCGCCTGTGCGCCGGCGGCATGGGCCTGGTTGTAGCCGTAGTCATCCTTGGGGCCGACATAAATGAAACCGACGGTCAACTTGTCGCCTTTGGACGTATCAGTTCCCGATCCGCAACCGGGAACGCTGATGCTCATCAAAGCACACAGGCTGATCGCTGCCATTAGAGTCAGAAATCGAAAACGGTTGGTAAAACTCATGGGTTTTCCTTTCAGAAGCCACTACCCGTCGATTGTTCAGGGTTTGATTCCACAGGTCCAATGAGCGACGAGCGCTTATGGATTAAAGAACGATTCAATTCGTTACCGGCCTACAACTCCTTCAACCAGGTAGCTCATGCTTTCCAGTTCGATCGCGGTTTGCACATACGACTTTCCCTCTTCGATGACGGTCTTACCCGCGTTGTCTTTTAGAGGTCCCTTGAAGATCACAAAGGAGCCGTCCAGGAATTTTGCCTTGGCGGCATCGGCGTCTTTCTTGGCCGGTTCGCCGACGGCCGGGCCATAGGGCGACGTCTTGACGATGCCCTGTTTCAACCCACCCCGAATCAAGTTGGGGACTTTTTTCCCGGCTTTGAAATCGTTGACGTAATCGGTATAGACCTTCTCCCAATTCCACTCCGCTCCGGTGAGATAACCCTTTGGAGCCAGGTTCGACTGATTGCAGTGATAGCCGCAGGTATAAATGCCGCGCCGCTCCGCCGATTCGATAACGATTTTCGGACTGTTGACATGACAGGTGAGGACATCGATTCCCTGATTAATGAGGGTAGTCGCCGCCTCGGCTTCCTTGACAGGAATCGACCAGTCTCCGGTAAAGATGACCGTGCAAGTAATCGAAGAGTCGACGCTGCGGGCGCCGAGCGTGAAAGCATTGATGTTGCGAAGCACCTGGGGGATGGGCTTCCCGGCGACGAAACCCAGTTTCTTCGATTTGGTCGTATGCCCGGCGACGATGCCAGAAAGATATTGGCATTCATCGATATAGCCGAAAAAGCTGCCGACGTTGGCGGGATGTTTGTTGGCGTCCCAGAGGCCGCCGCAGTGCATTAGTGTTACGTCCGGATGATCTCTGGCCACTTCCAAGACATGCGGATCGAAATAATTGAAGGAGGTGGGAAAAAGAAGTTTGGCGCCGTCCAACTCGATCATGCTCTTCATGGTCTTACGAACGTCGTCGGTGTCGGGAACCCTTTCTTCCTCTTTCACATCCACACCCGGAATCGTCCTGACGGCGTTGGCGCCGGCCGCGTGAGCCTGATTGTAACCGTAATCATCCTTCGGCCCGACATAGATGAATCCGACCGTCAGTGTTCCATCTCCTGTAGATGGAGTTCCGACGCCGCACCCCAGAATCCCTCCTGTCAGCGAGCTTAGGAGTGCCGCGCTCACGAAGTACAGATAATAAGATGGCCAAGAACGCGTCAAGAAATCTCCTTTGCCGCCAAGGCCCCGGGAGAGGCCTTGGTCATGTAATCGCGGAAGGCAAGCCAGCCGCCAAAATCAGTGATATCGACGGCACTTTTGGCATCCCAGGATTCGCAGAGGAAACCTTTAACCTTCTCTCCGTCGACCAGTTCGATCGTCCCAATAGCGAGCGGCGGGGCGACTGAGGCGACCAGTTTTCCGAAGCCCACTATCGGGAAATCGTATATTTCAACGCTTACCGCTCCACCGTGATCTTCATCGCGCAGCAGCCCAGGCCGGGCTGGGTCAAGGTGCAGAAACGCCAGGAAGCGATAGCGCGCCGCCGTTCGTGCTGCCCTGACAAATTTCCCTTCCATGCGTAACAAGGCTTGATGGAACGGCTGGCCGCGCAAGTGAGCTCCGGCCACGGCTACTCGTACAAGACCTTCCGCTACCGGAGTTGGTTGCTGGTTCACGTTGAGCGCTTTCTCCGAGGGAAGCACCTTTCCGGTCGCTCCCAAGGGCAATGCACACGCTCTTTGCCAAATCGTTCCCCATTCGCACAGCCGGCGATCGCTGCCAGGCGGACCAATAAACGTTACGCCGCCGGGAAGCCCTTTTTGAGTAAAGCCTGCGGGCAGAGCCAAAGCCGGTAGCTGCAGGAAATTAACGAAATTCGTGTAAGTTCCAAGCCGCCGGCTCCATCCCTTGGAATCGCTTTGGACCTCAGCCAGGGTTGGCAAACAAGGCATGGTTGGGACGACAAAAAGTTGTGCCGACTCGAAAACCTTCAGGCATTCCTTGCGAAGAATCCGCAGCCGTTCGAACGCCTTGAAGGCATCCACGGCCCTGTAGGCCGCTCCCCCTTGCAACAGAGCGCGCGTCACCGGGTAAACTTCGGATGGGTGAGCCGCCAAGAATTCATCAACAGCCGACAAGCGTTCCGCGAGCCACGGGCCCTCATAGAGCAAGGAAGCGATTTCGCGGAAGGGTTTGTAGTCGATTGTCTGTTTGCGCGCTCCCAGTTGTTCCAGGCGCTTGACGGCCCGAGCAAAAACTAGCGCCTGCCCTTCGTCGCCGAAAAAGTCCAGGTCCTCCTCGCGTGGAATCGCAAACGTGAAATTCAGCTGATCGGGCTCTTGTGAGGATGCAGGGGGCAACGGGGGGGATGTCGGCAACGCCCCTCGGGCGACCTCGAAGACTTGCCAGGCATCACTGACGGTCAACGCAAATATCGAAAGGCAATCCAGCGAGCGGCAGGATGGAACCATGCCATCGGTGCTGAGCAACCCCGAAGTCGGCTTGAGACCGACGATATTGTTACAGCCGGCCGGGACTCGCCCTGAACCGGCGGTATCGGTTCCCAACGCGAAACTGACAAGCCCCGAAGCCACGGCAACCGCCGATCCCGAACTCGACCCACCGGAGATGTATTTGGAATCGAAAACATTGTGGCAAGCGCCGTAAGGACTGCGATCTCCCGCGAGACCGGCCCCGAATTGATCCAGGTTCGTTTTGCCGATGAGGATCGCGCCGGCCTCCAACAATCGGGTTACCACCGGGCCTGAATGCTGAGGGATATAGGAAAAGGCCGGACAACCTGCTGTTGTCGGGTGGCAGGCAACATCAATGTTGTCTTTGACGGCGAAGGGGATGCCATAGAGCGGTAGGGAATCGCCGCGCCGGCCGCGCTTTTCCACCGCCTCCGCCTGATTGATCAGCGAATCAGTCGGCAAGACGTAAATCCAGACCGGCGATTTGCCTACTTTTTCCAGATGCCGACAGAGCGACGAAACGACTTGATACGGCCGGGTTTCACCAGCCTGGTAGGCGCCGGCTAAACTGACGAGATCCAACCTCGGAACTGCGGAGGCGTTGACCATCAAAGGCTTCATCATCTAGGGGGAGAGTCGAGTCTTAAGGCGGTGGTCGAATAGCCCGTCCCTCGGTTGATTTTTCAAATAACTGCGCACTATGACCCGTTGTCCGCTCAGTTAACAGCTTAGCGAACCAAATTACGTTGGGTTCAAAGCGCGTGATCGAAGGTATAGAGCATTTCTTATTCCAAGAGACGCATTCCCCTGGCCACAAAGCGCATATTGGACATACGCACTTAAAGGCAAACAGCTTAGGTCTGATAGTGAAATGACTCAGTTGGATGGACCGGAGCGCGAAAAGTGTCGACTGCACACAAACCAGGCATTCCGTGCAACAAAGCGCGGAGATCAACCCGCCAACTCATAATCAAAACGAAGAAGGGGCGGACTCGTCCGCCCCTTCTTTCAGGCTTCGACCTGTTTTTCGAGTCGATTCTTAGAACTTCAACAGCACTTCGGCCGCGATACTTAGTTGCTTCTTCTTATCTAGTAGGGACCCAAAAGCCGGATTACTGGCATAGTCATAGCGAACCTCGGGGCGGAACTGAAGCGACTTATTGGGATGGTAATCAATGCCCAGGGTCGCTTCGTAATAAGTGGTATGGGGAATACCAAATCCGCCGGGGTACCCGCCGCCGTCAACATCCTTGTACCACTCAAATCGCGACGTAACATCAAAATCGCAATTGAGGTGATAACCAATGTAAGTGTAGACGTCGTAGGCTCGCTCTTGGTAGCCGGGCAGTGGCTGGAAAAAGATCGGGGCCTTGGAGTAAACCATTTGGGTATCCACAATCTGATACAGGTACTTGCTGAAATTGTGGAGCAGGCCTAATTCCCAAACGGTGGTATTGCCGTTGCTGAATTTGCCGGTCGGCCCGGTTAGCACTGTCGTCCATATCTTCGTAACCTTGGCTTCCTCATCAAGCCAGTAATTGATCTGCGTGATGTACTGAGGGGCCACGCTAATCGTATCAAAGAACGTGCCCCAACCAAACTCAATGCCGTTGTACCAGTCGAGCCGTTTGGAAATGTGCCAGTTGGCGGAGACGCCGGTGTAGCGGCCTTCTTCCATGTTGTACCAGGCATAGTCGCTCGAATCGAGGGGGCGCTGCCAGGGAAGAGCGCCCATCGGTCCTAGGACTGTCGTCTGCCGGCCGGCTTTGACGTCCACGCCGCCCTCGGTCAGGATCGGCAGGTGGGCCGTCAAGTTCAAATCCGTGAAGTCTGCGCCGAAGCGCGGGTTGGTATTCTTCCAACCGCCTGCTGTCGGCGTAAGGAACGCGGCGTCGGCGCCGGTGATGAAGATGGCGTTGAACCCCCACGACCAATCCTTGGGATCCAGCGGTTTGGAAATGTACAGACCGAGATCTCGAGCCAGCAACTCATTGCCGAAGCGGTTCATCACCGGAGCAATGTTGTTGATGCCAGATCCGGTTGACCGATAGGTGTAATCAAAGTCCAACCAGCCGGAGAACTTGAGCGGGGCCTTGTCGGCTTCGTCGCCGTAGATCAAGCCCTGCAGGATGCCGACCTTGTTCAACGGCGTTGGGCCAAGGGGGGCTTCCTCAGGGGCAGGGCCAGACTCGGGGTTTTGAACGATCGGCCTGGTGTCGATGTTGGATTCGCCCGTGCCCGGAGGCGCCTGGTTGTCGGGTTGCGGCTGTGCTTGCACAACCGGAACGGTCTGCCCATTTATGATCGCCGACCCGGAGGAATAAAACCGGGGCGGTTCATTTTGGGCAGGAAGCCTAAAAGGGCTGGGCGACTGGGTTTGTGCCAAGGCGCCTCCCCCCATAAGTGTGGCCAATCCAAGAGTTAACAGTAATTTCCGAAACATTAAGACCCTCCGTGGTCAATGCCATATAGAAGTTTAGTTACCAGTAACATGGGAGAGGAGGTCATGTCAGTTATGGGAAATCGTCCCTCCCTTACTCGATACTTCACTAGGTTTGTTATGTTTTTTTTGAGTTTGCATAACGACCCCTGCTAGAAAGCTCAAGCCTTAACTTCACAGTCGAAATTGCTGCTTTTGGCCGCAGAGTCAATTTCACTTAACCGAACTCATAGAAAATCGGCAACAACAACGGTAGAATCACAAAACCTTGTGGATTCAGTGGGTTTTGGCGCAAAAACAAGACTCCGGAAGTGTTTGCACCTCTGGTGGGGGCCCTGGTCTTCAAAACCAGTGGAGGGTTTGAACAAAGCTCTCAGTGGGTTCGATTCCCATACACTTCCGCTTTTCTTTTTTCCTATCGGAAGATTCTTCCATGAGACCCGATTACACGTTGACGGATCCTTCGGGGGTCTTTTCTCCTGCTCTTCTTTTTTACAAAGAGCTAATCCAGCGCAACCTCAGTCGGGCCTTGGAAATCGCAGGCAGCCCGGATCGGCTGCGGCCTCACGTCAAGACGCACAAGACACGGGAAATTGTTCGCATGGCATTGGACATGGGCGTCACCAAGCATAAATGCGCCACGCCGGCCGAGGCGGAGATGCTGGCCCAGTGTGGAGTGAAGGATGTTTTGCTCGCCTACCCCGTCGTCGGGCCCAACTGCGGCCGATTGGCTCGACTAGCGGCCAAATACCAGGAATGTCGTTTTACGGGCCTTGGGGATAGTCTTAATGCCGTAAAGGGTTTATCCGATGCCATGACAGCGACTGGTCAAGAAGTGGATGTGATGCTCGACCTAGACGTTGGCCAGCATCGCACCGGGGTTGCCATTGGCGAGTCGGCGGTCCGCCTCTATGAGAATATCGCGCGTTTGCCGGGTCTACAACCAGGTGGACTCCATGTTTACGACGGCCACAATCATCAGGAGAATCGAGAAGAAAGACGTGAAGCAGTTCAGCGCCTTCTCGAGCCCGTGCTGCATTTGCGCCAGGAACTGGAACGGAGGAGCCTGCCTGTGCCGCGCCTGGTTGTGGGTGGGACGCCAACTTTTCCGATCTATGCCAAGCTGAATTATCCCGGTCTGGAATGTGCCCCGGGCACCTGTTTGGTGCACGATCACGGCTACGGAAGCCGTTTTATGGATCTAGAGGGCTTTACTCCCGCGGCCGTTTTATTGACACGCGTCATCAGCCGGCCCACGGCTAACCGCATTACTCTCGACCTCGGTTATAAAGCCGTCTCCAGCGACCCGCCCGCCGGCAAGCGCTGTCATCTGTTGAATGTGCCTGATTATGCGGGTGTTCTGCAAAACGAGGAGCATTTCGTCGTGGAGACTCCGGCGGCTGAAAGCTTTTCTCCTGGCGATGTTATTTACGCTATTCCGACGCATATCTGTCCCACGATAGCCTTGCACCGCCAGGCGCTGGTTGTCGAAAATGGCCGGGTTACCGGCGCGTGGGACATCGTTGCCCGCGATCGCATCCTGACGATTTGAAATAGCTTACCTGGGGGTCATCGTGCCTTTATTAAGCTTACGGAGTCGTGTTAGCCGCGTTTTTCTGGGGATTCTGTTTCTCTTCTGTGCGATGGGATGCCCGCGCAGCCCGCCGCGGGTAGTCCTTTACTGCGCTCAGGACCAGGATTTTGCCGAGGAGAGTCTGCGCGAGTTCATGGGACGGACCGGAATTGCGGTGGCTCCTAAATTTGACACCGAAGCAGACAAGTCCATCTCGCTTTACTTCGAGCTTCTCAGTGAGAAAGACCGGCCGCGTTGCGATGTCTTTTGGAATAATGAAATTCTCGCTACCATTCGCCTCCAGCACCAGGGATTGCTTGAACCCTATGACAGCCCGGCCGCTGAAGCCTTCCCGCCCTCGGCTCGGCCTGCCGACCATTCCTGGCATGCATTCGCCAACCGGGCTCGTGTCTTAATTGTGAATACCGATCTGGTTTCCGAAGCGGATCGGCCGAAGAGCTTGCTCGACTTGACTGATCCCCGCTGGAAGGGCCGCGTCGTCATGGCCAAGCCGCGTTTCGGCACCTCCTCGACCATGGCCGCATGCTTGTTCGATGTGCTAGGCCCGGAAGCGGCCAAGGGGTTCTATCGGGGTTTGAAAGAAAACGGAGTGCAGATTGCGCCCGGCAATAAGCAAGTGGCCGAATGGGTCGGCAAGGGACGCACACCGAATGGCCAGCGAGTCGTTGTCGGCATCTCCGATACCGACGACGCCTTGGAGGAGATCAGCGACCGTAGTCCTGTGGCCATGATTTTTCCCGACCGCGACCGGCCGAAGGGGCATAAAATGGGCACGCTCTTCATCCCGAACACGCTGGCCATCATCCAGGGCTGTCCCAATCCGGATGGGGCACGCCAACTAGTTGACTACCTGCTTAGCCCTGAAGTCGAGGCCCGGCTCGCGGAATCAGCCAGCCACCAGATTCCCATGAACCCGGCCGTTCGTGCCAGGTTGCCCAAGGAGATGGAGACCCCGGCCACGGTCAAGGCCATGGAAGTAGATTTTCAGAAGGCGGCTGACTTGTGGGAAGAAGCGCAGAAATTCTTGGGCGAGGAGTTTGGCAATTATTAATTCCAACTTGCCAATAACTGTTCATTAGTATACTATGCGGATTGTCCCAGCGCTCCACAGGGTGCCGTCGATGAATCTGCTGGATTTACAAGCGCGTTTGCGCCGGTTGGAAGAGCTATCGCGGGGCCTGGCCAGGGAAGTGTCCCTGTGGAAGGAATGCAACGATCCGCTGTTGTATCTGGAGCGCAAAGCCTATCTGAACGGCATCATGGACGCCTTGACGGGAGTGGAGACGGCGCGCGTGACTTTGGCGCGGGTCCGACAACGACTGGGAGATAAAATCGTTTAGCGGCGAGCCTCCGGCGAGCGCGCTGCAACGCGCTCGCCGGAGGCTCGCCGCTAAACAATAGGCTCATTTTCCTTTGAAGTCGGCTGCGAACGATTTGGCTTTTAGCTCCTCGCCGGTGGCGTGCTTGGTCAGCTCGTTCCAACTCAGCTTGCGGCCGGGTTCGAAGACCTTCTTCTTCATGAACTCGCCCACCTCTTTGTTATCGAGATAAATCACGGTGTTCGGATCAGCGCCCTTGTAAACCTCCCGGGCGATGGCGTGGTGAACTTGCGAGGCGAAGAGTTCGCCCATCATGTAGTTGTGGTAATAGACCGGGGCTGTGACAATGTGCACCTTGCTGCCGTAGTCGGGAGCATTGCGGCCGCGCGGTCGCTTGACCATCTGGTATTTCTCAACCAAGTCCCACCAGAGCTTGTTCAAATCCTGATCGGGGTTTTCGTACATCCCTTTCTCGAAGCGCAACATGACCTGGCACCAGCGCGAGAAGATCAAAAGGCGATAGCGCAGCGACTTGGCGGCGTTCTCTTCGAACGTCCGCGGGTCATCGAGTTTAAGGCCCATCTTCTCGGCCCAGGTCCGCCGCCGGGCGAGGCGTTCGAACATCATGGCCACGCCTTCCGTGGTCAAGATGTGCGACTCCAGGCGTAAGACGTAAGGCGCCGATTGCGGGATGTTGTTGCTGCTGTAAACGGAATGACCGAATTCGTGAAGCAGCGTGCCCATCCACTGCAAATTCGGCTTGATGTTGGCCAGCACGCGGACGTCGCCCTCACGGTCTATGTCCGTGCAAAAAGCGTGCGGGCTCTTGCCGGGCTTCTCGTAAACATCGCTCTTCGGAATCACGCGGTCGATGGGCAGGCCGATGCTCCGGTAAAAGTCGGCACAGAGCTTGAGCAGATCGGCCTTTTCGTAGGGTTTGTTCAAGTCGGCGGCGAAGACGTTGGGAGTCTCCTGGAAAAACGGGTCGTGATAGTGCCAGGGCATCAGATCTCCGACCGGAATGCCGCAGTTCGCGGCCAACTTCTCGTCGATTTCAGCCTTGGCGGCGCGGAACGGCTCGCGCGTCAATTCGTCGAGTTCATCGAAGAGCTTGACGAGTTCTTTGCCGTCCTGCTCGTTCAGAAAGAGCTGCAGCTCGTGAAAGTTTTTGAAGCCCAGCTTGACGGCAGCCTGATTGCGGAGTTTGACCAATTCCTTCAAATCAGCTTCTAGCAATTTGCCGACGTGCTTGCTGGCTTCCCAGTACTTTTGCCTTTCCTTCGAGTCCTTGGATTTTTCCAGGATCTCGCGTACGACATTATCGGTGACCTTCTTGCCGTCCACGTCGGCTCGAAATTCATTGAAACCCTTTTCAACCTTATTGGAGACCTGCACCATCTTCTTGAGGAGATCGGTGTCGACCTGCTTTTCCAGGTAAGTCAGATACAGGACGCCGATGCACCGAGCCGTTACCGGGTCGTCAATTCCCTTCACTGCCTTTTTAAGCTCCTGGACCTCCTTGAAGGCTTGCGGATTGGCCAGAGCTTCATCGACCTTGTTTTGAGCATCAACCTTTTCCTGAAAATCCTCTGGTTTGCCGGAGACATTGGCGTTCCACCAGGCGAGGGCGGAAGCGATTTCCAGCGGCCGCAGTTTGGCCGTGTGGGTCTCAACGAATTTCTTGGCCTTCATGGTGACCTCCTCACTGGCCGAGACCGCGACGGGACTTCCGACGCCCAGTATCACAAACGTGCAACCGGCATATCTCAGCAAACGCATTAGACGCATCGTTACGATCCTTTCCCACCTGTTTGATAGTATTCTCTCGAAACGTCGTTGTAGGAGAAGTGAGTCATTGTTGCACGGCGAAACCGGGAAAACTATCGGAAATTGCGGGGCCGGCCGAGCGAGCGCGGCGACGCCCATGTGATAGTTTTCTCACCGAGGCGTCGATACTTCTGGCTCGCCTTGTGAGCGGTTGAAAGTTCCCTAAAATGCCTTTTCAGTCGCCAGCATCCGAATCCGGAGACGAGAAATGTGCCCCCTGCGGCGCGTGAAAGATGCCCGAGCTGGGCCTCGTGCGGTCGGCATCCTGATTCCGCCGGGGCCACGAACGGTAGTGGTCCTGCGGCCGCGCTCGCTGAACTGGGACTTGCTTCTCTTGCGCGGCGACACGCCTAGCGATGCGTCATCGCCTTTTCGTGAATTCACCCAAGAACAAGCGCTCCAAGCCGCGCGGGCGCTGTTTCAATCTCTCCTGGCTTGGTCGGAGAAACGGATTCCAGGAAGAATAGAGCCCGTGTCCTCTAGCGATGGCTCGACGCATCAAGTGCAAGCCGAGATCGGGGCTTTTAATTTGATCGTGTGCCAGCGTCAACCGGGCCGGCCTTATCGGCCCAAAGAGTTTTCCTCCGCCGAGGATGCGCGGGCGGTCGCGGAGGTCCTTGCCGCGAAGTTAAGGCCAATGGGAGTCTTTGAACAGGAAGTTTATTTCAACACGCGCAACTTCACAATGAAGGGCTCATAAGCTGTCTCATGCCTTACACGCCGATTCTTGCGACACTCGGTTATCTCCTCTCACTTGACCGCAAGCAGGTTCTTCTCGTTCATCGCAATCGACGGCCCGACGACTCGCATTTCGGCAAGTACAACGGCCTGGGCGGCAAGCTGGAGGCGGGTGAGGATGTGGTTAGTTGCTTGCGCCGGGAAGTGCGTGAGGAAAGCGGCCTTGAATGCGATTCGCTTCTTCTGCGCGGCACCATCAGTTGGCCGGGCTTTGGCCAACGCGGCGAAGACTGGTTCGGTTTCATTTTTCTGGTCGAGCGCTGGAGCGGGCAGCCTTGGATAGAGAACATTGAAGGAACACTTGGCTGGGTGGATGTTGAAAGGGTCCTTGATCTGCCTTTGTGGGAAGGAGATCGCTTTTTCCTGCCGCTGGTGTTCGAGCGAACGGACCAGCAGTTTCACGGCGTGATGCCCTACCGAGATGGCCGGCCGCTGAGCTGGAGTTATAACTTGACCTAGTAGCCTAGGACTGCCTTATTTGCGATTTCGTAGGATGGGACGAGATTTCGTAGGGTGGGACGAGCCTTCGAGTCCCACTAGCGCTTCGGTGGGACTCGAAGGCTCGTCCCACCCTACACCTAGAGCGCTTCTCAAAGATTCGTCCCACCAAGGCGAGCTCCTTTACTCGGGCTTCGGCGGCTTGGCCCCTTCAGCCTTTAGCCGGGCCACACGGCTCTTGACCTCCGCTTGGTTAGGATTCTCCAGGAGCGATTGATCATAGAGGATGAGCGCCCGATCCGGCCGCTGTAACCCTTCGTAAACCAATCCGAGTTCTGTTAAGGCTCGCCATTCATGTGGGTTGAGCAAAAGAGCGGCTTCCAGCCGGGCTTGGGCACGAGGCAAATCCCCCTGTTCATGCCAAAGCCAGCCGTCTTCGGCATGAGCCGCGGCCAGTTTGGGCGAGGAGGTGAGCCAAGTTTCCACGTGCTTGACCGCATCGGGCATGCGCTGGTTACGCACGAAAAGGGTGGTCAGCGCATGATGGCAGGCGAGGTGATCGGGGTCGCGCACCAGGCATTCGTTGTAGTACTTCTCCGCCTGGGCTTGATTCCCCTCATGGTCGTGACACTGACCGATGTTGTAAAGCAGCCCGGCATCGTCGGATTTCAGAGCCAACGCCGATTCGAAGCTTTCGCGAGCGTCGAAGAAACGGCCCTGGCGATAAAGGGATAGTCCGTCGTCGTTATAAGCCTGAATGCGCTCGTGGGCGTCCTGGGCGCAACCGGTCATCGCAATTCCGGCCAGTATTAGCGCTACTATTCCCCGCATGGCCCATCACCTCCCGCGCGAACCATAGGCGCAGGGCCAAATTAATGGAAGAGGAACCAGCGGGTTGACTGGCCTTCCCAGCTTGCGTGACTTTCTAGAAACCCTGGAAACTCGCCGGTCCTTGCCGAATGCGGTATAGTGAAATAGCGGTTTCATTCAGCGAAAGCCGGATTTTTGTTATTTCAGTGCAGAAAGCAAAATCATGAGACTACAGTTTGACCATTTCTTCCCGCGGGCCAAGAGTGCGGTGAGATTCCTCGCTTCCGGCTTAGTGGCGATAATATTTATCCTGGAGGGCAGCCAAGCCGCGGAGACGCCGGCGGCCAAACAAAAGTCTTATGCGGTGAAGGCCCTTCGCGATCTCTCCTATAACGACGCCCCGGACGCTCATAAGACCAAGCACAGGCTTGACCTGTTCCTTCCCAAGGACGCCAAGGATTTCCCGGTCCTCTTTTTCGTCCACGGCGGCGGCTGGCGGCATGGCGACAAGGACTTCCTTGGCATTTACAGCGCCCTCGGCACGATGTTCGCTGAGCACGGCATCGGCGCGGTGATCATCAACTATCGCCTTTCTCCCGAGGTGATGCACCCGGAACACATCAAAGATGTAGCCAAGGCCTTTGCCTGGACATACAAGAACATCGCTAGTTACGGGGGCCGGGCCGACGAGATATTTGTTTCCGGGCACTCCGCGGGCGGGCATCTTGTTTCGCTCTTGGTTACCGACGATCGATTTTTGAAAGCCGAGGGATTGAAGCCGGACGTTATCAAGGGCGTGTTGCCCATAAGCGGCGTCTACGAGCCCTTGCCGGACAAGATGTTCCAGGGGGTCTTTGGCAAAGACCCGGAAGAGCGCAAGAAAGCCTTCCCCATTAATCATGTTCACCAGGGACTTCCGCCCTTCTTGATCCTCTACGGTGATCATGATTTTCCTGGCTGCGACAAGATGTCCTGCGATTTCGCCAAATCACTCAAGGAAAACAAGGACGATGTGAATGCCGTGGAGGTGTCGAAACGCAATCACTTTAGCATCCTTACGAGCTTACCGGCAGATAATGATCCTGTTGCCAAGGCCATGCTGGACTTCATCGTCAGCCACTCGGAAAGCGAGATGAGCGGCAAAAAGGCTGGTGAAGCTAACACAAAAACAAGTGATACTCTCAAGAAACCGTGAAGGCAAAATATGTTTGAGCCCGGAGCGCCACCGAGGAAGAAAAAAGATTCCCTCGGTGGTGCTTCGGGCTCAAAATCTTGCCCTATCGGTCGTTTGGCCCCTTCTCCCACCGGCGCTCAGCATATCGGCAACGCCCGCACCTATTTAATCGCCTGGCTTCATGCTCGGTCCCAGGGCGGCCGAATCGTTTTGCGCTTGGAAGACATCGACTCGCCGCGCGTCAAACCGGGCGCGGCAGAGCAGGCGCTTGACGACTTGCGCTGGCTCGGTCTCGATTGGGACGGTGAACCGATCATTCAGACTCACCGTCTGGACCAATACATCGAGGCCCTACACCTCCTGCAGGCGAAAGAGCTTGTTTATCCTTGTACTTGTAGCCGCACCGATGTCGAGCGCTCCGCCAGCGCTCCTCACCTCGAACATGAAGGGCCCGCATATCCCGGCACGTGTGCAGCCCGAACCGCGACCGATGCACGCAAGCTAATGGATCAGCCGTTTGCCTGGCGCTTCCGCACGCCCAATCAGGTCGTTGCTTTTGAAGACTTATTTCGTGGTCCCGAGTCACTGAACCCCGCGGCCGAGGGCGGTGATTTCGTCGTTTGGAAATCAGCGGGCACGCCGGCCTACCAATTAGCCGTGGTCGTCGATGATGCGGCGCAAGGCGTGACGGAGATCATTCGGGGCGATGACTTAGTTCCGTCAACGCCTCGTCAATTACTCCTTTATCAAGCGCTAGGACTGGCGCCGCCTCAATTCGGCCACGTTCCGCTGGTCGTGGGCCCAGACGGTCGGCGACTCGCCAAGCGGCATGGCGACACGCGGCTGGCGGCTCTTCGCGAAGCAGGCGTGAGGCCTGAAGCGCTCGTGGGTCTCCTGGCCTGGTCGTGCGGCTGGCTCGACCGCATTGAACCCGTTTCCATTCGTGACCTTCTTTCCATTGCTCGGCTGGATTCGGTTCCGCGCCAAGCATGGGTTTTGTCACCGCAGTTCCTGCGACACATCGGCTACCAATCGTGAGGATCGGCTTTGCCCTTGACGCTCGAACAAGCAGCCCCTAGTTTGCTGACAAGGGGCGCTTAGCTCAGTTGGCTAGAGCACTAGCTCGACACGCTAGGGGTCACAGGTTCAAGTCCTGTAGCGCCCAGTATGGATCGTAGAGCAGTTGAAAGACCTGCGAACGGGGCTTCGAAGGTCTTTTGTTATTTGCGCATCCCGAAGCGGCAACCTGGTCATGAGTAACCTCGTGTTTTGCTTGGGAGTGACTCGTCATGGCCCGCCAATTTTCGCTTACCGTTTTAGCCATCTTTACCCTGTGTTCGGCATCATCCGCGTCGGACCTAAGGGAGGATGTCTACGCCGATTCCAATGGAGTCAAGATACATTACATCGCTTCCGGGAAAGGGCCTCTGCTTATCTTGATCCACGGGTTTCCGGATTACTCGTATTCGTGGCGTGACCAAATGCCGGCGCTGGCTGAGCATTTCCAAGTCGTGGCCATCGATCAGCGCGGCTATAACAAAAGCGATCAGCCCAAGGGGATTGACGAGTATACAATCGAAAAATTGGTTGGCGATGTCGATGGCGTAGTCAAGCACTTCAAAAAAGACAAGGCCGTGATCGTCGGTCATGATTGGGGCGGCGCCGTGGCGTGGGCGTATGCCATGGCTCATCCTGACAGAATCGATCGCCTGATCGTTCTCAATTGCCCGCATCCTAAAGGCATCGCCCGCGAGTTGGCTAACAATCCCCAGCAGGAGAAGAACAGCCAATATGCCCGCGAATTTCAAAAGGAAGACGCCGCAAGTAAACTCAAACCAGAATTGCTGGCGCTTTGGGTCAAGGAGCCCGATGCCCGCAAGGAATATGTGGAGGCATTTAAACGCTCTTCAATTGAAGGCATGCTGAACTACTACAAAGCCAACTATCCGAAGCCGCCCTACAAGGATGACCGGAAATTTCCGCCAGTGAAATGTCCCGTCCTGATGATTCATGGACTGGAGGACCCGTACCTATTGCCGGGAGCATTGAACGACACCTGGAAATGGATTGAGAAAGACCTGACTCTGGTCACCGTGCCCAAAGCCGGCCATTTCGTCCATCGCGACGCGCCGGTTTTTGTCACCAAAACCATGGTTAGGTGGTTGAGTCAATAATGGGATATTCGGATCGAGGCTTGAGCCTATCCTCTTAAGTTTTCGAATATTACCAAACTTGCCGATATTGACAGATCTTCCAGGATAAACTATTAGAAGGATGATTTTTTGCCCGCCTAGCTTCGATTTGCGTAGGTTACAATTTGTGTCTTTTGGTAGCTTTCACATAGAGCGGGCTGGAGAGGAAAGCTTACTAAAGGATACGGGATACCTAGTAGATGATAGCTTCGGGCCAAATCTTTCTTGAGTTCAACCTACCTAATGCCACAACGTGGTTCTATTTCTCCGCGCTTCTTGCGGTGGGATTCTTTTTTAAGTTTTCCCGGTTCCTGAGCATACGGAACCTGGACGTCGTGACGATTTATCTCCTTGTACCAGGGTTGCTTCTGCTTTTGGAAAACGATCACAACTGGTACGGATTTCTTTGGCTAATGATCGTCTCGGCCTACTTCTTTTTGCGGTGCTTGATGGATCTGGCTCTGGTTCGCCGTCCGGCGTTGACCGCCAACCTTAATTTGTCCGGCTTGAGTTGGTTGGCGGCTGCGCTTCTTATAAGCCTTATTGCCGTTGCCGCTCGCCAGCCCGGCGACGATGTCAACCCGGTCCACTCCGGGACGGCTCAGGTTAAGCAGGCCGAGATTCAAGCCGAGCGCATGACCGGAGAAGTGGCCAGCCAAATCGCCGGCCCGGAAGGTGATTATTTGGACGTGCGCTTCTTGGTAGGCCGAAGTTTGACGGTCATCTGTCACGTGGCCATTACGATTGGCTTGATCGTTGTGGGGCTACGCCATTTTCAAGATATGCGCGCAGGCGTCGCAGCGGCGACGTTTTATTTGTTGTTGCCCTATTCTTACCTTTTGCTGCCCTTCAATTCGCTCCAGGTCGGCCAGTGGTACCACGTCTGGCCCATGGCGTTGATCGTTTGGGCTGTAGCCGCCTACCGCAAGCCCGCTGTTGCCGGTATTCTCATGGGTCTGGCCACGGGTACAGTCTACTTTCCCGTGTTCGCCTTGCCGGCATGGTTGAGCTTTTATGGACGTCGCGGGGCGGGAAGGTTTGGGGTCGCTTGTCTGCTGACTGTCGTCCTATGCCTTTCCAGCGTTATGGCCCTTTCTTCATTCGAGGGTGCATGGCCGCGGGGCCTTTACTCGGCATTGTCTTTAGCGGAATGGCAGCCGTGGACTGAGCCTCAGCCCGGCACGCCAGGATTTTGGAATGTTGTTCCTGGCGCTTGGGCTTATCGTCTGCCGGTGTTCATCGCTTACGGGGCCTTTGTGATTGGTACAGCATTTTGGCCAAGGCCGAAAAACCTTGGCCACTTACTGGCCCTGTCGGCAGCGGTCTTCATCGGCATTCAATTTTGGTATGCCGATCAGGGCGGCGTTCACGTCTTCTGGTATTTGCCGTTGTTGCTCCTGATCATCTTCCGGCCAAACCTTAGTGACCGTTTGCCTCCCTTAATCCAACCGGAAAATGACTGGGCGCGCCGATGGGCACGCAGGTTTGGCCGATTGACCTTGTGGCTGCTCCAGGCGCCTAACCCGCCGGTACAAGTTGGCTAGAAGGCTGTTCTTTTGTGTTTGTTATTCGGTAAGTAAGGATTGCAGCCCAAATGTAGAGTCGACAAGGAGGTCGTCTATGTCGCGTTGGCCTTTCAATGCCCTTGGTATTTTCACGGTCCTTCTCCTAGTCGCCGGGCCGGTTACTTTCGCCGCGCGCCAGCAGACCCAGGTGCGCAATTTCCGTGTCGTCAAACACGACGTTCTTTACCGCAGCGGCCAAATGAGCCTGGACGGTTTGAAACGCATCGTTCATGAGTATGGCATCCGAACGGTTGTCTCCTTACGCGACAAATCTCGCGGTGGACCGAACTCCGCGGACGAGGCCGAGGAGAATTACTGCGCCTTTCAAGAGATCTACTTTTATCGCCTGCCGCCTCAACACTGGGAGGCCGAGAACGGGTTCGATCCGGCGCCGGTCGAGGAAAATGTCCGGGTATTTCGTGAAATCATCGACAACCCAAAACACTTCCCCATTCTGATCCATTGCTTTGCCGGCATCCATCGCACGGGTGCGTATTGCGCCATTTATCACATGGAAAAGGATCATTGGACCAACGATCGGGCTATTGCGGACCTAGAAGCATCGGGGTATGCCGATATTGAGACGGACGTGCTCGGATACCTTCGACGTTATCGACCGAAGTGGAAGGGGCCGCCAGAATAGGATAATGGGTCACTCCAATCCCGGAAAGCGCAACCCTTGCTCAAATTCTCAAGGACTTACTAGCAAATCAAACTCCGGTAGCCCATCTGGTTTCGACCCGGTTGGCATCCGGAGAATACACGGGTAAACTCACCCCATCACGCTAATGTCCCACTCCACCATGCACCACTCTGGTAGGCCCCTTTAGATTGAAGAGCCACGGGGCTCACCAACCCTTTCGCCTGTCTTCTCAACCGGCCCGACCGGGACAGTGGCGAAGTGGCGAACTGGGTCATTTGCCGAGACGTAACGTACTCTGTCGTTAGCGTTTCAGACAAAAAAGCCAGTTCGCCACTTAGTCTAAAAAGTGGCGAACTGGGTCTTCGGCGGCGCGCGGGCCTGGGACCGGTTACGCGGGGTATGCCCCTGCCGCCGGGCTTGGAGAGGAAAACCCGGCCAATAGGATGAAGTAAACCGAAGACCGGTTCACCGTGCGCGCTTCAGCGAGCAACCCGGGTTTTCAGGCCAGGGCCAATGGACAGGGATCATGCCAAAACGGACCGACATCAAGAAAATCCTGCTCATCGGCTCCGGCCCCATTGTAATCGGCCAGGCATGTGAATTTGACTATAGCGGCACGCAGGCGTGTAAAGCGCTGCGGGAGGAAGGCTATGAGGTAGTCCTTGTCAATTCGAACCCGGCCACAATCATGACCGACCCGGAGATGGCCGACCGCACTTATATCGAGCCGGTCACTTGGGAAGTCGTCGCCAAGGTGATCGAAAAGGAACGTCCGGACGCGCTCCTGCCCACACTTGGCGGGCAGACAGGGCTCAACACGGCCATGCAACTCCACCAGCACGGCGTCTTGCAGAAATACGGCGTCGAGATGATCGGCGCCACAGCCGAAGCGATTGACAAGGCGGAGGATCGCGAGAAGTTCAAGGCCGCCATGCAAAAGATCGGCATCGCGGTCCCGCGAAGCGGTGTGGCTCGTTCGCTGGCCGAGGCGCAGGCCGTCCGCGAGGAAATCGGGCTGCCCTGTGTTCTCCGCCCCAGCTTTACTCTGGGCGGCACCGGGGGTGGCATCGCTTACAACCGCGAGGAGTTCAACGAATTAATTGCCAGGGGCCTCGATCTCAGTCCCACCAAGGAGGTGCTAGTCGAAGAATCGGTCATCGGCTGGAAGGAGTACGAACTGGAAGTGATGCGCGACAACAAGGATAACGTCGTCATCATCTGCTCCATCGAGAATTTCGATCCGATGGGAGTACATACCGGCGACTCGATAACCGTCGCCCCGGCCCAGACGCTCACCGACAAGGAATACCAGGTTCTGCGCGACGCCTCGCAGCGCATCATTCGGGAAATAGGCGTCGAAACCGGCGGCAGCAACATCCAGTTCGCCATCAATCCGGAAAATGGAAAGATGGTCGCCATCGAAATGAACCCGCGCGTTAGCCGGTCGAGCGCGCTGGCATCCAAGGCGACCGGTTTCCCCATCGCCAAGATCGCCGCCAAGCTGGCCGTGGGTTATCGGCTCGACGAATTGGCCAATGACATCACACGCGAGACGCCGGCCTGCTTTGAGCCGACCATCGATTATGTCGTGACCAAGATTCCTCGCTGGGCATTTGAGAAGTTTCCCGATGCCGATCCAACCTTGACGACACAAATGAAATCTGTCGGTGAAACGATGGCCATTGGCCGTTCGTTCAAGGAATCGCTGCAAAAAGCCTTGCGTGGCCTGGAAACAGGCCATTTTGGCCTTGGCAGCGATCGTGCCGATCGGTGGGGCACGCCATCGCAACCGGCGCTGGACGAAATCTACTCGCGCCTGGCGACTCCGACGGCCGAGCGCATCTGGTTCATTCGTTACGCCTTCAAGGCCGGCATGACGCTTGAGGACATCCACCAACGCACCAAAATTGACCCGTGGTTTCTACAGAACATTCATGAAATCATTGAGTTGGAGGATCGCCTCCGCCAAGAAGCTCAAAACCCGACCCAACTCTCAAACCCCTTGGCCCAAACGCCCGCCCCGGCACCAGCCGACCGAAGGCCGCAATTCGGACTTGAGACTTTGGACTTAGGACTACTCTTGAAAGCCAAGCAGTTCGGCTTTTCTGACCGGCAGCTCGCTCACATCTGGCACACGACAGAAAGTGAAGTTCGCAAGATCCGAAAAGCGCGCGGTATCGAACCTTGTTTCAAACTGGTGGACACTTGCGCGGCCGAATTTGAAGCTTATACTCCGTATTTCTATTCGACCTACGAGGCGCCGGTCGTGTCGGTAGCTATTGATGGGCATAATCAGCAAGTCGGGTCGGCGACAAGTTGTGTTGAAGATGAAACGCGCCCTTCCACTGGAAAGCCGCGCATCATGATTCTCGGGGGTGGGCCTAACCGGATCGGTCAGGGCATTGAGTTTGATTACTGCTGTTGCCAGGCGGCTTTCGCGCTCAGAAAGAACGGCTATGAGACGATCATGGTCAACTCGAACCCGGAGACCGTCTCGACCGATTACGACACCAGCGATTATCTCTTCTTCGAGCCGCTCACTGCCGAGGACGTTCTCAACATTTGCGACCGCATGCAGCCCGCCGGGCTTATCGTTCAGTTTGGCGGCCAGACGCCCTTGAATCTCTCCAAGGCCCTGGAAGCGGCGGGCGCGCCGATTATCGGCACCAGCGTGGACAGCATCGATATTGCCGAGGACCGCGAACGCTTCCAGGATCTGGTCGAGCGTCTGCGGCTCAAGCAGCCGGCCAACGGCACCGCCCTGGATTTGCATCAAGCCTTGCATGCGGCCCGGCGCATTGGGTATCCGGTTCTCGTTCGACCCAGTTACGTTCTCGGCGGCCGGGGCATGGAAATTGTCTATGATGACCGCGCCCTGAACCGGTATATGGAGCGGGCTGTGGAATTGAGTCCCGGCAAACCGGTCCTGATCGATAAGTTTCTTGAATCAGCCATCGAAGTCGACGTGGACTGCCTCAGCGATGGTGTGAGGACGTTGATCGGCGGCGTGATGCAACATATAGAAGAAGCCGGCATCCACTCCGGCGACTCGGCTTGCGTACTTCCCCCGCACAGCCTGCCACCATCGATTGTCGAGGAGATCAAGCGGCAGACGCGCGAATTGGCCCGCGAACTCCAGGTCAAGGGTCTGATGAATGTGCAGTTCGCGATCCAGGTTGATCCCAAGATTAAAAAGCAAGGTACGAGTAAATCCGATCCGGACCTGAATCTCAGTGCCAAGGAGTTTGGCCAGATCTTCGTGCTGGAAGTCAATCCGCGGGCCAGCCGCACGGTTCCCTTCGTTTCCAAAGCGACCGGCTTTCCCCTCGCCTGGAATGCGGCTCTGCTCATGGTGGGCAAGACGTTGGACGAGCTAGGGTTATTCGAGGAGACCACCCCCCGTCATTTTTCCGTCAAGGAGAGCGTCTTTCCGTTCAATAAATTTCCCGGCGTCGATATCATTCTGGGCCCCGAAATGCGCTCGACCGGCGAAGTTATGGGGATTGACGACAGTTTTCCCATGGCGTTTGCCAAAAGTCAAATGGCGGCCAACAGCGCGTTGCCTGCCAAAGGGCAAATCTTTATCTCGGTTGCCGATCGAGACAAAATGGAAGCCACCTCGATAGCGGCTGCATTGAGCCATCTGGGCTACAAGATTCTCGCCACGCGCGGAACCGCCAAAACGCTGCGTGCCGCTGGAATTCAGGTCGAGGAAATACCGAAGCTCCAGGAAGGCCGGCCTAACCTGATTGACCATATGAAAAACAAGCAAATCGCCATGGTGATCAACACGCCGAGCGGCAAAGGCGCGCGGACCGACGAAGGCAAGATTCGATCGGCCGCGGTAGCTAACGGCGTAACTTGCATCACCACGGTCGCCGCCGCGCAGGCGGCCGTTCAGGCCTGCCAGGCGCTGGGGCAGCAGGCAATGACGGTGACCGCCCTTCAGGATCGGTTCAAAGTGAAACGACAGGCGTAATGGAATCGTTCCGAAAGAACCCGCAGCATCTTGCCTTAGTTGAGAGCGTAAATTGACTTATCTAACCAATGCCAAAGGCCGTTAGAGCATGGTAGCGGTCAATGCGCTTTCGCCTTCGGGGGTCAGCGATTATACTTTCCGCAGATAGCTCAAGCGGCTTTTTCCCTTCTTTTCTGGACTCGGTATCATGCCCGTGCAATTGGTCGCACTGAACGCTGGTCCGGGAATTCTTGTCGATCAGACCATTTTGTTGATTGGCCGCGATCTGGAATGCGACATCCAGATTGATTCCCGAAAGGTATCCCGCCGCCATTGCGTTTTAGCGCAGATTGCCGACTATCTTGTTGTCCGGGACCTGGGAAGCACCAACGGCGTTCGCATCAATGGCGTCCGTGTCAAGGAGGGCCGACTGCAACTGGGCGATGAGCTGACAATTGGCAGCTTAACGTATCAAGTTCGCTGGGAACCCAGGGCAGATCATGTCGTTAACACGTTATCACCCCAGAAGGCCAAGCCGGTGATTTCTTCCGCCTCACTTGGCGATGAAGAGTTGGAATTCTGTGATGAACCGGTTGCCCTCCCCGAGCCGAACTTTGACAAGCGTTCTTCGGAAAAGCGCCGAAAGAAAAAGTCAAGCGGCCGGCGCAAAAAGCTCAATCTTCCAATTGTGCAAGGCGAAAGTCCAGCAGGACATTCCGATAAACCAAACTCAGGGATTATCCCTAATCAGCCAAGTTTGGCGCCGATCAGCGATGCTATGCCCCGGCCCGAAATCCCACCGGTTGGCTAGGCCTCTCTGAATCGTTATCAGGGCTCACTTCCATGGCCAAACGAATCCTGGTTCTTTCCGCATCGGTCGGCGCGGGCCATCTCCGGGCGGCCCAAGCCGTCGAACTTGCGTTACGACAATCTCACCCTGAATTGCACGTGCAAAACGTCGATGTTCTCCAGCAGACCAATGCCGCGTTCCGCCGACTCTACGGCAAGGCCTATCTGGATCTCGTCAATAAGGCTCCCCATGTGTTGGGCTATTTCTACGATCTCATGGACCAGCCCAGCCGCTCGGGTAAACATCGCAGCGACCGACTTCGCCTGGCCTTGGAAAGAGTGAACCTGCGGAGTTTCATTCGCTTTCTTCAGGAAGAGCCGTGGGACCTCATCATCAACACGCATTTTCTGCCGGCGGAGATTATTGCCTCCTTGCGTAAGCAGGAAAAACTCCAAGTTCCCCAGGTCACCATAACGACGGATTTCGACACGCATCGGCTTTGGGTCAATCAGCCGTGCGATCACTACTTCACAGCCACCGAGGAAGGCGCTCAGTACTTGCAATCCTGGGGTGTTCCCGGCGAAACCATCACAACGACCGGCATTCCTGTCCACCCTGTCTTTTCGGAGGCCAAGGACCTTTCGGCTCTGCTTTCCAAACACGGCCTATCCGGAGATCGCCCCATCATTCTTCAGTTGGCCGGTGGATTCGGCGTCGGCCCGATCGAAAAACTCTATCGAGCTATTCTCGAAATCGACGCCCCCCTCCAGGTGATCGCGATTACCGGCCGGAATGAGTCGGCCAAGACCCAACTTGAAGCCATCGAAACACCGGTTCGTCATCGCGCCAAGGTGGTTGGTTTCACGGCCGAGATCGACGAGTTCATGAGGGTGGCCGATATCGTAATGTCCAAGCCCGGTGGCCTGACGACCTCCGAGACCCTGGCTTGTGGCGCGGCGATGGTCATTGTAAATCCCATCCCCGGCCAGGAGAGCCGCAATAGCGATTTTCTCTTGGAAAACGGAGCGGCCATCAAGGTGAACAACATCGCCACCCTGAAGCACAAGGTCTCGGCGTTGCTCCATGACGGCGAGCGGCTGGCTCAAATCAAAGCCAACGCACGGCGGTTAGGCCGGCCCCGGGCGGCTTTCGATGTGGTCAACCGCTCGCTGGCAATAGTGACGCGGTGATACGTTTGACAATCAGCGTGGCATAGCTGCCGCGCGGCAATTCAAATGCGAGCCGGGCAAGGTGTTTGCCGGGATGGCGCTCGTCAGGGCCGGTCTCCAAGGTTAGGTTGGCCGTCTGACATAGGGCGGCCCGTTCACCGCGCGAAAAAAACATCTCGCGGATTCCCTTCACTTTGAGTTCGTTGAGTTGCAGGCTTTCCTCCTGCAGAACAGCATTCAAGAAGGACTGCGCTGGACTCTCCGCTGCCGGCTTGAGGCGAGCGGAGGGCAGAGGCAATACCAGCCCTGCCAATTCCTCCCGCTGGCTAAGTTCCAGCGCACGATGCATCGGCGCTTCGCCTAACCGCAGCCGGACGGTTATCAACTGCTCAGGCCGGCAGGAATGGCGTAACGCCTCGGCCAGCATGCGGTTCCACAGAAAGCTCTGATAGGCGGACAGATACAGGCCGCGCAGCTCCGGCCGCAACCGGGCCACCGCTCCCCGAAAGTCCTGCGGATGGCTTACGAGGTAATCCACCAAGCTTCGCGCGTGGCCACGCGGCAACTTTGCTTTGAGTTCCGGCCAGTTGCCCCAATGTGCTAGGAGAATTGCCTTCTCTTTTTTCTGATCCGCCCGGTCATGCTCATACGACCCTGCCAGGGCTAACTGCAGCGCTTCCTCAAATTTTCCCTGAACAAGCAGGCGTCCGATAAACTCGCCGCCTTGTTCCACCGAGCCAAAGCGTTGGTCGTCGAAATAGTTCGGCACGCCGTCATGGCGGATTTCCTCCACGGCTTCGCTAAGAGGGGGAATCTGATCGGGTGCGATTGCCCGAAGCGTCACCCGGAAGGCGTTGGCCCGGATATCGTGCGAGCTATATGGCGCCTTGGTTTGGCCAAGATATGAAACGGTTACGCCATGATGCTGGAGGTTGCGGCGCGGGCCGTGAAAGATCGTGAAGTATTGAATGGTATGAGCATGCCGATCTTTCAAACCGCCATAGGAAAGACGGCGCAGGTCGATTTTCCAGCGCCGCCTTACGGCAGCCAGCGCATCGGGCGTTGACCAACTCACCTTTTCCATGCGATACAGAGCAAACGCGCCCTGCTCGCCCGGCTGAACTTCCGTGAGTTCCTCGACCTGGAAATCTTCAGGCTGCTCTTTGAGCTTCATTGAGGTGGGACAGAGTTTGGTTTAGACATACCCGCCTGGCTCCTGTGATTCTACTAGGCTGCCCCCTTCTTACTCTGCTAAAAGCGCGTCCCTAGCGCTTCGCTGCGTAATTAGATCCATTTGCCTGCTCTTTTGGCTTGGCAGAGGTGGAGATGGTTCGACTTTTGCCAAGGCTTGAAACCGGCTTCAAGAAGTCCCAATTATCGCGCGGCGCCTGGACGGCAGGAGGCATGATGCGCGGCGTTGGCTCGGCGTCTTGGGGCCGGGGTTTTTCGACGATCTCCACGACCGTCACCCGGCTGGCCACTTGCGCCAATTCGGTTTCCAGCAATTCGAGGGTTTTCGGATGCGTCGGCGACCCGAAGTGCCAGACGCCTTTGACTTGGAGGTTTTCCGCCCGGTCGAGGACGTCGCCGTTCCAGATCAGCCCCTCGGCCAGGATGTTAAGAATGCGCACGGCGTTTTCAGGCTGATTCCGTTCTTCGTTTTTGAAGGTGTTCGCCCCCAGGTAGACCAGCAGGTCGATGGGGATGCCCTTATCCTTGGCGTCATGGGCGACCGCGCGGGCGCAATTGGCGCCCAAACTGAAGCCGATCATCACGAACCGGGCTTCCGGGTCTTCCTGGTGAACCCGTTCTACTTCCTTCTGGAAATACGCGGTGTGGTACATCTCGCCGTTGTAAAGCTTGTTAAAACCGAGATCGTGGATGTAATCGCGGAGGCCGACTTGATTGGAGTAGTCCAGCGGGTCGAGGCCATTGATGCAAAAGACGTATACGTGGTCGCGGCAGCAACGCGGAATTTCCAGACATGAGGCCAGAGCGGGTTTTTGCAGCGGCTCGACCGGATGAAGATCGGAAAGACAACCCGGTCCCGACCCGATGGCAATTGACAAAAGCAGACCACCCAGGAGCCGCCGCCGTCCCTTGGCTCTCATGCGCTCGCGCCTCCTGGGGGATCATCGTGACCCTGGGAGGCGCGGCTCCTTGCGCACGTTGCCCTGGGTTCCCGACCGGCTCTACTTTAACTGGCCGCTGGTTATGAAATCTGTTTACCATTCTTCGGCATCTCATGCTTGCCGACTGCATGGGAAACCAGGCTTTGGAGACTTGAGTCAAATTGAAGGAATTGGAGACAAGAGGGGGTAATGCGGTAAATTGAGGCGTTAAAGTAGCCCGCCGCTCCGCGGCGGATTCAAAGTAGCCCGCCGCTCCGCGGCGGAATCCGCCGCGGAGCGGCGGGCTACTTTGGGCGGCTTACGCTATCGACACCGCCTTCCCGGTCTTCACCGACTCGCACTCTTTATGGCAGAGCACCAAGGCGTCGCGGGCTAATTGGCCCCCGAGAAGTTCCGATTCCCGACCCGTTTGAATCGCGGCAATGGCTTGCGTCAACTCGGCGACGAACCCCGACAGCGGATCCTCGTCGGGACTGGCCGGTTTCTCGCTGCCGCCGTCCGCTTTGAGAACCGTCAAGGGTTGCGTTCCGGATTCGTAAACGAGGGTCGCTCGTTCTAGGTAGATTTCGTAGCCATGCACAAACGGCCGATCCTTGCCGGCCACCGCGCCGCTCGAGCACGTCACCGCCGGCCCTGACGGGCCAAAGAGATATTGGGTGGTTAGATATTGGACGACGCCATTGTCCACGATGCCGGTCGCGAACACTTTCTCCGGCATGCCACAAATGACGCGAATGAAATGCGTATCGTGAATGTGCAAGTCGAGGGCCGGGCCGCCGGTCTTGGCGGGGTCGGCTATGTCCGCCGACCAGTCCGGCTTGGCAATGATGCGTTTGAAATGAGCGCCAAGCAAATTGCCGTAGCTCTTTTTCTCAATGACCTGATGGGCGAAGGCGAACTCGGGGAAGAACGGCAGCACCTGCCCGACCATGAGCAGCTTCCCGGCCTGCCGAGCCGCCGCGACCATGGCATCAGCATCTTCCATCCGAAGCGCAATGGGCTTTTCAACAAGGACATGCTTGCCGGCCCGCAAGGCTTTGATGGCTGTTTCGGGATGCAGCGACGTCGGATTGCAGATATCGACAAGATCGATGTCCGGATCGGCGAGCAAATCATCGAGCCGCTCGTATTTCTTGACGTGCCCCAGATCCATCATTTCGCCCGGCGGGCCAAAGTTGCCGTGGATGCCCCGCCAGTCGCCGTTGAGCTTCTTGCGATCCCGACTACAAAGAGCTGACACCTGGCCAGCGTTCATGAGTTTGCCGGCGGCAAGGTAATGGATCATGCCCATGAAGCCGACGCCCACGATCCCCATTCTCACCATCGCCGTATTTCCTTGACTCTCAAACTTCCTGGCGCATTTCCCAAGCCTTTGGCGACTATCTTATCCTGGGACCATACCGTCCAACAGGATACTTCTCTCCACGGGGGGCTTTCGCCCCCCGCTCGCCGGTTTCGGTCCCGGTTCGTGAAGAATTGAGACATGCCATTGTGTAGATGCCATGAATGTTGTGAAACTACCCTTGACCCGCGTCCTGTGCCTGCCTCATTCTTTATTGAAGAGTCTTATCAACCACGGCCGATGGAATAGATAATGGCCATCGCAATCGACTCAATACCGCAAGCCGCCGCCATTCCGGTGAGGAAAGGGCGGCTCTGTCTGGTCACTTCTCGCAGCGGCAAGCGCTGGATCATCCCCAAAGGTTGCATGGAGCCCGGAAAATCGACAGGAGAAATCGCCCTGCAAGAAGCCTGGGAAGAGGCCGGCCTGACCGGCGTCCTCGATAAACACCCGGTTGGCAGCTATGTCTACGAAAAGTTAGGCGCCCAGCACCATGTCACCGTATTCTTAATGCGCGTCACTGATGAGTGCGAAGAGTACCCGGAACGATCCCAGCGTGAGCGCGCCTGGCTAACGCCGGCGCAAGCCCTTGACCAAGTCGAAGAGCAGGGCCTAAAGGAAGTGCTAAGAGTAGCGATCAAGGAACGGAAGGAATTGCGGGGCTGAGGATGGAGGATCGAGATCCTCCATCCTCGATCTTCCGTCCTCCATCCACTATCCTCCTTCACTTCTTCACCCTCGCCATCCTCCTCGGTGCCAAACTCCCGTTTCCTGCTCGATCCCAAACTCCCGTTTGGGACCCTCTATCCCTTCCCCAAGCTTTGGCTGACCCACAGTCCACCCTAAAAGGGCTAGTTTCTGCCGCTTTATTGCAAGACTCCGGGTTTCAAGAGAGGTTTTCCTCCATCGAATTCCTAGCCCAGTCACTCTCTACGGCCGAAAACTCCCTCCCAAAAGAGAGAGGCCGACAGAGGGGTCAACACAAAGCTTGGCGGGCCTTTTTGGACTTAAAGGGTAATTTCGACCAGCAGGAAATGATGTGCCCAACAGCCTCCGACTAGAGCAGATGCGAACAGGACGCAACTCGTTTACTGAACACCACGGGAGCGTGGAGGCTAAACCGAGCTGCGTCTCATTGTCTTTCCCACAACCGGGGAGGTCGAGCACCGTGCCACAAACGGGTGACGCTTGCAGAAAGCTACTTCCCCCGCTTCCAGGTCGTGGTCACCTTAGCCTCGACCCAGACCAGTTCGGTGTTGGTCAGTTTCTTGATCGTGTACTCGTGCTTCTCATCAGGCCCGCCACCACCGCCGGACATCACGACCGTCAACTTGTTGCCGTCCAATTTGTACGTTCCATTGAGTGCGAGTCGCTCTCCCTTCTTCAGGCCGGGGCCTCCCAGGCTGCAGGTCCCGTCCTTGGTGAACTCCCAGCTGGGTAATTTGGCCCCTTTTACGCCCGGGACCGGCGGCGCCTCCCACTTGCCAACCAGCTTGTCTCCGTCGATCGAAGCGGCCTTGTCTTTGTCCGTCTTCTTTTGGGCAGTCGCTGGAGCAGTAAGAGTAAGAGCCATCCCTAGAACGATCGCGCAGATGAGCAAGAGTCGCATAATGGTCTCCCAGGTGAGGTGAGCCGGGCTGGTCCCCGCTCCGTCATTTTGGGCGGGATCAGCCTTTGTGGAACGCGTTGTTCGAGTTTATTTGTGCGGTCGGAAGGTGTCAATACCCCACAGCCACCAGTCTGTCGCGGCCCGGAAATGGCAGCGCTGCCAAGGATAGGCACAGGGGACGCAGCTTCGACCCCTGTTCATTCTCGACGCTCTTCCGGGATGCTTATTACTACTTCGGCTTGCCCGACTTCATTGACGAGTTCAACCAGTCCTTTGGCGGCGTGATTTCCGCAAACAGCGATCCTCAATAGAAGCAGAGGTAATTGCTTAAGACGCGCCCACGAACCGCAGGCTCCGTACCGACCTGGAAGCCTGGATGAAGCAGCTCGTTTCGCCTAGTGCGTCGTCGCCGTAGTCATCGCAATCACCCGCGCCGCGCTGCGGCGGAAACCTACAGCTTGGACCCGACATGCATGTTGACCCGGCGGCTTGAAATTCGATTCATGTTTATTACCGCACTACTGCGAAGCTCTGCTTCGCCTCCGACCCAACAGAACACCTTTCATTCTTCCATCCTCGATCCTCCATCCTCATTCACTTCCTCACCCTCCCCGACACATTCTTATCGATCTCCTCCTCGCTCCTGAAACTCGGCACATCCTTGTGCAGTTCCCAAGATTCCAGGTGCTCAACGTGCGCGCGCGGTTCCAACTTCTGAACCGGGCCCAGGCTCTCGATCTCCAGCATTTCTTCGTTGGTAAACGTCTCGAAATTGCAACCTCGGTCGGGGTAGGTCTTGCCCTCTTGAAGTTGAAAGCGTTTGACAAATAACGTGCCGCCGTTGAGGTAGCCGACCCAGTCCCTATCGTGGCCCAAGCCGATCTTCGTTGGGCCTTTCTTCGGGTCTTGGCGCAGCGTGATGTAATTCGTGCCGAATTCCCAGCGGGGATCCTTGAAGTCGGTGAACGGCCAGATCGACATGTTCAAGGTTGGGGCATAATCCTTGGGTGACTTGGCATTTTGGGGCGGGCCGGGATGCGGGTGGTGCGGGGGCAGCGGAATGACTTCGATCCCGCCGGGGGCCATGACGGTCAACGCCCAGGGGGCCAACTTGGTTGCCCGGTCCCCGATATTGGTAAGACGATGGATGAGCGTAACCTTGCTGCCTGACGGAGCGACCTTGACGTCAATTTCCTTTTGCATGCCGTAGGCGGATTCCGGGCCGGGTGTGAAGCGGATGCCGCCGTCGATTTCCTTGTATTTGACGGGTCCATTGTCGCCGTAGTAGGTGCGCGTCAAATCCTCGGGCCCGATCCACAAGCGATGGCCGCCGTAGCTGAGCCATTCCTTGTCGCCGGTCTTGCCCATCTGGTCGGCAAACTCCTTGAAGACGTTTTTGCCGCCGGCCAACTTGTAACTGATGACGCGCGGGCCGACATCCAGCGTGACGATCAGCTCGGCGTCGCCGTTGCTGATGAGCAGGTTGTTTTTCCAACCGCCATACTCGATCTTCTTCACGGAGAGGGTCCCTTCTTTCTTCGCCGCGGCAGGGCGAGGGCCTATAAACAGGCCCGCCAGTCCTAATACGACGATAAGGCCAAGGGCCGGCACTCGATACGCTAGGAGAGTTTTTGGCACGGAATACAGTCCTCAAAGGGGTCTATGAAAGTGAGAAAACGGCCCGAATAGACCAGGAGCAGCTTTCGAGGCCTAAAACCGATCACGCGACGCTTTCCGCCGGCGACTCCGCTGGTCCGCTTTGGTCCTTGGGCAGTTCCTTGCTGCCGACGATGGTAATGTTCATGCCGATTTGCACGGATACGGGCGTGCCGCCAACGTCGATCGTCGTCTTGCCGTTGAGATACCAGCCCAGCGAGCCGGTGGAGAATTCCTTGACCTCGGCGACCATGGGAATGCTGCCGACGGTCACGCTGACCGGCTTGGCCTTGGCACGAAAATCTCCTCGGGTTATGGGGCACGACGTTTTCTTTGCCATGAAGGTGCTCCTTGAAGGCCGGGATAATAAAGAGTCCGGTAATGGGCGGATCATACCATGCGAGGATAGAAGTAGGCCAAGCCTGTTTTGCTTTTTCGCATTCTATTCTCAATTGCGCGGTCATGTAGCATTTCTGACCTCTGGGAAGTGGACCCTGTGGACCAACCGACGACCCTGTGGACCAGGTAACGACCCTGTGGATCAACAAAACGGGTCCCCATGGTGGATTGCGCGGTAAGCGCAGGTGCGCCCTTTGGATGTCAGAAGACCTCATGGTTTTACAGCTGGACCCTCTGGATCACCACTTTGACCCTGAGGGTCAGGCACCGACCCTCTGGGTCCGCACCAGTTGATCCACAGGGTCAGAGGGGCAACAATAGGCTGCCACTTGACGCTCGCACCGAGGGCAACCATGGCGCTCTGGAGGGCTCTTCGACCTGGCCGTGGGAAGAAGTAAGCGATTCGGTATAATAGTTCTTGGCAAACGAGCAATTTCGCCAGGGAAAGTGCGCATCATGATTCCATTGGTCGCAAAAGAGGCAACGTCCCCGCCCGCGAGGCGGCTTACCTTGCCCCTTTGGTCGGAGCGCCATGCGGCGGCCCCGGTGCCCATGACGCGCGCGGAGATGGTCGCACGGGGTTGGGATTATGTGGATGTCGTCTTTGTCACCGGCGACGCCTATGTGGATCATCCGAGTTTTGCCATGGCGATCTTGGGGCGCGTCTTGGAGGCGGCCGGCTTTCGCGTCGCTATGCTCGCTCAGCCGGATTGGCGCTCCTGTGAACCCTGGCGGCAATTCGGCCGGCCCCGGCTGTTTTTCGGCATCAGCGCCGGCAACATGGATTCGCTGATCAATCACTACACCGCCAACAAAAAGGTTCGCAACGACGACGCCTATTCTCCCGGCGGCCGCATTGGTTTGCGACCCGATCGGGCGACGTTGCCTTACTGCCATCGAGCCCGGGAGGCTTTTTCGGGGGTTCCGATCATCGCGGGGGGGGTGGAAGCCTCTCTGCGACGGTTGGCCCACTACGATTATTGGAGCGATACCGTCCGCCGGTCGATCCTCTTTGATGCGAAACCGGACCTACTCGTTTACGGGATGGGCGAGAAGCCCATTGTGGACATTGCCCAACGCTTGGCCGCGGGTCAGACAGTTCGCGATTTGCGTGACCTCCGGGGCATCGCTTACGTTCTTGGCGCAAAGGAGTCGCAATCGTTAGGAGTCCGAAGCGCCGGTGAGGGAACAAACCATTCCTTGCTCGCGCTTCTGGCTAGTGATAATGCGGCCAGCCTTCTTCTACCAAGTTACGAAGAAGTCAAGTCGGATAAGATGGCTTTCGTCGAGGCGACCCGGATCATTCACATCAACACGAATCCGTTCAACGCCAAAACGCTCATCCAATTTCACGACCGCCAAGCTGTTGTGGTGAATCCGCCCGCGCTGCCCTTGACGCAAGAGGAGATGGACCATACCTACGATTTGCCCTATACGCGCCGGCCGCATCCGTCGTACGCCGAGCCGATTCCCGCTTACGAGATGATCAAGGATTCCGTGACGATAATGCGCGGCTGTTTCGGCGGTTGCACGTTTTGCTCGATCACGGCGCATCAGGGCCGCATCATTCAATCGCGGTCTCAGGAATCGGTCCTCAAGGAAGTCCGCAAGATGGCCGCGGACCCCGAATTCAAGGGGGTTATCAGCGACATCGGCGGGCCGACGGCAAACATGTACGAAATGCGCTGCTCGCGGCCCGAGGTCGAAGCCAAGTGCAAGCGTCTTTCCTGCGTTCATCCGACCATTTGTAAGTTGCTCGGCACCGACCACGGCCCGTTGGTGGAATTGCTGAAGCGGGCGCGAACCGAGCCCGGCATTCGCAAAGTGCTCGTCGCCAGCGGCATCCGTATGGACCTGGCCGCGCTGTCGCCGGAATACCTGGAGGAATTGACCGCTCACCATGTCGGCGGCCATCTAAAAGTTGCGCCGGAACACACCGACAAGAATGTGCTCGGTTTGATGAAAAAGCCGGACATCGACAATTTCGGCGTCTTCGCCGACGAGTTCAAGAAAGCCTCGCAAAAGGCGGGCAAGCCGAAACAATTTCTTGTTCCTTATTTCATCGCTAGCCATCCAGGTTCCGACCTTCATGCGATGATCGACCTGGCCGTGTATCTGAAGCGCAATGGCTACCGGCCCGATCAGGTACAGGATTTTATCCCGGCGCCATTCGATCTGGCCACGTGCATGTACTACACGGGCATTGATCCACTGACGAAACAGGAAGTTTACATCGCTCGCAACCTGCGCGACCGTAAGTTGCAGAGGGCGCTCATGCAGTTCTTCAAGCCGGAAAACTATTTTGAGGTACGCAAAGCGCTGGTATTGGCAGGGCGGAGCGATCTTATCGGCGGCGGCTGCGATGCCTTGATCCCGGCTAGTCCTCCCAAGGAAGCGTTGAAAGCTCGCCGAGAACACGCCAATCAACAGGCACGCGGGGAATACGTCCATACCATTCCAAAGCCTTCTAAAGCGCCAGCTTCCAATTCTCAACCGGCCGCCGGTTACAGGCCGCAGCGTAAATCCTCCGTCCGCCGGAATCGTCGAGCGCGCCAGCAATGACTGTTATGGAAAAGCAAATCTTCGTCATTGAAGACGCGCAGGACGGCCAAACGCTCGCCGCTTTTTTGCGAACATTTCTTCCGGGCCATTCCTGGAGTCAGGTTCGGCGCATCATCGAAACGCGCCGCGTACAGATTGGCGGCGACCTCTGTGTGGACCCCGCGCGGCGGCTGCATGGAGGCGAAACCATAGAGGTTCTGGCCAAACCGGTGAATAAACCGCGCACCCAACAAGACGTCGTCCTTCGCTATTTGGATGAGCACCTGGTTGTCGTGGAAAAACCATCGGGGATTTCTACAGTTCGTCATCCCAGCGAGCGGACGTGGAATCAACGCCGCAAAACTCTCTCACCGACATTGGAAGACGTGGTCCCGTCCTTGGTCGCCGACCGCGAAGGCAGAAAGCGGAAAGGTCCCCTGCCCCGTTTGCGAATCGTCCAGCGGCTAGATAAGCAAACGAGTGGCCTGGTTGTTTTCGCTCGCAGCGTCTTGGCCGAACGCAATCTCGGCAGGCAGTTTCGCGCTCACACGGTGACGCGTCGCTATTTAGCCGTCGTTTCCGGCATTGTCTTACGGCAACGGATCGAAAGCCGGTTGGTCCGGGACAGAGGCGATGGCCGGCGCGGCAGCACCGCCCTGCCCGCACTCGGCAAGGAGGCGATCACCCATGTCGAGCCGGTGGAACGGCTGGGCGGTTACACCCTGCTTGCCTGCCGCCTGGAAACCGGCCGCACGCATCAAATCCGTATTCATCTCGCGGAACTGGGCCATCCGGTCTGCGGCGACAAAGTCTACTGCCTTCGCACCGACGGAACTGCGGTTGTCGATAGAAGCGGGGGCCCGAGGCTTGCTCTGCATGCCGCCGCCCTGGGTTTCCTTCATCCCGTTACCAACGAGCCAATGCGCTGGGAAATGCCACTGCCTTCCGACTTGAAAGACTTCGTTGATAAACTACGCAAACAAAAGTCTGGCGACCGGGGCGTGTGAACGCCCCGGTGTTACGCCGGTTTCCGGGGCGTTCACACGCCCCGCTCGCCGCCTTGCAATTAACAATCAACTACGAACAACGAACCAATAATGCAAATCAAGTGGACCGACACCGATCCCGAAAGCGGCCAACGCCGTTTCCTTTGCGCCGATCGCTTTGCCGGCGAATGGAGTTTCAAGTGGAAATTGCAGCGCCGCGGCGAGTGGACCCGCGGGCTAGAGCCGACGCGCGCGATGTGGGAGCACGTCCTTGATAGCCTGCAACGTCGCTACAGAAGACGCGAGGGAGTCAGCGACGAGGATATTACACAAGTGGAGCGGATTCTGAAGAGCGCACGGTATCAACTCGAAGGGTAGGTGCTCGTGCAATCGCATTTTCGTTTTAAAGCCTCCACTTCCACTCGTCCATTTCCTGCAACTTTTCCTTTTGCGTCAGATCAAATTGAAGAGGCGTTACGGTGATGTACCTGTCTTTCAGGCAACTAACATCGGTATCCGGATGAGGATCTGGACAATCGATTCCAGGGTTCGACCAAAAATAAATGCGCCCTCGTGGATCGGTTCGGCGGTCAAAAGTTTCTAGATAGCCCATGGCATTCTGCGGCACGGTCTTGACGCCTCGCACCGGGCCATTGTCCAGGCTGGGAATGTTGACGTTAAAGAGCGTACCCGGCGCCGGCTTGTGGGCCATGATCTGTTCGATGACCTTGCAGGCCAGGGCAGCCGCCTTGGGAAAGTCCAGCTTGGGTTTGGTGTATTCGAGCGAGACCGCAATGCTGGTGATGCCAATAAAGGCCCCTTCGAATGCCGCCGCGACGGTGCCCGAATAGAGAACATTGATCCCGGCATTGGAGCCGGCATTGAGACCGCTGACGATCAGATCCGGCTTCTCAGGCAATAGCTCCAATAAAGCCAGCTTCACACAGTCTGCGGGCCGGCCTTCGACCGCCCAGCCCAAAAACTCGCCGCTATCGTCCTGCACTTCTTGAACCAACAGAGGCGTTAGAAGCGTGATGGAGTGCCCCACCGCGCTTTGTTCCGTGGCAGGCGCGACAACCTTTACCGTGCCTAACCTTTTCAACTCGCTTCGCAAGGCACGCAAGCCCGGAGCATATATGCCGTCGTCGTTGGTCAACAGAATTCGCATGAGTCTCTCCGTAAAGAGCGATCAGTTGTCAGCAATCCGTTATCAGCAATTCTATAGTACCGAGCCCCAAGGGTTGGATATCCCCGGGACGTCGCATTGGCGTCGACAAAAAGATCGAGTGGGATGGCCAAGAAATGAAGTGCACGAACTGCGACGAGCCCGTTCTGTACGTCAAACCCGCGTTCGGCAAGGGTTGGGATATATAACCAATGACGTTTATCGGCGAGGACGTTTCAAACGCGCTTGCCGGAGGCTCGCTCTGGAACCTGCCGTGCGCGAGGTTGAAGCTATAGGCGAAGCCATGCCGTCGCAACAGAGATTTGACCAGCTCCGCCAAGCACGGTTGCGTTAGCGCATTGAGTACTCCCGGTGCTCACGCAACCGGGCTCGCCTGTTCTATAAATAGAAACGACTGGCCGGGAACGAGTCCCGGCCAGTCGTGCGTTCTTTCAGTTTCTCGCGAGATCCTAGCGCCGAAGATCGACCATGGCGAGATACACTTGGCCCAAATGATGCCAAGCGTTGTTTTCAAGTAATTGGCTAACGGCTTCGCTCAGTTCCATGTGAGCTTGGTCGGGTTGCCCCAAGACCAGGTCCGCCAAGCCGCGGTTGAATAGCACCGGCGCACTGACCGCCTGCTTTTGCCAGAGAGCCGCCGCCTCTTCAATCCGGCCCCGATGCCATGCCAGTGCGGCCTCCTCATTAGCCCAAGCGGCCCGCCACTCGCTGGGCATTTTCCCCTTGTAATCGTCCAACATCTGCTCCGTCTGATCGAATTCTCCGGCCAAGCGCAGAACGGCGCAGGCCAACAATGGATTGGGATGCGATGCTTTCCAAGACGCCTTTTCCAGCCAGGTTTGCAACTTCGATGAAATCGAATAAGGGGCGGCTGGCTTACCTAGGAGGAAGGAATCCCGCTGAAGCAGGCTGCTATAGGCTTGAACTTCCTGAGGAAAATTGCCGAGGCAGAAAGGAATGCCTGTTAGGCTCCCCTGGTGAGCCACCAGATTCGACCAATCGGGCGGCACTTTCCAAGATGATGTATCGGTTTCTGGAGCCAAGTATTCAATGGCCGAGCGGGCCTCATCCCAGGCGAGCTGGGCATCCACCGGCTGAATTGTCGCCGCATCATAGGGCACAACGTCGCCCTGGTTTTCCGGATTGGCAAACCCCGCATGATGAGCCGCTGCCTTCTGCTGGATGTATTTCCCAAGTAACTCAGCCAAAAAGGTTTGCGCCGAGTCTGAGTGTTCCGGTGTGGTTGGCATGTTAATCTCCCTTGCGTTTGGCCGGAAGAATTCCGGTCTCCTCAGTATAGAAACGCGCGGGTGGCAGATACTTGCGCTTTTTAAACCGTTTAGCGGCGAGCCTCCGGCGAGCGCGTTGCAACGCGCTCGCCGGAGGCTCGCCGCTAAACGGTTTATAACATTACCTACTTTTCCTTGGCCGGCGCGGGCGCATTGTCCAAGGGATTGAACTCAATCAACCGCTCGCCGGTTTTGCGAGCGTCGGGACGGAGACTACCGAGGAACGGAGCGACCTTATCGCGCAGCTTGGCGTCGGTGGCCTTGGCATTGTAGAGTTGAACCACCGAGTCCACCTGCGGTGGGGTCAACAGTAAGCCATACTGTTGAACATGGCGAACCAATTCTCCCGCAGCTTTCAAACGCAACGGAGCAGGCTGCTTGGCGTCGACCACGAAGGCCGCCAATTCGCGTTGTGCTTTTTGGCCAGGGAGTTCGCCCACCGTGTCCAGAACATCGGTCATGGTTTCACTGCTGAGCTTGGGATAGCGCAGCGCGTTTACGAGCGCGTCGGCAGCCGGTTCGAGGGTGGATATCGGCTGCCCCACTTGGCGAAGCCGCGCCAACAATCGGAGGGCTTTTTCCACCTGCTCTTTGCTTTCCGCGTCGGTCAACGGTTGGCTGGCATTGTCGGGATTGGGTTCATGGAGAACAAGCTTTAGCGTTTCCACATCCAAGGCCTGAGACGCGGTAATCACGGAGATATTGCGGAAGCGTTCCAGATGACGGCGCAGGGCTTCAATGCCATTGCGCTGAGCGGCTAAGACGATCGGCAAATGACCTACGTTCGCATCGGCTTGCAGTTGAGCCAAGAGGACGGACATTTCCGGGTCGGGCAGGTTGGCGTCCAGCAACAAGACATCGATATCCGCCGCCTGGCCCAAACGGGTCATAGCCTCTCGGCCGGTGGAGACACGCACCGGTGTGAATCCCGCCTTTTCGACAACACCTGCGACCTCTTGGCCGATGGCGTCTTTGAAGAACCCAACCAGGACTTTGGGCTTGGCCTTGTCGTCCGGTTCCGCAGCCGCTGCTCTCCGTAGGATTTCGACAATGCGGCCGACCGCTGGGGGACCGGACTTATTGGGAATGCGAATTAACGCTTCGGCCGCGGCCAACTCCACGCGCCGGTCCGGATAATAAAGGGCCCGAACCAGCACCGGCTCGCTCTGAGTCCTGCCCCGGCTTGCCCTTATTTCCGCAAGATCGCCGAGAGCCTTGATCGTTCCCAGGACCACGGCTTGGCGGCGATCGGTCAGAGCCCGTTCCAGGGTCGCTGTGAGAAGACCGGGGTTTACCGTATCGAGCAGGTGCTTGACCGCCTCGCCCTTGCCTCCGGTCTTGTCCAGGGCCAGGCTTGCGAAAACGATCTGCGCGGGTTCATAAGTTGGATCAAGGTCCAGAGCCTCACGAGCGAACCGTAGCCCGAAATATTCTTCCGCCCTGCTTGCCGAAAGGACTTCAGACCCGCCCCAGCCTTGGACCAGCTTTTGGCCGTCCCAGCGCCAAACAACGATGGCATTGGGATCTGGAAAACGAACCTGGTGATAGTAATACCGCTCCGCTTGCTGCGTCAGAGCGACTTTGGCGGGCGGCAGTTTGGCCACTTCGACAGCCTGGAAATAAGAAAGCAACTGGCCCGCTTTTGCCCGGACGGTTTCGGGCATTTTTTCCGATCCCCAGATATGCCATAAAAAGGGCGTGGCGCCCTTTTCTAGGCGCTTTCGGAGAACCTCGAGCAGATCGAGTCGCAGACCATTATCCGGTATGTCGAGGGCGGCAACGATGGGCAATCCTGCGTCTTTGCCGAGCTTGGGCAAAACGCTTACGATGTTTTCCCGTTCGGCGCCGCTGGCCTCGCGGATGGCGGTTACCAGGGGCGGAACGGCGGCCGGTCCGGCGCGTTGCAACTCCGCGATGGCGTATGTGCGTTCTTCCGGCTCGCCATTTAAGTTGTTAATAAACTTAGCGATGCGTTTGGCGTCGGTGTGATAACGAGCCAGAATATCGAGCAACTCGGCCACATCTTTTTTGGCCTGTGTGTCGATTTTTTCATCGTTTGACCATTTCGGCACTCTTTGCAATCGAAGGAGAGCTTGAAGTCCTTGATTTTCCTCGATTTTGAACAGGTCTTCCCCCTTGGGCCGGAGGCTCATCAGGCCGCGGAGTTGCTTGGCGGCCAGTTCGAACTTGCCGACATCGAGTTCGAACGTGACGGCATCCCAAAACTCATCCACGGTCTGCGGTGGCTTGAAAAACTCCCGAAAATCATCGCCCTTCTTGGTTGGGGGCGGGGTCTTGTCCTTGTCTCGGTCCTTCTTCAAGTCGAGCTTATCCTCGGGAGCCGTTTGCTTTTCCTTGTCCTTAGGATCGGGCTTATCTTGAGCCCATGCCGGAGAAAGCGGCGCGATTAGAAATGCCGCGCCTAACGCTAAACGGAAGATGGGAAGATTCATGGAGTGCCTCGTTATCATTCATTTGGCCGCAGGTCGAGCGCTCGCGGAGACTCGCGGCCAAAGATTCAACATTCCAGTTCGGTACGGACCATATCCTCGTTCGTTTCACGGCGGCGAATGAGGCAGTGGCTGGCGCCGTCCACCAACACTTCAGCCGCGCGGGGGCGGCTGTTGTAATTGGAACTCATGGCCATTCCATAAGCCCCGGCGCTGAAGGTAGCCAACAGTTCTCCCTTCTTCATGGGAGGCAGCCGGCGATCCTTGGCGAGAAAGTCGCCGGACTCACAAACCGGACCGACGACATCTTGCCTGATCGCTCCGGGGATTTCGGCCTCGTAATCCTCCGGCGGCGCCGGAAAGCCGGAGGCTGGAGCGACCGGCCAAATGCGGTGGAACGAATCGTAAAGCGTCGGACGGATGAGGTCGTTCATGGCGACGTCTTGAATGACGAAATGTTTGCCGCCTGATGCCTTGGTGTAGATGACTCGTCCAAGCAAAATGCCTGCGTTGCCGACGATGAATCGGCCGGGTTCCAAAACCAGTTTGCAGCCCGCCTTTCGGACCGCGGGCAGGATCACTTCCGCGAACGCCGAGGCCGGCTTGGCCTCCTGTTTACGATAGTGGATTCCGAAACCGCCTCCCATATTCAATACGGTTATGGGGTGGCCTTGTTTCCGCAGTTTTTCGATAAGATCCAGGCCCTTGTCGATGCCCTGGCGATATGGATCGGTGCTGAGAATAGGCGAGCCAAGATGCATGTGCAGGCCGATGATGCGCAAATGCGGATTGCCGACCACGCCTTGAGCCACCTCAAGAATTGTCTCAATGTCCAGCCCAAATTTGGTGCCCTTGACGCTGGTATCGGTCTTGACGTGCGTTTTGGGCGGCAGATCGGGGTTGACGCGCAGGGCCACGGGAGCGGTTCGACCCATGCTTTTGGCGACGTCGGCTAGAGCATGGAGCTCGGCTTCGCTTTCGACGTTGAAAAGAAAGACGCCGCTCTCCAGGCCAAAGCGATGTTCCGCTTCGGTTTTCCCTGCGCCCGCGAAGACGATCTTATCACCCGTGACGCCGGTGTTCAAAGCGCGATAGAGTTCCCCGGCGCTCGTAACGTCGAAGCCGGATCCCGCCTCGGCCATGAGTTTGCAAATACTGAGATTGGCGTTGGTCTTAATGCTATAGCAGATCAGCGGCTTGACTTCGGCGAAGGCCTTTTGCAACTGCATCAAATGATGCAGCAGCGTCGCCTTGCTGTAAACAAATAGCGGCGTCCCATAGGTCTCGGCCAAAGTGGCAACCGGAACCTCTTCGCAATGAAGAACACGATCGCGGTAGCTGAAATGATCCATATTCGTTGAACCACGAAAGACGCCAAATCACGAAAAAGGCAAAAGGCGAAGAAGGCGGACGAGGAGGGCTTAATCAATTGTAACGAATCTAGGCATTTTCTTCTTTCGTGTTATTCGTGCCTTTCGTGGTTAATCTCGTTTTCCACACCTCAATTTGCTGCTGCACCTGGCCCGGCGCGGTGGAGCCGACACTTCGAAACGCCGCGAGCGCATTGGGTACGCCCAGAATGTCATATACCCCCGAACTGAAGCCGGGGCGAATCGAATCGTAAACCTCGGCCGGCAAATCCGTCAGCCGGCACCGGCGTTCCTCACACAAGCGAACTAATTTGCCAACTGCTTCATGCGCCGACCGCATTGGCAAGCCCCGCGCTATGAAAAACTCCATGAGCGTGGTCGCATCGAGATAGCCTTGTTCCAGGCGGGCGGCGATGCTTTCCCGGCGAAAACGCGCTTGGCGAACCAGCTCGGCCGCTAATTCGACAGAGGCGCTCACCGTATCAAAGGCGTCAAAAAGGGCTAGCTTGTCTTCCTGCAGATCGCGATTGTAGGCTAAAGGCAGCCCCTTCACGAGAACCAGCAATTGCTGCAAGTCCCCAATGACCCGCGCGGATTTCCCACGTATCAATTCCAGCACATCCGAATTCTTCTTCTGCGGCATGATGCTCGATCCCGTGCAGAAAGCATCCGGCAAATCGATGAAATTAAACTCCGTCGTCGACCAGAGAATCCATTCCTCGGCCCAGCCGCTTAGATGCAAAGCGATCAAGGACAGGTCAAAAACGAACTCGATTAGAAAGTCCCGGTCGCTGGAAGCGTCGAGGCTGTTGTTGGCAACCGCATCAAAGCCTAGTTGCCGCCGGACGCTCTCGCGATCGATTGGCAGCGAGGTTCCTGCCAAGGCTGCCGTGCCCAACGGCAAAATGTTGACGCGCTTGCGACAGTCCGCCAGGCGATTGCGGTCGCGCTCAACCTTTTCGATATAGGCCAGAAAATAGTGAGCCGCCAAAACAGGTTGCGCCCGCTGCAGGTGGGTGTATCCGGGCAAAATCAGGTCCTGGTCCCGCTCGGCGGCTGCGAGCAGCGCGGACTGGAGCCCATGAAGAACGACGTCAAGAGCGTCGAGGGCATCGCGAACCCAGAGCTTGACGTCCGTGACGACCTGGTCGTTGCGACTTCGGCCCATGTGCAACTTTCGGCCAACGTCTCCTAGGTGTTCGATGAGCGCGCTTTCAATGTGCGTGTGGATGTCTTCTAGCTTTACGGTGAAGCTGAAGTTGCCCTTTTCAATTTCCGTCGCAATGGCTTGAAGCACAGTAATGATTTGGGTTGCTTCGTCAACCGTCAATAATCCGACTTCGGCCAACATGCGCGCATGAGCTTGGCTCGCGCGGATGTCATGCCGGTAGAGCCGACGATCGTAGCTGATCGATTCGGTAAAAGCCTCGACGCGATTGTCGGTCTCACCGGAGAAACGACCGCCCCAAGTCTTTTGGCTCATGGAATATTGCAAAATGCAAATTGCAAAATGCAAATTGCAAAATGCCCTAAGGTTTTTGTGGACCGTCCTTGTTCGCCGTCGCGGTGGCTATGGATTGACCCAGAATATTGCATAGCTGACCGCATTCGTCTAACAGTTCGTTAACGCGGTGTTCGGCAAGCAGGTTGGCTCTGATAATCAAACGAACCCAAGCACGCGATTCGCGAAGTTCCTTCAGGCAGATTCGCAATTTGTGAATAAAATCCGCTCGGCTCTCCGCCGCGCAAGCTTCCTCATAGTTGGGCGCCGCCGCTGTACCGCACCTCACCATTTGTCCCGCAACGTGCCGCCCAAGCCGCGTATCCGGAAGAGCATCTACAAGTTTCCCAATCCTTGCAGCAAAATCAACTAACCGGTCGGCCAAGATTTCCGGAGTCATAAACTCCCCATCAGCTAATTTGCATTTTGCAATTTGCATTTTGCAATGAAATGCGTAGCTTCATAATTCTTCCTTGATATTGTAGGCCAAGGACTACAAGCCTAATTCCTTGAGCTGCCGCGCATCCACGGGCGCCGGGGCGCCGGTCATCAGATCGCGCGCCTTCTGGTTCTTCGGAAAGGCTATCACGTCCCGAATATTCGTGGTTCCGGCCAGCATCATCGCCAACCGATCGATCCCCAGGGCGATGCCGCCGTGGGGTGGGGCGCCAAATTTCAGAGCATCAAGCAAAAATCCGAAGCGCTGTCGGGCCTGGTCGCGATCCATACCCAAAAGCCCGAAGACCTTGGATTGCAATTCCGGGTCGTGGATACGAATGCTTCCGCCGCCGGCTTCATAGCCGTTGATGATCAGGTCATGAGCCTTGGCGCGCACCTTTCCAGGCTCGCTGTCTAGAAGATTCAAGTCCTCATCCATTGGGGCGGTGAAGGGATGGTTGACCGACGCCCAGCGGTTTTCTTCTTTATCCCAAAGAAAGAGCGGAAACTCGACGACCCAGAAAACCTTGAATTCCTTCGTGTCGGGATCAAACAACTTCAAAACATTCGCCAGATGAACGCGGAGGTTGCCCAGCGCCTGGCAAACCGTGTCCTCGGAATCGGCGACGAACAGTAACAAGTCGCCGGGCGCCGCATTGAAGTGCTGTCGCAAGGCTTGTTGCGCCGGCACGGGCAGGAATTTCTCGATAGGCGAGGTGAATTTGTCCGCCTCGACCTTGATCCAGGCCAGCCCTTTCGCGCCATAGCGCTTGACGAACTCCGCCAGGTCGTCCAGGCCCTTGCGCGAGAATTTGTCGGCCCCGCCTTGGACGTTAATGCTGCGGACCTTGCCGCCCGCCGCGACGGCATCAAGAAATACCTTGAACTGCGTCTGGGGTACGATGTCGCCGATGTCGGAGATTTCCAGGCCGAAGCGGAGATCCGGCTTATCGGATCCATAACGCAGCATTACCTCTTCGTATTTCAGCCGCGGGAACGGCACAGGCACCTTGACCCCAATGGATTTCTCAAAGACCTCGGCGATCAGTCCCTCGATGACCTCCAGCACTTGGTCCTGCTCGACGAAAGCCATCTCCAGGTCCAGTTGGGTGAATTCGGGCTGGCGGTCAGCGCGCAGGTCTTCGTCGCGCAGGCAGCGGGCGAGTTGAAAATACTTGTCGTAGCCGGCGATCATGAGCAGCTGTTTGTAGATCTGAGGCGACTGAGGCAAAGCAAACCAATGGCCGGGGAAGACCCGGCTGGGAACCAAGTAATCGCGCGCGCCCTCGGGCGTGCTGCGGCCCAAAAGCGGGGTTTCCAATTCCAAAAAGCCGCGTGCATCGAGGTAATCCCGGATGATCTTGTTCAGCCGGTGGCGCAGGATTAGTGTGCGCTGGATGGAGGGCCGGCGCAAGTCGAGAAAGCGATACTGTAACCGCAGGTCTTCATTGGCGAGTTCATCGCCAGGAAACTCTGTGACCTCGAAAGGCGGCGTCGGACAGCGGTTAAGGATATGCATTTCTTTGGCTTTGACTTCGATGGCTCCCGTTGCGAGTTTCGGATTCGCCTTTCCAGGCAGACGGGGTGCCACCTTGCCTCGAATTGCAATGGCCCATTCAGCGCGCAACTCCTGTCCAGCTGTAAATAGCGTCGAGTCGTTTTCGACCTCAAAGACGACTTGCGTCAGGCCGTATCGGTCGCGAAGGTCCACGAACACTTGGTCGTTGTAGCCGCGGTAGGAATTGACCCAACCGTTGAGCACAACGGTCTGACCAACGTGCTCTTCACGCAGTTCGCCGCAAGTATGCGTTCGCCGCAAGAGGGCCATGTACAGGTTCCCTTCCTTCGCTGTCGGGCTGAGAAATCGCCGTTTCTGCGATTATAGATAGTGAGAGGGCTAATGCAGGGCTGGTTCGATGAGAAAAGCCGGCAAGCGGGGGCTGCAAGGTTGTATTTCGAGTCAAACTCCAAAAATCCGCGCACCGTTGGCTAGAGTTGCAGGCGGTGCCTTTTCCCAGACAAAATCGTTAGCCCTGTGGTGCGCTGGTTTGAGACGAATTCATGCCACCACAAAGGAAAGGCGGCATGTGAAGAAGAAGCAGATGCTGTCAATGGGGCGCGGAAAACAGGTTGGTATCCAAGCAAAGGCAGGAAGTCAGCGCAAACGGGCCGGAAGGGGGGGTGTCCGGGGGATGAAACGAAACGAATCCTCCCGGCCCGCATAACTATAGTATTCGTCTGTACACTACGTTGCAAGGGCCGATTAAATAGGTCGCAAGCAAGAGGTTGATGGATGCGCTTGCTTTAAAAATGCTGGTGGGACTCGAAGACTCGTCCCACCCTACGCGGATGGGGGAACTGCGAATTCGAAATCCAATCGTTGACAGGAAACTTGCCTGTCTCAAGGGAGCATCGGGTGGCCGGTAGGTCCTGCCTGCCGAGCGGGTCCTTGCCGTCCACAGAGGCGTCTCAAATTATTTGGCCGCAACCGCTGTCGCCGTCCAGAATGGGCTGAGCAGGTGAATCTTATGCAGGATGGCGTCTTTCTCGCGCCCTTCCTTGGCCTTGGCAAACTTCCGCTTGAGCTTGGCCAGCTTCTCCTTGCGATGATACCGGCGATTCAATTCCTTACGGCGTTCGACCATGTGTACCTACCCTTATCTTCACTGAGTGGTTGTGCGTGTGGCCTCATGTTATCGGCAAATCCACGCCAGGCAATGCCTAACGAACTGTTGCCGCGATTCGCCCTTCCATCGGGCTCGACGCGGTGGCGTATAGCTTCTTCGGAATCCGCCCCGCTAAGTAGGCCCATCTTCCGGCCTCACAGGCATAGCGCATGGCCCAGGCCATCTTGAGCGGATCTTGGGCGTGTGCGATTCCGGTATTGAGCAAGACGCCATCGTAGCCCAGTTCCATGGCCATGGACACGTCGCTCGCCGTGCCGACGCCGGCATCAACAATCACGGGATAATCGGGATCACCATCTTTCAGATACTCGATCAGTATTCGCAGATTATTCGGGTTGAGGATGCCCTGGCCGCTGCCGATGGGACTGCCCGCCGGCATGACGCTCGCGGCCCCGGCTTTCTTCAGTTTGAGAGCCAGAATTGGATCATCGGTTGTGTAGACCAAGACCTGAAAGCCTTCTTTGACCAGTTGCTCGGCGGCTTTGAGCGTGTCAATGGGGTCGGGCAGAAGCGTTTTGGCGTCGCCCAGACATTCCAACTTGACCCACTTGGCCCCGGGGTTGCCGAGGTTGGTGAGAAGCTCGCGGGCCAACCGCGCATGGCGGATCGCGTCCTCGGCATTGAAGCAACCGGCGGTGTTGGGCAGGATCGTATAGCGCTTCAGATCGAGAAAATCGAGAATGTTCCGCCCTTGCTTGTCAACAAGGCGCTCGCGGCGAATGGCAACGGTAGTCACTTCGCAGGCGCTGGCTTCGAGGCAATCGCGCATCAATTCATAGTTCGCGTATTTGCCTGTGCCCGTAATGAGCCGGCTATGAAATTGGAATCCTCCCACCACCAGCGGTTTATCCGTTGGGAGAGTATCCGAGGAGCCGCCGCCGACCAGGGTGACGATTTCCACTTCATCACCCGGCGACAATGTGCAGGCTGACTGTCTATCCGCCGGCACGACCTCGCGGTTGACCTCCACCGCGACGCGCCGGCGGTCATGGCCAAGTTGCGCCAGCAAAGCGGCGACCGTCAACGAATCTGGAAGGGACCGCGTTTCGCCGTTAATAGTAAGTTTCACCATCGTCCAACTGTCCTTAGCGCTTCCAACGATTGGGAAGTAAAGACAAACCCGATCAACCCCCAATTGAGCAATGGCCATTTGTCCAAATGCCGCCTAATTTATAGGTTATGCGTTTTGGCTATGAGGTCGATAGCAGACGATTGTGCCCGGTCCAGTTCATCCTCTCTCCCCCAAGTTGTTGATTGGTTTAAGGACCTATTGATGAAGAACCAGGGACCCATTATGTCTTCTCACTATGTCCCTAATACGAAGCTACCGACACTGGTATTTCCCACCAGTTCTCAGGCATCGCGGCATGTCGCCGTGATGATCGAGAGCCTGATCCGGCAAAACAATTCGGCCGGCCGCCCGACCGTCCTCGGCCTGGCGACCGGTTCGACCCCGGTCGGCCTATATCGGGAGCTCATTCGACTGCACAAGGAAGCCGGTCTCGATTTTTCGCGGGTGATTTCATTTAACCTGGACGAATACTTCCCCATGTCGCCCGAGGATGCACAAAGCTATCGCCTTTGGATGCAAGAAACCTTTTTCAATCATGTCAATATTCGGCCTGAGAACATCCATATTCCCGACGGCACAATCTCCGAGGAAGAAGCAGGTGAATACTGCGCCCAGTATGAACAGCTAATAAGGCGAGCCGGCGGAATTGATTTCCAGATCTTGGGCATCGGCCGAACGGGCCACATCGGCTTTAACGAACCGGGATCGACCCGCAATAGCCGCACGCGCCTAACTTCGCTCGATCCCGTGACACGCCGCGACGCCTCCAGTGGATTCTTCGGCGATGAGAATGTACCCCAACAGGCTCTAACGATGGGCGTGGGCACGATTCTAGAAGCGCGACAGATCGTCATCATGGCCTTCGGTGAGCACAAGGCTGCCATTGTCCAGCGGGCCGTTGAAGGCGAAATGACGGACGCTATCGCAGCCAGCTTCCTTCAGCAACATCCGGATACGAATTTTATTCTGGATGAGCCGGCCGCTCGCGATTTGACGGCTCGGCGCTGCCCCTGGTCGGTCGGTCCCGTCGAGTGGACCCCTGCCCTTATCCGACGAGCCGTTATTTGGTTGGCCCTCAAAGAAGAAAAAGCCTTGCTCAAGTTGTCAGAAAACGATTTTCGAGAGCATGAGCTTTACGAACTTTTGCGCGAACATGGTCCTGCCGAAGCGCTGGGACGCCGGGTATTTGATGAATTGATGGGCAGTATCCGCACTCATCCGGCCGGGACGGACCCAAAGACCATTCTCGTCTTCAGCCCTCACCCGGATGACGACGTAATTAGCATGGGAGGCACGATTATTCGGCTGGTGGAGCAGGGCCACAGGGTCCACGTGGCCTACATGACCAGCGGCAACATCGCTGTTTTCGATCACGATGCCTGGCGGTTTACGGACTTCGTGGCCGAGTTCAACCGGCTCTTTGAAATTGGCCAGGAGCCTACGGGCCGAGTCAAGGCGCGCGTGCTGGATTTTCTGAATAGCAAAAAGCCAGGCCAGCTTGACACCGAGGATTTGCTCAAGATCAAGGCGCTCATCCGTCAAACCGAGGCACGAGCGGCGGCGCTGGCCTGCGGCATCCCGCCTGAACAACTGGAATTCATGGATCTACGTTTTTATCGCACCGGCACGATCGCTAAGGCTCCACTTCATCCCCAGGACATTGCCGACATCACCACACTGCTCCAGCGCCTTAAACCCGTGCAGATCTACGTGGCTGGAGAGCTTTCTGACCCTCACGGCACCCATCGCATGTGCGCCGAAGCCGTTTTTCAATCCGTGCGCGAGTGCTTTAAGCGCGAGCAGGAATTTGAGGTCTGGCTTTATCGTGGGGCTTGGGAGGAATGGGAACCGCACGAAATCGACCGGGTCGTCCCGGTCAGCCCAGACGACTTGGAGCGAAAAAAACATGCTATCTTCCGCCATCAATCTCAGAAGGATCGGGCCATGTTTCCCGGAGGCGTAGATCGTCGCGAGTTTTGGCAACGAGCCGAAGACCGTAACCGCCATACGGCCCAAGTTTACGACAGCCTGGGATTGCCGGAGTTCTATGCGCTGGAAGGATTTGTCCAGTGGCATGGGAAGCAGTAGCTGTCAGCATGACGACTAATCGCTTACGATCCACCTGGATATAAGTTGTGACCCAAAAGGTTACAGCTGGATCCCGACAGCTTCCTGAATCAACTTTCTTGGCTCATCGGAAATCAGGGTGTAGAAACTACCTGTCCCGCAAGCCTTTCCACACCTTTCCCACTTTTTTTGGCATTCTCCTTTCTGTGGAGGAGACCGCCCTACTTCTCCGAAGCTATGATGTAGATGGGCAATGAAAATGTGTTCCGCGGGGACGGGAGGGGGAGAAGTGCAATGAATGGCTCCACCGAAAATCGGACATCCGGTTCATTCGAAAACAGTAATGGCCAGGAGATAATTTTGACCTGGGGGTCGGCTGAGCGAATGCTGCCTCTGGTGAGCCAAATTGTCGCGGAAATCCTTGGACACCAAACCAAGCTTAACCGCATCCAACCGGAGAAAGATCGTCTTGACCGCAACCGCCGCAATCTGGATTGGCCGGAGCGGTCGCGGCGCTATGGCTTACAAGAAGAGATCGCTCAGGAAGACCTTAGAATCGCCGCCAACTTGGCTGAACTGGACGCCTTGGGACTTACCCTTGTCGAGCCGATGCTGGGCCAGGTGGGGTTTCCAACCCTCGTAAACAACCGCAAGGCATTCTTCTCATGGCAGCCTGGAGAGGAAACCATTCAATACTGGCATTTCGCCGAGGATTTGGATCGCCGGCCTATACCTGCGACCTGGACGAAGACGACCGAAATGCGAACCAGACGAAGATAATCGCAATTTGCGCCTTCGTTGCGAAATTGGCAAAGTAGCCCGAGACCATCGCGGATTCCACCACGGATCCGGGGCCTATTTCAATTGCGAAAATGGCAGAGGGGAGAGGATCTTGTTCTCCACTTGAGCCACCAGCGGACCGTGCGTTTCGCTGTCATTTCGAGCTTTGATCCATTCCGGGTCCTTGGTAAAAGCTTCCCATTTATCCATCCGCTCATTCATATCCCTGTATTGCAGGATGTAAACTAGCTCGAAGTTTTGCCGGCCAAGAATGGTTTTCCAGAAGCCGACGACCTTTATGCCGTGCTTTTCGAAGAGCTTAAGGGTATGGTCGGCAAAACGACGTTCGATGTCTGCCATTTTCCCCGGCATGATCGTGTAAATGCGTTCTTCATAAATCATTGGTTTTATCCTTCAATCTGGTCTTTTGCCCTGCGCCTTTCGTATTACCATCAATACACGGCTAAAAACCCGGAATAAGTCCATCTTTTCGACAAGACCGACTCTCTGCTGCAACTTTAGGAACGCTCATGACGATACGCTTCTTCTGCGATTGTGGCAAGCGGTTGGAATTGAATGATAGCCGCAGTGGTGAAACTATTCGTTGCCCCGACTGCGATGCTGAATTAGCCGTACCAGATGGTGCAATCGGCGCTCAAATCGCCCATGCTCATGAGTCGCCTTTCGTCTCGACGAAGGATTCTCCAACTGAACGAGAATGCGACGACACCGAAGATTATTCAGAGCGCGAGCCAAGAATCCCACGGAGCGCAACTAGCTCAAAAGCAATCCTTTGCCTGACCTTTGGCCTGCTTTCGTTTTGCGCAAACCTACTAACCGCTGTGCCGGCTATCATTTTGGGCATACTTAGTTATCGTGACATCGCTGCGAGCAATGGACGGTTAACTGGCAGAGGCTTAGCGGTTGGCGGCATCATTGCCAGTCTAATAGGTGTAATACTTTCGACGGTCGGTGGCGTTGGCTTCTATTTGGGGGTGAGACGCTTTAGCGACACCCTCGAGGAAAAGGCCCATTTAATTGAGAGCCAAAAGAATTTGAGTTTCCTGGCGGATGGACTCCTCGCATACAACGACACTTTCGGCGCGCTGCCACCGGCCAATTTTGGTCAAGGTGGCGTACGTCCCAATGGGCAAAATTCCAATCCGGGTTTGAGCTGGCGGGTCGCCATTTTGCCCTTCATCGGCGAGGACGATTTGTATCGTGAATTCAACTTGGATGAGCCCTGGGACAGTTCAAATAACCGGCCGCTTGTTCGCCGAATGCCCAAACTCTTCGCGCATCCACGGGCCGAGTTGTCTAAGGCGCAGGCCGGATTAACTTATTATTGTGCTTTTGTTGGGCCGGGGACCGCTTTTGATCCTTCTCTTGTTGGGAAGAGCGGGCGCCCAGGCAATCGGCTGCTCGGCACGCGTCTGGTTGATTTTACCGACGGATTGGATAAGACGCTTCTCGTTGTCGAGGCCGCCGATCCCGTTGAGTGGACTCGGCCCGATGACTTGCCCTATGTCCCCAACCAACCCCTTCCCAGGCTGGGCTATCTCTTTTCTGATGGCTTCAACCTGGTGACGGCTGACGGCGAGGTTCATTTTGTGCGTCACGACGCTAAAGAAGCATCGTTGCGCGGCTTGATCACGCGCAACGGCGGCGAAGCCCTCAACTGGCAGGATTTGGAATGACAGGTTCCTCTAGGATTGCCATAGGAGCCAGGGTTTGCAAATCGAGAAGGCGCTCTTTTTCTCTTGGATGCCGCCGAAACCAGGAAGAAACAAGAAGCAGACCGTCAAGGTCCTCCAATGGTACGGAATGTTCGCAGATCGACCCCTGGCTGACTAACTTTTGTAGCTTCAATTTGAGTCTTCGCCGTCCGGCTTTGTCACCTGGAGCGGGTGAAGCTCCGGTAACCTTTCCGCCGTGAACGACATACCAGAGCTGCCTCCCATCGATTCCGCAAACCGGATAGACAAATGCCGGGTGCTCCCGGATGCGCTTGATGCGCTGCAATTGCGTTCGCAGCCAGTTGAGCGCTTCTAACTTATCCCGCAGGGCCGCCGCGCGCTCGAAGGCCTGGCATGCAGATGCCGCTTCCATGTCTGATTTGAGCGACTCCAAAACTGATTGGTCCTTCCCTGCCAAAAAATGGCGAGCGGCGCGCACACGCTTCTCATAGTTTCCTCTTGTGCACAAGCCCGCACAGGGGCCGAGGCATGTGCCGATTTCATAGCGAAGGCAACCGGCCGCCCGGACAAGGGGAAATAGCTCCTTTTGGTCGGCAAAGATTATCTTTTGCGACTGAGGACAATCGCGAAGGGCAAAGCAATCATTCAGCCGGCGAACCGCTTCTCGAGCTTCGTCCCGCGCCGGCACAGGCCCGAAACAATCGTAGCCTTTGGCGACAGGTCGAGTGGAAAGGTATACATACGCAGCGGGGCTACGACCCAAGCAGACATAAAGCCGCCGTCTTCGCCGCGGTTGGCCTTGCACGTTGAAGCGCGGTTGCCAGCGACGAATTAGTTCCAGTTCCCGCAAGAGGGCGGCGAACTCGCTTGGAGAAGGTTCCCAAAGAAGTGCGCGCGTATGTTTTAGAATTCGGCCCGCCTTGGGATCGCGGCTCTTGGGCCGGAAGTAGCTTAAAAGACGCGTGCGCAGGCACTTCGCTTTGCCCACGTAAATCAACTCGCCGCGCCGGTCAACCATGCCATAGATGCCGGGCATCCGTAGGCACATGCGCCGAACCTGGATGCACAGCCGGTCTGGCCGGCTGGCCTTCACTTTAGTGAAGGCCTGCCCGGCCTGGTCAGGCCCCACGCTGATCGGCCCGAAGCCGGTGAACACAGGACGCGGAAAGAGCGATTCCAAACCGGATCCTTCCATTTTGGGGCGCTGGTTCTAATGCTCCATTACAGTCATTTGCCAGGTGGAACGTTATAAGTTTTTACAGAAACCTTACTTATAACTACATTATCAAAGAGTTCGGCCCGAAACCTGGCCTTTTGTAAACATGAACACTTGACCATGATATCGATCAAGATTATTCTGTCCTCTGACATCTCGGGGATGTCAGCACCGGGGCCGCCCAGGCTGGGACAATGGGGGCGGCTCCGGATTGCTTTTACTCCATAACCGATACGCCTGCACAGCCGCCGTTCCCCCCTAAAAAAGACAGAGGAGGCAGAAGGGCGCCTTTCCGCCTCGTCTCTGGTCAGGTGGCTGTGCTAGCAGGTGCTCACTGTTTGCCGGCAAGCAGTGGGCACGGTCACTCGCATGGAGCCAAAACCTGACATTAAGCCGCGACCAATTCCCCTGCAAACTCTCGGCACGCTTCGACCAAGCCGCGGAAGAGCTGAATGTCGAGCCCCGAAGCCGTGGAGGACGCCGGTTGCCATTGCACGCCCATGGCGAACCATTCCGGATTTTCCGCCTCAATCGCTTCAATGACTCCGTCGAGCGCACTGGCACTGATCAGGAAACCACGGGCCACGCGCTGGACCGCCCGACGATGTTCACTGTTAACGACCACTTCACCTTCTCCATACAGGCCGGCCAACCGCGTATCGGGAACGACCTCGATAGCGTGGCGAAGTCCTCTCTCCGGGGGATGCCGGTGTTGCAAGGCTTCGGGAAACTCACGCGGCAAATCGGTGTAGACGCTGCCGCCAAACGTCGTGTTGATGACATGCATCCCCATGTCAATGCCCATAAGAGGCAGTTGCTTTCTTTTGCACCACTGGGCCAATCTTTCAGCTTCCTGGATGTGCCGACCGCTCAGCGACTCGTTGCCGGTTAGTAGGATTCCTTGCAAATCCTGAAGGGCATGATCGTAGGAAACCTTGCCGGCGAGGCGAGACAGCAAGCAAACCGGCGCTGCGCCCGCTTGCGTGAGCGCGGCGGAATAGCCGGCCGGCCACAGGCCGCAGCCATGCCGTTCACCGCTCGCGCAGTCGTCGGGGCCGAAAATGCCGATACAAGGGGTGGTAGGCGCACTCGACATGGAGGACTCCTTTCCTCGAAGGGGAATCAGGGATGACCAGGCCGAGCCGTGCACCGTCAATGCCGTCAGACTCGACCTCCGTGTCTGAAGGGGCTGATTATATAGAGCGCAGCTGACGAAAAGCTAGCAGAATTCCAAAGAATTATTCAAAAACATCTGAACGATTTGCAAGGATGCGTCCGTGGCCAGCTGTGAAATCCTGGCCATGACTTGTCTGGCATCGCGCACTGTCATGTGCTAACTGGGAGAATCAAGCGAGGCAATGACCCAAGGAGAGAGGACGTCCCCATGCGCCATTGCCTCGGCTGAATTGGTACGCAGGATTATAGTGTCCAGGGTTTGCGGTATTCACGTTTCAGGTTTTGATTGGCGTCCGAGTCGTTCTTAATCGTCATGCCTGGCCCATCCCACTCCAACTTCTTGCCTTGGTGGCGGATGGCAACGTTGCCGAGCAGAACGGCTTCGGCCAACATGCCGGCATAGTCGAAATTGGCGAGAGCTATCGGACCGCCCTTGATTGCTGCGACCCACTCCGCTTTCTGGTTGCTGTCATCGTCTTTCGACTTATGGCGCGGAAGTGTCGGCGTGGGATTGTGGAATCCCGCGAATTGTTTCTTGGGAAGTAGGATCCAGCGTTCGCCATAGTCAGAGGGCGAGTACATGGTTCCTTTCTCGCCGACGATTAGAGACGCGCTGTCGGACGGCTTTTCACCGAGGAATAAATCGAGCGGCGGGAGGTTCTTCTTGCCGTCTTTCTGTCCTTCGTACCAGACTAATTTCACCGCCGGCAAACTGTCGCGGGCGGGAAACTGATACGTTACCGTGGCCCACGACGGATAGGTCTCCCGGTTCAGATCGCCGCACTCGGCCACGATGCTGTCCGGGTAACCCAACTTGAGTCCCATGAAGGGCATATTCATGGTGTGGCACGCCATGTCGCCCAGAGCGCCAGTGCCGAAATCCCACCAGCCGCGCCAGTTGAAATCATGGTAAGGGGGGTGGCCATTATCCTGTTTGACGCCGCTATAAGGCCGCTCGGGAGCGCTGCCCAAGAAGAGATCCCAGTGGACATGCTTGGGCGCCGGCTCGGACTTCGGACGCTCCGTGACCTTCGGCGCCTGGGGCCATACAGGTCGGTTGGTCCAGACGTGAACTTCTTTAATGGCCCCGAGGGCGCCGGACTGCATAACTTCCACTCCCGATCGCAGCGAGGGATGGGCCGTCCCCTGATTGCCCATCTGGGTGGCCACCTTCATCTTCGCCGCCGTCTCGCGCATGACGCGCGCTTCGTAAACGTCGTGGCAAAGCGGCTTTTGACAGTAAACATGTTTGCCCATTTTCATGGCCATGACCGAGGCCGGCGCGTGCGTGTGGTCCGGCGTGCTGACGGTGACCGCGTCAATGTCCTTGCCCATCTCGTCAAACATCTTGCGGAAGTCGTTGTACTTCTTGGCGTTTTTGAACTTGTCCCCGGCAGCCTTGTGATCCAAAAACTTGTCGTCGATATCGCAGATGGCGACGACATCGCCAAACTGCGCGGCATGGCTAGAATCGCTGTCCCCCTTGCCGCCAATGCCGATGCAGGCAAAGCGCAGACGATCATTGGCCGAGTCCTTGTTCGCCAGCGCGATTCCGCCGGCGGTCCAAAAGCCGACGCCGGCCAGCGTTGTGTGTTTCAAGAATTCGCGGCGGTTCGTTCGGTGCCCCATTTAAGCCCCCTTGTGAAGCAGAAGAGGAAGTCGGGAAAGGCGACGGACCTTTCCTCGGTCAGCCTTGGCTGAACTGGTTGCGATTATACTGCCGGAACGGGCCATTGCCCAACGTTTCCCGCTCTCTTTGATGCCTTGTCTTGACAATTCCTTCTCGCGCCCTTGAAGATAGGGCCAGTTCGTTTGGCTCACGGAACCGATCCCTTCACCCTCCCAGGAGCAAGACATGCCCGACACGACTCCCCCATCCGGCCAACCTACAACCAAGGAATTAAATGCGGGCCTGAAAGCGTTCAAGAAACGCCTGAAGCTCACCCAGCTGAATGAGGAATCGAAGTTAACCCGTAGTGCGACCACCAGCGGCCACGCGGACATCGTAGCCATCATGCCGCCCAATCAACACCCTCAAGCCGTGTGGGACGAGTTAGTCAGGCAAGGCAAACTCAAAAAGGCGGGCCAGGGGACTTACGAACTGGCGCAGGAGTAAAGCCGACGACCATTCGTATTAAAACCAATTCGTTTCAGACCGGCGCCTCAATGGGCTGCGCGATCTCGCCCGGGAAGCTCCTGCGTTTTGATTCTCCCCATTTCGCCAGACCCCCCTTGGAAAGAAATGTAAAGGGCTGAAGGAGTGGAACGGACGAATTACTTTGCAACCATAAAGTTATGACAAGACTTGGGTAAACTGTGGCCATTCTCCCCTGGTTGGCACCCTTTCCCTATTTTGACGCGAAGGCCCACCGTCTGGGTGCGCATCATTGAGCCTTTCGGCGTCTTCTTTTTCGGATCCGGCCCCTTAAGCACAAATAACAAACAGACCGGACCGAGGGCCTTTGTTCCTTGAATTGCCGCCTCCTAAGGTGCGTGCTAGAGTTTTTCCAATCATTGTCTTTAGTAGGAAAATGAATGCAAGGACGTGCTGATGTTGGCAATTTCGAACAATTACCTGCCGTTTGCCGGTGGCGTTCTCATGTTTGGCGGTTTCCTTTGGTTGTGGGGAACCATGGTCATGGAGAATTGGCTCTGGGGCATCGGAATTTTTTTTATGCCCTTGCTCCCCTTTGTATTTCTGTGCTTCCATTTCAAAAAAGCAATCATACCTTTAGGAATAAATGTGATCGGTGTGTTGATCCTCCATCAAACCAATTCTCTGGATCTCTTTACCAAGCAACACTCCTATAGCCCAAACTACGTGACCAAAACTCGTCATTAGCAGCCGCGCATAAATAACTCAATCAATGACAACTGGCTGTCATCATAAGTGGGTAAGGGAGAGGGCTATTCCTCTCCCTTACCCACTTGTTTTTGGATAGAAGTGACTGAGTTATTATCGCGCGGCCCCTAACGCATTGCTCGACCCTTGCTCGCTCCGCGTGCTCCAATCGTGCGGCCCCTTCATTATTTCACTCAAAGTAATATCTGCATTTCTTTCATGTTTTCTTAATTTCAGGTTGGCATAATGACAGTTCTGGTAGGGGTACCGTTTGATAGCCGACCGTCATTGTTTGGGGGTTGGCGCGTTTCGACGACGAAGTCGCGATTTCACCTTTAACAAACGGGACCACTACTCACACCCTTCCTCTCCAAAATCTGATATCGAACTTCCATAGTTCCTGAAGCATGTGAACAACGAAGTGCCAATGATCGTTTACGGATATTCCGCGCGCCTTGGATTAGTCGGTCGGTTGTGGCCCTCATCAGATTCAGGTCAGTCATTCATTGGGAGGAAATCCCATGCAGTTGCTGAACTTCAGTACCCCGGCCGCTTTGCTGGTTTCTTCTGTCCTGGTGATCCCCTTGATCGATCTTCTGATGGGGGACGCACAACCGGATTCCAACAGGGGGAGTCTGTTTGGTGAACCCTACAGCCAAATCGATGAAGACCGCCGCGCCCAGCAACTTGAGGAGAAGGAACAAATCCTGCTCAGGTCCATTGAAGCGAAGGCGGCGGTTGCACGGGATCTGGCCGGCGGTGGACTGACCCTATTTGAGGCTGCCTCCAAGACCCACGAGATCGACCTGCAGAACCCTTACTTCAATTGGGAGGAGTTTCGGAGGTGTACGCCAGGATCGTGCGACGGCGAGCGCAGTTGCCGAGAGGTGATTGAATGTCTCTGCGCAACGTTGCCCCAGGGCCCGGAGAATGAGAGTTTAGTCGCTCGCTATGAGACAGAATTGCAGGAACACCTCGACCGGGGAACTCTGCGCCTGTCGGAGCGCGATTCCGCCGAAAACCCGAAATGATCCTGATGCAAGTTCGCCCACCATCGCTTTGCGGTGTGGACAAACGGTCCCAGATTAACAATCAGAGTGGCTGTCAAGTTGCCTCTCCTACTTTTTCATTTCGGGCCGTAACGGGACAGTGCGCCTTCTTGCCTCTGGATACTATTGCCACATTGGTGGGAGACCAGATGACCGAACAGAGCCATGAACAATACCCCGGAATTAAGCGAGTCCTGGGCGCTTTTGCTTTGGTTTGTCCAGCAATCGTGGCGGCTGTGATTCTTTCCATTGGCATCGCTTTGCCGCGCCAGGAATGGCCCGGAGCATGGAACAGTTTTGCAAAAGCAATCTCCCTACGATGTTTGACCGTTACAGTCCCCAAGATCTCTGAAGATTCTCCAATTAGTCAAAATGTAGGATACCAACTATTTTCGCCTTATCCGGGAATAATACAGCCCGAAACAACGTCGGCGAAAGACGCCTATGTTGATGGCGACGAGCAAGTAATTGGCGTCTGCATTGGTTCCAAAGCTCGGGCTTATCGCCTGCGGAGTGTGGAAGGCCCACACATAGTCAACGACGTTATCGATGGCGTTCCAGTTTCCGTTACTTATTGTAACCTAAACTTTTGCGCCAAGGTTTTTACATCTTCGTCCAGGAAAGGTCCGCTCGACCTGGCCATGGGCGGTCGGTTTGGAAAAGAATTCGTCCTCGTGGCCGAAAGTCATTACTTTTATCAAAAGTCGGGCGCGGCCCTACCCCCGAACGCTCCTAGAAATGGAAGTCCGCTGGAACGTTCCGCGGACAAGTCTCCCTCTTTTTTTCCTTACCAAGAGTTACGCTTTGAGCGGACGACCTGGAAAGAGTGGAAGCTAGCGCATCCGGAAACGGACGTGTTTTGGAGTCTAAAAGCAAAGCAAGAAAGCTTGCCCTCGAAAACATGACAGTTGTTTTGTCTACTAACGAATTCTCCGGCACAGTGCGCACTTTATTACTTAATGAGAAAGACGATCTTCTAAATGATCTCATTTGTTCACTGGATGACTGTTATCTTTTTCCCGGTTCGTTTCTTCTTCAGACTTGTAGAGATCTGGTGCCGGGGTGAGCGCTGACACGATTTGACGATCGCATTGATTCTCAGAAAGATCTAATTATCTCTTAATCTGAAAGGGCGTATCTTCATATCTACTTAATGTCTCGTCTATTTGAATAAGGAGTACTTCATGCCTCGGCTACATCTCTCCAGGCGATTGCGAGGATTCACACTAATTGAATTACTCGTTGTAATCGCCATCATCGCCATTCTCATTGGACTTTTGGTTCCCGCGGTTCAAAAGGTTCGCGAGGCCGCTGCCCGTACTCAGTCCCAAAACAACTTGAAGCAGTTGGTCCTGGCGACTCACAACTGCAACGACAGCTATGGGAAAATCCCTCCGGTTATGGGAGTGTTTCCTACTACGGTTCCTATACAATCTGGTTCACCAGGAAATGATTGGGCTGCGCCCTACAACCCATCGCGTGCCGGAACCGGCATGTACTTCTTGCTGCCGTTTATTGAACAGGACAACCTCTACAGGAGCGACGAGGTCAATGGCGGCGCTAATGACCAAAACGCCCCCGGTGGCATCTATGGCAATGCGGGCAATACCAGTTATCAGCACAACCATCAGGCAAACTCCTGGTGGTGCCATGACGTCGTCAAGACTTATCAGGCCCCGGCCGATCCCTCCTTGCCGGCCAGCGGCACAACCTGGGATGGGTGGGGGCAGCGTGGGGCGACCAGTTATGCCATGAACTGGCATGTATTTCGTGGCGGCTGGGACGAGGACTGGCAGGTCGCCGGCGTTCACCGCATTCCTGGCTCGATTCCAGACGGTCTTTCCAACACCATCTTCTTTGCCGAACGCTATGCCATTTGCGGCGACCCGGCCCTTCAAACCGGAGTGTTGTATGTAGAGCACACCTGGGCCGAGGACGGACAAAACGCTGGACCTAGGTCCGAGGCCTGGACCACCAATGCCAACTTCGTTTGCGGCTTCTGGGCGCATTTACCCGGCAGAGGCAGTAACGATGGTAATTCGATCACTGCCCAGTGGCAAAAAGTGGCCAATTATCCTTGGTCCTATGCTGCCTTGCCCCAGGATAAGCCACCTCAAAAGCTGTGCAATCCCGACCGACTGCAATCGCTCAGCTCCGGCGGCATCATGGTGGGCATGGGCGACGGCAGCGTCCGAAGTGTTTCGACCAACATTTCCCAGATGACTTGGGGTCTGGCCATTGACCCGAACGATGGTCTAGTCCTCGGATCCGATTGGTAACTGGGTTCTCTCCTGAGCTACCTGCGTATCTTGTTCGCATAAAAGGCTTGCCACGGGATCAACAACCCCGTGGCAAGCCTCTATCTTTGTGGACTTCCATTTCACACTGGTTCAAAGACTTTGCGGGCCGCGCCGGTCGAGCTACTGCCCATTTCCGCGAACATGACATCAATGGCCGCCAGATCCTTCGTCATGTTTGTCTCAATCGAGGCCCCGTGGGCCGTCTCCTTGTGACCGTTTGGGGGAGTGGTTTGCCCCGACCCGGCAACGGTGAAGTTTACCCCTCTCACGTTGACCCCACCGCGGCTGATCAAAATCGTGGAAGGATTAGCCGAGGTCTGGGTATCCCCGGACGGCAAGACCAAAGTCACGGTGTAATTCCCCGTCGAGCTGAGGCCGGTTTGTTGGTTGAAGCTGTAGTAACCCTTGCTGTCCGTTATGGTTGTGGCCAGAACATTCCCGCTGGAGTCTTGCAGCTGGACGGTGATCCCGGCCAGTCCCCGGTCAAAGGAATCCCGGTGATCGTTCCGGCCCAAGGTTGAATTCCCAAGGTCGTTCCTGCCGCTGTTATAAACCACGGCGCCGCTGATCGACGCCTTGAAGAGGAAAACATCGCTCTGCAGGTTCGTGATGTTGGTGTTCGCCTCGATGACCTTGGCGAGCGTGTTGCCCTGCTGGAGGATGTTCAACTCGTCCCGGTTGAAAGATTCGTTGAGGTAGAAGAAGCGGTCGCCGTCGCGAAGACGCGTGAACTGATCGGCGAGGATCCTCGTAAACAGGGGGCCCATGTCGGAGCCGGGGACATGGTCCTCGGCCAGGCCGCCCTCGAAAGGATCGATCTTATCGACGCTCCCGTACGCCTGCTGGAGTTCGTTTTGGACCGTGACATTGCTCGTGATCTGGGCGAAGCTCGTCACGGGCGGTAAGCCGTATGCGACGCGCACTTGGTTGTAAGTTCCTATGCCGTTGTCCCGGGCCCGCTGGATGTCGCGGGCGATGAGATCCTGCCCGCCCTGGCTTCCGTTGCCAAAGAGGAGGTTGCGGATATCGCTGATAACCTGGACGTCCATGACCTGGGCGTTGTTGTCCGCGGCGCCCTTGAGGATGGGGCCGATGTCCGACGACGTGTGGCCAGTGAGGGGATCCACAACGCCGCTGGGATTGAGGAGGGTCGGATCGAAGAAATCCTGCGCCAGCGAGACACTGGCGCCGGCTGTGCTGACATCCGCGATGTCGAGGCCGTTGTTGTTCTGGCGTTCGATGTTGCTGCTTAGCAGGCTGTGGCCGAAACGGAACGCCACGGTAGAGAACTCCGTGGCAATGGCGGGATCAACGTTGGGGTTGTAGCCGGTGTAGGCCTTCAGAGCGTTCGGGCCGAGCAGATCGGGGAGGTATTCATTGTAAGTGATCATCTGCTCGGTGGCGATGTTGAGCTTGCGGGCTTCCTGATAGAGTTGTTCGTCGCTCCAGTCGGGATGCTCCTTTTGGAGTATAGCGGCGATGCGGTTGTGGTTGCGCACGAACAGCGTCTGCAGAGCGGTCAACTCGAGATTTTCGTTCCCGCGCACGTCGCCGGTCGCAAAGAGGCTGCTATTAGGAACGGCCTGGGCGTCGTTTGCCATGTTCAGAGCCGCCAACTGGCTGACGGTGAAGTAGGTGGTGTTGTTGAAGGGCAGCATGTTGCCGGGGCTGGTCTTCAGTTGGCCGCCAGTGTGAGTGCGAAGGGCGTCGGCCACCGCGGTAGTTGAGCCGTAAACCTGCGACAAGTCAAGAAAGGAGGTATTGACATTGACCTGCTGGCGCGGGTTGCTGGTGCTTGTACCGGTGTTCGGGTCGAACGATGATCGTGTGAAAGGCTGGGACCCAATTGGGTCCCCCGCTGCCACGGAGATGGGGAACGATCCACCCGAGTTGGCCGGGGTGAGGTCCATGTCGTGGTCGATGAACTGCCCCCAGACGTAGCCGAACGCGGACAGGTTGTTGCCATCAACGGTGCTAATGTCCTGGGACGGATTGTTCGGATTCGCTTGATTGTTGACGATGTTGCTGATAGCCCGGGCGCTTGGGTCGTTGGGCAGCGAGGGCGCGCTGATGCCGTCGGCGTACCCGGCCGGGGAAAGGCGAAGGAGGTCCGTGCCGGCGGCGCCCCAGGTGAGGTTGGCCAGATTGTTGCCGACGCCGGTAATGGACGAGAACACTGTTGACAAAAGGGCCCGCGTTTCGAGGATCTCTATGCCGAGCAACCGGCGGCGCGAATGCTGAGTGATGGATGGAGCTGTAATGCGGTGAATCCACCGGATAAAACGGTTCATATTCGTTCCCCAAAGGGCGTAGTGTTGGAATGGAAATATCTAAATCGGCGAAGAAAGGACCGGCGAGTTAAAAGACGAGCCTGTCAAGAACATAGCAAGATACAAGTTGCGGTCTAACCTGGCTTGCTGCTTTCATACCTATTAGCAATTGACTGGAGTGCAACCCCCAGGGCCTATGTACCGTCGCTCGTCACTCGCTAGAGCGTTTCGGCGTTCCAATGGAAGAGGTTGCACTCCAGTTTGCAAACTGGGCCTAATTGACGACCTGCCTCCAAAACCAAGCGAGGAGATGCATTGCTTTAACGAAATTAGCGGCGGCGCCGTACCTGGGTCACTAGCGCCTGCGAATTGGCTAGCTGAGTGTTGGTCTGGTGCAAGGCTGCCTGTAAGTTAGCCTGCCTTTGCTGCAGGGCTGTCACCAATGGGCTCTGAACCGATGCGCCATTCTGCTGCAAGGACGCAAGCGCAGCATTTGTTTGTTGCAAGGCCGACTGCAGTAAACTCTGAATTTGAGTCAAGTTGGCCTGCAACGTGGTTCCGCTCGTCGTACCGCTGGTCGTTAGCGAAGATGTCTGAGAAGAAGTTCCCCTCTGACAACCTTGCGCGCTTGCCTGCTGGGCAAAGAGCAGAAGTGCAAGCGCCACGGTGAATAAGACCGTTACGACAAAGCGTTGCCTCTTAGAAAACATGGTCGTCTCCTCCCCTGTGCGACGTATTTCCAAAAGAGTGGACTTAGCATCAAGGTGGATTGGCCTCGCGGGCCTTTTCAGAAGAGGCCTTTGAGCCATCGAGATGGGGAAAAGCCGAGCCGCAACCGGTTTTACCCTAAACCCTCGACGCTACGGTGGCCGTGGACACACGGCTGATTATCCTGTTGCGCTTGGTATATCCGATTTTCGCGTCCGAACCGGACATTAAAACGAAGTGAGAAACCAAATCCAACCACTAACCGGCCTTCCGCTTGGCCTCATGGCCCACGATCACTTGAAGGGGCCTCAATGACTGGGCTGAGCGATCGCTCCAACCTGCGGACCTTTTCTTGGCTGACCGCCAAATCGCGCTGAGCTTGGGCGTTGTTCCGATGGTTCTCGGCCAGGGCGGCAAAGAGTTCCATGCTCTGCCGGTGGCTGGCAAGCGCGGCCACGGGGTCTTCCGGGATAGTAGCCGTGCAGGTTGCTTGCCAATCACCGATCCTGGCATAGGCCAGCGCTACCTCGCGCAACAGCAAAGGTTCACCACGGCTCTCCTTCGCCAGGTTACGCAAGTAAGCGAGGGCCGTCTGCACAAGAAATGAACGGGCCGTCGCCGGTGTTTCCGCGCTTTCGACTTTGTCCGGCAAGTCGAAAATTAAGGTTGTGGCCAATCCCCGCACCAAACCGAACCGCCGATTCGCCTGCGAAGCCACGGCAACGGCGCGATCGCGCTCCTCTCGCCCCTGCAGGCATTGCTGAAGGGTAAACTGCAGGGCAGACGCGGTCTTGAGCTGTTGCTGCTTGGCATCTTCGATTGTCATGGCCAGTTCGGCCGCGGCCTTGGCCTTGTACAAGGCGAAGAAGAGCGAGCCCATCGTGGCAGCCACAAGAGTCCAAAGGGCGAAAGCCGTCGGCTTGCCTGTAACGGCAACAAGAGCCGCGGCCGACACGGCGCCGGCTACGGCGAGAGCCGGGTTGCGTCGGGCCCAGAGCCAGGAGCGGCCTCCCCACCCCACGGGACGAGCTCGAATCGGCTGTCCCGCAAGCCAACGCCGCAAATCGGCCGCGAGCATGCCCGCCGTTGGGTAGCGCCGATCCGGCTCCTTCGCCAGGCACTTCAGACAGATTGTTTCCAAATCGCGCGGGATCTTGTCGTTCAGCCGCCGCGGCGGCCGTGGCTCGTCGGATATCACTTGGTCAAGGAGCATGCGCGTCATGCCGTGGAAGGGGAGTTCACCGGTCAAAAGTTCGTACAGAACGACCCCGAGGCTGTACAGGTCACTGCGCCCGTCCACGTCGTGAGGATTCCGGAGTTGCTCGGGGCTTATGTAGGCGGGGGTGCCCAGTATTTGGCCGTCAATGGTCATCGTGACCTCGCTCGCGTTTCCTAGCGCCAGCCCGAAGTCCGTAAGCCTGGGCACGTGGTTGCTGGGCGGATCTTGTTTATTCGATGAAACGGTGGGAATGCGGGTTTCCACTCCGTTCTTTAGCAACTCCAGCATGATGTTTGATGGCTTGACATCGCGGTGCACAACCCCGCGTTGATGGGCGAAGTCCAGGGCATCGGCTACGTGAGCCACCAAGCCGGCCGCTTCACGGAAGCTTGACCGCTTATGCTGCGACCATTCCGCCAAGCTCACACCTTGGACCAACTCGGAAACGATGAACAGCGTCTCTTGATCCCGGCCGACATCGTGCACGGCGACAATGCCGGGGTGCTGTAGACGGGCGGCGGAACGTGCCTCGCGCAGAAAGCGTTCTTCCTCCGCGGGCCCCAGAAATTGGCCACTGCGGGGCAACTTCACCGCGACATCCCGCGCCAGTTCGGTGTCCCGCGCGCGCCAAACGGATCCAAACCCGCCGGTCCCCAACAGATCCCCGAGTTCATAGCGACCGAGCCGAGCATAGGGAGGCGCCGCGGCCCGCCCTGGCACCGTTGAGAGCGACTCGACGCTGAACGAACCGCCGCAGGATGGACAGGCCAGATCGCGCGGCAAAAACTCCGGGGATATCTCGATCGATTGACGGCAATGCGGGCAGCGCAGCTCAGCCGCCTTGCTCGGCGATGGGGCATTTTCAATGGTCCGGGCCGATGGTTTGGGTCGGTTTTTTTTTGCGGGTGCTTCGCCTTCCAGCTCGGCATCGATCTGGGCTAAGACACGTTGGAGCTGCGGACTCTGTCTTGGGAACCTACGCAGGTATTCGGCCCGGTCCGGCCGGTCGCCCCAGCGCTGTCGCACGCGATACTCCTCACCGATCAGTTCAATTGGTATGTCTTGCAAGGGACCCAACTCCGGGAACCGCTCGACATAATCCTCCAGGTTCGGCCGGAACGGCAACGAGATACGGCTTTGGCGCGGACTACTCGTCCTCTCCGGCCTTCGCCAACGGTACTCCAAATCGATCTTGACCAATTCGTGGAGCAAAGTGCGGCGTGCCGGATCGTCAGCCGGCCGTCTGCCAGCTTTGATCGGCGGCAAGAACTCTTCGATGGCCGGCGGCGCCTCTTCCTGCCATGCCGCTTCGAAGCGGTCCAACCACTCATCGCGATCCGTCCAGCCCAACATGGATTGTCTCCTGAAGGAGCAGGCTCCTACTCCCTAATCCCCGCTCTCTCCCCCAAGCTCCTGCTGAAGCCACACCTTGACCTGCTCTAGAACACGGCGGACGGTTCGTTCACTGCGGCGCGCCTTGGCGGCGATCTCGTCCAGGCTATAACCTTGCAGCCGCAACTCGATCATGTGGCGCTTCACGGGCTCCAGTCCGCGCAGCATGTGTTCGAGCGTATCGGCAAGCGCCGCCGCCTCCGCGGGAGCGGGCTCACGGGCCAGCGCCGACGCCTGCAAGCCAAACAGACTGCTGTCATCCTCGAAATGAAATTCCCGCGCCCCCGCGCGTTTACCTGCCGTGTGCCGCTCGACCTGATGTTGCAGTTTGTGCATGGTAATGGCGACCAGCAACCGCCAGAGGTCGCCGCTGCGTTGGAGCGCATAACGTCCGTCGCGTGCCCCGATGAAAAAGCTGCGGTAGGCCGATTGCACCACGTCCTCTGGATCGACGTGGCGAGCCAGACGGCCGGATAGCCGGCTGCGCGCCAGCGCGACCAGCCTTTCAACATAGCGGCGGAACAAATCCCCCGCTGCTTGCTGATCACCCTCGCGCCATCGCATCAGCAAATCGGCTGACAGGTTATCCATAACGGTCTTGTTGCATTGGAAAAGGCGATCGGGAACGACATCTCAAATTTAGACATGCTTATTTGAACGTAGGGCTTCGGAAGCATGGGTTCAAGGGCAGATTAGGCAACACGGAGTCGTTGATGCCGGCCAAACATCTTTTAGAGACAAGGGACCCTGTACTAATAGGAACCAAACTGATCTAAACCGTGCCATACTGCACAGCGGTCGCGGTCGCCAAAGCCCTACCATTTGGTTCTCTCCATTTCGCCTGACCCCCCGTGGAAAGAAATGGAAAGCAGGTGGAAAGAAATGGAAAGCATTCGGAACCGACCCTCTGACCCTGTGGATCAATTGGCGCTGATCCAGAGGGTCGGAGCCTGATCCTCAGGGTCAAAGTGGTGATCCAGAGGGTCCAGCTGCAAGAGCGAGAGTCCTTCTGACATCCGAAGAGCGCAACTGCGCTTACCGCCAAACCCGCCCTGGAGACCCGTTTTGCTGGTCCAGAGGGTGGTAAGGTGGTCCACAGGATCAGGCTACCGCAACGGTGTTTCCGAATTAGACCCCTTCCGCGGTATACTCAGGAAGTCCGAATCGCCCCGGATTCGTTTCACTTCACCTTCCCCGCGCCCCCCTTGGGGACGGTTAGCGCTCAGTTCCTGTTTTCATTTGGAGACCCAGCGGTCCAGTGCGGCTCAAAGAGCCTTCTCTCTCGTGCCGAAGCTCTGCTTCGGCACGCAGCTCCCCGAAGCTCTGCTTCGGCCTCTACAGGGATAATGGATCGCACGGTACGCCCGGAACCGCTCCCAGACACTCGTGTCCTCGCAGTCCGAGATTGACGTTGCGGCCTAGCGAAGCAGAGCTTCGCGGAAGTGCGTGCCGAAGCAGAGCTTCGTCACGAGGGAAGCTTCGTCACGAGGGACAGGCCCGGGTACTGATCCTCGCCGTCGCCGTTGGCTTCGCCGGTTTGCTTGATGTAAGTGAGATCAACGCCGAGTTGCGGGTGGGCGTGGCACTCTTTGTTTCCCCATTTACAACAATTTTCCCATTTCACGCAGAGTTGCAATCAAATAGGTCAAGAAATAGACAAGGTTTGCTTCTCGATGTTCGGTCATTCTGTACTCATCCAAGAAGGCATCGATTTTTTTCTCGTCCCGGTCCACTATAGGGGCAATCGCCTGAAGTTCCGCTCTTGCCCGTTCATCCATTGAATCAGCGAACTCATCGATATCGTCGTCAAATTGAATCACACTGTATCGTTCAGCAGGGCTAGTCAAATACCGCAAGTCCTCAGGAAGCTTTTGCCACTCAAGTTTTTCCTCATCCTTTTCCGGAAACACGGATTCCAAGCAAAAGGGCACTATACCCTGGCGCGAAAGTCCACTGAGGAGAAATAACAATAGCAATGTCTCCCTGCGCTCTTTTGTCAGGCCATCCTCCACCTTGTCATTTATCCATTTAGAAATGGCTCTTTGGTCCTTGTGGTCAACTATCTGCTGATAAGCTTGGGCAAGATTATCTAGATCCTTTTTCGAAAGAGCTCTAATTATTTCCTCCTGCAAGTGTTTTATTTGCACGTCATCCTTTCCGTAGGTCTTCGCGAAGCGAGCCAAGTAAGGAAAAGGATGTGCTGCCATGTGAAATACCCTTTCCTCTAGGAACAGAATCCATCTTTTGAATGTCCCCACATTCGGTCCTCCCGCGATGCTTGACGCACCGTACACCTTCACTTCTTCGAGCCGTTGTCCTCCTTTTCCACCACCTTCTCCGCCTCGCGAAGCAGGATATGGCAACGAAGCCAATCGCTCCAGGTTTCGTTGAACCGTTCGCCCCGACTCGCTTGGGGCATGCTCTTATCCATTAGTGCCCTTGCCTCCTGGAGGGACGTGCGAGCTTCCGCGGCTTGGCCGCATCGTTTTTGGGACATTGCCAGGATAATTAGCGCCGTGGCATCACGGGAGGGTTCTGGACGATTGGCAAGCACACTGCGGGCGTGCTCGATTGCACTTTGCCATTTGCCGGCACGATAATCGGCCAGGCTCGCGCAAAGCATGTACCAGCCAAAGTAGGGACTTTTCTCCGTGTCTTTTATCGTCCGGTAAGCCTGATTGAAAACTGAGCTGAGATCCGCAACTGCATCCGGCGTCAATAGGCAGGTCTTGCCAACCAAATCCGCCGACCAAGTATCCTCCGCCTTGCCGAAGCGGGTCCTCATTTCACTGCAGTCCCTGCGGTAGCCCTCGATATCGCCGTTCTGCAAGCGAAGGGGCGCATCCATGAACCAAGTGGAAAGGTTCCACGGATCGCGCTTAACGACCTGGGCCGAAGCCTCACCAGCCGCTTTCCAGTCCCCGCGATAAGCGAACCACCGCGTGCGAGCGATCCATAGCCGCGCATCCTTGGGCCGTAGCTGGGCCACGCGAGCGAATACCTCGTCCCAACGGCACAGTTCGTCGTCAATGCCAACCCGGTCCTGCGACCAGGGCTTCATGGGGTTTTCGTTTGGATCGATATTAACCCGATCCAGGGCCTTATTGAAGTCGGAGGCGGACTGTTCATAGCGCTTTCCTTCAGCGTAGATTCGACCGCGCCACATCCAGACCTGCGGGTCAAGGCTTCGATGATCAACCGCTTTTTTGAACTCGGCTTCGGCCTCGGGCCATTTACCGGCTTCGGCGTAGTCCCAGCCGCGCCCAAGGCAATCGGCAGCCTCGATCGTCACCACATCTACCGTCTTCCAGAATTCGGCCACCGGCATGTGGTTAATCGTTTCCAGCGTTTTGATCGAGCGAAGGATTGGGCTGTCACGCGCCGGCTCGAAATCGCCTTCAATTTCCCTGAGCTTCATGCCGTGTAGCGGCCAAAGGTCGGCAAGCCTGCTCTTGCCGGGTTGGCTGCCCTTTATTCCCAGCTGCTTCAAGCCCGTTAGCGCTAGCACTGGCGTGATGTCCGTCACCTGGTCTGTTACCAGAACGAGCTGCGTAACCACGCCATAATTGCTGGTGGAACTCACGTTACCGTCGAAGCCAGGGTTGAGTGCCTTCAGCTTGCCGACGACCGCCTTGACCTGTTCCTCCGCCGGCAAGGCGGCAACGGCCTTTGTCCACTCCCCCGGAGGCTTCGCATCGAAATTGTCTTTCATCAGGTCCGAACTCTGGTTAGGCGAGTTGCCCGGCTCGGACATTTTGGCGGGATTGGTGGGGATATCTCGAACAATTCTAAATCCGACCGTGGCTTGCCTATCCTGCGGCTCCAAGCTCATTCGCAATCCGCTCAAACAGACATCTGAGTTGGTTGCCCAAGCGCCTCCGCGCCGTGCATGTTTTGGTCCGGTCGTTGGCCCAATTGGGTCATATTCCTCGGAGCGCTCATAGTATTTCGGGTCAAAAAAGTCTTGGCAAAGCTGCATGGCGTTGCCTTGCATGTCAAAGAGTCCGAACGCATTGGGCAGCTTCGTACCAACCGGATGCGCTTTGCCGTGTGGCTCATTGCCGCGTGCATTCTTGTCAAACCAGGCGTGCTTTGCGAGCGCTTCCTCATCGTTGCCACCGAAATAGAGCGAGGTGGTGCCTGCGCGGCAGGCGAACTCCCATTGGGACTCGGTCGGCAGCCGGTAGCCGGGAGCGGAGGTCGGCCTCCATGATCCTTGGATTAATTCATAAGGTTCGGCCAGCCCTTCTTTGGCGCTCAACCAGTTACAGAACGCGACGGCATCGTTCCAAGTAATCTGAGTGACGGGCGAATCATCGGTCACTTCGTACTCAGGCGCTTTCCATGTTAGGTTGGGATCTTGAATCATTTTCTTTTGTTGTTCATCCCATCGCGATCCTCCCTTTCCGTCCCTTTCCGCATCGGTCAGGTATTTTTTTGCCTTCACGAATTCACGAAATTGGCCGATCGTGACATGAGTCGTCGCGACATAGTACGGTCTGGACAGAACAACTTTGTGCAGAGGGCCAGATGTTTCATATGCGTAAACTAACCAATCGTCATAAGGACGATTTTTAATCCTTGGCATCGCCGCTTCGATTTCCTTCGCGGAAAGGCCCATGTTGAACTCGCCCGGCGGCACGAGGGCGAACTTCATCCCGGTGGAAATGGTAGTCTCGACGGGGACTCCTAGATGCTTAGCCCAGGTTTTTTGATGCAGCTTGGCCTCATCGGCCGTAAAGGGCGCTTTTGCCAGGGCCGGAGGTATTGACTTGTCTGAGAACGGGCGAGAGGGCAACTCCATTCCTGAGGCAGCGTTCAAGACCACGCGAAACCCGTGATGGTAGTCTCCCCCTTCCGATGCTGGGACCTGGCCGCGATAACTGCAACGGCTTTCGATCGGCGAAAGGTCCCAACTGCCGCCCCGAGTTACGCGCCCGTTAGCCAGGGCGGGATTGGTTATGGCGCTGGGCGGGTATGCCAGAAACGAATCCTGACAACATTCCCAGACGTTGCCGTGCATATCGAAGAGGCCAAATGCGTTCGGCAACTTTTGGCCAACCGCATGGGTGCGGCCCTCGGAATTATGCGCGAACCAGGCATACTCTCTTGCCTGAACCATGTCGTCGCCAAAACAATAGCTCGCGGTGCTCCCCGCTCGGCAGGCGTATTCCCATTCCGCCTCGGTCGGCAGCCGATATCCCGTGCCGTCAAGAATCTGAACCTGATTTCCTTCCCTCCGATAACAGGGACTGCGATTTCCCCGCTTGCTGAGTCGATTACAAAACTCCACCGCATTCAACCAGCCGACGTTTTCGACGGGAAGCCTGCTGGTGTCTTCACCTTTCACCTTGTCCTTGCCGGGCCCGCTCGCCGAAAAGTGACTGGGGTTCGTTCCCATCACATGCTGGTATTCCCCCTGAGTCACTTCGTACGTTCCCAGATAAAACGGTTTCGTCAGCCGAACCGAATGGCGCGGCTTTTCTAGCGGAAGAAGATCGATCAGCTCTCGCCAGTTCTCCTTTTTCGCGATAGCCAAATGCGGTTCGATTTCCTCCTGCGTACTGCCCATGAGAAACTCGCCGGGCGGAATCAGCCGCAGCCTTGTACCAATAGCGTTCTCGATATCGACCGGCACGCCAAGGTGTTTGGCCCAGGCTTCTTGATGCTGCTGGGCCTCGTCAGAAGTGAAAGGCGCCTTGGCCGCCGAAGGCGGCAACGCTTTAGCGGCGGGTAGAACATCCCGTACAACTCTGAATCCGACGCCGCCTTGCCGATCCTTCAAATCCAAGCCATTTCGCAATCCGGTCAAATAAAGATCCGCGCTACATGCCCAACTACTTCCACGGCGGACATGAGGCTGCGCTTGCGGTAGTCCGGTGTCTGGTCCAAGGGGGTCATATCGCTCGTTTCGCTCATAGTATTTCGGATCAAAAAAGTCTTGGCAAAACTGGTCGGCGTTGCCTTGCATGTCAAAGAGACCGAACGCATTGGGCAACTTGGCGCCAACAGGTTGCGCTTTGCCGTTTGAATTCCTGACAAACCAGGCGTACCTTGCGAACGCTTCCTCATCGTTCCCGCCGACATAGAGCGAGGTGGTGCCGGCGCGGCAGGCGTATTCCCATTGGGCCTCGGTAGGAAGACGGTAACCGGGAGCGGAAGTAGGCCTCCATGATCCTTCGACTAATTCATAAGGTTGGCCAAGCCCTTCCTTGGCGCTCAGCCAGTTGCAGAACGCAACGGCGTCGTTCCAAGTAACCTCAGTGACGGGCGATTGGTCGGTCACGTCGTATCCTGGCGTCTTCCATATTAGCTTGGGATCTTGAATCATCTTGTTTTGTTGATCATCCCATCGCGATCCTCCCTTTCCGTCTCTTTCCGCATCGGTCAGGTATTTTTTCGCCTTCACGAATTCGCGAAACTGGCCGATCGTGACATGCGTTGTCGCGGCATAATACGGTTTGGTCAGGACGACTTTATGTAGGGGACCGGATGTCTTGTAGGCGTAGACTAACCAGTTGTCATTAGGGCGATTTTTGATCCTCGTTATCGCCGCCTCGATTTCCGCAGCGGTAAGGCCCATGTTAAATTCGCCCGGAGGAATGAGGGCTAACTTCATGCCGGCGGAATTGGTAGTCTCGACCGGAACGCCAAGATGTTTGGCCCAGGCCTGCTGATGCTGCTTGGCCTCTTCAGAAGTGAAAGGCGCCTTAGCCCGAGCAGGCGACGCATTAACGCCCAGTTGAATATCCTGGACAACTCGAAACCCAGTATCGTCATGCCGAACGTCAAAGGGGAGGCCTAATAAACGCTGGGCGCTGGCACAGTCCTTCGATTGGGAGGCAAAGTTGGCGCCACGGCGCACATAGCAGGTTCCGGTCTGAGCTCCTTCCGGATCGATCACGTCGAGCGAGTTGTATTCTTTATTGTCATGAAAATCTTGACATAGCTCAGAGACGTTGCCTTGCATGTCGAATAGACCGAACGGGTTGGCAGCCCTTGAGGCCACTGGATGGGCTTTGCCACTTGAATTGTCGGAATACCAGGCATACTCCTTAAGCATTCCTTCATCGGTGCCCCAAAAGTAGTTCGTTGTGGCACCTGCCCTGCAGGCGAATTCCCATTGGGCCTCGGTGGGCAGCCGGCACCCTTTAGCGCTAGTTGGCCTCCACCATGGTCCTTGGATGGATCGGTAAGCTTCCCCAAGCCCTTGCATGGCGTTTAGCCAATTACAGAACGCGACTGCGTCGTTCCAAGTAACCTGAGTCACAGGAGAATTATCCGTCACATCGTACCCGGGCGTTTTCCAATTGAGGCGGGGGTCTTGGGTCATTTTCTTTTGTCGCTCATCCCATCGCGCTCCACCCTTTCCGTCCTTTTCCGCATCGGTTTGGTAGCCGGTTGCTTCAACAAACCTCCGGAATTGGCCGATCGTGACCTCCGTTGTCGCACAATAGAACGGCTTAGACAGAGTAACCTTGTGCTGAGGTCCGGAGGTCTTGGTGGAGGAAAGCAACCAGTGATCCGGAGGCCGATCCTTGTTCGCCGCTTCGATCTCCTCCTGCGTCATGCCCATGAGAAACTCCCCCGGCGGAATCAGGCGGAACTTCATGCCGATGGCATTCTCGATCTCGACCGGCACGCCGAGGTGCTTGGCCCAGGCTTCCTGATGCTGCTTGGCCTCACCAGCTGTAAAAGGCGTCTTGGCTAACAAAGGCGGCCATACCCATCCGGATAAATCTATCACGCGCTCTTCGCCTGGGGATACAGCTAGCTTCCCCGCGACCTCGAAGAGCGGCTTTCCTCCTTTCATGGCCTGATACGTGTAAATGCCGGGATTCAACCGTTGTCGAAACGGACTCTGGCGGCTGCTATAGGATGTCCCTTCCTCATTATCAATCACAATTTCCACTTCAGGATCGTTCCAGTTAATCGAGACGGAGCCAGGCGTATGGTCCGGTTGGCCGCTGAACATCCAGGGTTCTTTCCACCAGGCGGGATGCGTGTAATCCAGCCAGGCGAAGGCGGCTGCACCTATCGCCAGGACGACCACCGCCTCGACCAGATGCCGCCATCTTCTTACCCTGCGGGGCGGCGCGGCATGCTCGGACGGTTTGCGGCGCCCGATCCATAAAAGGAGGAAAACCACCCCGGTGAACCCAAAGGAGACGAGGATTACTCCGGCGAATGCCTTCAACCATCCCGGACCATTAGTGACATCCGCGAACGCGGAATAAGACATGATCATGAAGATGAGAAAGCCGAGAACAAAAAATGCCGCTAGGAGACCGCGCAGCACACGGTTCCTGCCGATGGGCGGGAATAAATTCACGGTCTGAGCGTCCAGGCGGCGCCCACCGCTCGGCTGAATGATCGGCGCCGGCGCCAGCATGGGCTGTTGCAAGTGGGCCAAATGCCGACTCAGCAGATCGGCAACTTCCGTCGCCGACTGGAACCGGTCCCCTGGCTTTTTCGCATGCAACTTCGCGATAATGTCGCACAACCACTCCGGAATGTCGGGATTGATCTCACGAATGGACCGAGGGGTTTCCTCGCAAACGCGCTTTAGGACCGCCATCGTCCCGCTGGCCCGGAACGGCGGCCGACCAGTGCACATGGCATAGAGAACGCTCCCCAGGCTGAACAAGTCCGAGCGGTGATCGACTGGCTCACCCTGGGCTTGCTCGGGCGACATGTACTGCGGCGTGCCGGCGACGACGCCGCTTTGCGTCAGACTCGCATCATCCACAGCGCGGGCCAAACCGAAGTCGGTGATCTTGACGCGCTCGACGCCGTTTTCCAGCAGGATGTTGGCCGGCTTGATGTCGCGGTGCACCAAGCCTTGCTTGTGAGCGGCGGCCAGGCCCTCCGCCGTCTGAAGGCCGATGCGCAGGATCTCCTTGATCCCCAGTGGCCCCGTCTTTTCCAGCTTGTCTTGCAAGGAGAAGCCGGCGACTAACTGCATTACCAGGTAGGGAACAGACCCGGCGTTTACCGCATGAATGGTTACGACATGATCGTGGCAAACGGCGGCCGCGGCCTGCGCTTCCCGGATGAAGCGCCGGCGGGCCGAGGCACTGGTCGCGAGTTGCGGCGCGAGCACTTTAACGGCGACGATGCGGTGCAAGTGCTCATCAAAGGCTTTGAGCACAATGCCCATGCCGCCTTGGCCAACGACCTCCAGAATGGCGTAGTTATCGAGACGGCCCAAATGATTCGGGTCCGCGGAGGGGCTCAAAAACGCCAGCGTCTCCGCATGCCCTTGGCCTGGTTCAGCTTCGGTGTCCGCTGTGCTTCGTTGCTCGGGTGGATCGGCTTCTCCCTGCTCGTCCGTGCTGACTGTCCGCGTCAAAGTGGCTTGCCCGTTCGGCTCTTGCAAGACTCGCTTCAGGCCAGGTTCCACTAATCCGCCGGGTTTTTCCTGCCTCAGGTAGCCGGCCACCTCGGCCCATGACTTGCCGCCGGAAGCCATATCCTCCACCGTTTTCTGGCAAACCTCGCAAGCATCCAAATGACTTGTCAATTCGGCCTGCTCCTTATCCGGAAGCTCGCGATCCAGCAGGAGCATCAACCGCGAAGGATCGGGGCACGAAGGATTAGTAGCCATAATTCAGAATCCTCGAGGTCGTAAAGCCGATACAGCATTACTGCATCAGCGGCTACTCAAGCCGAACATTTTGAATTAGCTGCTTGATCCGGGCCTGAACGCGACTTTTGGCAATGTAAACCGCACCAACGGAAATTCCCAAAGCCTCGGCCACCGACCCTGTTCCTCGTCCCTCAACCGCTGTTTGCCAGAATGCCTCCCAGGTAGCTTTTTTGAATTCTCCCTGCGCCTGCTCTGCCGCCCAGACAAAAAGTCGTTTCTCGTACTCTTGATTCCAAAGGTCCTGTTCAGGGGCAGGTAGTTCGTGGAGCAAATCATGAGTCGCGCTGTCCCCGGCCGGTAGCACCTGCCTTCTTCGGCGCGATAGGAAATCGCATAGCTTGTGATGAGCCACCGTGAACAACCAGGCGTGAAACGAACCGCGGCCAGGATCATAGGTGAACTTTCCCAGGCTGTCGCTGACTGCCCGCAGCACTTCCTGAGTCACATCCGCCGCGTCCGCATCCTGAAGTCCATGCCGCCGGGCATAGCGATAAACGAGCGGGGCATAAAGGCCAACGAACTGCCGCCACGCTTCGCTGTCCTGCGTATCCCGCAAGCGAACGAGCAAACTGGCCCGCGTATTCGGCGGTTCAGTCATTCTGTCGTCCTCGATAGATACTTCTGGACCTAGCGAAAAACCTTTCAGAGGAATTGTGATGAAGTTTAGCCGAAGCAAGAAGAGGGGACAGTAGGAAAAGGGAACATTGCACTTTTAGGTTGTGAGCATAGCGCTGGGCAGGCATAAGCTATTTATTTAAATCGGGTTCGCGGAATTCTTTTTGTTCCTTGTCGTCTTAATAGCAAATGAGCCCTTCGGACTTGGCACGGTTGATCGACGCCTATGCCGCTCCGCTCGTGCTTTACGCGCGGCAATGGTGTGACGCGCCGGAAGACATCGTCCAGGAGGCATTCCTCAAACTGGTTTGTCAGCGGCGGCCGCCGCTGGACGCCATCGCCTGGCTGTACCGCGTCGTGCGCAACGGCGCCCTGGATGCCGCCAAAATGGCCCGGCGGCGGCGCCAGCGCGAGTCGGCGGCGGCCCGGCCGGTTCGATGGTTCGTCGAGCCCGAAGTGAATGGCCTCGACGCCGAAGCCGCCGTGGCGGCCCTGCAGCGTTTGCCGCCGGAGCAGCGCGAGGTCATCGTGGCCCGCCATTGGGGCGGCTTGAATTTTGAACAGATTGCGGAGGTGGCCGGCTGCTCGGCCAGCACGGCCTTTCGGCGCTACAGCGCTGGGGTCGAGGATCTACGGAAGCAATTGGGTGCATCATGTCCGAACCTGTCATCGAACGCCTGAGCCGGTTTACGCCGGACACCGGGAAATTGGATCGCGACGCCTTGCTGTATGCTGCCGGCCATCGCTCGGCGCGACCTAACCGGCCGTGGATTGCGCTGGCTGCTGCCTTGGCGGCTACCCAAATGTTGACTCTGGCGCTCTGGTGGCAGCGCCCCGCTCAGTCCGCCGCCGTTCTGCCGCCGACAGCAGCGCCGTCGCCTGCGCCCTCTTCGCCCTCCGAGCCCGCGACTCCCGATTCGTCGGACAGTCCCGGCTTGTGGTCCGTTCGCCGCCGTCTGCTTGATTCGGAACTGGAACGACGCCCTCTGCCGATCGAAACCGGCACTTTCATTGAAAGTGGGCCGCCCTTAAGGGCCTTCGCCGCGCCGTCAGCGTCGCTCTTTAACTGACAGCTATTTCCTTTGCTTTGTTTGCTTATCTGGAGGCATCCCGTGTCCCGAACGCTTCTTTGTATCGCCGCGTTGACCGCATTCGCTTTGCCCTCGTGGGCCGAACAGCCGACCGCGCCCGCAGAAACGGTTATCCGGCTGACCGTGCAGCCGATGGTCGCGCCCAAGCCGGCACTCCGGTACCTGCTCTTGCCCGAGCTAAAAGAGATGAATCCGGGCAACCCCATCCAGAACTACATGAAGTGCTTCTCGGAACAGCAAAACTTCTTCTTCAACAAAGAAACCTGCGAGCGCCGTGAAAAGCTGCTGGTGATGCCGCTCAAGGAGTTGCCCACGCAGGAATTGCGAGAATACGGCAGGGTCGCGCTTCGCCAGGCGGATTGGGCAGCTCGGCTGGACAAGCCCGATTGGCAAATCCTGCTCCAATGCAAGACCGAGGGGATCGGCCTGCTGTTGCCGGACGTCCAGATGATGCGGGCCCTGGCCAACGCTCTGAAGGTTCGCTTCCGTGCCGACGTCGCGCTGCACCACTATGACGACGCGATCCGCACCGCCAAAACGATGTTCGCCATGTCGCGCCATATGACGGAGAGTCCGACGCTCATAAGCGACCTGGTGGGCATCGCTATTGCATTCGTGGCCATCGGCCCCCTGGAGGAGATGCTGGAACAGCCCGGTTGCCCCAACCTCTATTGGGCGCTGACGAACCTGCCCAGCCCCCTGGTTTCCCTCGACCTCGGTTTGCAAGGCGAACGCATGCTCCTGCGCGGGGAATTCCGCGATATGGACGAGACCGCGCCGATGAGTGAGGAACAGCTCAAAAAGCTGATCAACCACATCGATAAGCTCTGGACAACAGAAAAAGAGGAAAAACGCACGCGTGCCTGGCTGGACGAGCGGATTAAGGATGAAGCTTTGGTCAGCGCGGCTCGGCGACGCCTTGTCGAGGTCGGGATTCCCGAGGACCGCCTCTCGCAGTTCCCGGCCGACCAGGTCATCCTCTTAGACGAGTGGCGAGAGTACGAGGCACGCCGTGACGAGATGATGAAACTGGCGAACCTCCCCCCCTGGCAGGCTGAAGAGTTGGGAATTGGGCGCCCCTACAAGCGGAGCAAAGATACCGGGCTGCTCGCGGACCTGTTGGTGCCGGCTCTGAACAAGGTGCATCGCGCCCAAGGGCGCCTAGAACAGCGAATCGCGCTCTTGCGTCATGTCGAGGCCCTGCGCCTTTACGCCGCTGACCACGACGGGAAATTGCCCGAATCGCTGGCCGAGGTCGCCGTGCCGTTGCCCGTGGATCCCTTCACCGGCAAGCCGTTTCATTACAAAGTAGAAGGCGCCACGGCACACCTTCGCGGCAGTCCGCCGGCCGGCCTGGAAAAGGAAGCCCCTTATAACGTCCATTACGAAATAACAATCCAAAAGTGAAAATAACCGACTGGAGCGGAAGCACGAATTCAGTTAGTCCATTTCGAATTTCGGCTTTCGAACTTCGGAGTTCTTCAACTGTTCCATTGAAGCCGGGAGTATTCCGCAATGACTCGCGTTCTACTAGTTGCTTTGACATTGGCTGCGCTTCCCCTGGGCTCGCTGGCCGAGGAAACCGTGGTCAAACTCAAAGTCCAGCCGATGCCGGCGCCGAAACCGATCTTGAAGTACCAGCTCCTACCGGAATTACGGGAGTTGAACCCCGGCAACCCCGCCCAGAACTACCTCAAGTGCTTCGCGGAGCAGCGCAACTTCTTCTATAGCAAAGAGGCCATCGCGGAGCGAACCCGGTATCTATCGCTTCCACTTGCCGATCTTCCGGTTGAGAAACTGCGCCAGTACGGCGGCTCAGCGCTGCGCCAGGCGGACTGGGCCGCGCGGCTGGACACGCCCGACTGGCAACTGTTGCAGCATGTTCAGAAGGTGGGCATGGACTTGCCTCTTCTGGAATTGGGACGGCTTCAGCTCCTGGGGCCGGCGCTGCAAGTGCGATTCCGGGCCGAGGTGGCCGGGCGCCGCTTCGACGACGCTATTCGAACCGCCAAAACGATGTTCGCGCTGGCCCGCCATCTGGGCGATCATCCCACCGAATCAGCCAACTTGGTTGGGCTATCGGTAGCACATTTGGCGGTCGGTACGCTGGAAGAGATGGTGCAACAGCCAGGCTGCCCAAACTTCTACTGGGCCCTGACCGATCTGCCCTGCCCCCTCGTGGACCTGCGGAAAGGGCTGCAGGGCAATCGGGCCCTCGTAGCGGCGGACCTTCGGCTCCTTCGGGATGACGCGCCCATGACCGAGGAGCAAATGGAGAAGTTTGTCAGCCGTCTATCCGGCTTGCTGAGTTTTGCGAGGGAGCAGGCGGGTGAAGCGCCCCGTAGTCTTCGGACGGAGTTGGCAGTACGGGTAAAAGATGCGGAGAGGGTCCGGGCGGCCCAAGGAAGGCTCATCGAATCGGGTTCTCCGGAAGACCTCGTCCGGAAACTGCCATCTGCCCAGGTCATTCTCTTGGACGAGAAGCTTGACTACGAGACCCGGCGAGACGAGGCCATGAAGCTTCTCGGCCTGGCGCCATGGCAGATTGACGCTCTAGCCGGTAGCAAAGTACCGACCCACAGCGAGGAGGGGTTGTTCGCTGACCTGATGCCGCAGGTTATTAGCGATCGCCGGGCACAGGGCCGACTGGAGCAGCGGTTCGGGCTATTGCGGCACGTTGAGGCCCTTCGCCTGTATGCCATGGACCACGACGGCGGACTACCCAGGACGTTGGCTCAGATACCCTTGCCGTTGCCCGATGATCCCTTCACCGGTAAGCCGTTAGTCTACAAGGTCGAGGAAGCAACCGGACACCTTTGCGGCAGTCCACCTCGCGGCGAAGAACAGAATCCTTGCTTTAACGTGCGTTACGAAATTACCATTCAGCAGTAACTCCAAGCAATCCCTCGAGAAAACTTACTCCCGGCGACCGAGGTGTAGCATGGCCGAGAAGATTCGCCCCCTGGACCAGATTGATCCTGCCGAGGCTTGGCGGCCCTGGGAGCCCAACCCCGCAGATCCCTGGGGGCGCAAATGGGCCGCTCACCTCTACCGGCGCGCCGCCTTCGGCTCCAGCCGCGAAGATCTTCTTGAGGCCGATCGCCTCGGTCATCAGGGCACGCTCGATCTGCTGCTGGGAGGAAGACCTCAAGCGGAGGAGATCCTTCAGACTATCATTGATGTCGGCAAGATTGCCGCGGCTCGGGACGACGGCGGTGAGCTACTGGCCGGCTGGTGGCTGTACTGCATGCTGCACGGTGGCCATCCCCTGCGCGAGAAGCTGACCCTATTTTGGCACAACCACTTCGCCACCAGCATCGCCAAAGTGCAGAACCCCGATCTGATGTTTCGCCAGAACTGTCTGATGCGGGCGCATGCTCTGGGGAAGTTCGGCCCTTTCCTGCAAGCCATGAGTAAAGATGGGGCCATGCTGCTCTGGCTCGACTCCAACAGCAACGTCAAGGGTCGACCCAATGAGAACTACGCCCGCGAATTGATGGAGCTGTTTAGCCTTGGCGTCGGCAACTACACCGAGAAAGACATTCGGGAAGCCGCCCGCGCCTTTACAGGGTGGCACACCGACGGGGCAGGTTTCAAGTTCAACGCCCACTTCCACGATGACGAACCCAAGACAATCCTCGGGCAGACCGGCGCGTGGAACGGTGATGACGTAGTCCGTATTCTGCTGGCCCAGCCGCAAGCCGCCCGCTTCCTGGTCCGCAAACTCTACAACTTCTTTATCAGCGAAAACACAGTTCCGCCCGACGACCTGCTGGAGCCGCTGTGCATCAGCTTCCGCAAGGGCGAATATGATATCGCCGGGTTGGTTAGAACCATGCTGGCTTCGCGGCACTTCTATTCAGACCACGCCTTCCGCCAAAGGGTCAAATGGCCGGTTGAGTACGTATTGGGAGCGGTGCAGGCGGTGTACCGGCGCTACGGCGAGAAGGAGCCGAATTACAGGCCGTTGCCGCAGGAAACGCTGGTGAGCCGGATTACGGCGATGGGCCAGCAACTTTTCGCGCCGCCCAACGTCAAGGGCTGGCCAGGCGGCCGGTCTTGGCTCAACACCTCCACGGTGCTCGAACGTGACAACTTCGCCGCGGCTCTGGCCATGGGCACGCTTTGGCGCGGGCCGCTGCCGGAACCGAACATCATGCCGGCGACGGCTGCTAGCGCAGCAGGCAGTGCCGCCGGCAAGGCAACCAAGACGTCGCCGCCGTCCGACATACCCGAAGGACCGCCGCCACCCCGAGCAATTGACCCAGCCCGGCTGTTGCAAGAGGAAAAAGTGAATCAACCAGAGGACATCGTCCGCGTGCTATCGGACCTGTACATGCCCGGCGGCCTCACGCCTGAAGTGCAGGCTAAGCTTGTGGCGTTTGTGGCCGAGGATAATCCCAGCGGTCCCGCCCTGGATCGTCGCGTGCGCGAGGCCGTCCACGCCATCCTGACAATGGATCAACTGGCATAAGTCCCTCTGACAGAAATCCACAAATACATGAATTAATCATGGTTCCTTCTGGAGTAACAAGAATGTTAACACGTCGGCAGTTTCTGACCCGCACCCTGCAAGGCTCGTCACTGGTGGCCCTCGGCGGGGTGGTTCCCCAGTTTGTGGCCCGGACGGCTCAGGCGGCCGCGCCGGGCAAGGACAACATCCTCGTGGTGCTGGAGATGACCGGGGGAAATGACGGCCTTAACACGGTCATTCCCTACGCCGACGATTTGTATCACAAGGCCCGGCCCACCCTGCGCCAGACCAAGGACGTCGTCATCCGCCTGGACGATCATGTCGGCCTCCACTCCGGCATGCAGGGCTTTCGGCCAATGTGGGAGCAGGGCCAGCTCGCGGTAGTGCAAGGCGTCGGCTACCCCAATCCGGAGCGCTCCCACTTCGAGTCCATGGATATCTGGCAGTCCGGCGAGATCAAAAGGACAATGACGACCGGCTGGCTGGGCCGGGCCACGGTCGAGATGAAAAGCGGCTCCGGCGGCGTGCCCATCCTGAATATCGGCAACAAGGTCCTTCCGCTGGCCGTGGCCGGGGCGCCCGGCGGCGCGGTCAGCATCAATGATCAGAACTCGTTCCGCCTCGAGATTGGCGGCGGCAAAGTCAGTCAGCAGAAAGCCCGCCGCCGCCTGCTTGAGGACTTGGCGACACCGGTGAAATCCGCGGACGACGACCTGGCGTCGTTCGTGCAGCGCCGGCAAGTGCAAACGCTGACGGCGGTCGAGAATCTGCGCGAATTGCTGGAGGGTTCAAACGCCGTGACGCGGCAAGGCAACGGCCTCTCGCAAAAGCTCCAACTCATCGCCGGCCTCATTGCCAAAGGCTTCGGCACCCGCATTTTCTATGTCAGCCTCGACGGCTTCGACACCCACGCCGGCCAGAACTCCACGCACAACACCTTGCTAGCCGATTTGGCCACCTCGGTAGCCGACTTCTACAAGACGCTCAAGTCCACCGGACATGACGGCCGCGTGCGCCTCATGACTTTTTCGGAATTCGGCCGGCGCGTGCGGGAAAACGACAGCCGGGGCACCGATCATGGCGCCGCGTCGTGCCTGTTCGTGGCCGGGCCGTCGGTCAAGGGCGGCGTTGTCGGCAAGCATCCCAGCCTGGCGGACCTGGACGCCGACGACCTGAAGTTCCACACCGATTTCCGTCGCGTGTACGCGACGCTGCTCGATGGCTGGTTGGATTGCGACAGCAAAACCGTGCTCGGCGCGAAATGGGACCACGTCAAGGAACTCGAGCCCAAGGCATAACGATTGCGGTACGGATGCCAAAGAGCAGGTGCTACCTGCCCATGCCCTTGCTCACTGTCCATCGCAATTGGTTCTTTCCATTTCTCCACACCCCCCGTGGAAAGAAATGGAAAGCAGGGTGGAAAGAAATGGAAAGCATTCCGGCTTAGCGCCGGCTCAAAAGCGCAATGGGCAATTCAATCGCCAAGCCAATTCGTTTCATGTGGCCGTCACAATTTAGAGAAACGATCATTTTTACCGCAAGGCTTTATCGCCCTTGCTGTTAGGAATGATCGTTTCTCGACCCCCTCACACACCCCCTAGAGTGCCGAGCGGAAACGATCCTTGTGGCTTGCTTAGCACGGCCACCCCTGGTAGCGGGGATGCACCTGGCCTGCCAGGCAGCGGCAAAAGACAGGGTAGCTTGCCTTTTGCCACAAAAGTACAATCATCCCACCTTCGAAGTGGCTTACATGACTGATGCACGCTATTCCCATATGGTCGGCAGGTTAACCGCGTTTTACGGTATAATTACCACCAAGGGGTCCCATCCATGAAACGCGTTAACGTTGACAACGCATCGCCCCAGGTCAAGAAGTTCATTCGCTCGCTTGCGATTGATGCAACCGGCGTGGAACTGACCTTGGGCGGAAATGTAGTTTGCAAGATTATTCCGCCGGGCCAGCTGTCCGATATGGAAAAGGCCGCCCAACTCAACGAGGTGCGTCAGCTCCTCGGCGAGGCCCGCGCCAACAGCAAGCGCAAGCCGCCGGCACAGGTCGAAAGTACTATTCAACGCGCTTTGAAGACTATTCGCCAGGGTCGGTGACATGGTCACCGCCATCCTCGATACAAACGTCTTCATTCGTGCGGCACTTCGCCCCGGTTCACCTTCGGCCCGTGTTGTGGATGCCTATCTAGATGGATTGTTTCAACTTGTCCTCTCCCAATCCATCCTCCAGGAATTGCTCACCGTTTTTCTTTTGCCCGAAATCCGTGAAATCCACGGGTGGTCGGATGACAAGATTCTTCGATTCGTTATGAACTTGCCGGCAAGAGCCGTCGTCTACCCGGGGCAGGCGCTGGTTCCGGCTAGTCTGCCTCGCGATGTTACTGACGTGAAGTTTCTCAGCCTGGCCCACGAAGCCAACGCGGATTACCTCGTGACCAAGGACGGACGGCATCTCCTTCGGCTCAAGAAGTACCGGCAAACGCGAATCGTGACGCCGACACAATTCCTCGCTTACCTGTCGTAAATCAGTCTTGTAGCGGGCGTCGAGCGTACTCGCGCAGACGCACCGGGAAACTCCTACTCGAAACACAATCAATCGGTTTCGCATGGCTATGGTTAGTCAGGCGCCAGGCCATACATGTCCTATGGCATATTCCTTGAGGAGAAACTAACATCGGGCTTCGGGCGCGAGGCACCGACGCCCGCGTAATGGTAGTCCGGTATAAGGCCAAGGACCCCAACATGATCTCTTGCTTGAGGTGGATTTGGTCCCGGCGCAAACGCGTCGCTCTCTCGGTGGTGCTCCTCGCCTTCGTCCTCGTCAACGCCCTCGCTTACATGCACGCCCGCGCAATGACCCATTTCCAGGCGGGCGTCTCCCGGACAGCCGACCCGGAATCGCTCACAATCTTGCAAAAAGCCAGAGTTCTTCTGACCGGTGTGGACAATCCCAGGCCGGAGAATCACGCAACTCCGGAGAGTCTGGGTCTGCCATTTGCCATACACAAAGTGCAGTCGGACGGCGGCATAACGCTGGAAGCCTGGCACGTCCCCCGCGAAGGGGCCAAGGCGTTGGTATTGATGTTTCATGGGTACGCCGCCTGCAAGGCTAACCTGCTTGGTGAAGCCAGCGCCTTGCACGAGCTGGGCTATGCAGTGCTGCTGGTGGACTTCCGGGGCGCCGGCGGGTCGAGCGGCAGCCAGACCTCGCTTGGTGTCGAAGAGGCCGAGGATGTCAGGCAGGTTTGGGATAATGCACGTCTAACTTGGAGGAATCAGCGGGTCGTTCTTTACGGTCAGTCGATGGGAAGCGCGGCCATCCTGCGGGCTCTCTCCTTGCACGAGGAGATCCAGCCCGCCGCGTGCGTGCTGGAATGCCCATTCGACAAACTACGCAGCACGGTGGCCAACCGCTTCACGGCAATGGGGTTGCCCGCCTTTCCAGGCGCCAATCTTCTGCTTTTCTGGGGGAGTGTGCAGATGGGTTTCAATGGATATCGCCACAACCCGGTGGAGTACGCCACGGCCGTGCGCTGCCCCGTCCTGCTACTGCACGGCGGCAACGACACGCGCGTTTTGCCGGAGCAGGCCCAAGCCATCTTCCAAAACCTGGCAGGGGACAAGGAATATAAAGTGTTCGGCGCGGCCGGGCACGAGTCCTATCTCGCCGCCTATGCAGACGAATGGAAACAATCCATCTCGACGTTCCTGTCCTCGCGTTTGGCCATGCGCGAATAAAGTAGCTAGACGAATCTTGCACATCATTTCACGGTTCGTTTGCTGAGCTAACGTGGCCGTCCCACAACACGCACGCCTGGAGTTCGGTTGTGAAAGGGCGATATAATGACCGTACTCAAAGAAATGGATGCGAAGAATCAGGGGAGCGGAGATGCCGGTGCGGTTGGCGAAAGCTATCGATTTGCTGGTCGCTTTATTCGGCGTCCTGTTTTGTCTTCAGTGGACCTTGGCCTTTCTAACATTTCCGATCTTCAAAGACATGCCTTTGGGTTTTGTGCCCGCGGCAGGCGGGCTGGCGCTTGGCGGCTTCTTCTGCCTCGCTCCGGTAAGACAGTGGTGCAATTTTCGGCTTGATGCCTTTAATGCAACATCGTTTCTTATCAGTCTCTGCGTCTTGGCGTTCTTGCTGCGCTGCGCATGTATTTTCGTTTTTCCGGTCGAGCCGCAAAATGACCCGTCCTTTTATCATCGTTATGCATTAAACATGCTGAAAGGCAATGGCTACGGCGAGCCAGGACGCATAGCATTCTTTCCACCGGGAATGTCTTTTGTTCTCGCCGGCTGGTATTGGTTGACTGAGCCAACCCCTATTTCGGGCAAGTTCCTGAATGCCTTGGTCGGGACGGGGACCGTGGTCCTTATTTACGCGATCGGACGCCGGACGATCAATGATCGAGCTGCCAAGTGGGCGGCACTGCTGGCGGCCATCATGCCCACTTTGGTTTTTTACTCCGCCACACTGGGATACGAATTGATCCTTGGATTCGTCTTCTTGACTACGGTCTATCTAGCCTTGCTGGTTCGCGACACGGAAAGCTCGGGATTGGGTCTTGCCGCCTTCCTTGGCCTGGTGCTGGGGTTCGGCAGTCTGATCAAGCCTATTTGCCTTCCTTTACCCGTTTTATTAGTCGTGTGGTGGTTGTTGTTGGGAATGGGAAGGCGTGCTTTTGTTTACGGAGCGGTGATAGTAGCAGTAATGGCATGTGTTGTGGGCATTTGGACGCTGCGCAATTACCATGCACTCGGAGAGCTGGTTTTAGTGTCCACGAACGGCGGCGTCGTATTGTACTCTGCCAATAATCCGTACACCGAAGGAACAAATTCGCACGTTAAACCGTTTCCCGGGGAGCACGATGAAGTGTCCCGGGATCGAATGCGCCGGAAAGCTGCGCAAGACTGGATCAGGGCTCACCCGATCGATTTCCTTCGCCTGGCCGTGCGCAAGGCATTGTACACTTGGGGCACTTCCACGCAAATCATGTCCGTCATTTCCGATGACCGCATGGTTCTTTGGCAGGAACAGGCCTGCATGGGGATCATTAACGTTTTTTGGGGCGCGCTGCTCGTCCAATGCTTGGCGGCTACCCGCTGGACGCGGATATGGCGCGAACGCCGGCTATATGTTGCCTTTGCTCTACTCGGCTACGTGTTCATTATCCATATCATTTCCGAGGCCATGAGCCGGCATCACATACCGGTGGTTGGCGTGTTGATCTTGATTGCTTCGGCCGCGCTAGCAAGGAACAGTGCGACTAAGAATCAACCTGGCTCCGAGACAACCGTCACCGCCTCAATCTAACCGGATCGTGGCCATTACCGGATTGCAAGGTTGAATGGTTCAGCCGTATTGCCGAACTTGTCCGTCCGGCCTATCGCTCTGCGCCGTTCCGTTTGTGCCGGAGTCGCCTGGCGATTTTCTTGGCAGTAGCCAGACTTGACTGGAAGGCTGCGTGCGTCGCTCGGCGCACGCGGTTGGCGAGAGTATTGCGGAAAAGCAAAAAAGGGGCGGCCTTGAAATAAACGTTGGTTGATTCGTAACCGGACTCCGGATCACCAAAACCGAAATTGATCAGATGCACCGGCCGACGGCTTATTAGGTCCTGAAGGACCAAGAATTGCATCACCGCGCCCGGGGAAAAATGGGCCAACGCCTTGTTATACATGGTCGCGTCCACCACGTAGACGCCCCGGTGCTGGAATCCCAAGATGCAAGCGACAGGATCCGAGCCGGAATGAAGGTGGTACGACCGGAGGAGGCCCCGGGCCGCCAAGGAGGTGAAGCGCCGATGTGCGTCGGGGCGGTTCGCGACCGGAGAGAACCATTGCGGAACGTGCTTGGGCCACAGCGTGGACGCCACATCAAGCAAGCTGTCCACTTGGTCCGGAGAATCGACGCATTGCAGCCGCAGCGATCCCTGGACCCGTTCTTGAAGGATGCGCACCTGTCTTTTCAGGTTGTATCGTTTCTTAGCGTTGAACCTGGCGAGGTATTCTTCGAATGTCGGGGGTAAGGGGATGGTGTGGTAGCGGCGCAAACCTTCGAGCGCGTAAGGCACGTAAAGTTGCCGGAGGTGCTTCGATTCATGGAGGTAGCGCCACAGAAAACTTCCCTCCGCAACCGCGTCCAACCCGATGACGGCACATTCGGGGAGATCCGAATGGAGTTTGGCGAACAAGCCCTGGTAAAGAGCGTCGCATTCCGGCATCAAGCATTGGCCGCCGAGCACCGACAGCCTAGTAAGCCAGAAGTTGCCCAGCGTGGTGCCGGCGACATGAAAAGGTAAAGAATACCGGGCAATTCGCAACGGCATGATTCCGAGGACCTGGCCGCCCGCGGCGCGCGCCAAGGCCACCGCGAGTCGGTGTTCGCCTCCTTGGTCCTGGAGGTACTCGAACCACTCCAGCGACTGGTACATCACATTGGGGTCATTGCTGTCGGCAATTAGCCTATTCCAGGCGGACAGGACCTCCGCGGACCGCCACGCTTCAACGTTGAGCAGCAGAGTCCAGCTGAAGAATCCGATGTCGACCCTTGCCGAGTGGCAGCAATCGGGAAGGGGATTCATTGAAACACGCTCAGGGCGAGGCTTTACCGTCGCATGTCATACAGTTAGGACATCTTTGAAACGCGGACCAGCACTTGGGCAACCGGCAGGCCCAAAAACGGGCTCGGAGGATAGAACCTATGTCCACCATTCCTGGCCCTTCCCGACGACGCTCGGCTATCAGTCCTCCGGCCAACGGGCCGAGAACAGGGCAATGGGGTCGAAGCGGAGTGTGACAGTCTCCGGCGGGTCGCGGAGCGCGATGAATCCCGCCGGGTCCTCAGGCACCGGGTACCGCTCCACGGCCAGGCTTGGGGAAGCCTGCCACGCTGGGTGGTAGCGGTAACGCAGCACGACCAGCCCGTCGTCGCTTTTCAATGCTGAAAGGTCGATGCGGTTAATCCGGGCTTGCACTTGACCGGTCCCGATCAGAAAGCGATTGGATGCGTCCGGCAACCGGAACACTTGGTAGACGCCGACTAATTGGCCTGCATCGCCGCTAGCCGAAGCCATCAGTTTCGCGGCCGGCTCGGTGCAGGTGAAAACCCAGCGGACGCCCCAGCGCTGCAAAGCCGTCCGCATTTCGCCTGGCGTCCATTGCTCGAGGCCGCGCCCCCACAGCCGGTTCGTCAGGAAGTTTGCCGGGTGATGCTCATCTGGATAGGCGTTGCCGATCACCTCCCGGCCCCACACCGCGGCGAGGATTTTCGGTTCGCACTGGATCCTCGTCTGCACCAGCAGCCGGTCGCCCGACTCGGTCTTCTCGGCAACGAACGCCGTTAGCGGTTCGACCAGCTCGGGCTCCGGAACGCTCCGCGGAAATGCGAAGTCGAGAGTCGGCGCCTCGATCTCAGTTTGGCCGGCGAAGTCGATGTGCTGCCAGCCGGCCGTTGGAACTCCTGTGCGAGCAGCACGCCACTCCACCAATGCGGTAAAGGCGACAAGGGCGAGGGCGAACGCCGCTGCGGCCGGAGCGGCGGGCAACCGCAGCCGCCGGGCCAGTTCGTAAAGACCGAGGCCGACTGGTATCGCCAACAGGGCAAAGGCGCCCAACAGGAACCGCGCCGGTTGGGTAGCCACCACCCCAGGCACGAACGAGCCGAAGAATTTCAAGAACAGTCCGAGGCCCGCAGCCAGAGCGAAGGCGGCCGCCGCCCGCGTCCCCGACCAGTGCCGCATCCTCCAAAATCCGTAGACGCCAACTCCAACTGCTGCCCCCGCTACCAACAGGCGATTTAGCGACAGTTGGCTTAGCAGGTGATCCCAAGAAACATACACCAGGTCGGCTGGGTAAGTAGTAAACGGCCGTCCCGGCGGTCGGGGCGTTCGCAGGTCTAGTGCGAACGGCACCAGCCAAAATCCATTGAGTAGGACGACGGCCAGCGGGGCGACCCAGGCAGCAGCCCGCCAGCGCATGGGCAGAGTGCGGGCGCAGAGCGTGTAGATTGCCAGGATGGGGGCGATCAAAACGGGGCCAAGCACGTGGAGAAAAGCAATCGCCGCAAGGACGAGCGTCGCGACGAGCCAGCGTCTCCCGGTGGGCTGCTCAAGAAAACGGAGGAACAGGGCCAACACCAGGGGAGCCAGGTAGCTGGCGAAAGCGAAGGCCGCCAGTCCCCATCGGAAGAAGCCGAGGAAGCTGTCGTAGAGCCAGGCCCCACCGAGAAGGACGGCGACCACCCACACGACAGCGCCGGGGGGAAACCGGAGTTGCCGCACTCCAAGGAGCAACCACAGGGGCATTGTCAATGCGGCGACGAAGAGAAACAGCCGGATAACCTGACCTTCGGTCAAGAAGGGCAATAGCCAGCCCAGAACTTGCTGGGGCTTGGCGCCGGCGTCCTGAGTGGGGCGCGAGACCACGCCGGCGCAGACGGCAGGGTCGTACCCCCACGGGAAGCAACTCGCGCGCAAGCTTTCGCGGTAAATGTATACCCGGTAAGCGTGGGCCGGATAGTCCGCACCGTACACCGGCCTGGGGTCGAAAAGTTGCCCGGGTGGTATCAGTATAAACACGGCGACCAGGTGGGCCAGGAGGAGGGCCCCAAGCACGACGCGGTCGCTTAGGCTCCAGGCGGGCGGGTTGACGCCTGCCGGTTTTGTGGATGCGTCGACCTTTGATGTTAATTGCACGCTCATTGCTTTATCTTGCCCCATATGATCGAGCCCGCCCTTTCACAGGCCTTCAGGACTGCGCCGGGCGACATCCGCTCAGGCGATTCCGATCAGGCCGGAGAATTCGCCATTTTCTGCGGTGGCAAGCGCAGGATTAGGAAGCTTGCTGACCGAGCAGAAGCGGGCAATTCTATGTGGGATTAATTGACGAGCCGAATTAGCGTTGAATAGACATGAAACCGAATAGAGGGTCTAGGTCTCTGCTAGCGTTGAGGTCAAGCGGAGAGGAATGACCTACAGAAGTGCAGAGGGAAGAACCAGGCGAAAAATGATCTGCTGAACGAGGTGGAAGAAAACTTGCTTCTTCTACATGCTTTACCTGGACACATACAAGCGTAAGGGGCAAATACTCGTCACTGTCACAAACCGGGTTCACCATTGTCGCCGGGGTGGGCAACAGAAAATCATCCACACATCCCCAGCTAATGAGGAATATGAGCAAAGAATACCGTAGGTTTCCAAAAGGCGAGTCCATACGGGATACGGTCCCCAAAAAATGCGCAATTCCGGTTTGAAAGATCCCCCGATCAACTCACTTCTCAGCGGACGTGTCTAATCAATGAGAGCTTTCGTCGCTCCAACCAGAAGAAGCCTGGCTCATCCTACTGAACTCAATGATCCAACAAGGTCCACGATGCTACCTGTAAGTTGTTCGCCAGAGATTCCCGGAGAGTTTCTCTGAATCCTTAGCTATTGTGCTAGATTCTGTGAACGACAAACTCTAGTTGTCGGTGAGAAAGTAAACTATCTTCCGAAAAACGCAAGGAGGACTGCCGGACCCATGTATCTAAACACCGAACTCTAACCGTTGTTCCGGTGCTCCGCCTTGCTTTGTTGCTATGAGCCCAATTCACATCGAACTCTAATGGAATTAACTCCTTAACAAGGAAAAGCTAGCAGGAGCTTATGAGAATTGAATGAGCAAAAAGTGTAAAGGAAGGACGGTGTGCGCTAAGAGGTTTTCAGACGTCTAGCGGTCATTGAGCTTATCCAACTTTTCGTAAGGGAGCCCCGATAGTCCGCACCCTTGTTTCGAGTCCACAAGGAGAAAACCTTCTCTTCCTTTTTCGATTATCCCTTCGCTGAATTGGTTGGCGAAGGGTGTAAGACTCGTGACTCCTTGATCCCGCTTACGGGACGGGTTCTCTTGCCAACTGGAGTGCCGGCTCTGGTTCGCCGCCGCAGACCGGCGCGATGGCCGCATCCAGGTCTTTGCGATGCATCGGTTTTGCAGCGGGTGAGGAAGCAACGGCCTACCACGCGCCCAATGCTATCCCTACAGAGCCTTGGATGCCACCGTTATTGTGCCTGCGTAACCGAAGCTGACTCTCCGAAACCCTGGCCTGCAGGGTGAAGATGCCCGCCGGGTACGCCGGTTGAGACTTCGCAATGGAAAGGTGCTTCGACGTAAGTGCGCTGGTTCGCCTGGACGCAAGGGTGAGCTTGATCCGATCTACCAGCCCATCTAGCCCTAAACTCTTGCGACTCAAGCCAAGTGGGACAAGGAGTCCCATTCATGCTCTGTTGAATTCCGATGAAATGACCATTCTTCGCTAGCAGCCAAGTCCCACAGTCTTGCGGTTCGATCTTCACTGCCAGAAATCAAGGTCTCTCCATCAATGGCCCAGGCCACGGCCCAAGCGGTGTCTTGATGGCCCTCCAACTTGGCGAGTCGTTCACCGGTCTCCGGGTTCCAAAGAAGCACACAGGAATCTTGCCCCGCAGTCGCCAAAACCTTGCCATCCGGCGAGAACGCCACTGATTCCACGAGGCCGCAATGACCCTCCAAGGCGGCCAATCTATTTCCAGTCTTGGCGCTCCAAAGGATCGCGACCATATCATTACTGGCCGAGGCTAGCAAACTTCCATCGGGAGAGAAGGCCAACCCATTCACGGCGCCAAGATGACCCTGGAATTCGGCTTGATGGCGGCCGGTGGGTACATGCCAAAGCATCACCTTCCTGTCTTCTCCTCCCGTGGCCAAGAATTCGCCATCCGGTGTGAAGGCCAGGGCATGGACGTCATGTGTACATGCTCTCCAAGAAGCGCATTCCGTCGTCGAGGCTAACTCGATCAAGCTCACTTTTCCGGCGCCGGTACCCGCGGCCAAAAATCGACCATCGGGGCTGAAGGCGACGGACCAGATTCTGCTATGGTCAGGTCGTAGCGAGACGCTCCGACGAACGTCGTGCAGGTCCCAGAGTCTAATCGTGCCATCCAGGCTGCCGGACGCCAGCCATTGGCCATCGGGAGAACAAGCCACCGACCAAACCGCCAAAGTGTGTCCTCTCAATACGTCCCTCACTTCGCCGTCAGCCACGTTCCAGAGTTTTACGTTGCCATGAGCGTCTCCCGTCGCCAAGAGAGTGCCTTCAAGACAAAAGGCCAGGGTAAGGATTGGGCCATCGCTGCCATTGCTCAAGACGGTCTGTTGTTGAATAAGCATTTTGGCCTCCCATGAATAACCAGGGGCTGCTGATAGGTTCATGATACATACCACCTCTTTAACGCTGGAAGTGGCTATCCGGAGCTTTCCTCCAGGCGAAACCAATAGAAGGAATACGGACCCAAGGACAGGAAATAGGGCATTTCCTGGATAGGCGGAAAGGCATGATTGCCCAGCAATTCCATGGGGACCTTTCCCTTTTGGCCTTTCAAATCGAGTTCGGCCGGTTGGGCAAAACCGGAAAGATTGTTGACCACGAGCACCGTCTGGTCCTGATACTCGCGTAGATATGCGACGACGCGGCGATTTTCGCAGGGCACGAACTTGAGCGTTCCCCGGCCGAAGACTGAATACTTCTTGCGCACCCGAATCAGCCTGTGCAACCACTGCAAAAGCGATGTCGTTGAGCGAAGCTGGGACTCCACGTTGATGGCGTTGTAGTGGTAGATCGGATCCAGGTTGAGCGCTTGATATAACTGGGAGGGATCCGCCCGTGAGAAACCGGCGTTGCGGTCGCCGGACCATTGCATCGGCGTACGGACGCCGTTGCGGTCGCCCAAGTAGATGTTGTCCCCCATGCCGATCTCGTCGCCATAGTAGAGGACGGGGCTCCCCGGCAGCGTGAAAAGAAGGCTGTAAAGCAACTCCGCCTGGCGGCGGTCATTATCGATAAGGGGAGCCAAGCGGCGGCGGATTCCCAGATTGAGCCGCATGCGGGGATTCTTGGCGTATTCTTGGTACATGTAATCACGTTCCTCATCCGTGACCATCTCCAAAGTCAGCTCATCATGATTCCGGAGGAATAAGGCCCACTGGCACGTGGGTGGGACGACCGGCATCTGATCCATGATCTCGATGATGGGCCAGCTTTGTTCGCGGCGAATAGCCATAAACATTCGGGGCATGAGGGGGAAATTGAAGGCCATGTGGAATTCGTCGCCGTCGCCGAAATAGGGGAGCAAGTCTTGGGGCCATTGATTCGCCTCCGCCAAGAGCAAGGTGCCCGGATAGTGGTCATCCACGAAGCGGCGCATGTCCTTGCAGAATTCGTGGGTCTCCGGCAGGTTTTCGCACGAGGTCCCCTCGCGTTCGAATAGGTAGGGAACCGCGTCCACCCGGAAGCCGTCGATGCCTCGATCCAACCAGTAGGCCATTACGCTGAGCATTTCCTTGCGAACAGCGGGATTGTCATAATTGAGATCCGGTTGATGGCTATAGAAGCGATGCCAATAATACTGCCGGACCATCGGATCCCAGCTCCAATTGGATTGTTCCGTATCTTGGAAAATTATGCGCGTTTCCTTGTATTTCAGATCGGTTTCGCTCCAGACATAGTAATCGCGGCGGGGCGAGGTCGGATCGCGCCGCGCCTCCTGAAACCAAGGGTGCTGATCGGAGGTGTGGTTCAAGACTAAATCGGTAATGATTCGGATCCCTTGGGCGTGGGCGGCCGCCGTCAACTCCTCAAAGTCCTCTGTGGTCCCGAGCGCGGGGTGAATCGCGCCGAAATCAGCGATGTCATAGCCGTCGTCCTTCAAAGGGGACACAAAAATCGGCATGAGCCAAAGGCAATCCACGCCCAGGTCTTTTAGGTAGTCCAACTTTTCAATCAAGCCGCGCAAATCGCCGTTGCCATCCCGGTCGCTGTCATAAAAGCCGCGCACATTAACCTCATAGAAGACGGCATCCTTATACCAATGAGGATCGTTCGCTTGCATTCTTCGAGATTCCTCATTTAACGGGATTTAGAGTCAGCCCAAACCAAATCAGAGCCGCGACCGTCTGGAGCGGGGGGTAAACCCTTCTCAAATGGTCACTGCTCTGACATTAGGCTGTCACGGCATGAGCAATTCTTGACCGGCCTCTTAGAGTGCCTGCATCGCCAGCCACTCGAGAAAACGCTCCACTTCCTCCGGACTATTCAGGTAATAATTCGCCGCTGTCTTCGTCGGTTCGCCGACCTTGATCGTGATCCCTTCCGGAAGTGCGGCAAACGCATCTTCGTCGGTCCGGTCGTCCCCTACGTACACGGGAAGCGCGTTGGGTTTTCTCATGCGTTCGCGAATCCAGTTCACGGCGACCCCTTTGTCCCAGTCTACCCGTGGACGGATCTCGTACACCTTGTCACCCATGGTTAAGAGGAAGGGGTGGCTCGTATTTTCCAAAGCGGCATGAACAATTCGGCGAAGCTCCTCCGATTTATCGGGTGCGACTTTTCGCCAGTGAACGCTCAGGGTCAGGCCTTTGTCCTCTACCCAGGCCCCCTCAATGGGTTTCAATCTGGAAGCGAGGTCTTTTGCAAAATCCTGGAGCTTCTCCCGGTAGCCGACCGCCGTGGGTTCAATAAAGATGAAGCCCGGTCCGCTGATCTCCAATCCGTGGTTGCCGGCATAAATCAGGTCCGGTACGCCGACGCGCATTTGCAGGTCGGCGCGCTGCCGGCCGCTGACAATACCCACGAGCAAGCTTTCCTTTTTGCTGAGCGCCAAAAGACTATTCCGCACCGCCGGGGGCAAATGGACTTGGTCCGGACGATCTTCAAACGCCACCAGCGTGCCATCGAAATCCAGAAAAAGGGCCAGCGGCCGGCCAGCCTTGATTGGCCCGGTCAATTCGTCCAGATGATCGAATAGGAAGCGACTCATCGGTATACCAACACCGGATCGGCCGGTATTTCATTGTCCGGGACTTCAAACTTGAGCAAGGCGGACAGAAACTTGCCGGCCCAACGATAAATATTGTTTTCGGCAACGCTTTCCCGCATCTTTTGCATGCGCTTGCGGCGCTCGTCGGCCGGCATGGTGAGCGCCTGGTGAATCGCCTCCGCCACCTCGTCCACCGCAAAGGGGTTTACCAGCACGGCGTGGGTAAGTTCGCGGGCCGCGCCGGTGAAGCGGCTCAGGACCAACATGCCGTCCTCGTCGGTCCGGCTGGCCACGAATTCCTTGGCGACCAGATTCATGCCGTCGTCCAAGGAACTGACGATGCAGAAATCCGCCAGCCGGTGCAAGGCCATCATGTCGAGCGAGCCGAATTGGTCCTTGAGTAAAATGATCGGACGCCAAGAATCGGTGCTCCACTTCCAGTTGATGCTTTCCACCAGCCCTTGCACCTCGACGTCCAGTTCTTGGTACTGGCGGATGTGAATGCGGCTGGGCACGCCGATTTGCACGAACACCAGGCGCTGGCGATATTCCGAATGCGTCTCCAATAATCGATCCAAGGCCCGGAGACGCTCGGGTATGCCCTTGGTGTAGTCGATACGGTCAATGCCGATGCCCACGAATCCGCCATTTAGCCGCAGTTGTTGTCGCCATCGGTCCATCGCTTCCTGCACGGCGGGACTATTCGCCGCGGAGGCGTGCCCATCATGATCGATGCCGATGGGGAACGGACGAACGACCGTGGCTTTCCCCCCGCGTGTGATGTCAAAACGCTCGTAATCGACTTTCGCTTCGATCGTGCGGTGAACGGTGTCTAGGAAATTCTGGCAATGATAACGCAGGTGAAAACCCAGTAGGTCGTTGCCCAATAAACCATCCAGCAGTTCCTCCTTCCAGGGGAAAACCTGAAACACTTCCGGATTGGGCCAGGGGATGTGCCAAAACTGCGCGACGATCAGTTTGGGATTTCTTTCCTTTAGGATTCGCGGCAACAAGGCGAAATGGTAGTCTTGAACGAAGACAAAGGCGGAAACGTCGCCAGCTTCTTCCAGGATGGCCTGGGCGAATAATTCGTTAACCTCCCGATAGACCGGCCAATGCAGCGGATTGAATTCGGGCCGAGTAAAGACGTTGTGACAAAGAGGCCATAACCCCGAGTTGGACAGGCCGTTGTAGTAGTAATCCTCTTGTTTCTTTGTCAGCCACACCCGTCGGAGCGTGTAACTCGGATTGTCCGGAGGTACGCGGACATGGTCCTGAGAGTCCACCGTCTTGCGATCCGCGTTGGCGCTGCCGTGCGCCACCCAGACTCCGCCGCAGGTGCGCAGAAGGGGATCCAGTGCGGACACCATGCCGCTGGCGGGCGCCACACACTCGATGCCGCCCCGTACATAACGATGTTGGTAGGGCTCGCGGTTGGCCACGACGATCAATTTGTGCTCTTGCAGCTTGTTCTTAACAAGGTCGTTTAGAGCATCTTTGGTCCACATGATTGCCTCCACGCCTCCCCATCATAACGCCAAGGGATTAGTCGCCCCGCCCCTGCCTTCACGGTTTCGCCGTGCTTCGCCTTCATGGCGACTTCATTGTTTTTGTTCGCCGGGTATTTTGCCTTTAACCCCCGAACGATGCTGCCTTCTGATTGTCGCCATCCTTGAGCTGCTAAATATGACCTCGTCTAATACTTGTGGATGGGAAGCTCGCTTACCTTGACCTTGCCTAATGCTTCCCTGATCCTGGCCAGGTTAAGGGTCCAGATCTTAAGGATCGCCCCGGCGAAAACTAACTTTTTGATCGGCCTCTTCCCCCATACGCGCCGCAATCCGTGGGTTGGCGGGAGGTTATCGAAAGGGAAGGATTTCGAGTGATTTCAAGGGCAAGCGAACGTTCCCTTCCCGACTCGTAAATGGTGCTAGGTCGTCTCTCGTCGGGGTCGGCGAACATTAGAGAGGCTGGCCAACAGAGATTGATACCGAATTCGTGAGGCTATAAGGGTCTAGTGCAAAGAACGTGCCGCGACTAAGCAAAAGTGTCTTGCTTCGGGACCAAAAAATGCAACTCATTACGCCTAAACGCGCCCGGCACAGTAAAGCAAAAAACCGAAGGGGGTGGATATGAGTGAAAGGGAAAGAGCTTGCGCTGGGCTGCTTACGTTATTTCTCCAAGGGTATTTGGCGATAACGATTGCTCGAATGCTGTATGCACGGAACCCGCCGCACCTTGGTCCCGGTTACGGGACAGGTTCTCCCGCCAACTCGAGCGCCGGCTGCGGTTCGCCGCCGCAGACCGCCGCGATGGCCGCATCCAGGTCCTTCCGATGCATAGGTTTGGCAACGTAACCGTCCATGCCGGCTTCCAGGCAGCGCTCGCGATCCCCTTTCATGGCATGGGCGGTCATGGCCACAATGGGCTGGCGCCGGCCGGTGCCTTTCTCTTTTTCACGGAGCAAGGCCGTCGCCTCGAATCCGCCCATGACCGGCATCTGCACGTCCATGAACACCAGGTCAAATGCTTCGCGGGCCACGAAGTCCAGCGCTTCCTGGCCGTTGACCGCCACCGCGACGCTGTGGCCGGCGTTTTCCAAGGTTTTCACCGCGACAAGGCGATTGACGGCATTGTCCTCGGCCACAAGGATGTGCAGGTTGCGGCCGCCTTTCGCCTCGACTTTTTCCGGAACGGCCGCCACTTTCTTGTTCCGCTGCCATGAGAGGGCGAGCGCGGATATGATCGTGTCGAACAACTCCGAAGGCTTCACTGGCTTGACCAAATACGCCGCCGCCCCCAGTGCCCGACACCGGACGTTATCCCCCCCTTGCCCCGCGGAACTGAGCATCACGATCGGTGGCCGCGGCAATCCTTTCTGCTGGCCGATGCGCTCGATGACCTCGAAGCCGTCCATTTCCGGCATCATGAGGTCGAGCAGAATCAGGCTGAACGGTTCGCCGGCATCGGCCGCGTTTCGCAACGCGTTCAACGCGGCGCCCCCGCCGTCCACTAGGACCGGCTTCATGCGCCAGCTCTTTAGGGTTTCTTCAAGAATGCGGCGGTTCGTCGCATTGTCATCGACCACGAGCACGCTCAAACCCTCGAGGTTGGGAGGCAACAGCACGGGAATCTTCGCGGCCGACGAATGAGACAGGCCGAGCCGAGCCGTAAAATGGAACGTGCAGCCATGACCGACTTCGCTTTCCACCCAGATACGGCCGCCCATCATTTTTGCCAACTGCGCGGAGATGGTTAAACCGAGTCCCGTGCCGCCGTAGGTGCGCGTCGTCGAGCCGTCGGCCTGCGTAAAGGCTTCAAAGATGACTTGCTGTTTCTCCGCGGGAATGCCGATGCCCGTGTCGCGCACGCTGACATGTACGGAAACGGCATCCGTCGTCTGTGACTCCGTTTCCACCACGACGGCGATTTCACCGTTGGCGGTGAACTTCAAGGCATTGCCGACCAGGTTAACGACGACTTGGCGCAGTCGGGCGGGGTCGCCGATCACGGCTTCGGCAACGCCCGGACGGATGTCGAGGAGCAACTCCAGGCCCTTTTGATGCGCGCTGAGGGCAAGCGTCTTCACCGTGTTGCCGAGCGTGTCATGCAGGTCGAATTCAATAGCCTCCAGATCCAGTCTTCCCGCCTCAATCTTGGAAAAGTCGAGGATGTCGTTGATGACGCGCAAGAGCGTGTCCGCCGAAACCTTTACCCCGTCAAGGTACTGCCGTTGTTCGACGGTCAGGTCGGTGCCCAGAGCCAGGCCGGTGAGCCCCATAATGCCGTTCATGGGCGTGCGGATTTCGTGGCTCATGTTGGCCAGGAACTCGCTCTTGGCGCGGTTGGCTGTCTCGGCCGCCTGTTTGGTTTGGCGCAGCTCAGTCTCGATACGCTTGCGCTCACTGATCTCCACGAAGGTCACTACCGAACCAATGAGTTCACGTTCGCGGAACATGGGGTTGGACCAGTATTCCACAGGAAAACTGCTTCCGTCGGCGCGCCATAAGACCTCGTCATCCACGTGCGTCCCTTTCCCGTCCCGCATGGCTTGATAAATGCGGCATTCACTGACCGGATAGGGACTGCTGTCGGGCCGGCTATGATGCATGAGGGCGTGCATGTTGTGGCCGAGTAGGTCTTCGAGCTTCTCATAGCCGAGCAGATGGGCACAGGCAGGATTGCAGAAGATACAATTACCTTCCAGATCGACCCCATAAATCCCTTCCGCCGTGGAATCCAGCAAAAGCTTGAATTCTTCTTTTGCCTGTTCAAGTCCTTGGTGCGCGGATATCAGGGACGCCTGGGAATCGTTCAGTTTTTCTGCCATCCGGTTAAATGCCGTGGACAGTAGGCCGACCTCGTCGGCTGATCGGACTTCAACCCGTCGCGTCAAATCCCCCGATTCAACCACCTCGCCCATGACCCGCGTGAGTGCCTCAATGGGGCGAGTCAACCGCCTGGCGAAGGCGATGGCGAACGCTGCCCCGAGGAGTAGGCTCCCCAGGCCGCCTGCCAAGAGCATGAGGTTAAAGGTTCTCGCGGCCCTATCCTCATGGGCGATGGCTTCTCGGAGAAACTCGTCGATAAGAGGATCCATGGCAAGGTCAATCGCGGTCAGCTCGCCCCGCAGCGCTTCGCCCCCTTTCAACCCGATCTTTTTTTGGACTGCCAGCAGTTCATCAAATGCGGTTTCACATCCGTTCACCCGCTCCAGGAGATCGCCGCTGTCCGCGAACCTCGTGACATTATCGCGCAGCGGCTTGATTGCGTTCCGGACCTGGAGGACGTGTTGCTCCTGCCCGACGAGGAGATAGTCTTGCTGGGCCCGCCGCAACTCCAGGAGATCGTTTTGCAGGCTTGGATCTTGAAACTGGGCTAGCACCACCTCGAGCTTGAGGATCGTCTGCTCCCACTTTCCTTCCAGGCCCCAGATCCCATAGCCCCGCTCCAGGAAAGCCGTGACCAGGCGGCGGAAGGTTTGTTGATACTTTTTCGACAACCCTGCCAATTCCTCGACCGAGCGAGAGTTTACCAACCCCGCGTACTCAAGCGACGCCAGGCGCCCGATCTCCATGTCGAGTTCTTGCAGCGCGGCCTCATGCCGATCCAGGTTCTCGGTCCGGCCCGTCTTTTGGAAGGCCGGGGTCCGCACATCCCAGGACAAGTATTCGTTCGCTTCGTTGCCCATCCGGAGGGCGGCAATTCTTGCGTTCTTGACGGTCGCGCGGACCTCGCCTGCCCTGGTCTGCTCCGCGTTGAAATACACGATCATGCCGAGCCACAACGCCCCGGAGATAATTGTGCCGGAGAGGGCAACCGCCAGGATTCTGTATTTGAGAGCCCGCAATGCAAAGATAGGTGGCATCTATAGTGTTCCTGTTCTGAGTCTCCGAGGGTTCCCGCCGAATCGAGCGCTCTGCCGGCTTACCAGCTACTGTTTTTTCCGGCCCAGCTGGCCCAGGATGTCCTTAAGTCTTTCGAACGCCTGCAAATCTGGTAGAACGTAATAGTCGGCGCCCAGGCCGTCGAGCACGGGGGCATCCTGCTTGTCACTCATCTTGAGATTCAGGAAGGATTGCTGGACCCGTTTCCTGACCTCCGGGGGAACGTCTTCTCGCGCGGCCCAAATGTAGTCTGAGAAGCCGGGCGACACCCAGGCAATGTCGACCTTCTTGAGGTCCAGCTTTTTTTCCCGCAGGAGCCTGTCAAAGATCTGGCCATTCATCACACCCGCATCGACCCGCCCGGACAACACCCATTCGAGCGTTCTCGCATGGGTGCCCGAAAACTGAGGCGGGCCCTGGAAGTCCTTTTCGGGGTCAATCCCCATTTCTTTCAGATAGTACAGAGGCATGAAATACCCCGAGGTCGAATCGTTCGCCCCAAAGGCGAAGCGCATGCCCTTGAGGCCCTCAAGCGAGACGGCCTTGCTGCCGGCCCGAGTGATGAAGTAGCTGTGAAATCTGTTGTCTAGTTTGCGCATTACCAGGAGTGCTGTCGGCGTCCGCCGAGACGCCGCCAGGAAGCTGTAGCCGCCGAAGTAAGCGATATCGATTCTCCCTTCGGCAAAGGCGTCCACCAGATCCTTGTAAACATCAGTCCGATCCAGCGAAGGAATCATTACCTTGACCGGTCGCTGCAAGGTTTTTTCCAGGCGGGCCCGCATCGGCTCAAACCGGGAAAGCACCACCTTGGCACTTTCATCGGGCATTAATCCAATCCGAATGGCCGGCAGGTCCTCGCCCTGGCACGCACCACCGATCGCGAGAACAAAAACCGACGCGATGATGAACGATTGCTTGATCATGTTCTGCTTTCAAATAAGCCATTCAGGGCCAAATGGCACGGCATTACTTTCTCAGCCAACGCAGCGTGCACATGAATCACTACGAAGTGAGTCTGGTTTTCTTGCTGTTGGTTCAGCAATGAGAAGCAAGACGGATGTTGCCGCCGATTGTGGTTGAACTGACGACTAAAGGTGGCCGGGGCGAAGCGGACAGCCAGGAAGTGGACCTTAGCGGTGTCGCACGAAGGCTGCAAAAAGGTGGCAGGCTCAGCCGGATGGGGAAAATCCGGACGTCAAACATCCATGTTCTTCATCCGAAGCATAGCTCATGCGACGCGAGATGCAAGCATGCCTCTGGGAAGGGACGACCGCGCCGTCCGCCCGGGACGCCATCCAGCATGGGGGCCGACTCTCGATCGAAACGGCGAACGCCGAGGTGGACAAGGCCTACCTGCGTGCCCACTTCCAGGTCGCCCCCACCGTGAGTGTGCGATTCACTTAAGTCACCGACGGCATCCTTCGCGAGTTTCATTTCTATTAGAAATGGATTAGGGGCGTGCCACAACCAGGCTTGTCGCGGGTTTGTTGTTCGGGGCGGCGGAGGGAGTTTCTCCAAACCGAGAAAACCGGTTGCCTCGCCCTGGGCAACGTTACCTTTTGTTGAAGGAGTCAGGTTCCATGCGAAAGAGCGTCATGTTGGCAATGGTGGTCGCCTTCTTGGGGGCAACGCCGGCTGTGTTTGCTCAGGATGATCGGGGCCCTGACGGTCAGGCCGACGAAGTAAGGCGATTGCGGCAGGAGTTGACGCAATTGCAAAGGCAGGTTCGGCAAGTCAATGCTCGCCTGGATCGAATCAGACAAGCTCTTGACTCCGAACCGCGACCGGCATCACCCGGTATGGGCGGTAGGATTGACCTGCCGGCTTTCGGCGGAGGCCGAGGCCCGGGTGGCGGACCCTTCGGACCGGGAGAACCGGGAGGCTTCGGGAGCGGACGGACGCCGTTTGGTGGTTTTGGACCTCCGGGCGGTGGTGGATTCTCAGGCGGCGGCGGCGCCGGATTCGGTGGGTCGACTGGGCGCGGCCAAGCCAGTGGTCCGCCCTCATCGCCAGCGACGGACCTTGGCGCGATTGACCGCAAGCTCGATGCCGTCATTCGGGAACTCCGCGCCATGCGGCGTGAAATGAGACCCTAACAAATCAAAGGGACGCGGACCGTATCGCGAATCCGCCCGCGTCCCTTTGATTTATTCTGCCCCTTACCTCCCACCTCCTGTAGTACTTATCGGCAACTCATCGAGGGTCGCTCTGGCTCTTTCTTTCCTTGGCCTTGATTGATTGTTGTCTCAGATCTTCCGAAGCGAAATCGCTATCACCAGCCTGTCCGTTGATCCGGACAGCCCCATAATCTACATTGCCGTTTCGTTGCATTTCCATCCTGGCATGGCGTGAGTCGCTAATTGGGGAGGATAACCGTGCACCGCAGACCGATTGCTGCCGTCGCCTTTCTGCTCGGCATCTGCACGGCCCTGGCCGCCGGGCTCGATCCGAAAAAAGAGTCTGGTCCGGCTAAAGGCACCGCTCGGCCTCGCGTCCTTCCCGGTATCCAGGCCGACGGGGCCGTTCTGCTGCCAAACCAATGGTCGCTTCGTCCGGCGGGCAAGCAAGTTGTCCTCGGCGATTTCCCGGTCAACCTAGCCCTGCATCCGAGCGGCCGGTGGCTGGCCATTCTCCATGCCGGCTATGGCGAGCACGAGGTCATGATCCTAGACCTCAAGCGTCAAAAGGTGACCTCGCGCGTCGGCATCGCTCAGGCATTCTACGGCCTGGTGTTTTCTCCGGATGGAAAGAGCTTGTTTGCCAGCGGCGGCGAATTCGAGGTAATCCACGGGTTCCAATTCGAGGAAGGTTTCCTATTCCGGCACCGGGAGATAGCGTTTGCCAAGGAGAGCGAGACGTTTATCCCGGGCGGCCTTGCGGTTGATTTAGAAGGAAAGACGCTGTTTGCCGCCGGGCCGTGGGGTGATGCCGTGGCCGTAGTGTCGTTGGACGAGGCCGGGAAAGCTTCCAGCGTTAAGCTAGAAAAAGGGAGTTACCCGTACGCCTGCCTCGTTGAGCCAAAAGGTAAAAGGCTATTCGTGAGCCTGTGGAACCAAGCGGCCGTCGGAGTGATCGACCTGGAGCAAAAGAGGGTGATTGCTACCTGGCCTACGGAGAAGCATCCCACCGAGATGGCGCTCTCCCCAGACGGCCAAAGCCTTTTTGTCGCCTGTGCCAACTCTACGAAAGTCACGGTGCTCGACGCGAAAAGCGGCAAGGGCCTGGAGACGATTGCCTGCTCTCTTTACCCTGGCGCCCCGGCCGGCAACACGCCCAATAGCCTTTGCCTGACGCCTGACGGGAAACTGTTAATGGTCGCCAACGCTGACGCCAACAACTTGGCTGTTTTTAACGTCGCCGAGCCGGGCAAGGCCAAGCCCCTTGGCTTCATACCGGTCGGGTGGTATCCAACATCGGTTCGCTTCAACCCGGCCGATCAGCGCATCTATGTGGCCAACGGCAAAGGATTGATGTCCCTCGCCAACCCCCAAGGACCGATGCCCAACCACCGGGGTAAACGGACCTTGGAGCAATACATTGCCGGGCTCTTTCACGGGACGCTGGGCATTATTGATTTGCCCACGCCGGAACGCATGGCTGTTTACAGTAAGCAGGCCTATGCGTGCAGTCCGATGCGCGCCGATCAGAGCGTGATTGCGGAGCCGCCGCAGGGGAACGCCATTCCGGCAAAGGTTGGCGACCCCAGCCCGATTAAGCATGTGCTTTATATCATCAAAGAAAACCGCACCTACGATCAGGTCTTTGGCGACCTGAAGGAAGGCAATGGCGACCGCGACCTGTGTCTTTTTCCCGAGGCCATTACGCCGAATCACCATCGGCTGGCGCGCGATTTCGTCCTATTGGACAACTTCTACTGTGATGGCGAAGTGTCGGCGGACGGCCACGAGTGGTCGATGGGAGCCTACGCCACCGATTTCGTGGAAAAGGTATGGCCGCTGGTTTACCGGGGCAGTCCCCACAATAAGCTGACCTTCCCCGCCGAAGGAAATGTCGATGTCATAGCTCGGCCGGCGGGCGGGTATATTTGGGACCGATGCGCCGAAGCGGGCCTAAGCTACCGCAGCTACGGCGAATGGATTCAAAACGGCAAGTCGCCCGCCGATCCGGGAAAGGCCCGCGTCAAGGCGCTCGAGGGCCACTTCGATCCCGGCTTTCGTGGCTTCGATCTGGACTATCCCGATCAAAAGCGAGCCGATCGCTTCATCGAGGAGCTGGCCCGCTTCGAGAAAGATGGCGAAATGCCTCAGTTCATTGTGCTGCGGTTGCCTAACGACCATACGATTGGCACACGGGTGGGTAAGCCCACGCCGACAGCCATGGTTGCCGACAATGATCTGGCTCTGGGCCGTGTCGTTGAAGCGGTCAGCAAGAGTAAGTTTTGGAAGGACACCGCCATCTTCGTCCTGGAAGACGATGCCCAGAACGGCTCGGACCACGTGGATGCGCATCGCACCGTGGGCTTGGTCATTAGTCCCTTTACGAAGCGTGGCCACGTGGATTCGAACCTCTACTCCACCAGCAGCATGCTGCGAACAATGGAACTCATCTTGGGCCTTAAGCCCATGAGCCAGTTCGATGCGGCAGCTCGACCCCTGTACGACTCCTTTCAAGCCAAGCCGGACGTGCGTTCCTATCAACACCTCGTCCCCGACGCCGATTTACAAGCGACAAACCTGGCCAACGCCTGGGGAGCGAAACTTTCGGAGCAATTTGACTTAACGAAAGAAGACGCGGCCGACGACTTGCTTTTTAACGAGGTGATTTGGCGATCCATAAAAGGCCTCGATTCCACCATGCCCGCCCCGGTACGAGCCGCGTTCGTCTTTCCTCATTTGAAAAGGGACAAGGATGACGATTAACACCGGAGCCTGACGCACGACAATTCTGGGCCAGCCAAGGAGAAGCACCGATGCTCGAATCAGGAAAGCGTACCGCTGGAATGGCACTCCTTTGTTGCATTTTCGTGCTTGTTGCACTCTTGGCGACTCTGACTTCGTTTGAGTCGACTACGCTAGGAAACGATGAAGCCAAAGAAGAAGCACAGAAAGTTGTCCTGGTCATTCACGGAGGCGCCGGCGTTCTTACGGACGCGGAGATGAAAGGCGAGAAGACCGACAAAGGAGAGCCGCTTAAGCGCGAACACTTCGAGCAAGCCCTGGTCGCCGCGTTGGAGTCTGGGTACAACGTCTTGCAACAGGACAATAAAACCAGCGTCGACGCCGTGGAAGCGGCAATCCGGTCGATGGAAGACTCCGGGCTCTTTAACGCCGGCCGAGGAGCGGCGTTTAGCCATGACGGGCGGGTCGAATTGGACGCAGCCCTCATGGAAGGCAACATGAAGGCCACCGCCGCGGACCGGATGAAGGGAAAAATGGATCCGCGCAAGAGGGCCGGGGCCGTGGCGGGGTTGAGCCATATCAAAAACCCGATCTCGGCAGCCCGGGCGGTGATGGAAGCCAGCGACCAACGGTCGGTCATGCTGGTCGGCGACGGCGCGGAGTGGTTTGCCCTCAGCGAGTCGATCAAGAAATCTTACAAAATCGAGAAGGTCAGCAACGTCTACTTTTGGTCCGAAAGGCGCTTGAAGCAAATCCGCAAGGAGTTCCAGGGGCCCAGCGAGCAACCAACCGGCAACGAAGAGAGCCGCGGTCACGGCGCCGATAAGTACCTGGGAACCGTGGGCGCGGTCGCCCAGGACAGAAACGGCAACCTCGCGGCCGGGACTTCCACCGGCGGCCTGACCAACAAAGCCCGCGGCCGCGTCGGCGATTCGCCTATTATCGGCGCCGGCACTTACGCCGACGACCGAGCTTGTGGCGTCTCCTGCACCGGCACCGGCGAGGTCTTCATCCGCCATGCCGTGGCTCACGACGTCGTCGCCCGCATGCTTTACGGCAACAAGAAAACCGTGGCAACGGCGGCGCGGGAGACGATCCAACAATTGCCCGACGAAGACGAAGGCGTCGGCGGCCTGATCGCCCTCGACAAGGACAGCCGGCATGCGTTTGCGATGTCCGAAAAAAGCGTCGGCATGTACCGCGGCTATGTCACCCAAAGTGGCGCCATTAATGTCGCCATCTATGCCAACGAAAAGGCTATACTCTTGAAGACGGTTGTTAAGGATACGAAAGAAAGGAAGTAATTCCCTTAGCCCGGAGGTGTAAACTATGGACCCGATCGACCTAAAGGCAGACGAAACCGACCCCCGCTTTCCGAGCGGCCCGTGGACCGGCTTCTTTTGGCAACGCATGCTCCCCGGGCGGCACCAAATGACGCTCGACCTGGTCTTTAGCGATGGCCAATTGGAAGCGAAGGGAACGGACCGCGTCGGCCACTTTACCTTTGCGGGATCCTACGATCGCGAAGACGGCGCCTGCCGGTGGACCAAGCAATACCTCGGCAAGCACCAGGTTTCCTACACCGGCGTCAACAAAGGCCAAGGCATCTGGGGTGCGTGGGAAATCAGTCAACTCTGGGGCCTGTATCGCGACCGGGGCGTTTTCCACATTTGGCCCCAAGGCATGACCCCCACCGCCGAAGCCGACCTGACCGAAGAGGCCTTCCTGGGCAGTGGCGGCGCCCCGTCCTTCGTCAAAGGCCTCTTCGTCGCGGCTTTGTTCCTCGCATATTTTCTGGTCCGCTTTTATCTTCATTGGTGGAGATGATTGGCTGAAAGCCGCCAGCACCTTCGGTGTGCGTTCGCTCTGCGGGCTGGACTTGCCCTCGGTTTAGGTGGTCTGTACGTCAGCTGCATGAAGCCGCAGCCTATCGGGAGGTCGGGAGTCTTTTCAGCTGTTACATGTCGAAAAAGACTCCCGATCTCCCGATCCCTTTTTCTTTCGGAGACATTCGTGAGAATCAAAGGTCAACTTTCGATCAGCGTCGACGAATCTTCGAACACGGTGATCGCATCGGCCCGAGCGTGTAAGCAGCTTCCTTAAGTTAACCGATCCGAGAATTCGCGTTTTTCAGTTGCCCGAGACACCCGCCCTCGCTAAACTGCCGAGATTGCCTAAATCGACCGATGAAATGACCCAGACCCAATTGATCCGTTCTTGATTACGGGAGGCGCAGATGACTGTTGCACGAAGGTGGCTCGTACAGACTTCGGCGGCTCTTGGGCTTCTGGTATTTGCGGTGGTTCCCTTAAAAGGCGGCGTCGTTACTGTCGATTTCGAGACCACGCCAAGTCTACCCGCGCAGCCGAGCACGTTCGCCGCCGCGGGGCCGTCTCAGACGATCACCGTGCCGGGGATCGGAACATTCACGGGGGGTGCCGTTCTCGGCAATCCGACCTTCCTTAACTCCTTCTCAACGCATGGGTCCCCGCCGAACACCTACGGGACGGCGGACTTCGCCGGACCGACCTATTCTCCGAATATCACCCTCACGATTTCCCCGAACATCGTCGTGACCAACATCGGGGGTGTGCTCTTCAACGGGGAGGTGAGCACGGAGACGTTCTCAGTGACGGCTTTCTCGGGGGCCACGCAGGTTGCGCAGCAAACCCTTTCAAACGTGGCGGCCGACTCAAGTCCTAACGGGTTCGCCGACTTCTCGGTGTCGGCCGCCTCGATTACCAGGCTCGTCTTCGCTGAGCCCAGCAACGGACCCTTGCTTGACTATTTCATTGACAACGTGAGTATCACTTTCACGCCGGCCGTGACCTCCGTCCCCGAGCCGTCGGGCCTAATCCTCTTCGGCCTGGGCGCAATCGGTACGTTCGCCGCACACTGGCGCCAGAGGCGAGCAAGCGCTCCCTGAGTCCGTTGCTCACGCGCCTCCGATCAAGAGAGCTGTTTCAGCGGTCTCATTTGGCTGGCGCTTGGGGTTTACACAAGTTGAACCCGCATTGCCAATCAGGAAAACAAAAGGGGTCGCGAGGTCGCGAGTCTTTGAAATTGACCAGAGGCGCCTCCACCAAGCGCCCGAAGTAAGACTCCCGACCTCCCGACCCCTTTTTACTCGCGGACGATGGCGTCTTCAGTCCATAGATTCCGGTTCATCTCACCGGACCATGACATACTTTGATTTGCTCTTGGCTTCAGCTCCCCGTCCATGCGGCATTGCCCAATAATCCTTTCACCGGTTCCTTGAATTGCTCGTCCAAGGTCGTCGGATCAATGCTCCAGAGGGAAGCGAGCTGCATCACGCAACCTTCGTCGGGGAGAGTATCATTCTTGTTCTCGGTTTGCTCGACCGCAGGGGACCGCCCGTCAAAGAACCGGAAGCCGAGGTCGCGCTCTTCCTTCGTCTGCCCGCCCTCGTCCCAAAGGATGACGCCCTTGCCGCCAAGCCAGCCGTAGCCCCGGACCAGCTTCCCTTGCCGGGCTCGCGCCCAGACATGCAATTGGACGTCCCGATGCGTGCAGAAAAATTGGGCGTCCCTGAACTCCCGGCTCAGCCGCTCCAAGAGCGGTTTGACAAACGCCTCCGCCCGATCAGGCGGGAACAGCGCGGCGCCCACCGCCAAGGTCCAGTCCGCCAGCGGCGGCGTGACGAAAACCGACGATTGGCACGCCGCATCGTTTCCCTCCGCCCAAGTTGCGGCCCGTGCTTCCCGCAGGCCCAAGGCGGTCGCCACCGCCTCGGCATCCGTGGTATCTAGCGCCAGCCACGCCATATTCGGGCCGAATGGCGCCGGCAAGTCGGGGTTCTCCGCAAGCCTGTAGTATGGAATGACCAGGTGACCGGTAATCAAGCCGCTAAGGACACCCAGGGCTATTTCTTCGGGTTCATAGTGATAAGGGGGCGGCGACTCCTCCTCGACCATCTGGGGTTCCTGAGCGCGTCCTGCCATGCGGTCCTGGAGGACTTCGCCCGCTGCCGCAATCGCTTCCGGGGACCAGCGGTCTTGATTCTTGGCCTGCACAATCTCCTGAAGCTGAGCCGACGACTTACGTGCAAATTGCGTCTTGACTGTGTCAATGAGGTGACGGTCGTGGCTCATACATCCTCTCCGCAGTATCATGGCCGAGCTTATATGTATGATGATCTTCTTCTCTTGTCTGGCTAAGAAGACAAAGGGGTCGAGAGTTTGTTCAGCTATTAGGGATCGCAATAGACTCCATCGCCCTTTTTCTTCTGGAACCCGAACATCACTATACCAACTCGGCAAATCGCCAGCGGCCGAAGGGGTTGAAAAAGCACTTGTCCTCTTCGTAGATGGTGCGCCTCTCCCAGACCACGCGAAACCGAGGCGATTCTCCAGTTGGGGCACGGTCAGGAGACCATGCCGCAACCAGGTCGATCTCGGCGCTCTGGTGCGTGGCCGGCGCGCCAACAGCCGTGGGCATTCGCGGAAGTGAGAAATTGATGCGAGATGTAAAAGCGATTTGCTTGGGCAGTGGGCCTTCTTACCCGCTTCGAAGGCTATCTTGGCACCCATAGACTAATGTAACAGCAGTCATTTCCTCATCAAGAGGGCTACTCAGATTTAACGCCTTCCCCGTTTTGCGAAGAATCCTTCGACAAGCTCACCGGGTCATTCAGAATCTCGTCAATGGCTGCCGAAAGCGTCCCCATTCCAAAAGGCTTAGTAAGGACTTTGGCCGCGCCTAAAGTCTTGGCGAGAGTAAGGAAATTCACTTTGCCGCCACAGAGGCCGCCGCTCATCGCGATGATCTTTTCCTCCGCGAATCGGCGTCGTAGCTCCCGGATTGTTTCTAGGCCTTCCTTGTTGTCCATGATAAGGTCACAGAGCACCAAATCGGGCAAGTGCTCCTGGTAAGCCTTTAGGCCTTGTTCGCCATCGACAGCTTCAACGACTTGATGGCCCGCCATTTCCAATGCTAAGCGGAGGAGGGAGCGCAATTGGTTGTCGTCGTCTATGACAAGGATGCAAGCCATGGGTAAATGCCTTCCTCTCTGAATCGTGAGCGTTCGTCGGTCTGGCGCGCCTACGGAGCCTTGGCAGTCAAAAACTGGTCCCGCTGTTGGCCGTTGTTGCCGGCTGAGCTTCCGAGAATGGAGGGCGACCCGACGAAGCGCGTGAACGCAGAATCTCGGCCAAGGTCGTCAACAGTATGTCCGCCGTAATTGGCTTTGTCAGGCTTGCCTGGACTTCAACGTCGGCCATTCCGATCATCTTGGCGTTGGTCATAATGCCGGTCATGGTGATGATTTGGACTTGCGGGTTAAGTTTTTGCAAAGCCCGGACGAGACCAAGGCCGTCCATGACGGGCATCATCATGTCGGTCACTACAACCTGGACTTCCCGTTGATGGCGGGAGTATAAGGCCACCGCTTCGCTTCCGTCGCGGGCGGTGAGCACCCGGTAACCGTGCGCTTCGAGAGCCACTCTTATCATTTCGCGGATAGCCGCTTCATCATCCGCTACCAAAATGAACTCGCCCTGGCCGCGCTGCGAAGGGCGATTGAATTCATTAGAATGATTGCTCGGCGCTGCCGGCACGGCGGGAAGATAAACCAAAAAGCAGGTTCCTTTTCCAACCACGCTCTCGACCTGAATGAATCCTCCGTGGCTCTTGACGATGCCCACCGTGGTGGACAATCCCAGCCCTGTCCCTTTGCCCGGTTCCTTGGTCGTGAAGAAGGGATCGAAGATCTTCTCGAGAATATGGTCGGGAATGCCAGTCCCCGTGTCGGCGACGGTGAGAAGCACATGGGGGCCCGGGGTGGCTTCGAGGAGCAGCCGCGCGTCAATCTCATCGAGGACTACATTGGCAGCGGTGAGGGTCAATCGGCCGCCGCCGGGCATGGCGTCGCGTGCATTAATGGAGAGGTTCATCAGGACTTGATAGAGCTGGGTCGCGTCCCCGAAAACGGTCCATAGCTCATTCGGAAACGAGGTCGATAGCTCAACGGATTTCAGCAGCGAATGCTGGAGCATTTTGTCGATGTCACGAATCACGTGCTTCAATTGCAGCTCAATGCGCTGGCCCTCGATGCCGCGGGCAAAGGAGAGGATTTGCTTGACCATGTCCGCCCCATGTGCTGCGCTGGTTTCCATGGGTTCGATAAGAGATAAATGGGTGGAATCGGTGGAGTACATTTTCAGCAGTTCGAGCCCCATAATAATGGGCGTGAAAACGTTATTGAGGTCGTGGGCGATGCCTCCGGCGAGAGTGCCGATGCTTTCCATGCGCTGGGCGCGCAGAAACTGGCCCTCTAGTTTTTTCTTCGCCGTCATGTCGGTATGGATAACCAGGGTTGACTTGGGTTTCCCTTGGTCATCGCGCATCAACGTCCAGTGACTCTGCACGACGACTTCCTTGCCCTCCTTGGTGGTCTGACGCAGTTCGCCGTTCCATTCCCCTTTTTCCTTTAGAAGGATTGAAGCCTCGCCCGGTTCCGGCGATGAAAGACTGTAGAGAAAATCATTGGCATTTCTGCCGATGGCTTCCGTTGCCGTCCAGCCATACAAACACTCGGCGCCTCTGTTCCAGAAAGCGATGCGGCCTTCCAGGTCACGAACCAGGATAGCATTAGTAGCGTGGTTGATTAGAGCGGCCTGTTCGCGGATAAGGTCCTCCCCGCGCTTGCGCTCGGTGATGTCACGGATGTAAGCCGTAAAGATCGGTGGACCTTCCACGCCGACGCGCGTGACGGTGAGTTCCGCGGGAAACTCACGGCCGTCCGCGCGTAGGGCGGACAGCTCGAGATGCTGGCCCAATACAGGCCCTTCGCCGGTGAGAAGATAACGCGCCAGGCCTTGCCGATGACTCGATCGATATTGCGGAGGAACAATTAGCTCGGCCAGCTCCTTGCCGCACACCTCATTACGTTGGTAGCCAAAAATCCTTTCCGCGGCCGGGTTGAACTCGATAATCGTTCCTTCGTGATCCATTGTGACTATGCCATCCATGGCGGAGCTGATAATGCCCGCCAGGCGTCCCTCGGACTGAGCCAGTCGTCTTTCGGTGCGAACCTGTTTTAAAACCCGTTCGACCGCTTCGGGAATATAGTCCAAGTACTCGGTGGACTTGGTTACGAAATCACGCACTCCGGCCCGCAGGGCCTTGATGACCGTGGCTTCATCGCTGAATCCGGTCACCATGATGACGGGAATGTCGTGACTGGCCGCTTTCAACTCGGCATAAACATCCAGGCCGGTGCGGTTGCTGGGCAACCGGTAATCCAGGAGGATCAATTCGACCCCGCCTTGGGCCAATTTCTCCATCCCTTCCTCGGCGGTTCCGGCGCTGATGACGGAATAGCCCGCGCGTTCGAGCCGCCGCTGCTGGAGCCGGGCCACGCCGGGGTCGTCCTCGATGATAAGGACCTTGCCGCCTACCGAGTTCACCATGATGGCATCCCCATTAATCGGTCTCGGCTGGAACCTTGACGATGGCCAGGAACAGTCCTAGCCGCTTGATCGCCTCGACAAATTCCTCATAGGCCACCGGCTTGGTGATGTACACACTGCAGCCGAGGTCATAACAGCGCTGGACTTCGCGCGGGTCGTCCGTGGTCGTCAGCATGATCGCCGGAAGCCTGGCCGTCCTTTCATCGGATTTGACCTGACGCAGCACTTCGACTCCGTCGATGCGGGGCATATTTATGTCCAAGAGGAGCAGCAGCGGTCCATAGGGCACACGTGCTTCATACGCGCCTTGGCAGTGGATGTAGTCCAGGGCCTCTTGACCATCCTTTACATGGGCGACTTCATTGGCAATGCCCGCTCGTTTCAGGTTGCGCTGCACGAGGTTGGCATGGCCCTCGTCATCCTCCGCTAACAGAATGACAAGCTGTTGGTTGGCCATTTTGCTGCTCACTTTCTTGGGCACAAATTGCATTTTGCTGACAATGATTGGCATTGCCGTTCACGAAGGGGACCGGCAATGTCACAAAAAACGTAGTTCCGCCGCCTTCGGCGGATTCGAGCCAGATACGGCCTCCGTGGCGTTCGACCATGCGGCGTACCATGACCAGGCCGATGCCTTCGCCTTTGGCAACGAGCGGATGCAATCGCTGGAATGCCTGGAATAATTTGGCTTTAAAGGCCTCCGGAATGCCGAGACCGTTGTCCCTTACGAAGAACGTGTTCAGAAGGATGGATCTCTCGGGCTCATCAGCCGTCACGGAGTTATCGGTCCCCACGGTGATAACACCGGGCCGCCGAGGATCGAGGTAGTTCAGGGCATTGTTGATTAAATTGGCAAAGATCTGCTCCAAGGCGGTCGGATCGCCCCAGACCGGAAGCAAGTCAGCCACGTTAACGGTAGCGCCGCGCTGGGCAATGGTGCCGCCGAGCGCCTCGATAACCCGGGCCACGACGCCCTTCACTTCGACCCGCTGCCATTGATACTCAACGCGCCCGGCCCGCGACAGGCGCAGCAACGCATCAATAATGCCGCTCAGCCGCATAACGCCGCTTTGAATAAAGCGCATGGAGTCCGCCATGTCGCCGTTCAGCAGGGTCAGACCGCGATCGCGCACGGCGGGGGGCACCTCGCCGTTGGCCAGCAGAGCGCGGAGATCCTGACAGACCAGGCCGAGTTCCTCGCTGAAACCTTGCAGATTCACGAGCGGCGAACGCAAGTCGTGAGATACGCTGTAGACGAACATCTCGTTCTCTTGATTTTTCTGCCGCAGGTCGCGGTTGGCTTCGGCTAGGTCCCCTGTGCGTTCCTCAACGCGTTGCTCCAGTTCTTCATTGAGCTTGCGGATTTCTTCCTCGCGCCGCCTCACGTCGTTGACATCGCGAACGACAACAATGCCGCCGCGCCGAATTCTGTCCGCATCCAAAAGGGGCCGCGCCGTGGCGCTCACCCAAGTGCCTTCGGGCATTTTCGAATGGCGAATAAACATTTCCGCGTCGTCGACGTCGATGCCATGCATAGCCCGCATCAGCGGCAGTTCGTTCGGAGGGTAGGGAGTTGTCTGATCGGGTAGATAGACGCCGTATTTTTCCGTCAAGGCGTCCGGCGTCCCGTTTGTGGCGCCAACGCCTAAGATGCGTTCGGCCGCCGGGTTAAAGATCAAGAACTTGCCGTTCTGATCGGCTACAACCACGCCGTCGCCCATGTTGTCAAGTATGGACTGCAAGAGGCTGCTTTGCTCTCGCAAGGCCCGTGCGGAACGCATCAGTTCCGCAGCCATGTCATGAAACGCATGGTCTAAATGGGTGATCTCGTCGCTGCCGGTAAGCGGCTGAGCCAGTTCTTTTCCCTGTTTGAGTCGCTGCGCGTTTTCGGCCAGGGTCGCCAGGCGATGGCTGATCCCTCGGTTGAAGGCGAAGGCCAGAAGAAGCGTGCCCAAGAGGGAGACACTCGTTCCGGCAGCGAGCAAGGCATTCAGCCGGTTCTTTGCTCGTGCCCAGTCCTTTTCGCGCGTCTGCTCCAGGCGTTGCTCTTCTTCCAAAAAAGCATCAATGTCTTGCCGAATGGCATCCATTTGCTCCTTGCCCAGCAACGTTATGGCGCCCGTGGCAACCTTTTCCCGGTCGCCGGCCCGGACACGGCGATGGTTCTCTTCATTCCAGGTCAACAGTCGCCGGGCCTTGGCCGCGATGAGGAAAACGCCGGCCTGCTGGCCAGGGTTATCACGGGTGAGTGTTTCCAGTTGCTCAAGAGCCGGCGGCACGTCCCGAACTGCCCTGTCATAGGGTTCAGTGAATATTGCCTCGCCCGTGAGGATGAAGCCACGGCTGCCCATCTCTGCGTCGATCAGCTTGGTTAGGACAATTTGCGTTTGATTAAGGACTTCTTTGGAATGAAGGGACCAGTTCTCTGCCTCCGTGTTCCAGCGTTGCATCAAGGCAACCAGCCCAATAAGAGCTAGCTGGAAAAGCAACGGCGCCGCGACAAGGATTAGGCCCTTCTTAAAAATGGTGAGGCGCACAGGAATCCTTGGGTTTTCTCAGGTCGGGGCCAAGCAGTCATTGATCAGCCGTTGCGGCGAGCGAATAAGTTTCTTTCTCCGCCAGAATTGTCTTCCATTGTGAGACTAAAATTCTGCTTGGCTTCTGAGATGCGGGGCATTTTCGGGGCTATGCTCCCGCGCGATTTCTCTGTGAACATAGCTCACAGAATCGATGGGTGCGTCAATCGCCCAGTCCCGATTTCTCGGCCTGGGCACACACCCCTCATCCAATCTGTTAGCACCCTCTGACCCTCTGGCTCAGTTGTGCGGACCCAGAGGGTCGGAGCCTGATCCTCAGGGTCAAAGTGGTGAGCCAGAGGGTCCAGCTGTAAAACCATGAGGTCTTCTGACATCCAACCAGCGCAACTGCGCTTACCGCCCAACCCGCCCTGGAGACCGGTTTTGTTGGGCCCGAGGGTCATCACCTGATCCACAGGGTCAAAATCTGGTCCACAGGGTCCCGCTTCCGCAACGGTGCTTCCGAACCACTCTCATTCCCCGGTATACTTCGGAAGTCCAGGAGGACGATGACACGGGGAGCTGGATGAGCCCGTTTTGCAAACGCTTCTGTACAGCGCCGAGAAACGCCTGACGCGCCGCGACATTCTCCGCGCCTGGCCCGACTCCGCCGCCGCGCCCTCAAAAATGACTTTGTGGAAATGGCTCAGCGAGTGCGCAAAGGACGGCAAAGTTCTGCAACATGGCTGCGCCAACCGCAAGGATCCCTTCGCCTACGAATTGCCCGGCATGATCAAGAAATGGCAGGCGAAATTCTGGGCCGACATCCTCCGTGAACCGGAGACAGGCCCGGAAAAACCTACACCCTCTTCGCCGCATTGAGAGTCGGAGGCGCAGAAACGCGTCATGGGAAGGAAGACAGCGTTCGGATGAATGAAAAGGTGGGTTGCAGAGCGCGGACGAGGGTGGTGTCCGCGGTCACCAACTCGCACTTCTCTTGCTCCGCCAGGGCGACTCGTTGTGGCACGGTCTTCCAACTCGTTGTGGCACGGTCTTCCAACTCGTTGTGGCACGGTCTCCCGACCGTGCCACCCGCCCCGACCGAAGGTCTCCCTACCCTTCCCCCCCCTTCACCACGCAATCGCCGTCAGCGGCACGTCAACCGCTTTAACCCCATCCGACATATACCAAGCCGCGGAAGAAAATCGCCAATGATCCGGGCTGCGCACCAAACCCTTGCGGCAGGGATTGTCATGCAGATAGTCGAGCTTTTGCTGCCAAAAACGTTCTCCCAGAATCGCTTCCGGATGGCGACTCGGTTGCCAGAAGCGCCGCTCGCGGTCGGCGATGGCTTGGTTGCGCAAGGTTTCAAGAAAGCACTTGGGGCCACGGTGCGTGCAATAATCGCTCAGCTGCCGTCCCGTGTATTTGCGAAAATCGGCGAGAGATCGCACTAGACGCTCTGAATCGCAATCGGCGTCAAAGACGATCAGATGCATATGCGTAGGCATGATGACATAGGCGTTGATGCGCAAGTGTTTCTCGCGATAGCAGAACGTCAGGCTGTCCGTGACCAGTTTACAAGCCGCCTCAGAGACGAACACGGGCAGCCATTCGACGACGGAGTAGGTCAAGTAATAAACGGCAGCTTCGGGGTGGATGCGGTAGCGTTCCATGGGAAGGATTGTAATCGGTGGAGGTGGCGAAGAATAGCCTGTGGGGACGGGGGAAGGGAGACCTTCGGTCGGGGGCAGCCATTCGACGACGGAGTAGGTCAAGTAATAAACGGCAGCTTCGGCGTGGATGCGGTAACGTTCCATGGGCAGGATTGTAAACGGTGGATGTGCTGAAGGAAAGGCTGTGGCGATGGGAGAAGGGAGACCTTCGGTCGGGCGGCGTGGCACGGTCGGGAGACCGTGCCACAACAGAGTTGCAGAGCGCGGACAAGGTCTCTTTGCTCTTTACTCCTGTGCCAGCAATTGATTAGGAACACCCTCTTTAGCAAGCGCTTCAAAAACTACCAGTTCTCGAAAGACGTTCCTTCCATACTAATTCCGGGGTCAACTTCCAATTGATTAGGTCTTCTGGACCGAGGAAAGCAAAGCGATTGGCTGGAATGACAATCTGACCATTTACGCCACTACGAGCCCCTTGTGCACTGATGCTGAAATCACACGTGCCAGTTTCATGGGCAAGAAACTACCTTTGTACCCATGAGTTCAAAGACCACAAACTTACCTTTTGGTAAAGCGAAACACGTGGCCAAAACTGGCCATGAACTTCGTCACTAAGACTTTCGCCGGGGAGTATTGTGAAGGAAGGCCGATAAAGCCGTGAAAACGGCGTGAATCACTTAAGCCATGGCCTCCTGGTGGGATCCCAAAGCCGTCCTAACTGAGGTACAGGTGCTATGAATTCTTTACCGTAATATTCTGTGCCCATAAGGATCTCAATAGTTTTGCGAAGGTGCGTTTGGAATTCTTCACTTAGCATGTCAGAATGGGCGTTGTAGCTCAGATGAAGGTCACGCCATGCCGTACGCCGTGCATAGGCGTCTATTTGTCCTGGTTCGGGGATTTTTGTTTCTCTTACATACTTAACCCGTGCATCAGTGATGATGTATCCGATGTAAGCCGTCTGACGAGCGTAAGGAGATGCTAGAGCGATTGCGAGAAGGACACTAAACATGGGCAAGGCTCCTCAGTCAGGGCACCCTGGGGTCTACCATTGGGAAACTTTTGCAAGCCTGAACTTGCCAGCCGTCGGCTACCAACTTCGAGGGCTTAGTCGGGTTTACTCGGCGACACCAGGGACGCCAACCCGAACGAATCTCTCCTTGCTCCCGCGAGCATCTGGTATCCGAGAGCCAGTTGTCAATGTCAGTTCCGAAGACAACGGCGCTCCCGGCGCGATATACAAAGTCTTCATTTCCGTTAGTTCCGGCCAGCGGCCGATTGCCGCGGGCGATGAACTCCGGACCGTTGTCGTGGAACGGGAAATGCGAGAAATCGAAAAATCGGAAAAATGCGTAAAGCCCGGAATGGAAAAAAAAGGAGACAACTAGGAGTAAGGTAGAAAAAAGACATGAAGCCGCTGCTGGCCCGGCAGATCAGGCCTTGCCGCGTGGCCCGTTGAAGCCAGCGGAGGAGCGTCGTACGGTCGGGAGGGTCGTCGTCGCGGAGCAAGGTCAAGCCGCAGAGCCAGCCTGTTAACTCAATCAGAGAGCACCAGAGAGTTTTGGCAAGAAATGGCCTAAGCCGTTCAGCCTTGATCTAAAAGCACTCGTTGTGGCACGGTCTCCCGACCGTGCCACCGCCCCCGACCAAAGGTCTCCCTGCCTTTCTCCCGCAGGATTGTAAACGGTGGATGTGCCGAAAGATAGGCGACGGTGACGGCGAGAAGGGAGACCTTCGGTCGGGGGCGGTGGCACGGTCGGGAGACCCTGCCACAACAGGGAGATTCAATTACGAAATATTGGCGGAAGTATACGCGGGAGAATCTGTATGAGAATAGCATATGTGATTGCGATAACGCCTGCGCTAGCTTGGCCAATTGGAACCATTTTAGCCGATGAGGAAGTCAGCTGGAAGGAAAGAGCATGTCTGCGCATGCCGGAGCCAAATGACGTTGGTGGTGTTAAGTTTTCAGTAGACGGTAAACAAATTCTGGCTTTTGGCCATGCGGCAATCGTTATCTGGAACGTGGAGGAGGCCAAGGAACTGCATCGCATTAATACGCGCGATATGGGCTCAGTGATGGGTTCACTGACTTCGGATGGCAAAAAAGTCTTCCTCGTTGATTATGGTAAGTTCTTCGCTTTTTATGACCTAAAATCAAAACAGGAGGAAAAAAGGCGTCAACTAAATGACGACAAGATATACGACCACTACCATGTCGTCGCTCTGTCCCCGCACGAGAAAATGATCGCTGTTGGCGGCGAGACCCATACGGCCACGCTCCTCGACGCCAAGACGCTCAAGGAAATTGGCAAGTTGGAGGGGCATTTTCCCGTTTGCAAGCTTGCTTTCACGCCGGACAACAAGTCTTTGGTGACAATCCCGCTTCCCAACGTACATGTAGGCAAAGCTCCCCGAAGCGAAGAAGGAAACATCATTGTTTGGGATATCGCCAAGCGAGAGCGTCGCTTGACTCTGGAACTTCACACAGCCAAATACATGGTGGATAGTTTCACCATCTCTTCCGACAGCAAGTTACTCGCTACGGCGAGTGGTGGTGAAGAAGCGATTCGCATTTGGGACCTTACGACCGGCAAAGAAACTGACCGATTCTACCTAAACTCAAGGCATCCTAATTCAGGGACCCAGGTAGCCGGGTTGTCTTTTTCCCCAGATAGTAAGCTTCTCGCCGTGGCCGGGACCTTTCCTCATCAACTCGTGTTGATCGACATGAAAACCAGCCATTTCGTGTGCAAATTCGAGGAATTATTCGATAAAAGGAGCCACGGTCCGCGAATAGGCTCGGTCGCTTTTTCCCCTGACGGCAAACTGCTGGCAGTAGGTTGCAGTGACAAGACCGTTCGGCTCTTTGAGATCAAGAGGAGGATGGACGAAAAAGAAAACAAAGAGAAAGAAAAATGATCGGAAAGCGCTGAATGACAGCGCGCCGGGTGCAAAGCTTTCGCGGCCCATCATTGCCGAAATACATCTCTGCCGAAAGGATCGGGCCGCGAAAGCATGTCCGCGCTCGCCGCACCAGGCTCCCTCTCATGACCCAGCTCCACCGAAAAACGGTCCGAAGCTGCAACTTACCGGGCCGTGCCCATGAGTTAACCTTTTCCTGTTTCCGTCGGCTTCTTCTCCTTAACCGCGACCGCACCCGGCTTTGGTTCCTCGATGCTTGTGAGCCGACCCGGCGCCGGCGCAACGTGGCCTTGTGGACTTACGTCGCCATGCCGGAGCACGTTCACCTTATCGTCTACCCACGCGATCCGGTTTATGAGGTGCGGCTCATCCGCACAGCCCTGAAAGTTCCCGTGCAGCGCAAGGGTGGGCTAATGAAAACCCCGGCGAGGTTTCATCCGATTTTAATTGCGCCTTCGGTCTCCCCTCTCCCCTGTACTCGGGGGTGAGGGGGGGCAGGGTCGGTGCAAAAATATCGAGTTTCGCGAGGGATACTAACCCCCTGACCCCTACCCCTCTCCCCCGAGTACAGGGGAGAGGGGACGGCGCAACCGATCGTCCCCTCTCCCCCGAGTACAGGGGAGAGGGGACGGCGGTCTGGTAAAACGACCAACGGATTGGCCTTGGTCTAAGTAGGATTGCAAAAAGAATTACCCGATAATCGGCGAGCGGGGGGCGTGAGCCCCCTGATTTATAGCGGAATCAGGGGGCTCACGCCCCCCGCTCGCCGGGTCAGACATCGTCGTTCCTGCTCAGTGCCCGGTCTTACAGGGGTGATGCAATGGATCAGGGCGCATTGGAAACAGAGCAAATCGACGCGCGGGCAGCAACTCGCCGGCGACAGCCCACCGAAAAGCACGCCTAGCGCTATCACAGCGCAATAAAATCGAAAATACCAGCCGGGATGAATTAGCAATTCGTCCCAGAGGAAACGTTCAAAATCGTGACCCACAAAATGCGGTCCCGGAATTGCTCGGTGCTCCGATCGGGGCACGTTTTCGCGCAAGCCGATGCGGGTTGGCGCGCTCAATTACTTGGTTTCCCATTCGTCTTCGTTTATGCTAAAGGGTCCAGACAAGGAGGCTCCCATGAAGCGCGCCGCCATGACCCTTGTGGAATTGCTGGTCGTCATCGCCATCATCGCCGTGCTGATCGGCCTCCTGTTGCCGGCGGTGCAGCGCGCGCGGGAAGCGGCTAACCGTGCGGCCTGCATCAATAACCTCAAGCAGATGGGCTTGGCGCTGCACCAACACCACGACGCCCTCGGTTCGTTCCCGCCGGGCATGACCGTCAGCGGCACCGACAACCTGGAGATGGGTTCCTTTGGCGGCTTCATCCCGCTCCTGCCCTTCCTCGAACAGGACAACTGGATTCGCCGCTGGGACGCGAACCAGACCTGGTACGATCCGCCCAATGCCAACATCGTCTCCGTCGAGGTGAAGGTCTTTTATTGCCCGAGCAACCGCACCAGCGGCGTGATCGATATGTCGTTTCTTGTGCCGTTTGCCGGCCGGCCGCTGCCCAACCCCGCGGCTTGCGACTACCTGTTGTGCAAAGGGGCCAATGCCGCTCTCTGCGAGGTGACCCAGGTGCCTTTGATCGCTCAGGGCGTCTTCGACGTGAACACACGGACGAGGATAACCGACATCACCGACGGCAGCAGCAACACCTTCGCCATCGGCGAAGGCGCGGGCCACAATCGCCGCTTCGGCATCCGCCATTTCTACCCGGAAACGACTCCGGCCCAGGATCTTTTCCCAGGGCAGTCAAGCCTCATCGACCAGAGTTGGTCCTCGGGGCCGATGGCTACGCGGGCGCTGCACTCGCTCGGGCTGCTGGGAGGCTCTTGTTTAGGGGTGACGGCTCAACGCGGCGGCCATGCCCTGCCGTTTGATGAGCGCATGAACCACCCGCTGGGCCTGGCGGCCCTGGACTACAACAACGGCTGCACCAACAGCGGCACGACGCCGGGAATGTACGACACGATCTCCGGCTTTCGCAGCATTCACCCCGGCGGCTGCAACTTCCTGTTCTGCGACGGCGGCGTTCGCTTCATAAGTGAGACAGTGTCGGCTGACACGTACCGCGCCCTGTCCACCATGGCCGGCGGCGAAGTGCTTGGCGACTATTGAAGGCCGTCCAAAACTCCCCATTTATTCCTTCAAGCTCCTCTAAACGGTGGAATCGGCGAATCGTCAAGTGCCAATTGCGCGGCGGTCGCTTGAAACTGCTCTCTCTTCGCGGCAATACTAACTCTGGACCACGCATGGGATTCATCCGGCCCGCGCCGAGAGAAGACCAAAAAACCCTGGAGAACGTCTCGTGAATACCACTGCCCGGCGGACCGCAGGCTTTGGACATTACTTCTTGGCAGTTCCCTTTTTGCTGCTTTTCGCCGGCACGAGCTCGGCGGAAGACGCGTACTTCGTGCTTATCTTCGGCTCGCAACAAACCCCGAACAATCCGAATTACTCGCACAGCTTCGCCACCTTCGCTAAGGCCACAGGGATTGGGCCGTGCGCGGGAAAACCGACCTTGGAGAAACCGGCCGTCCTCGATTTCCAGACAATTAGCTGGCTTCCTCAAAACATGGTTGTCCGGACGCGGGCGCTCTGGCCGGAGTGCGGGCACAATTTTGGACTACACGAGACCATCTGCAACGCCTTGAAAAACGACGAGCGTGTCTCCATGTGGGGGCCCTACCTCGTTGACGAGGATCTATATTGCCGCGCCTTGAAACAAATCCGTTTATTGGAAAGCGGACAGGTCCGTTATAAAGCCGTCGATGTGGGCTACCGCTCCGATGAGGTCAGCAACTGTATTCACGCCGTCAGCAGCATCGTTGATGGGATCAAACTGCGCGTGGCAAGTCCGGGCTGGGGAGAAATGGCCAGCTTTTACATTAAACAGCGGATGCGGCCATGGATCGTGGATCAGGATGAGACGCACGACCGGGTCGCGTATGCGCTAGGGCTGGAAGCGTATCCGATCATCTACCGCGATAAGACAAACCCGCGCAGCGGCGCCTTCTTCGGGCCGGTAAGCAGAATCCTGGGGGGAGAACGCAACCTGCTCTCAACTTATGGCCCCTCTCGTTAGTGTTGCCAAACGCAATACACGCCCAAAGGATCAGCGATGGAGCCGAGGTCTTCTATCGACACACATCTACTCAACGACCATCAACCCGTTCATCGCCATCCAATGACCTGGGAACGTACACAAGAAGGGATACCGTCCCTTGGCCGTCGGGGCGCGGAAGTGAATGGTGAAACTCTCCTTCGGGGGCACGATATCGGTGTAGGCCAAGACATCGTCGGAGATCGGCACATAGTGGCGAATGGCGGCTTCCGGGTCGGCCACGATCTTGTTGGCCAGATCGCCGACGCGCTCCAGGGCTCCTGGTTTGATGAGTACCCAATTGTGCGGCACCACGTCGGGATTGGTGAAAGTAAACCGGATCGGCTCGCCCGCCTTGACCGTGATCGAGCGTGTTGCGAAAGTCAGGTTCTTGCCCGCTTCGATGCTAATGCGGCGTTCGTCCTTGAGAGGTTTTCGAAACGGGTTCGGCACTTTTTTCTTAGTCAGCGTCAGATCGGCAAGAATCGGGTGAGCCGCGATCACTTTGTCAACGGGTCGATAGCCGGGGAAATCTTCAAAGGGCTTGTCGAGCTTGTGAACGGTGATAATCATCTCGCAAGGCGGGCCAGCATTGACGCGTAGACTCAAGTGCAATTGATTAACCGGCTGAAGATCAGGCATTTCCAGAAAGAGACTACGCCCATCCGGCAAGACATGGGCCGCGGTGATCGTCAATGGATCGTGCCCTGGCGTGCCGGGATGGCGCGGCGAAAACTCAGGTGAGCCGTAGCCTTCGCTGTAACGATAGTTCCAGCACTGGGCGAAATGATTGCCCGGCAGCTTGGCCAGCTCCCGATCAATCGGCCTCGTAAACTTGACGAGGACGCCGTTTTGGTGGACGTGAAAAGCACACGGTAGCTGTACGGGATCGCCCGTGAAACGCACGCGTTGAAAGGAGCCGTCATCGATTGTGTACGTTCCCCAGCCGGCCATGCCCGAAACGTAAAGCTGTCCATCTTTCGGGTTGAAGCGCCCGCGGTGTGCGCCGGATAGAAACTCGCCGGCGAGCGGCGCCACCGCCCCTTGCGCTTGGCCACCTACTTCATCGCGCAGCACGAGGAAATGCGATCCAGCCCCGTAAGACAAGTGGATCACTTGGCCCTTGAGCGGTCCCCACCGGTCATCCGGCACGACAACCTGGCCGCCGCTGGAATTGTCCCAGCCGCGCGGCAAATAAGCCAAGGGTAACTCGGGAGGCCGCCCGTTGCGTGGTCCGCCGTAGCCGAAGTAGGGCGCCGAAAGTGCAGAATTTCCCAGCTCCCGGCATTGCTTCACCTCGCAGATCATCGACGCCGGCGTCCACTCGCCTTCCGAACAGGGCACGGTGATCGAACCATTGGGCAGGAGGCCCAGGCCATCGGGGTTGCGAAAACCCGTGGCAAGAACCTCGGCCTTTTTGCCATCGGGCGAAATGCGTAGAAGTCCTTGATTGCCCGACACAGTGTAGAAGCTGCCGGTTGCATCGCGTTCCAGACCACAAATAAAATCGTGGCCGGCGGGCGACGTAACAAACGCATTCGAGACGCACTCGTAAAAGTCCGTCTCGCCGTCGCCATTCAGGTCGACGAGCCGCGTGATCTGATCGCGGCCGAGCACGTATACCGATTTGTCGGCGACGACCAGCCCCAGGGCATGATGCAGTCCCGCGGCGATCCGTCGCCAACGCACATGCTCTAGCTTGTCGTCCAGCCCTTCCACGCGCCATACGTCGCCCTGGATCGTGCACAGAATTGCCGCGCCATCGGGGAAGAAATCGTGACCACCGCTAAAGAGCAGCGCATTCCACGGGTTCTTGAAAGGTGGGGAAATCGAGTCCACGGCATACGGGCGGCCTTTCCCCAGCGTGCCGCGCGTTACTAGTTCCTTGGGCCACTGGGCCGGGCCGCCGCCCGTGAGCTTCGCCAATGAATGCTTAACGGCTGGTCCAGCTTCGCGTGTGAATTTGCCGTTTTCAACCCACGGGGCGTCGAGCATCTCCCTATCGCCTATACGGTAGGAGAAAACCACCCGCTTTCCGTGGCGGTAGAAGCCGTGATAGACGAACGGCTGTTCCGGCTTCTGGCCGGGCGGCCGCTCGATAGCCTTGCCGTCCATGAGCAATCCATCCATGAATCCATGTCGAACGCGGGAGAATTTGACAAAGCCGCCTTGCCAAAGGGCCTCGTAGCACAGCGTATCCGGATTGAAGCAGGCCGAAGTCTCACCTTTATCACCGAGCCGGACGCATACGCCCCGCGGCACAGTTACGCCCGCGCCTCGGAACACGCCGCACATCACGGAGCCCAACTCTGTCTGGTTCCAGCGGTCGTCGGCCCAGGTCTCTTCCTGTTGATTTCCCCAGTGGCCGAATTTGCCGCCGTCCAGACCCGGGAACTCCGGCAACAACGGCGGCACGGGATGTTGCTTCCCAAAGTGCGCTGCCTCCTTCGCGTAGAAATCGTAAAGGCGATCGCGGTTCACCGGATGTTGCCAGTGGGGCCAATTTTCGGGTTGAAGCGGCGCGCGCTCGAAGTCGAATTTCGCCGGCTCGTGGGCATGAGCGGCAGCGGCGAGCCCCTCGGTGTTGCCGAGTTCGAGCAGAAAGCGGATCAGGTCGCGGCGTTGGTCGCTCGGCATCGCTTCCCATAGGCCATCCGGCATGAGGGTGCCGATTTCGCGCCGCTCCTCGATCTTGTTCTTACGGACGCGATGGGTCGTCTTGGTTCCTGGTTCGCGCAGCACAAGTTCCTCATCGGTCTCCTTTTCCTTGTAGCCTTGCAGCGACAGGCCGTTCGTCAACGTGACGCCGATTGCCACATACTCCGGCCGCACTTGCCGTTTGGGCCACACCACCGCTTCCACAATCTCCGGAGCGGGCAGGCAGCGCCCGATGTTCGATAGGTCTGGCCCCACGGTTCCACCCTGACCGCCAACAGCGTGGCACGATAGGCAAGCCAGCGTCGGGGAGCGAAAAACGGCCGCGCCGCGGCGGGCGTCGCCATGAGCTTTCGCATCCGCGAGGATTTCCTTCACGAGTTCGGCGCTGTAAGGCGTCGTTTTGTCTCCTTTCGGCTCGGCAGCGTCGGTGCGGAGGACAATCGTTGTCGCGACGACAATAATAAGGAGTCGGTTCATTGATTTGCGTACCTGCCTACCTAGGAGCGACACCCATTTGACCGATACCGTATTGAGAGTCCTCATATTCGACGCACGTCTGGCCGGCGTCAAGACCCCCGCGCCCTCAACCGACCTTGCCTGGTAGAGGTTGCCTGCTCGTAATTCACACCTCGCAAACGGCGCTGAATTAGGTTTGTTTGGGTGAAGCGCCACCCCTCCGGCGCCGCTCCATTGAGCAGCTTTGAGCGTCAATGACGCCGCACCCGCCTTGTTGGTCCGATTGTCCGGGTCAAGAGCGTGATCCCTTGGCATATAGGAAGCGGGCCCCTATCCAAGATGCGGCCAACATGGCTACTTGAGCGTGGCCTCGATTGGCTCCTTCCGCAGCTTCAAGAATAACCCGCCGGCCCAAGACCCAAACCCCGCACGTCGATCATGCCCTGAACGGCTGCAGCTGCCATGTGGTTCTCTCCATTTCGCCTGACCCCCTGTGGAAAGCAATGGAAAGAAATAGAAAGCATTTTCGGTAATGCGGCTAAAAGTCTGGAACCGTTTGAATTGCTTTGCAACTATAAGAAGAGAGAAGACTTGCGTGAAGTTGTTGGCCCCCGCATAGGGGCTACAACCCCCTCATGAATACCGTCCCCCGGCTGGCACACCGCGAAGGCCGTCCTCGCGCCGATCCTCCAGGATAAGCGCAATGGCGTCCGCGAAGTTGGCCTGGCATTCCTCCCGCGTTCGACCCTGACCGTTAGCGCCAGAAATCTCCGGACAGAAGCCAATGTACCATTCGCCGTCGCGCTCATAAACAGCCGTAAATTCATTCTTCATCAATCATGCTCCTGAAACGGAACTGGGACTTCCTCAACTAAACCACGAGACGGGATCTGAAACCATGGAAAGAAGCCAACGCGGCAATCGCAACATCCCGCGCCGCCTGAAGAATCTATGCAAGCCCTGGGAGAGTGGTAATCTGAAGACTTACCATTCCCGTGTCCCCTCCTGATCCCCTGGAGACCTGGCCCACCTTCGTCTATCCGTCGGATTCTACCTTGAACACGGCCACCGCAAGCTTCGGACGCCCTACTGTATTCTCCCGCAAAATCTAAAGAAATATCTGGAAGAATAGAGACGATTGCCTGGCGTTTGCATTTAAGAGAGTATGGGCTTTGCCATGGCCAGTGATTCCAGCATAGACACGGACTTGCTTCAGCGGGCCGCCGGAGGCGATGAAACCGCGCTTCGAGACCTGTTCGCCCGCTATCGAGACCGCTTGAAGCGCATGGTGCATCTGCGCCTCAGTCGCCGGCTTCAGGGCCGGATTGATGACTCGGATATTCTCCAGGAAGCCTATTTGGATGTTTCCAAAAAGCTTGCGGAGTACGCTAAGAATCCGACTATTCCGTTTTATCTCTGGCTACGGCACATGACGGGGCTAAAACTGGCCGAGGTTCACCGCCGGCACCTGGGTTCCCAAATGCGCGACGCCGATCGCGAGGTGACGCTCCACCGCGGCGGTCTGCCGGAAGCGGATTCTGTTTCACTCGCAGCCCAACTTTTGGGTAAACTGACCTCGCCGTCGCGGGCGGCCATCAAGGCGGAGACACGCCTTTATGTACAAGAAGCTCTCAATAGCATGGACCCGATCGACCGCGAAGTGCTTGCCTTGAAGCACTTCGAGCAACTCAGCACCAGTGAGATTGCCGAGGTGCTCGGGTTGTCGAAGGCGGGCGCGGGCAGCCGCTACCTGCGGGCCATCAAACGGCTTCGAGAGATTCTGTCGCGCATTCCTGGATTCACGGAGTTGTAACCCGTCCGATTAGCGACGCGTCTTCGGCGGGCAGCGGCCAGGCTCCATCCCTGCGCTTCCCAGAGGCTCGCCGCTTAACCAGTCGCAGAACGGAGACCCCTCGCCATGGCCCAATCAGAATCGCGATCCGAGATCGTTGTGGAGCTGGCGGAACAATTCCTCGAGCGCTACCGCCGCGGCGAGCGTCCATCCCTTAAGGAGTACGTGGATCAACGCCCGGATCTAGCCGAAGAAATCCGCGAAGTCTTCCCGGCCATGGCCATGATGGAAAACATCGCGCTCGCCGACGAATCGATTGATGGACGCCAAGAGACGGAAGCTCGTGGCACGACAGCCGCGCCCCTCCAACAGCTCGGCGATTATCGAATTATTCGCGAAGTTGGCCACGGCGGCATGGGTGTCGTCTATGAAGCCGAGCAAGTCTCCCTCGGCCGTCATGTCGCTTTGAAACTGCTGCCGCAGAAATTGCTCCTGAGCGCCAAGCAGAAGCAACGTTTCGAGCGCGAAGCCAAGGCCGCGGCCAAGTTGCACCACACCAACATTGTTCCGGTGTTCGGCGTCGGCGAACAGGACGGCATGCCCTACTACGTCATGCAATTCATTCAGGGACTTGGCCTGGACGAGGTGCTCGCCGAGCTGAAGCGGATGCGCGTCCTGGGCGCCCCGACGCCAAGTATGCCCGCCGAGGGAGACCTGCGCATTTCGCGCCGCGATGTCTCGGCCGCCAATATGGCTCGATCGCTCATGACAGGGGATTTCACCGAGAGCCAGTCTGGGCCGGAGGGAAAAGGCGAACCCGGTTTGGCAGCCCAACTCAACGAGGCCGAGCGCCACACGGCCGCGGTCACACAGAGTTCCGACATACCCGATTCTCTCTTACGCGAGACTACGACGGGCCGGCTCTCCGACACGTCGTCCCTCTCGGCTTCATCAGTAGTTTTGCCGGGACAAAGCGCCTCGGCCAGGAGAACCGCCAAGAAACAGAATTATTGGCAGAGCGTCGCCAGCATCGGCGTCCAGGTCTCCGACGCCCTTGATTATGCCCACAAGCAGGGTGTGCTGCATCGCGACATCAAGCCGTCCAATCTGCTATTGGACACCCGCGGCACCGTTTGGGTGACGGATTTCGGCCTGGCCAAGACCGACGATCAGCAAAACCTGACACACACGGGAGACATTCTCGGCACGCTTCGCTACATGTCGCCGGAGGCCTTTGAAGGCAAGAGCGATCAGCGCAGCGACGTCTATTCCCTGGGCTTGACGCTCTACGAACTCCTGGCGCTCCGCCCTGCTTTCGACGAGAAAGATCGGCATCGGCTGATCAAGAAGGTGACGACCGAAGACCCGCCCCGGCTAAACCGGCTCAATTCTTCGATTTCCCGCGATCTGGTAACGATCGTTCACAAAGCGATCGACAAAGATCCAGCGCGACGCTATCAGTCCGCCGACGAGCTGGGGGCCGACCTCCAGCGCTTCATCGATGATGAGCCGATCAAAGCCCGGCGTTTGACGCTGCGCGAGCGCTCGTGGCGCTGGTGTCGGCACAATCGCCTGGTCGCAGGGTTAGCCGCGTCTCTTCTGTTCTTGCTCTTATCGTCAACGATAGGCTCCCTGCTGGCCGCTGGCTATTATGATCGCTTGGCGAAAAAGGAAGCCCGGACTGCACAAGATGAGCGCGATGCCCGCCTGGAAGCGACGGCCAATCTCCAGGAGGCCGAGCGCCAGAAGACCCGCGCCGAAGCCAATTTCGCTAAAGCCAGAGCCGCCGTAGACGATTACCTGACCAAAATAAGTGAAAGCCAGCTCATCAAGGTTCCGGGTTTGCAGCCGTTGCGGCGGGAATTACTGGAATCGGCGTTGGGCTTTTACCAGCAGTTCCTGAAAGAACGCGGCAACGATCCTGCCGTTCAAACGGAGCTGGCCGCGGCTCATGTGCGCATCGCGCGCATTTACAGTGAGCTGGGCAAACAAGACGAAGCGCGAAAAAACTTCGATCTCGCCATCGCCGGATACGAGGCTACCTTGCAGGCGAATCGCGCCGATAATGACGTAAGATTTGCCTTGGCCAATGCATTTCAAGCCCAAGGAAACCTGTATTTCAATTCCAATCACAAAGAGTCGCGGCTGGCTTATGCAAAGGCGGTCGATCTTCAGGAGGAACTCTTAAGAATCGATCCGACTTCGGAGGACTATAAACGTGAGTTGGCCAAGTCCTATAACGGGCTCGCGGTCATGCAAGCCGATGTCAACGATGGGCCGGCTGCTTTCCGGTCAGGTCAGCGTTGCGTCGAACTCCGCCAAGAACTGGTTCTTAATCATCCGGATTCGCCAATCCTGCAACACGCCATGGGGGAGTCTCTAGCCAATCTGGGCTTTATGCTCTCGAAACGAGGCCATATGGCAGAAGCCCTTGCCATGTATGAGCGATCGCTCGATTATACGCGCGCCGCTCATGAGAGCTTACCGACGGTCATTGAAATTGGTGTTGACTTGCATATAGCCTATCGAAATATTGCTGATGCCAATCAGAATCTTCTCAGACCCGAAACAAGTCTATTATTTGCCCAGCGTGATGTAGATCACCTCACTCATTTTGCCGAAGCCAATCCTGCTGTACCCGAAGTGCAATCCAGCCTATTGGATGCTCTACTCTATTTGTGCAATAGGCAAGCCGTCAATCAGGACGCGACGGGGGCCTGGCAAACAGGGCGTCGGATCGCCGGAATTATCAGCGCTCTGCCCAAACAAAATGCCGAGGATCTTGTAGTCCGGGGCAGTTGGCGCATGAGGTTTCGTTGGCATATCGGTCCGTGTGTTGCCAAGCTTAGCACCGATGAAAAAAAGGATCTCCAGCATCAGCCTGATGAGGCAATTGCAGAAGTTCGCAAAGCTATCATCCTAGGATTTAGAGACGCAAATCGGCTTCGGCTTTCAACCGTAAACGCACTGGCTAATCCAACGCTGAGTTCCACGGACATTGCCAAGGAATACGAACAGATCCTGTCTGATCTTGATAAGAATGCGTCCGCGAAGAATCCCGCTGCTGAAGTCCAGCCGATTCGCCAGAACGTGGACGCATCAGCCAATCAAGCGGAGGAGGCTAAAATCCGTCCTTCAACTCCTCCGCGTTCGCAAATCCAGGCTGATCTGGCTCTCGCTCATTATGCGATTGCACTGGCCCAAATCGAGCAAGATCAATTGAGTCACGCAGAAAAATCACTCGATCAGGCTCAGCCCATCTTCGAAGTGCTGGATAAGAATGACACGACTCATCTCCGCTATCGGCCTTTCCTAGCCTCAACCTATGTGGTGCGCGGCATGCTTTACTGGCGGGCGGGTCAGTTTGAGCAAGGCAAGAAACACTGGGACAAGGGGCTGGAGTTTTTGGAAACCGCTCAGCGGAGCGACCCCGACAACAAGCTTGTTCAATCTCTTTTGGCGGATGCTCTATGGAAAATCGGCGCCAGTTGGGGGCTAACCGGGTGCTGGCTGGAGTGTGCCGAGAATTGGCAGCGCGCTTTTGACCATTCACCGTACGATGACTGGAAAGCCTACGAACTCGGTTCAGTCTTGGCTCTGACGGGCGATTCGACCCGCTATCGGGCCCATTGCGCGAAAATGCTCAAGCATGCCAAGGATTCGCAACAGGCGCAGGTCACCGAGCAAGCAGCACGAATTTGTTGTCTCTTTCCCCCTCCTCCAGATCAGTTGGCCTCCGCAAGCGTTCTTGCCGATCGCGCAGTGCAAAACGGCAAAGGGCTAACTTGGGAACCATACTACGTCCTTGCGAAGGGAACGGCGGAGTATCGCAAGGATAACTTGGATGCAACCGTGCAATTATTGGAGAGCATTACGGTAAAGTTTCCGACCTGGGGGGACAGCGCTTGGACCTTGCATATCCCTCGCAAAGCCGTCTTGGCCATGGCCCTGTTTCGCCTTGGGAGGAAAGATGATGCACGAAGCGTCTTAGCGAGTGCGATCGGACAGCACAGCAACCTGCGCAGCAGTTTTTCTGTCCTGCCTCGCGACGGCTGGAGGATAGTTGATGGCCTAATTTGTCGCACATTACTTCGCGAGGCACAGCTACTCATACAAGAAAAGCCGATGAATGAGACGATCACTATCTCTTTGCGCGCCCATGTTTATAAGTCACTGGGCGACAATGACAAGGCCGCCAAGGAACTGGAAAAAGCTCCCAAGCTGAACGAAAACGACGACGCGACCTTAACGGCGCTAGGTTCGGCCCTGGCCCGCATCGGGTTGACTGACAGCGCCCAGACTTACTTGGACAAAGCCCTGCAAATCAATCCCAATTTCCTTTACGCCTTGCGTGAGCGCGGGGAACTTTATGTCTACCAGCGCAAATGGCGGAATGCCGCGGCGAATATCGCCACGGTCGTGGACAAGGTGAAGGAGCAGGACTACCTGTTCCGGCTGGCTCCGCTGCTCCTTCAAGCCGGCGATGGGGAAGGCTATGAGCGACATTGCCAAAGTTTGTGTCAACAATTCAAGGATACGGCCGATCCGGCTATGGCGGAACGCACCGCCAAGGCCTGTTTATTTAGGACGCCGCCGAAAGCGTACCGAGAAGCCGCGCTGGCCCTTGCCGACAAGGCGATCATGCTCGACCGCCGCGACTGGTTGACGCCTTTTCTTCGTTTTTCCAAGGGCCTCGCCGAATATCGCCGGGGCAACTATGGCGAAGCAATCAAATGGTGCCGGCAATCCTTAGACGCGGGCGAGAGCATGATCTGGTTTTTGCGGGTTCAGAACGAACTAGTGATCGCTATGGCCTTGGCCCAGAAGGGAGAAGTCGGTGCGGCAAAAACGGCAATTGCCCGAGCCGAACAGGCCATGCCCTCTTCCTTCTCAGAATTCGACCGCGCCTTCGCCTGGGGCGCTTGGCATGATTGGCTGATCTGCCAGTTCCTGCATGCCGAAGCGAAAGAGACCATTAGCCGTCAGTCTTCGGAGGAAAAAAAGTAAGAAGAATGACAGTTATCGGTTGTGATTGATAACCCCCCTGGTTCGAGTTAAGCCTCCCTTGGACTTGCCTTCTCACCTTGGAAATGATGCGCTAGATGGCTAGAGTTTCGTCTGTACTGTCCCAACATCTTCAACCCGGTGGGAGGAGAAAGACATGGGAAGCTCCACGCAGACTAGGTCGTTGATCCGGCTCGTGCTGGACGCGGAAACTGCCGCCGACCTGATGACGCCGAACCCCGTGTCGATCCACCGGAATGCCACCTTACCGGACGCCGCGGCCCTTTTGACGGAGAAAAACGTCAGTGCCGTGCCTGTCCTCGATGATGAGGGACGTCCAATCGGCGTGTTGAGCCGAACGGATGTGGTCCGACATTACCGAGACATGACCAAAAAAGCCCAGCACGCGGGGACGGCGGCCGTTCCCAGCGCGCAGAAAATCATGACGCCGGCGGTCCTTTCCGTGCAGCCCGGGACGCCGGCTATCGAAGTTGTCGCGAAGCTTCTGGGACTGGGAAACGTCCACCGGCTTTTCGTTATAGACGACTCCGGAGTCCTTCTAGGCGTCGTAAGCGCGCGGGATGTGTTACGGAAACTTCGCCGACAGGATCAGTCGTATTAGGTAGGGGGAAAACCCTCTAAATCGAGGGTTTCGGCGCAATTGTTGCTTGCATTCTCCGAGGAAAGAACGTCGCCGGATTCCGGCGAGTTGGTGGTGGGAAGGTCCTCGCGCACCAACCGGCGGATACTTTCCTGTATACGCCTGTTCACTTCATCAGCAAGGTCCTTGGCGTCCTGAGCGCGGATGGCGAATCGAAGGAGTGTGCGCCGAAGCCTGGACTCGCTGCTTCTACGTTCCTCGCTGGGTTTGCGGTCTTCCATCATGCCTGTGTCGAAGCGGTGAGCCTAGGCTTCGCGAGCCTAAGCGCAAAGGCGAGAACGTATGAAGCGAGCTTGATATAGGCGTCTGTGCATTTCTTGGACCATTCGTGGCCTCAAAGAATCTTTATTTGAAATTAGGCCTGGCAAGCCGGCAAGGGGACGGGGGCGCGCCGGAAAGCGGCGGACCTGTTGCAGAAAGCCGTGCAGAAAATGAAGGATCAACCCAAGAAGCCGGGCTCCGGAGATTTGAAGCGTGGTGGATGCTGCGTTCCAAGGGCCGGCGAGGGACCCGAGAATTCCCTCGCCGGCGCTTTGGGCTCTTATCGCTGACTCGGCGAAGTCATCAGTAAAATTCTGCCCTATTCCCTTAGAGCCATTTTCCAAACCAATTCCACAAGATCTCCTCCATGCTGATCTCTTCGCCTGGACATTTATAACTCTTGTCAATCACGCGGCCGGCGTCGCCAAAGTGAATTGTAATTCTGTTTCCTCTTTCCCCAGACCACACCTCAGGGCTTTCGCTGTAGTTAACCGGGTCATGTGGTTTTTGCTCCTCCCGGCCGTCCGGTTTTTTGAGTATTTGGTAGACCTCATCCTTGGGCATCCCGATGGCAATTTTCTCGTAATTCTCTTGGGTAATTCGCTCGTGAGTCAAGAAGACCGAGCCGGTGAAATAGGAAGCCGTAGCCATCATTCCAAGGACGACTGCCCAGGGTCTCAATAAAAGCAATAACCCAGATTTTTCTGCAAGCGCAAGAATACTTGTAAACATGGGAAACACCTTCTTAGCCGGGATGCATCAAATGTCCGCCAAAATAATGCCTTCGTCCACCGTCCCATTGAGGGGCGTGATGCGAAGGCGTCCTGCGTGTTAGGGGGAAAAATGGGACGGGCATTGCTCAAAGCATCTGAAACCTAGACCATGAAATCGGCCTTGGCAACTTATGCGGGGGCTAAATTATGATCAGGCAATAAACTCAGGTCAAGGTGGGAGCGCCTGTGAAAGAAGGGACCCGGACGGGTCATGGCTTTTGGCGTCTCTTCTTGGGCTAAGTAGGAACGACGAAAGTTTGACCCGGCGAGCGGGGGGCGTGAGCCCCCTGATTCCACCATAAATCAGGGGGCTCACGCCCCCCGCTCGCCGATTATCGGGTAATTCTCTTTGCAGTCCTATTTAGCAATGAGTTTCTTGAGATGTGAAGCATTCCGGGTCACAGTCCGCGCAGGCCGGTACGCTTGCTTTTCGGGCTGGCTGCGGCAACGATGCCGTTCTTCTTGTCCATCCGGGCGTCGTAAATCTTGCGGCGTTTCATGCGGGCCCGGGCTTTAACGCCCGCTCGGTTGTGTCCCATTATCGGCCTCCTCTGTAGGTTGTGGTCGTAAGTCCTTGCAAGTTTTGTATAGTTTCCGGGCGCAAAAAGGAATAACGGAATCGCGGTTGTAGGCCCTTAAGGCTGTTGCCGATTGTGGCGATAGCGCAGCACGCGAACTCCCTCGATGGTTATCAATCCTTCTTTCACTGCCTCGTCGAGGAAAGGCAGCAGGGTCTCAACTTTTTCGGCATTGTCCACGATCTCTACAAGAATCGGCAGGTCCGTGGACAATTCAAGCAGCTTGGCGGTATGCATGCGACTGTTGGCGCCGAAGCCCATGGGGCCCTTGAGCACCGTGGCGCCGGCCAGGCCCAGTTCACGTGCCTTGAGGACAATGGCCTTGAAAAGCGGTTGGCCCTGCCAGGTGTCCGATTCGCCGATGAACACACGAAGAAGTTGGCCGTTTTCACTCAGTTGCATAAGCGGGAACTCCTCGGGCGAAGGGAGCGTGGACAAGGGCGTAACCGGGCCGGGCAGGTCAAGCCTCATGCGGGCTCGCTCCGCCGCTTCGCGACCGTGGCGATAGAGCAGGACGTGGCCGCGCTCGAGAGTTGCCAGGCCCTCAAGGACGATTTCCCGGACGCTAGACAGGAATGCCCCGATGGAGCGTGAATTATCCACAATTTCAACGATCACGGGGACATGGTCCGCAATTGACCAGAGGCGGGTATCCAGCAGATTGCCGGCCACATCAAGGCCGTAGATGCCGCGCAGGATTGTCGCTCCGGCCAATCCCTCGGCAAAGGCCCGCTGCACCAGAGTTTCCGACGCCGACGACCAGCCGTGTTTGTCGGTATTGCGGAGGTAAACCCGGAGCAAGGTTTGTTCGCCTTCGAGTTTCACGAAACCGCTCACCTCCAACGAGCCAGCATAATGCCGCAGCGCACGCCTAGCAAACCGAGCAAAACGCTGGTCAAGATATAAGTCATGGCGCTCCCCACGTCTCCGTCGCGGAGCAAACCATGCGATTCGTATTCAAAAGTGGAAAAGGTCGTGTAAGCGCCCGTGAAACCGACCGCGATCATTAGTTTGAGATCGTCCGGCCCGAGCCAGCCGTTTAGCCCCACCAGCCGTTCAGCAAGCACCGTCGAAAACCAACCGAGGAACACGCACCCCGTGATGTTGATGATAAAGGTCCCATAGGGAAACGACGTCCCCAACCAGCGCCCCACCCCGGCGCCGATTCCCCAACGGGCGAGACCTCCCAGCGCCGAGCCCAACGCCACCAGTCCAATCTGACCCAACAGCCTCATTGACTTGCCCTCCGACTTTGCACCCTGGTTAGTCCGAGTGGGGCAGATTTGCAACCTGCCGGGGATTCCGGGCCCGCCAGGTTACAAACCTGCCCCACGCTGTAACCTCCGTTTGCAACCTGCCGGGGATTCCCTGCCCGGCAGGTTGCAAACCTGCCCCACGCTGTAACCTCTGTTTGAACAATTCCGAGCTGCTTGATCAGTTTATCGGCGCCGGCGATTGCAATCACCTTGCCGTTGAGCGAATCAACCATTGCCGGCCACCAGCGAGACTACAACCAGGATCAAGCCGCCGCAGACCAGGAGAATGCCAATAACCAGTGCGACCATCCAGTAATCCGCGCGATCGTCCTTCGTCTTTGTACGAAATCGAAAACGCGCGTAGGTTCGTGTCGGCGCCTGAATCACCGCGTTTAACTTTGGGTCGATAGGATTGAATACTTCGCGCGGAAGCTCCTGGCCCTTGGGTCTGAGATAGATGGCCACCTCCGTGGGCAACGTATCGGAAGTACCACATCGGGGACAGTGAGGCCGATTGGCTGAGACGGGGGCGTAGCTCGTAAAGTGGGCTTTACAAGCTAGACAGTCGTAAGGCCGAAGCTCGTTAAGGACACTGGCGCGGCGGTCTCCCGTCAAGGGCAAGAACTGCTGAGCGCATTCGGCGCACTGGACCCAAATGGATAGGTATTCAAGCGGAAGATCGATGGTTCGAGCGCAATTGGGACAGTTGATTATGGGCATGGAGGACTGTCCCCCGCCGGAAAGTGAATCCTCGTGATTTCTTTACGATGGATTAGATTCCCTGCCCACCGAGGCTTTCCAACCCGCTTTCGAACTGGACGATTTTTGCCACGCGGCGCGCGTGCCGGCCGCCCTCGAACGGGGTCTCGAGCCAAAGCTTGACCATGCGCTCGATGAGTTCCTCGCCCAGGAGGTCGGCCGAGAGGCAGAGGACGTTGGCGTCGTTATGTCGCCGGCTCATCTCCGCGGTGATGCTGTCATGGCACGGGGCGGCACGGACGCCGGGCACTTTATTGGCCGCAATGCACATGCCGATGCCGGTGCCGCAAATTAGGATCCCTCGCTCCGATCGCCCTGTGCCGACGGCCTGGGCCACTTGGAAGGCGAAATCAGGATAGTCGACGCTGTTTTTGCCCTCCGGACCCACATCTAGCACATCATGGCCCAGAGCGCGCAACACGGCCACAAGTCGATGCTTGGCTTCAAAACCGCGGTGGTCGCTGCCAATAGCAATTTTCATTTTCCAACCCAACCAACACGATGGTGCATTTTGTGTGAAAACCTATGATTAGCCAGGCCGGCCAAATCTTGAACGGCCATTCAAGCCAAGAGTTCGTCCAAAATCGGGTTGAGGCAGTACCAGATTTGGCGTGAGCATTGTTCGTAAACCTGGCGGTCGCCGCCAATCGGGTCGGCAATATCCTCTCCCGAGGCGGAAAGCAGGCGCGGCTTACAGCCGGGCAGGGCGGACAAACCGGCCATGAGATCGAGGTGGCCCCGGGTCATGGCGAGTACATGATCCGCCTGAAGAAGCAGATCCACCGTCGCCTGCCGGCTCGCGTGCTTCTCCAGATTAGCCCCATATAACCGCGCCGCCTGCACGGCTTCCGTCGCGGCCTCTTCTCCTATCATGGCGGCCAATCCCGCCGAAAGCACGACAAATCCCCGGTTGGGAAGCTCCGCCTCGGAGCAGCCCAGCCGATCGGCCAGGCGCTTCTTGCACAGAGCTTCGGCCAGCGGGCTTCGGCACGTATTGCCCGTGCAAACGAACACAATTCGGCAGGCCGCTTGATCCTCCACCAATTTTGAACTCAAGACGCCCTCCCGAACAATGGTCCAAGTTTCGCCTTTAACTTCCACTACCGTCGAAGCTTGCTTGAAGAAGCTGGGACCATCGTCCAGGACTAGAGAGAGGTCGTCGCCCACGGCTTGAACCATTTCCTCCGCCGAAATCAAAGTAGAATTTGCATCGTCATAATCACAGGACAAGGCGACCGGCCAAGATGAAGAACGTAAGACTTGCAGAACCGCGTCATGATCAGGGACGCGCAATCCTAACCGGCCTTCGTGCTTGATGTCGCCGCGAATCGGGTCGGGTAGATTTGCGACCTTTCCATCAGGCAGCCCCTCTCCCGAGAGGAGAGTCAATGGCCCCGGCCACAAACGGCGGGTAAGGCGTTGACCTGCCTTGCCCAAATCCGGCAACCATTCCAGGACTAGCGAGGCGTCGGCAAGTGCGAGTGTCAAACAGCCGCTGTTTTGGTGACGCTTGAGACGCTCCACGGCATTCGGCGCCAAGGCATTAGCCGCTAGCGCATAAGTCGTCTCGGTGGGAAGAGCCACGAGACCGCCTTCCCCAAGCGTTTGCACAGCGAGGCGAACGAGGTCATCCATGGCCGTGCCATTTTGCCAAGTGATGACTTGGGTCATGAGCGGCGGCGTCCGGAGTCAAGCGGTCGAAATTTCCCTTCCTGTCCTGCATCCCCAGGAAGCTACCAATTTACAGGGGCAAATGCGTCCATACAAGGCGGAGGGGAAGAATGGAGAATCGAAAATGAATCGGAAAAAAGAGACAAGCGAAAACGGCGGCCATTTACTTTTGTCAAATTAATAGTCCCCGGTATTGACGACTTCGCCGCCGGCTCGCGTTGAAAGGGCTTGCAATACAGCCAGACTTACGCCGTTGCGCACGGGGCGGACCGAGCCGTCACCGAAGACGAATTGCACGTTGCCGGTGTGCGGCGTGAAAAAGTCATCAGGGTCAGCGCTCGGATTATTGAGCGTATGTGAACCGGTATGAGCGAGGACCTGTGTCGCTGCCTTTTCCACGGCCGTGCTGGAGGTTGGAGCCCCCGGCGTCACGCGCGTAGTGCCCCCGGTGAAAGCTCCGGCCCAGGCGGCTTGCGTGAAGAAGGCGCCGCGCTCACCGACGGCGATGGTGTTGCTCGTGCCGTCCGTAATGTCAGTCAGGCGGATGCGGCTATTACGGAAGAAAACCCCATTGCCACAACTGGGTGCTTCGCCGATTTCGCCGCCCGCGCCATAACAAGCGGCATAGCTGTTGGTTGACGCTTGCCCCAGAGGGTTTCCTGCCTCGTCAAGGACCGTGAAAATACCGGTGCTGCGATCGGAAGGACAGACAAATAATTTGACCACATCGGTTCGGACAGCCAAAAAAGTAGAATGCTCGACCGGGCTGCTGAGATTGATTTGCTTAAAGAGATTGTCCTGTTCGATATAAGGCAACAACAGGGCCGCCCAACTCCAACCGGGAGCTGTATTGGAAGGGTTATAGGGGCTCGCGGGTTGCCAGAGGTAGCCTGGAGGCAACGTACCTAACGAGCCGTGGTAGTTGTGCATAGCCAGGCCAATTTGCTTGAGATTATTCTGGCAGCTCAGGCGATTAGCCGCCTCTCTAACCTTTTGCACAGCGGGAAGTACAAGACCAATTAGCACACTGATAATGGCAATGACCACGAGCAGTTCAATTAGGGTAAAGGCTGCCCGTTTGGGCCGGTCGCTTCGACGATTCATGTGGAATTCCCTCACAAAGGCAGCCTACTGATACTGAGATTCAGTCCCAACAAGGACGATGATATGATAGCCAGCACGCCTTTGTCAACCTTTTTCGCGATTTTGCAGGAAAGGAAAATCTGAATTAACCGCCGCTTACGGCTGGCAGGAAGTGGATCTCACTGGAGTTTTCCACGGGCTGGCGTAATCCCAAACGGGTAATTTGCGTATCAATCGCTACGGCAATGCCCGGCCGCAGACCCTGCTCGTTGCACAGTCTGTCCTTAATGCCGGGGAAAGCTTGTTCGAGAGCGTCGATGACTTGGCCGATGGTCGAACCAGGGACCGACACGATTTCTTGACCGTGCGTAAGATTGCGAAGCAGAGAGGGGATATAGACGGTTGCCATTGGGACCAAGGTTAGGGGCGACGCGATAAGAAGTCTATACTCAAGACCGAAACGGTGGCGGCGCCGATTGCCATTTTTCCCAAGAAGTGAATTCCATGCCATCGAAAGCTAAGGGACGACTCGTGACGTAGGGGGTTTGAAGAATCAAACGTTCGAATCTCTCTTTTGATCGACACAAGCCAAATTCTTCCATATAAAGCTATTGCAGAGCTTATATCATGATGAGTGATGACCGGATGAAGACCATCTAAGTGAAAATCCTGTCCTAGAAGCCCCGCGCCGCATTGATGGGCTTGATAACGGCGCATGAAAGGCATGTCCCATGGCAAAACACGCCAGGCGATTGCTCTCGAAGCGGCTCGTCTGATGTATGAACGCGTCGAATCCGAATACTACACCGCGAAACGTAAAGCCGCGAAACGTCTGTTTCGCAAGGGCGTCAAGCCGGAGGACCTTCCCTCCAACGCAGAGATCCGCGATCCAATTCAAGTCTTCGCCCGCATTCACGAAGGAGAACAACGTACCAAACATCTCCGCGACATGCGGCTCGAAGCTCTGCGCCTTATGCACGTTTTGCGCGCCTTTCGGCCACGGCTAATTGGCAGCGTCATGACGGGGCATATTCGCAAAGGCTCCGACATCGACATTCATGTTTTCTGCGATAGTGTCGGCCTCATCAGCGACCTTCTCGAACAGGAAGCTTATCAATTCGACGTCGAACGCAAGCAAATCGTCAAGCACAATGAAGCCCGCGTTTTTACGCACATTCATGTCTTCGCTCGCTTCAACTTCGAATTGACGGTCTACGCCGCGGATAAGGCCCATTATGTCTTCAAGAGTTCGATAACGGGCAAAGCCATCGAACGGGCATCAATTGGTGAGTTGGAGGAGTTAATGGCCCGGGAATACCCCAATCTGGATCTTCAGGAGCAGATGCAAAAAGCGGGTGAGGAAGTTGATCCCTATGCGATCTACCGCATGCTACTGCTGCCGCTGGAAAATGTTGGCCAGTCGCCCAAGTATCATCCCGAAGGGGATGTGCTCTATCACTCGCTCCAGGTCTTCGAACTGGCCCGCGAGATCCGGCCTTATTACGAGGAATTTCTGCTGGCCGCCTTGCTGCACGACGTCGGCAAGGGGCTGGATCGGGCCAACCACATCGCGGCCGCGCTCGATGCCCTGGAAGGTCTAATCACGGAGCGGACAAGGTTTTTCATTCAACATCACATGGATGCCCACGATTACAGATTGGGAACTTTAGGTCAGGCACTGCGGCGCGAATTGCGAGCGTCGCCGGATTTCGAGGATTTGATGCTGCTCCGCGAGTGCGACGACCGTGGCCGCGAGCCGGGGGTCATGGTTGGCACTGTTGATGAGGCGCTTGATTTTCTGAAGGAGTTGGAATGCAGTAATGGATGATCGTTTTAAGGCCGACGCTTCAGTACGGAACGAAAGATTCCTCCTGGCCCGTCAGGCATTTGAGAAAACCTCAAAGGCAATCACATCGGGCCAACAGGCGCCATTGCGACTCCGCGGTATTCAAAACAATGGAAAGAGCCTTATCGAGATTCTTTCCAATTCTTTCCACGGGGGGTCAGGCGAAATGGAGAGAACCATTTTGCTAGTCGTGGGACAACCATCACCCATATGTCTGTTCACCGATAGGGTCACATCCTTTCCACGATCATGGCCACTGCATTGCCGCCGCCCAGGCAGAGAGAGGCCAGTCCTCGTTTCAGGCCGCCGTGTTCCAGAGCGTACAAGAGTGTGACCAGGACGCGGGCGCCCGAGGCGCCGATGGGATGACCTATTGCAATGGCCCCGCCGTTCACATTGAGGCGGCTCTCATCCAGATGCAATTCCTTGTTGCAAGCCAACATCTGGGCGGCGAAGGCCTCGTTTAGTTCGAACAAATCAATGTCTTGCGAACGCAAATTGGCGCGTTCGAGGACTTGCCGCACAGCCAAGACGGGAGCGATGAAAATGTCCTTCGGTTCGACGCCGCTGGTGGAATAAGCGACAATTCGCGCCATCGGTTTGATCCCCAGGCTCTTCGCCGTCTGACCGCTTCCCACAACCACGGCGGCCGCGCCGTCGCTCAGTAGGGAGGAATTACCAGCCGTTACGGTCCCACCCTCGCGGAACGCCGGCTTGAGCCTTTGCAATCCTTCCAGCGTCGTGTCAGGTCGAATACCTTCATCACGGGCGACGGTCGTGGCCTTTGGGCCAGTGCCGACGGTGACCGGCACGACTTCCCCGGTGAAGGCGCCGCTTTCCCAAGCGCTGGCAGCGCGGCGCTGACTTTCAACCGCAAACCGATCCTGTTCCTGGCGGCTAACGCCGCATTGACTGGCAATGTGGTCGGCCGCCTCCCCCATTTGCCAATTTTCAAAGGCACAGCAAAGGCCGTCTTGGATCATGGCATCGACCGCCTTTTGGTCCCCGACCTTCCAGCCGGTCCGGGCGCCGAAGAGCAGGTAAGGGGCCCTGCTCATGCTTTCCATACCGCCGGCCACGAGGAGGTCCGCGTCGCCGGCGCGAATGGCCTGGGATGCGAGCATGACTGCCTTGAGCCCGGAGCCGCAGACCTTGTTTACGGTAAACGCGGCAATCGTGTCCGGCAGTCCCGCTTGCAAGGCAGCCTGGCGAGCGGGGTTTTGACCCAACCCCGCTTGGAGAACGCAGCCCATTATGACTTCATCGACTTTTTTAACCGGTACCTGGGCTCGACGTAGGGCCTCCGCGACGGCCAGCGAACCTAACTTCGGAGAGGGCACATCAGCCAGGGCCCCCAGGTATTTGCCAATGGGAGTTCGTACCGCGGAAAGAATAAACGCGTCGGCCATGGGAGTTTCCTGAATGCTTGGCGATGCGATAGCGTAAACCTATCATCAATTATAAGTTGGGCCGCAAGTGGTACAATGCGATCCGACCAGACTCTTCATGCCGTCACCTGATATTCAGGACCAGCATCCCCTTGTTAAGTGCATTGATGCTATTACGAACGGAACACCTAACCAAAGAGTACAACGGCTTCCGGGCCTTGGACGATCTTAACTTGGAAGTGTCTCCCGGAGAAATCTTCGGTCTGCTCGGTCCCAATGGTTCAGGCAAATCAACCGCCTTACGTCTTATCATGGGCTTTTTGCGGCCCACGTCAGGAACCGCCAAGATCAACGGCCACGACTGTTGGCACGACAGCGTCGCCGCCCGCCAGCACATTGCTTATTTGCCCGGAGAACTCCGGCTCTACGAGAATATGACAGGCCGTCAACTCGTGATTTTCCTCTGCAACCTCCGCGGCGTCCCGGTCACGGCGAAGCTGGACGACATGGCCCGCCGCCTCGACATCGACTTGGACCGGCCTATCGTGACGCTGTCTTCGGGCATGAAGCGCAAGGTGGCACTCCTGCAAGTGCTTACGCCGCACGCTCCCCTGCTCATTCTCGACGAGCCGACCAATACGCTTGATCCGACCATGCGCGAAGAGTTGCTCGATCAGCTCAAACAAGCTCGCAATGAAGGCCAGGCGGTGCTATTCTCGTCCCACGTCTTGAGCGAGGTCGAGCAGGTTTGTGATCGGGTTGCCATTCTGCAACGCGGCAAACTCGTCCACCTTCAGCGCATGAACGAACTCCGCAGTTCTTGCCTGGTCCATGCCCGATTCAGTAAGAGGTTAGATAAGCTTCCCGACGGCAAAGGCATGCGCGTCCGCGAACACCACGGCGATCGCCTGACGCTTGAGTACACAGGCGCCCTGCCTTGGCTTCTGGAATGGCTGTCACGGCAGCCGCTCGAAGACATGCGTATTGAGCCCATGGGTTTAGGCGCCATTTACCAACGCTTTCACGGCGTGGAGGTTTTATGATCACGCTGGTGCGTAAGCTTTTGCGCGATCTGCGCGTTCCGTTGTTGGTAGTCTGTTTGATCCTGTGCGCGTTTCAGTGTTTCTGGGTGAAGATCACGCAGCGCGTCGTTACGGATGTCTCGCCCTTCTTCGCCAGCATCACCACGGCCCTGCAAAAAGTGCCGGCTGCTCTTGTGAGCAAGGAAGGCGACCTTTCCAAGATCATTGAAAATCGGCTCTTCAAAGGCCCCGGCCGGATCATGCAGACGTTGGCGGGCGGCGACAACATGCGCTTTGAGAAGGCGATGGATATGCTTTCCATCGGCTACGTCCACCCGCTCATGCAAACGCTGTTTTGCATTTGGGCGATTGGACGGGCCGCCGGCGCGATCGCCGGCGAATTAGACAAAGGCACGATGGAACTGCTGATGGCGCAGCCGATTTCGCGACGGACCGTGATCCTCAGTCATTTAATCGTTGACCTGATGACGATACCGGTCCTGTGCCTGGCCCTGTGGTCGGGAACCTTTATTGGCGAAAAGCTGATCGGGCCGTTCCATGTCGACGAGGCCGATTTCGCCGATTTGCCCTCATTCTTGCGCAACGAGGTCAAGGTTGATCCGGAAGTGCTTCAAATCGACCCGCTGGCATTCTGGCCGGGCGTTATCAACATAGGTGCGCTTATCTTTGCCGTATGCGGCTATACGATGTGGATCTCGGCGCTAGGCCGTTTCCGGTGGAGGGTAATGGGCATCGCGGTGCTGGTGACGCTCTTGCAGTTTATCTTGAACATGGCCGGCCAATTATGGGACGTGCTTGCCCCTTTTCGGCCCTTCTCGGTCTTTTATTACTTTCAGCCGCAGCGGATGATACTTCGTCACGGGACGCACGTCGATTTCAGCGTGTGGAACAGCGGCCATCCGCTGGTCGAGGTTCCCGCAAACTGGGTGCTGTTTGGCGTGGGCATCGTGGGCTATTTGCTGGCCCTCTGGTCGTTCAAACGGCGCGATCTGCCGGCGCCTCTCTAACCGTTGCCTTCAGTTAGCTGCCGACCCTCCGACCCTGTGGCTCAATTGGTGCGGACCCAGAGGGTCGTTACCTGACCCTCAGGGTCAAAGTGGTGGGCCAGAGGGTCCAGCTGTAAAAGCACGAGCTCTTCTGACAGCCAAAGAGCGCAACTGCGCTTACCGCCCGACTTGTCCTGAGGACCCTTTTTGTTCGTCTAGAGGGTCGTTACCTGGTCCACAGGGTCACAAGCTGGTCCACAGGGTCGCGCTTCAGGCCAATAAAGTCGCGGGATACCGCGAGCGGGGGACGAGAGTCCCCCATGAAAACCACGGGGGACTCTCGTCCCCCGCTCGCCAGATCTTCGTTCGTACTTTGGCCAACCTTCGCGTTGCCATCGATATGCTATTTGGCCGAATTTCTAGCGATCGGACACTATCGACGGCGAGGCCGGCCCTTGGGAGGCGTCAGCAACGACTGCCGCACCCGGACTCGCAGCGGTTTTTGGTTTGGTCGCTTCTTCCGGCTTGGAAAGCAAAACGAGAGCCGATCCCAACCCGACCAAGACGACTCCCACGTAAAACATCCAGCCCGGCATTTGCTCCGGCAGGCCAAAGCTGAACGCTCCCTCCTTAGGGTGCCAAAACATGCTGACCACCGTGTTGAGGAGCGGCGCTAATCCGAAAATGATGGGAGCAATATAAAGGGTATAGCTCTTATCGGGAGCGGCGCTGGTCGCAAAGATCACGCACAGGGCGCCCAAAGCTCCCGCTGTGCCGGCCAGGCAAGCAAAGATCACCCCCGTCGCGTTGATATTCAGGTTTTCCGTCCCAACCATATAGAAACGAGCCAATGGAAACAGCACGGCAATCAACACATAGGCAATACCCACGCACAGGAACGCGCCATACCGGCTCTTGAGTTCCTGCCCGCCGTGGGCGATGAGCGGCACATACGTTCCCCAGCAAAGCCCAGCGGCAAGTGCGTAAATAAGCCAAAGATACTTTTCCATCGAGTATTATCTCCTCAAGAGTTCAAGAATCGCATTGACCCAATAGTCTTAATCACTCGCGCCGCAGGGCCTCCAGGACGGGCGTCCGTAGGGAAAGCGTGAGCGCTCCGAACGCGCAAATCAAGCCTGCAGCCAGCACGCCGCCCAGCATGGCCAAAAGTTTGAGCCACGGTACAGCCGCCTCACCGCCAATCAAGTTTGGAAGCACCGCCAGCACAGCGGCCAGAGTACCAATCCCCAGGCCGAAAAGCAGCAAGAAGCCGTTTTCCAAGAAGAGCAGCCTTCCCAGGGCGGGCTTACGGTAGCCAAGGGCGCGCAAGAGAGCCAGTTCTGCCCGCCGCTCCAATATGCCGCGCAGGAGCACCACCGCCAAACCCACGGCTCCAAACAGCAAGCCCAACGCGCCCAGAGCCTGGAAGGTGGAAAGGTAGGTGTTTCTTACGGCTAAGTAAGATTCCAGGCGTTGGGCCGTAGGGGTTACTTCCATGCCGTGGTCCGCTAGAACGGTTTCTATCACTTCCTTCGCCGCGTTAGCGGGGGCCTTGCCGGTGTCGATTAAAAAGAAGGCGTAACCTTCCTGGCTCGGATAAAGCTTGATCAGGTTGGCTTCGGAAAGCAACAGGCCGCTTTGAAAGATACTGCCCTGAAGCAGGCCGACAATGCGCAGGCTTACATTTTCGCCTCGATCATTGGGCACGGTTATCGTGCCGCCTAGGTGGTTCTTCAGTATCCAAGTTACCGTTTCGGCCTCGCCAATGACCGGAATCTCTCCATCGAGTATTTCCTGTTCGAGCAACAACCACGGGTTGGCGCTAGTTTCCGGTGATTTCGCTTCCGAGTCGGCGAATGAAAACGCCTTCCTTTCAATCAAACTGTGCGGGACGCCGAGCAGGCGCGGTTTCTTCGGCTGGTAGAGGTTCAAGCAACTAGCGTCTTCGCCGGCTTTGACGCGAAAGGCGATAAAGCGAACCTGGTCGAGGATTTCCTTTTGTTTTTCGAACCGGGTTTGCGCTTGCTCGGCGTTTCGCGCCATCGCTTCTTGCTTTTGCCGTTCAAGGACATCGAGCAATCCGGCTCGTGCGCTCTCGTCATTGAGATTCTGAAAAACCGGCACATCGGTCTCGCCGAGCAAGGCGAATCCGCCTGTTCCCGAATGGACGTCCTTGGAATCGCCATCGGCGTGCTGGCGGAACAATTCGACGGCCACGATCAAAAACGCCGCCGACGCCAACAGCCCGGCGGTCAGCATACTCCGCAACGGATTCCGGGCGGCGTTGCGCCAGGCCAGCGTGGGAATGTTAAAGGGAACTTCCTTCTGCGATCCATCAGGGGGCTTGCTCCTTCCATCGCGCGTTCGCTTCATTCCAGCCCACAGGGACGCCAGGCCGGCTGTCAGAAGGCAAGCCCCGCTTCCGAAAAACGTTCCCGCCCGCGCTTCGTGATCCTTGACGAAGAGGCCGCCAACCGTCAGAACCACCGCGAGCGCCAGACTAACCAGGGCGATCCGAACGCTCCAACGGGCTTGTTTCTCCTCTCCCGGATTTTCCTGAACGGTCGTTTCGCCCATGAGCAAGACGGTGGGCGACACCTTTCCGAGAATGCGAATCGCCCAAAAGATGGTCACGACGCTCATGATAAGCGCGGCCGCAAAACCGATTGTCACGCTCACCCACGTAGCGTGAAGCGTCAGGAACGACAAGCTGGAACTGGGCCATAGCGACTGGAGGAGATCAAGGAGAAAATGAGCATACGCGTAACCGATTCCCAGACCGGCCAGGGCGCCCAGCAAAGCCAAGACGCTTCCTTCGCCAAGCAGTAAGAGGCGAAGCTGTCCACGGCGATAGCCAGTCGCCAGCAGCAGGCCGACCTCGGCCGCGCGGCGCTCCAAGTTCAGACGAAACAGCAAACCGACGAGTAGTAACGCGGCCAGGATCAAGAAGAAGCTAAAGGCGAGAAAGAGCATGCCGAAATCGGTTCCGCCCGCGCTGGCGGAAAGGCCCTCCTGCCGCACATTTTCGAAGACAAAGCCCCCCTGATCCGGTTTCAAGACATGCAACAGTTCCTTTTCGAATTCGTCCCGCGCGGTGGCCAGGTCTTGGCCTTTAGCCGGGGCCAACCGGATCGAGGTCAACTGACCAAACCGACTGCCCCATAGCCGTTTGCCCGTCTCAAGGTTGACGTAGGCCTTAGGCGTTGTGCGGTATTTCTTCCAGTAATCCTCATCATTGGCGCCGACCACTTTGCGGATTTGGCTATTGTCGAACGGCGGCGATGGCAGATTCCAGTCGCGAAGGGTGATGGTCTTGCTGTCGGTGATGCCGGGAAACTCGGGCGTCAATTCGGGATCACTGCCGACGCCTTCGAGAGGGACAAAGCCGCGCAGACGGAAGGTCGCGCTCTCTTCCTGGACCGGACCGGTTTCCTTGGCCGGGAAATAGGTTACCGTGATTTCATCTCCGGGCTTCGCTTGAAGAGGCGATTTGTCCCAAGCGGCCAGCAAGATTTCATCGTCCGCCAACGGCTTGCCCGTTTCGCGAAGAAACGGACCCAGCGGCGGCGGCAAGGATGGGTCCAGTGCCGCAATCGTGGAATAGGGGATGGACTTATTGCCGGCCGCAATGCTGTTGGCCAGATAAACAAGCGTCGGCGCCGCTCGAAGGCCGGTCTCTTTGGCCGCCTGCAAAGCGGCATCGGCAATCGCAGGCTCCAAAATAACTTGCCGGCTCTCCAGGGTCAGATAGGGATGTTCTTTTTCATAATAGGCCAGCACTTCCTCCCGTGTCAGTTCGCCATCATGGTCGGTGTCGGCGGCCTTGGCGAAGGTCTCCGCTACCCGGCCCTGCCATTCACCTCGGCGCAGCTTGCCTCGATGATCGCGATCCAGCTTGCCAAATAGCGCATCCGTGCGTTTGGCCGGATCGAAAACTTGCAGGCCCCAGTCATCGACTTTAAGAAGATTATGAAATCGGTCCTTGAGATCTTCGGAGGCGCCGCCGACCAGAATAACGTTGGCGCGACCCGGTTGTTTGACGAGATCCTGTAATGCCTTCAACGGCAAAAAGGCATTGCGAGGAGGCTCCGGACTGGGCGATAAGCTGAAGTGATTCCCCATATCCTTTTCATTCAGGACGCCGACGATGCGGGCGCTGAGTTTATCGACAACATCGCTCGTGTCGCGCCGCCCAAGCAAGGATTCACGCGGCAACAGACTGACTTTTTGCAAATGAAGTGTGATGGTATCGCCGGCCTGGACGCCAAGGTCGTTGGCCAGCGTGTTGTTCAAATAGACTGGAAAGGTGGCCGATCCTGCGGCATCCTCCGTTAGATTCTTCTCGAAGGCGGCATTGCCCGACTGCAGAAAGGAGTCCTCGACGCCAAAGATCGTCACCTTGCCTGCTCGATGAACGACCTCGCTTCCGGGTGAACCTTCGCCGGGTCGGGAAGGTTTGGAAGCTGTTCCCTGTAAGAGAATGAGGCCGGCCACGCGCTCACAGCCGAGCTTGTCCGATAATGCCAAATCGGCACGAAAAAAGCGATTGGCCACCAACGCCTGATCCACCCAGCCGAGACGGCGCCTGGTCAAGTCGGCCAGGCTGCCGCGCAGCGAGTCGCCAACGAGCAGGGCCCCGGTCAGGACGGCCGTACTGACCGCCACGCCCAGCAGCACGGCAAGGTTGCCGCGCCAGTGATAAAGGAGATTACGCAGCAGCAGGCGCGTGAGGCTCATGACGTGATTTCCACCGGCTGCAAGGCGCCGTCGGCCATTTCCAGAGTCTGTGGAAACGTGCGCGCCAGTTCGGCGCTATGCGTGACCACGATGAGGATGGTCTGTTCTTGCTGATGCAGTTCCAGAAGAAGGCGGCCGACCGACTGGGCCGTGCGCCGGTCGAGATTGCCGGTGGGTTCATCGGCCAGCAGCAACGTGGGATGAAGGATCAGGGCCCGGGCCACGGCGACCCTCTGGCGTTCGCCGCCAGAAAGCTCGGCAGGCCGGTGGTGTAGCCGGTTGGAGAGACCCACGTGCTCCAGTAATTCCGCGGCGCGCTTCGCTAGATCGGCTTTGCCGGCGTGATTGACAAGCGTTGGAATCAGCACGTTTTCCAGCACCGAACACTGCGGCAACAAATGATGGTCCTGAAAGACGAAGCCGATCTGTTGATTGCGAAAGTCGGCCAATTCAGCGTCGGCCAGGGAAAACGGGTCTTTGCCATCCAATAGGACGGCGCCCGAGGTAGGACGATCGAGCGTGCCCACCAGGTGTAGCAACGTGCTCTTGCCGGATCCCGAGGGTCCCATAATCGCCAACGCCGCGCCGCGCTGCAATTCGAACGACACGTCGCGCAGAACCGAAAGCGGCCCACTGCGCGTCGAATAGTCTTTACAGAGATGGCTGACATTTAGGGACATGGCATCAAAGGCAACGAAGGCTAAAGCCTGCCCCCCCTACCGGCTGGCATGCTCCAAGATCTTGCGGAGACCCGCGGGAATCTCCAGCGAGGCGATTTCGCGGTTGGGCAGGATTGTGCAGCACACGCTGCTGATCTGGCCATGGGCTAGCAGGCTCTCATCACAAAAAAACTCGAAGCCATAGGTAATCGATTTCGCGCCGATCTTCACTATGCGGACGGTGATCTCCAACAGGTCCTCGAACCGAGCCGGCTTCTTGTAATCGCACGAAGCCGAGACACGCGGGAAGCCCAGCTCCTGCCCTTCCCAGCCCAGGCGCACGGACAAGCCCAGGGAACGCAGGAACTCCACTTCGGCTGATTCCATGTAGCGAAAGAAATTGGCGAAGTGCATGATGCCGGCCAAGTCGGTGTCGGCGAATTCAACGCGGCGGGTTGTGCGAAAAGGGGTCGGCATGCAGGCGCTCACAGGACATATTGGCGATAGACCGCGACGGTTTCTGTCGCCATGTTAGCAGCATGGAAACGCCCATGCACCGCCTCTTTGCCCTTCTTGCTTAGCTCCTCTCGATGCGAGGGATCATCGAGCAGCCGGCGCAGGCCGCGCGCCAGGTCGGCCGGGTTGTCCGGCTCAATGAGGATGCCCCCGCCGGTCGCCTCGATCAATTCAGGAAAGGAGCCATGACGGGGCTGTACGACCGGCACACCGTTGGCCAGGGCTTCCAGGATATAGAGGCCCTTGGGCTCACGATACGTGGTCGGCACGGAAAGAATGTCGAGGCTCTGCAGGAAGCGCAGCTTGCTGGCGTGATCAGGCGATTCCACATGCTCGACCCAATCGGATAAGCCCCAGTTCTTAATGCGTTTCTGCAACTCGTCGAAATAGGCCCGATTGTTTTCACCAAGATAACCGGAGATGCGCAACCGGCAAGGCGGCGTATGCGGCATTTGTTTGAGCAAATAAAACGCCTCGACAAGCACGTGCAGCCCTTTTTCCGGGCAAATGCGCGCGAAGTAACCAATCGTGGCCGGATCGCCATTCGTGGAAGGCCGGTCAACTCCGTGTCCTTTTAGATTCAGTCCGGGGTACACCACATGGATCTTTCGGCGATCGATGTCCAAGTAAGACGCCATGTGGTCCGCATAATAGGCGCTTGTCGTAATGAAGCCATCGATCTGCTGGCATAACGCGCGAATCAACTGCATGGCCTGGGCGCGATACGGCTCAATGAGGGCGTCTAGAAAGATATCGTCGCCCTGAAGAGTGACGAGAAGCGGCGCCTTCACGCGACTTCTCACCTGCGGGACCATGCCCGCGATCAACATGTTGGAAAGATTGATGACATCGGGCTTCACCTCCTCCGCGAGCCAGTCCGCCAGCTTGGCGCCTTCCTTGCGAATCGGGCCGTGAGCGCCCTGAAGCATGGCTACCGTGAGCGCGCCCAGCTCCTCGGCCTGAACTTTCACCGCGAAGCCGGACACCCACCGCAACAGGCGCGGGAAGTCGAGAAGGCGGTCAAGAAAGCGCGGAGTATGACGGAAGAAGGAGAGCTTTTGTTGCAGGTAGACATTGATGCCGCCAAAGAAGACGCGATGCTGGCTGACGTCTTCTTCATCGGTCCGGAGGGGCGTGTAAGTGGGAATGAGCAGGGCGTCATGCCCCTGCGCAATGAGGGCCGCGGCGAGCGTGTTGTCGTGCATGCAACTGCCGCAGTACATATTGGCAGCGCCGGCAGTGATATAAGCAATCTTCATGGCAAGACGCCATTTGTTCCGGGCGAGCGGGGGCGTAAGCCCCCTGATGATCCAAGTAATCAGGGGGCTTACGCCCCCATCGTGGGGCAGGTTTTCAACCTGCCCACAAGAATGGCAGGTTGAAAACCTGCCCCGCCTCCACCTATCGTGGGGCAGGTTTTCAACCTGCCCGCAAGAATGGCAGGTTGAAAACCTGCCCCACACCGCGCCAACGAGCCCGGAGGGTCCTTTGAGCTGTAGGTTTTTCCATAACTCCTTATTCGATGGACAGATATTCGACCGAGGAATAAGGACTTATGGAAAAACCTACAGCTGAGAGGCTTATGCCCCCCACTCGCCAAGCGTTGGCTAATCCAGTGGAACGCCTTCCTTTGGCTCGGGTAAGAAGAAGCAAGCGATGGAGCCGGCCAGAAAGACAAATAGGGCAATCCCACCAGTGGTATAGGCCATTTTAATCGCATCATTGCTGCCAGGAATAAGGCTCGACCCAGCGATTAGGCTGGCTACGAGGGCAAACGATGTGCCGATCATCCGGCCGCCAATGTTGGCTGCGAAACTTTCGCCTGTGCCGCGCAAATGAAGCGGATAAACACGCGGCAAGTAATTGCCCCAGAAACTAAACTGCGCCACCGTGAAAAACCCGGCCAAAAACATGCCGATTCCAAAAAGGCTAATGTGAACCGGTTCCAAGTGAAGCCAGCTAAGGTTCAATTCAAACAGCGGCCGGCTGTGCAAGGACCAGTAAGCAAAGACCACCGGGACAATTATCAGTCCAGGTATCTGGAAGACGCGCAGCAAGTTGCGCCGACTCAGAATACGAACGGCCAGGAGCGCAAGGGCGAAGCGGCCGACCAGCCCGCCAATCTCCTGAACCATGCTTAGCTGGCCCCGCAGCTTATCCTCCAGTTTCTTCTGCTCAGGTTTGGGGAGGTCTTTTGCTTGTTCAACGTAATCCGGCACGGCTGGAAGGATCTGCGGCATCTGTTGAATTGCCCCAAAAGCCGCTCCGAAGCTTAGAGCTACCATGATCGTAGTCACGACCGTGGTCTTTCGAAGGGCAGGGGCAAATAATTCCGCTAAACTGGGCCGCTTGAGAGTTCCAGCGGTTTTCTTTTGTTGCCAGGCCGGGGATTCGGGCAAGAAGGGCCGAATCAGGATCAGTGGAATGGCCGGGATCAGACCTGACATCAAGGTATAACGCCACGGTGCGTGTGGCGTGCCGATGTCCCCCAGAAAGCTCGTAAACCAACCCGGCATGATAACCGCCGGCAACCAATTGGCCCAAGCCACGACCAGCAAGTTCGCTCCGGATACCATGAGCCCGCCCAAGGAGGAAAAAGCCTGGGTATAACCCAAAACGTTTTCGCGTTGATGCCTGTTGGGAAACAACTCTGCTAACCAGGCGACGGCGGCCACAAACTCCACGCAAACGCCGATAAAGGTTGTGCAGCGAAAGACCAGGAGCATTCCTATTGACGTGGAAAACCCGGAAGCGAAAGCCGAAAACGCATAGAGGAGAATACTGCCGGTTAGCACGCGCCGGCGCCCAAAGCGATCAGTCAAATAGCCGCCTAATAGGCCGAAAATGCCTCCAGCAACGGCTGGGACGAAGAAAAGCAGTCCCCGCCAGAGATTGAATTGATCGCTGCCGGGCGCGGCGTCAGGAAGCAATTCGCGCATGGCTGGGGGCATGACCAGCGGCAACATTAGCAATTCGTAGGTGTCAAAGGCAAAGCCGATGATGGCAATCAGGATGATTAGCCATTTGGTCAACGTAAGCCGTTCCGGTGTTTCCAAGCCGGTAGAATCTGACACGGGGAACTCCATGAGCGAAAGCCAAGCAGGCAGGCACAGTCTTTAATTTGCTTTATCCTTATAAGGAGGGAGCTCTCGTTTGTCCTTCCGGGGCGACCACTTCCAGAAGCTCGATCGCCGGCTTGCCGTCGCAGTGAATGATCGCCAGGCGGCCATAGGTCGGGCGCGGCGCCGGCAACTGGAAAGCTTCGGTCAACTCGAACCCTGGGATCACCCGGAGATAAGCGGTCGGCTCGATGCGGCGGAGGACATTGTGCTTAATTAGAATGCGGCCCAGCGGCGTATTGCCGCCGAGAATTTCTTGGCGAACTTCCTTGGTGCAAAAGCGCAGATCGAGCCTCACGATTCCGAATTGCACGACCCGGCCGCTATCGTGCATCTGCAAAAGAATGCGGCGCGCATAGTAATCATCGTCGTGCCGGCGATTGAGAATGTGGACGTCCACCGGTCCGCCGTGGTGCGCTTCGACGGTCACGGTCATGTGATGTTCGTGAACCAAAAGCTGCTGGTAAGGCGGGGGTACTTCGTCGGCCGGGACGAACTCGTGCTCAGGCACATCATCGGCCTGGGGGAAAAGCCCGAGCAGCGTGTACAAATCGGGCCGGGTAGCCCGGAGGGATTCATTCATGATGACAATACCGTGCCTTTGAGTTGCCACCGGCAACGGCGTCGGCAGCAGGGACGGGCAATTAAGCGGGAGAGGTCGGACGGTTGGCGTTCAGGTATTCTACGATTCCAACTTCAGGCGGATTTATCCCAATTAAGTATATCGGCTGGTGTGATGTTCGGGCAGAAAGAACTCGGGCAAGGATCGGTCAACCTGAAGCAAGCCGGGCCGGGTGAGTTCCACGTGTTGATCGTGAATCGTTAAGAAACCCTTCGCCTCTAGCCGCCCAAAGGCCTCGCCGAATGAATCCAGCACATTGACCCCGAATTTGCCCTCGAAATAATCCGCTTCCAACCGCCCCGTCTTCAATTGCAAAATCATTTCCCGGATCATCAGTTCGCGCGGACGGACCGGCAAAGCGCGGCCGAGGGGCAGCTCTCCCTTATCGAGCATGCCAATGTACTGTTCCCATGTATCTACATTCTGGATATGAACGCCGTTGGCATGGCCAAACGAAGCGACGCCGGTGCCGAACATGTCGGCTCCATGCCAGAGACTGTCACGATAGACAAACTTGCATGTCGCCCGGTTCTTGACCATCGTGTAAGCGCTCGAAACTTCGTAGCCCGCCTGTGCCATTTCATTGAATGCGTAATCGACCCAGGCTCGCTTGGTCGGCCAATCGGCTATGGCCATGGCGGGCGGCTCGTCCTGGCCGATGAGCTTAAGTTCTTGGGAGAAGACCGTGTTGTAAGGCAACTCCATCTGGTAAACCGTGACGCTGTCCGGGCTCAAGGCGATCGTCTTGCGCACGCATTCGCGCCAGTTGTCCCAACCCTCTCCAACCATCCCGGCGATCAGATCGATGTTGATTTGCTCAAAACCCAGTTCACGAGCCCACCCATAAGCGCGGTAAATCTCCTCTTCGAGATGGGCTCGGCCATTGAATTCCAGGATTTTGGGATCAAAGTTCTCGATGCCGAGGCTCAGGCGGGTCACACCCATTTCCTTGAGCGTCTCTAGCTTGTGCTTTTGCAGCGTGCCAGGTTCGCACTCAAAGGTGACTTCCGCAGCTTGATTCCAGGGTAATAGCTCACGGAGACGGCCCATCAAGCCGCGAAGCTGGGCGGCACTGAGGTAGGATGGCGTGCCTCCGCCGAAATAAACGTAGTGCAGAGCCCGGCCGCCAACGATCGGCAGCCGGCTATACATTTCGACTTCCTTGATGAGCGCCGTGCTGTAGGTTTCGACATCGCGAGCATTTTTGTCCGTGTAGACGCGAAAGTAGCAAAACTTGCAGCGCTTGCGGCAGAAAGGAATATGAAGGTAGAGCCCCAGCGGCGTACCGGATTTGGGAGGCGTGTTGAGCGCATTGTGTGCCTGGGGAAGGTGGTTTGGCTTCCAGAAAGAAAAAGGCGGATAATTGGCGACAAAGTAGTTGCCCAGGCCGGTTTTTTCTTGGATTGATTCAGCGGTTGCCATTTTTGGAACCTCGCCCTACCTTCTTTGCTCCCAGACAGTAAATGGTGTTCTTCTGCGTGCCTATTACCAGGCAGCCTCCGCCCACCGCGGGAGACGCGGTAATCGGGCCATCGAGATTGTACTCCTGGTTTTTCGTCCCTTTCGCCAGGTCAAGTTCATAAAGCTTGCCGTCAGCGGAACCCACGAAGACGCGTTGGCCAACCACCACGGGCGAGCTATCCACTTTGCCACGGGTCAGGAAGCTCCATGCTTCCTTACCGGTGTCACGATTCAGACCATAGACTCGCTTGTCCTGGCTGCCGATAACGACTAATTTGTCCGTGACCGCGGCTGAGGCATAAAACGCTTGCGGTCTTTTTTCCGCCTGGAATTTCCATTTGACCTCGCCCTTTTTCCAATCCACGGCAAGCACTTGATTGGTCATTGTTCCGACATAAGCGCAGTCCCCGGCGACGGCTGCCGTCGCAGCGGCCTGGCCTTCGAGATCAACGGCCAGAATTTCCGTGCCCTTCTTGGAGTCGATGACATGCAGGGAACTGTCGCAGCCGGCGGCGAAAGTGCGGCCGTCTACAATGGTCGCCGAGCCATTGATCGGACCCTGAGCCTTGAACTTCCAAACTTCCTTGCCGTCTTTATCCAGGCAGTAAAGCGTGCTGTCATAGGCTCCAAAGAGAACCTTGTTATCAAAAAAACTGGCTCCTGATTTAATCTCCGCGTCGGTGGTCAAGGTCCAAATCTTCTTGCCTGTTTGGGCATCAACGCAATGAAACGTCCCTTCGGAATCCCCTATGTAGACCCGGCCGCCTTGAACGCTAGCCGGCGCCATGAAGGCTGCACCCTTGTACTTCCATTTCTCTTTGCCGCTGGCGAGATCGATTGCGTAGAGAAATTCATCGGTGCCTCCGACATAGGCCGTGTCGCCAACAATCGCGGCAGTGGCTTCAATCGCGTCTTTGGTTTCAAACTTCCAAAGGACTTCCAATTTTTCGGGCAATTCAGAACCTGCCACGCCCGTTTGGAGAGCGTTTCCACGGAAAAAAGGCCAATCCACGGTCTTGGCGGCATGTTCGGGAGCGGCAAAACAAGGACCTGCGATCAACACCAGGCAAGGGGACAGCACCGGCAGGGCACGTAGGAGTAGAGAAGACACGACAGAGTCCTCCTCAAACCAATGGGTAGCCACTGTCTCGACTCGACTGCTCACAGGGCTGCATTAAAGAGTGCCAGCATGTCTGAATCCGTGGCCGGGCGCGGATTGAATCGGCCCGTCCATTGTTGAGCGGCTTCTTCCGCCAGAAGAGGCAGGATGCCTCGACTGACGCCGCACGCGGAGAGAGTAGTAGGCAGGTTTGCTGTTTTCATCAAGCCCGTAATGCGGCGGGCCAATTCTTCCGCGGCCGCATTGCCGTCTCCGTTCGCCATGCCGGATTCATGGGCAAGGTCTCCGTAAAGAGGGCCGACGACTTCTGCATTATAGCGGATCACGTGAGGCAGCAGGATGCCGATGGCAATGCCATGCGTTAGCCCATAATGGGCGGTCAGCGGGTTTGCGCAAGCATGGCAGGCGCCCAGCATCGAGTTTTCGATGGCCATGCCGGCGAAGTGGGCCCCGATTTGCATGGCCCCACGAGCTTCCAGATTATTCGGATGTCGGAGCACTTTTTCCAAATTTGCGGCAAGGAGTTGCCAGGCCGAACGGGCGAACGTCTGCGAAAGCGGGTTCCTTCGGGTGGTGACATAGGATTCCACGGCATGGGACAGTGCATCAACACCTGTAATAGCGGTGACCTTGGCGGGTTGGGAGACCGTTAACTCCGGATCCAGAATGGCTACGCGAAAAGCCGCTTTGGGATCGCCGCAGGCCATCTTCATGTGCGACTTGTCGTCGGCGATAAGGGCGAAGGTTTGAGCCTCGCTGCCCGTGCCGGCCGTGGTAGGAATGCCAATGGAAGGAAGCATCGGCTTGGCGGCTTTTCCAAAGCCCACGTAATCCGCCATCGTGCCGCCGTTAGTGAACAGGAAATTGATCCCTTTGGCGCAGTCCATTGAACTGCCGCCGCCCACGGCAACAAGAAAATCGATGCGGTGTTTCTTGGCGAATGCCAGCCCTACCTCAACATGATGATTGCTGGGGTTTTCCTCAACGGCATCGAACAACCAGGCCTCCAATCCGGCTTCATGCATCATTTGCAAGGCTCGCTGAGGATGTCCGGCGGCCTCAAGGCCTGGGTCTGTTACAAGAAGAACTCGCGACCCGCCCAGTTCGTGGACACAACTCGCCAGGCGAGTTATGGCGCCGATGCCGAAAACGACGCGCGTGGGCAGCCGAGAATCGAACGCCGACAGCAAGATGCCCGCGGAATTTGGTGCAACAGAGGCAGTGGGAATGGCAGCCATAACCGAGCGAGGGCCCTTTCTCGATCAGATTTTGATCAATTCCTTGTCAAACTGAAACGCGCGGGCTCGAAAGAGAAAGTCAACAATGTTGCCTTCGTGAGGCTGCAGCCAGTTTAATTGTATCGTCGGCAGAGGGCCGATATTGAGCCGATCAATATGAGGGGCGTCCGTCAGGGCACGTTGGAATTTGGCGTCCTCCGTGACAGCTGAGCACACAAGCGTTGGTCCAATCGAATCGAGCATCTTCTCTTGCGGACATTGCACCACGGTGCAGAAGGGGAACATGTACTCTTTCTTAGCAATGGCCGGCTCGGGGGAGTCGCAGAGGATCACGGTGGGCCGCAGATAGTCGCATCGTTCTCTCTTAACTAAACGCGGGCCGAACTTGGCCGTCAGGTCGCGGACGCCGGACGCCTTGAGGTCTTTGTCGATGTCGGCGGAGACGGCGTCGGCCTGACCAGGAACCGTGAAGGCTGCCAAGGCTGATTTTGGATCATCAGGGGGCAACGGGACAACGGGTCCCATCCGCTCGGCCAAGGCTTCCCCGATCTCCTTGGCATGTCGCGAGACCCAGATGCCGGAACAGTTAATGCAGCCTCGTCCGCTATTGAGTAGGACGCTGTCTACCATCATGTCGAGGTATTTGGGCCAATTGTCCACTTGGTCGTCGCCCAGCAGGACCTTGCTGAAACCAGGGCCATGCGCCTGGACTTTTGAATTGCCCTTATATTGTTCGACGGTAGCAGTCCCTCCGAAGATCAAACTGCGCGGGCAGGTATTCAACACGGCCGCCCCGACATCCCCTAGGCCGGGGTAAATGGCAATAGCTTGCTTGGGTACGCCGGCCTGGACAAACGCCTGCGTCATTCGATACGGGGTCCATGGCTCCTGGGGACCCGGCTTTAAGACTAGGCCAATCTGCATCGGAATAATGGGTAGCCAGAGCGTATGCACGCCGGGCGAATTACTCGGCAGGACCATTCCCAGCACGGGGGTCTGGGCCTGGTAACTCACGGGCACTCCCCTTGACTCGATGCCGTAGCCCCGCGTCAGGAAGTTCAAATCGAGGCCGCGCGTCAGGCTGTCGAGAATCTTGTCCATCTGATGAAGAACGAAGTGGTTCTTTTTCATATTGAACCGGCACATGTGCTCTGGCAGGCCGGTCGTCGCCGATTGCATTCGGGCAAATTGATCCGGGGTCTGCGTGCCGTCGCCCAAAGGCAACTCCGCTTCCATGTACAAATCAGCTGCCTTTTTGGCGATCTTGATCAATTCCGGGATGGGAATTTCCCGTAGGACATCCCGAGCGCGCTTGGCCTGGCGCATATCCCGCTCGACCAGCCCCGCATTGGCGCGGCTGACTTCGGCCAATGGTTCACCCGTGGCGAAGTGAATGACTTTATCGAGATCAAGGCTCTTGTAGGGTTCGCCCCAGCGGAGGACGGGGATGTGTAACATGGTTAGACTCACTTTGCTGACGGACCCCATATTAGTTTGCGCGATTTGCCAATAGGGCACGGGCCCATTCTGTATTGGTTTCGTTCAGCGGGAGATAGGGCGGCTTAGAATAGTCGACCTCATCGAAATATCGTCCGCCATCATAGACGCGATCCAGGCAGGCTCGAAGATTTAGGAATACCGGTTGCTCAGGGGGATCTAATGGGATCGGAACCATTGGCAAAGGATCTCGAACAGAAACCGGCCAATAGGCAACCTTGGGATAAGACGCAGGCGTGGAAACCAGGATGTAATAGTCGGAGGGCGGCGGTGGGGGTTCCTCCAACGGCGGACGGACACCGGATCGAAGTAAATCAATTTCAACCAGGTTGAGCCCGGCAGCGAGATAGTCGCTGCGCTTGGCCCGATAAGCCACTCCGTCTCCTCCAACCGTCTTATTGCTTGGGCTGAGCAGTTCAATGACAGTAACAACGCGGCGATCATGCCGATCCACGATCCGCAAATAGCGATTGCCTGGCTTCTTCACCAAGGGAAGCGTGGCAATGGCGGGAGCGGAAATGGACAACAAACCTGTAGCGGCCGGTTCCTTTTCAACTTCGCCAGCGCGATCAGTGACTTGAACATCGGGAAAATCTAAGACTGAAATCTCACCGGGCTCGTGTTCCTCAATCCAAACATGCCGTTCTACAGCAGCCACATAGTTCTTGGGAAGAATGCCATTCACCGCTTCGCGCATGGCCACCATCGTGGTCGCATGAAAGTCCGACCAACAGAACGGGTCTTCAATATAAGGGTCCATGCCTGGAAACGGAGACGGCATAACTTTAGGCCTCAGTCGCATGAAAAGACTTCGAGCCACCTTTCACGATTAAACGGGAACCCTAGAGGGAAGATTTTCAATAAACCCCTACCGTCGTCGCCGCCGCGATCGCGCGAAACGGCTTGACGCCGCTCACACCGTCCCAAGGGTATTTCGCGCTGGGCGGTTCGCGTTCGCCCTCATCACGTTCCAGGAAGCGCGGGACAAAGAATTCCTTGGTCAGTGTTGTCAACATGACCCGGCCGGATTGGCCGTATTCGACAACGTTGTCGGGGTTATCAAAGTCGACAACCTGAACTACCGCCCGCGGTTGCGGGGCGTAATAGCTGATTTTGAAATTGTCCGACGCCGCCGGCATTTCGGCGGCGGCGAGGCCCATGAGCGTATTGCCATAGGTCGGAGCGATGTAGATATTCGGTCCCAAAATCTCCTCGATGGCGAAACGAATCCATTGAGAGGTCATTTCCGTGCCGCCGCAGAAGACACCCGTGATGCCGGTTTGAGCAAGACTGGAACCGTCCTTTTCCAGGCGGGCCGCTAATGCGTCGAGCAGCTTCGGGGTCGTAAACAGGCATTTGATTTCGTGGTTCGCCGATAAGACCGTCATTGCCTGGTCGATGACGTGTTCTTGGTAAGCCTTCAGGTGTTCCATCCAACCTTTTTTGATGAGTTTGACCACCCACCGCGGATCGAGATCGACGCAAAAACAGATTCCGCCCCGGTATTGGCAAAGATGTTCGACCGCCAAGCGCAGACGGCGGGGGCCTGACGGGCCGAGCATCAGCCAGTTAGAGCCTTTGGGGAAGTATTTTTCCGGCAAGGTATCGCTGAACATTTCATAGTCAATTCGGAAATCCTCGATCAACACTCGGCTTTTGGGGATGCCGGTCGTCCCGCCGGTTTCAAATACAAATACTGGCTTGTTTTGAAGGGCTTTAGGAACCCAGCGCCGCACCGGCCCGCCGCGGAGCCAGTCGTCTTCGAACAGCCCGAACAGTTTTAGATCTTCAAACCCCTTGACGTCCTTGAGAGGATTGAAACTGAACGATTTGGCCTTCTCCAGCCAGAACGGCGTACCCGTGTCCGGATGGAAATGCCAGGTAACAATCGCACGCGTGTGCGCGTCGAGCTGCTCGCGAGCCTGGCGGATTTTCACGTTCGGAGTTGATTGATTGGCAGTGGTTGACACAGGTGATCCTCGGACTGCTTTCAGTTACCTAAATCGTACAGGATGAATCAAATCGCGGGAATTCGAAGAGCGTCCTTTCTCATATTGAATTGGCGAGCGGGGTTGCGTAAGCGCCCAAGGTTCTCGGGGCGCTTACGCAACCCCGCTCGCCTTTTACTTGTAATGCTATTTCTTCTCAATGGCGTAAAGGTATGCATCGGTCAATACGTATAGGACGCCGTTGCAGGCGACGGGAGTCGATTTGAGAGGTCTTTCCATGTCGATTTTCGAAATGCGCTCGGCTTTCTTGCCATGCTTGAATATCTGCATTTCACCGTCATCGGTGCCCAAATAAACCTTGCCGTCGACCCACAGAGGCGACCCCCAAATGCTAGCGCCCAAGTCAAACTCCCAGTATTTCACGCCTGTCTTCGCATCCAGGCAGTGCAAGAATCCTTCCAGTTCGGCGACATAAACCAGGTCATCATGGATCGCGCAAGTGCTCATCGTGCGCCCGAAAACGATATCGCGCCCCATGTCCGGCTTCGGAAGGATCGGCCCGCCGTAGTGCCAGACCAGGCCGGATTTCTTTTTGAGCTCCGCTTTGGGGTCGAAATTGTCATCGACGGGAGAGAGATCGCCGGTCTTGGTGATGTCGATGCACCAGAAATGGCCCACGCCCGGGCCATCATCCGGTTCCCGGCCGGTGCCGATGTAAAGCTTGTTGTCGTAAACAACCGGGGTCGCTACCGGGAAATTGCGGTCGCCACGGCCACCCGGCTTATAATCGGATTTTTTGGGATTGCAGTCGAATTTCCAGATGAGTTTGCCCGTTTGGGGCTCGAACGCGTAGAGCCAGCCGTCCCCACCGGGAAAAATGACCTGAGCCTTGCCGTCCACGACGGCATAGGCCGGGTTGGACCACTGGCCGTCCATGATCTTGTTTCCAGGTGAATTGTCCTTCCAGACAACTTTGCCAGTCTTTTTGTTGACGGCCACGAAGCTCGGAGCTTCGGGAGCGACCACCTTGTGATCTTTCATATCCACGCCATTGTCGGTGACGACGAAGATTAGATCACCGGCGATGAGCGGCGAGCAAGTCGCCAACCAGCGCGGATAAACTTTCAATTCGCTGACCATGTCGAGCCGCCAAATGATGTCGGCATCGATCTTGTCGGTGAATTTTTCGTCCTTCACACCATCGTTCTTGTTGTCGTAAAACCCTTCCGTGTCGGCGCAGACAAGTTCACAGCGGTTGCTGACATAGTAAACGCGGTCGCCTTCGATGATGGGGTGAGAGGCAATGCCGACTTTGGGCCAATCGTTTTCCTCACCCGTCGGCAACTTGTCGTGCAATGCTTGCCAGAGGAATTTGCCGTCGGCCTCGTTGAAACACATGACCACGCCTTGGTCGCCCTTTTCCTTGGGATTGCGGGGATTGTCGTTGTTGGTGCCGACATAAATCTTGCCGCCGCTGATAACGGGGCCGCCGTAGGACGACTTGCCAAGGGTGGCGACCCATTTGACGTTTTTGAATTTACCTTCTTGGACGCCCCATTCGGTTGGCATGTTTTTATCAACGGTGTTGACAAGATTGCGCTGGGGCGTGCCGCCAAGCATCGGCCAGTCGCGGCGCGCGGCGCCTTTCTTTGCCGTGGCTTCGGAAGTGCTCTTGGAGTCATCCGGGGCGGCCGCTTCGGAAACGGCCCGATTGCACGCAGTACCGGTCAGGAAACAGGCGGCCAAGATCACATAAGAAAACCGGTCGGTAATTGGCATCGCGTGGATATCCTTGTCAGAGCCGCGACCGTAAGGGAGCGTTAGAGACCATCACTCCCTTTCGGTCGCGGCTCTGAATGTTGTCTGTTCGCTACTTACCGCCTTTGTCAGCAATGGCGTATAGCTTGTTTTCCGTGGTAATGTACAACACGCCGTTGGCCACCGCCGGCATGGCGCGGACTTTGCCGCCCATATCAATCTCACCCAGTAGCTTCTTCTCCTTGCCGTGGGCGAAGATCAGAACCTTGCCGTCGTCGTTGCCCATGTACATCTTGTTATCGACCCAGTAGGCCGAACTCCAAGTGGCCGCCTCCATGTTGTGTTCCCAATATTGCTTGCCGGTTTTGGCATCGAGGCAGTGGAGATAACCTGCCAGTTCGGCTATGTAGACCAGATCGTCTTTAATCGCCGCTGTGGACATGGTTCGCCCGAAAAGGTAATTGCGGTCGCTGCCCTTGGGGGCTGCGCCGCCATAGTGCCAAACAAGTCCTGAGTTTTTGTTGACTTCGGCCTTGGGATCAAAATTGTCTTTTTGAGGCGATAAATCCAGTTCCTTGTTGGCCGGTTTTTTGGTGATGTCGATGCTCCAGAAATGCCCGATGCCTTCATCATGTTCCGGGTCCTGACCGACGCCGATGTAGCATTTGTTGTCGTAGATGACCGGAGTGCCGAGGAAGTCGCTGCGCGTGCCCTTGCCGCCCAGTTCATATTTGGAATTCTTGGGGTTGCACTCAAACTTCCAGATGAGCTTGCCGGTTTTTGGCTCGAATGCATAGATCCAGCCATCACCACCAGGGAAGAGAACTTGTGGATGGCCGTTGGCTTCCGCGTAAACCGGGTTCGACCATTGCCCGTGCATGAGCAACTTGCCCTGATTGACCAGGTCCTTGACGACGACCGGCTTACCGGCTGCCTGGGCTTCCGCGAGACTGCGGCTGGGCGAGTTGTCTTCCCAAATTATTTTCCCGGTGTTCTTGTCGAGAGCGATAAAGCTCGGCGCTTTGGGTTGCGGAATGTTGATATGACCTTCGTCCACGCCATTCGCGGTGACGATGAATAACAAGTCGCCCACGATTAGCGGCGAGCAGGTGGTCAGATTATGAGGGAAGTTGTTGAGTTCCTTGATCAGATCGAGTCGCCAAACGATATCTGCCTTTTGCGGGCCCTTGTAGGTTTCGTCCTGCACGCCTTCGTTCTTGCCATCGGCAAGCCCATCGGTTGTGGCGCAGATGACTTCGCTGCGGTTGCTGCAATAGTAAATCCGCTTGCCTTCGACGATGGGCGTGGAGCAGATGCCTTCGCGCGGCCAATCGTTCACGCGACCGGCTTCCAATTTGTCGTGAATGGCTTGCCAAAGAAACTTGCCATCTTTTTCGTTGAAGCACATCAAGACGCCCTTATCGCCCTTGATCTTGGGGTCCTTTGGGTTCTCGTTATTGGTGCCGATGAAGATTTTGCCGTCGGCGACGATTGGGCCGCCGTAAGCCTTGGAGCCAAGGTCGGCCACCCATTTGATATTCTTCTCGCTGCCCACCTCGACGCTCCACTCGGTGGGTACGTTGCGTTCCCACGTATTGACCATATTGCGGGTGATTCCCCCGCCAAATAGATGCCAGCCACGGTCCGCGGGAGCTTTTTCTTTCGCGTTCTCCTCGTCCTTATTGGACTTATTGGCCCAGGTGACCACGGCCAAAACGCCACCGAGCAGGACGGCGGTGATGCCGGCCGCCAGCACGCGTCGCAATGTGGGATACGATTTCATTGTTTGCTGTCTCTTATATTGAACCGGCTAGCGATAGCCGTCAGCCCAAATCTTATCAAGCAACCCAAGCCATTGTGCACTTTGCGCCTACCCTCTGACCCTTCTATGAAAGCCCGCTGCTCGTCAAGAGAAGAAAGTTAACCAACGGCGAACCGGCGTCCCATTCTTCTATCCGAGCGTCAGCCGGGTGGCCTAGCCCAAGTGGGTTGCTTTCGAGAGTGGCGCCGACTGCCCCATCTGTGGACGAGCCCGGAGGCCCATGGGTCAGTCGAGCGCGTCGGCGCCAGCTCAGGACGCGGTTGCTATTTCGTGCTCCTACTTTCTTGCGCGAACAGAGA